>Ga0302320_10027370_pt1 | contig 10990 bp, 10 predicted proteins | sample Bog_T0_3_FD_202130 | JGI IMG/M metagenome (GOLD analysis project Ga0302320, IMG submission 202130) | Peat permafrost microbial communities from Stordalen Mire near Abisko, Sweden - Bog_T0_3 | ecosystem: Environmental > Terrestrial > Soil > Wetlands > Peat | place: Sweden: Abisko, Stordalen Mire... | reverse complement strand
TACCGGCACCAGCAGTGCGGCTAGCGGCCCTTGGCGCGGCAACTTTGCTGTCGCGACGGCATAGGGTATCGTTCAAATATGGAACTGATTTGCAGCCATTGTCATGCGGTGATCGGCGAAGAGCAAATCGCGGATTGGTGCCCGGCCTGCGGCGGCGCTGTCATCGGGCGAGCCATGCTTGCCGGCGAAGAATCCACGGCCTCATCCCAGGTGGTCGATCATCGCGGGATCGTGCTGCCGCGACGTCACGCTCTGGGCGGCATCATTACGCCGCAGTGATCCCGCCGATTCAGGCAGTCGTGTCGAGTCCAACCGCTTCGGCCAGACGCGCTTGCCGGTCGTCAAAAGTCCAGAAACGCTGCGCACGCAGTTCAAGCGCGCAAGCCACATGCAGCGAATCGAGTGTGCGAACGCCGAGGGTTGCAACGTGGTTTCGCGCAATTTCAATGCATCTGGTGAAGGATTTCTCGGGTAGATTAACATCGGCCCAAATCCCAGTAAGGCAGTCTTGCTCAAAATCTCGCCAACAGAGTTCCGCTTTTTGAAGTGGAATATTTCCTCTGAAAACCTGCTGATTGACTACATGCATCATCTCTGCACGGTGAAAAGGAGTCAGATATGCGAGGGGATGCCTTGCCATCCGGCGGTCCGCCTCCGACGAATGCGCATCTATCAAATAGTGAGAAGCCAGAAAGCTGGTATCCACATAAACGTTCAATAGCGTCCACGCTCTTCGATCAAGTCATCAACCGCCGTTAGTACCTGATCGCCAAAGATTGCGCGACGGCGCGCGGCGAAATCCGGCCACTCGACGGGCTTGGCGGCAGGCGCTTCCGGAACGATCCGGCCTAAAACGCAATTGCGCTCGCGCAACTCAACGGTTTCGCCGGCCTTGAGCCAGATTTTCAACTGGCGCGTGTCACGAAGTTGGCGTAGATTCACACTCGGCATGGCCTAATGTGTCACATTTTGTGTCACATTGTCAATATTGTGGCACATTTTTGTGACACAAAAGCAGCTTAGAGCTGCGGTAACAGTGTCCGCAGCAGCAGAAACGCGCCTACCCCGCTAAAAAACACCAGCGCCATGCGAATTCCCGGCTCGCGGTTGACCTCGGGAACAAGATCGGTGGCGGCGACGTAGAGCGCCACACCCGCCGAGACTGGTAGACCGTAGGGCAGCCAGCCAGGCACCAATTCGATAACCAGAACGCCGGCCAAAGTGGCTCCTGCCAGCGCCACTGCGGAATAAAAGGCCGTCGCGCGGCTGCGGCCACTGGCGAGCATGACCGAGGCCATCGTGAATCCCTCGGGAGCCTTGTGCAGGAAAATCGCCAGAAAAATCAGCCACCCGAGCCAGTTCGAAACCAGAAATCCCGAGCCGATGGCGACGCCGTCGAAGACCGCGTGAAGGCTCAGGCCAGCCATGACCGAGTTGCCCGTGTGCTGCGAGACGAATTCGCCCTCGTGCGTCTCTTCGCCAAAATGGAAGTGGGCGTTGATCGTGTGTTCGAGCAGGTGAACGAAGCAGTAGCCGCCCATGATCAGGACCGGCCCGAGCCGCGGATTGACGCGCAGGCTTTCGGGCGTCATTTCGATCAGCGCCGTAGACATCAGGAAGCCGGCGCCGAGAGCGACAAAATAACGCAGATAGCGTTCGATGCCCTTGGCGCGCACCAACACCAACCCGCCAGCCACATCGGCCAGCGCGGCGATTGTTCCGAGGATGAGAGATATTTTCAGCAATTATTTATTTCCGACTGCGATTGTTTCACGAAAGAGCGCCCCACTCCTTGCCAAGCCTTTAAGCTATCCAATGCGGGAAATCCCCAATCCCCTTCGATAATATCCAATTCATAAAACTCCAAAAGAGTGAGTTTTCCGTCTTTCTGAAACAGAAGCAAACCAACTTTCTTACCTTCTTGCGTCGTTCCGACAACATCGGCGATGGGACTATAGGAACTTATCCCAAGTGGCAAACCCTCCTCCACGTGCAATGAAATGCTCGGACATCCGCAATTACACCAGGGCGTTGCACGAATCTTCTCAAGTTGCGGCGCAAAGGTCTTGGCTTCCGGCAAACCGTTTACCACGAGCCAGTTCAGTATCTTCATTTCCTCTGGAGTTAGCGGTCGAGGCGTCACGAGCTTTTCGTCTTCCATACTGACTGTCCTTCTTCAAGAACCCATGAACATCGCTCTGTTGAAGGGTACGGGCTTCAGCCCGTACATTAACCATGCAAAATGAACCCGGGCTTTAGCCCCTGAGGGAATGCTGTTTTGACAATGCACTACCCCTCGGCGGCTAAAGCCGGACTCCAAGTTTGTAGCCTAATGTACGGGCTGAAGCCCGTACCCTTCAACTTCAATGCCCGTGCACTTCTTCAAAGCCCGTAACTTCAAAAAACGGCTTCTACCCTGAATGCCGAATGTGCATCACGTCGCCGTCTTGCGCGATGTACTCCTTGCCTTCGAGGCGCAGCGTGCCCTTGGCGCGAGCCGCGGCCTCGGAACCAGCTTCAAGTAGCGTGTCCCAACGAATCGTTTCGGCGCGAATAAAATGATGTTCGAGGTCCGAGTGAATCGCACCGGCAGCCTGCGGCGCTTTTGAGCCGACCGGGATCGTCCAGGCGCGGCACTCGTCTTCGCCAGCCGTGAAAAAACTGATCAGCCCCTGCAACTCATAGCTCTTGCGAATCAGCCGCACCAGCCCGCTTTCGCGCAACCCATAGCTACCAAGAAATTCCGCTGCTTCTTCGTCGTCCATCTCGGCCAACTCAGCCTCAACCTTGCCGCAGATGGCCGTCGCTCCGGCATTCGGGCGATGCGCTACGTCATCAAGCTTGAAGCGTGCAACGGCAGACTCCAGATCGTCGCCAAGCGTCGTGCTTTCGCCGATGTTGAGCACATAGAGAATCGGCTTTTGCGAGAGAAACATAAAGCCGCGAATGAGCTTTCTTTCTTCGGCTGTCATCTCTAGTTCGCGCAGCGGCTGTTCTTTTTCGAGTGCTTCTTTTGAACGCAGCAGCAAAGCCTGTTCGCGTTCCAACTCGCCGGTGCGCCCTTTTTTCAGGTCCTTCTCGAGCCGCTCCAGGCGCTTTTCGACTTGCGTCAAATCGCTGATCATCAAGTCGAATTCAACGCTCTTGATGTCGCGCAGCGGGTCAAGAGAGCCGACGTGAGGAATCGAATCCTCTTCAAACGCGCGCAGCACGTGAATGAGCGCGTCCACATTGCGCAGACTCGTCAGGAAAGCCGTCTCTTTGAGCGCCTCCTGACCGATAGCCGCCACGTCGACAAACTCCACCGTCGCGTAAGTCGTCTTTTTCGGCTGATAGAGGTCTGAGAGTTTGTCGAGCCGCTCGTCGGGCACGCGCGCCACGCCGATGTGCTCCTGACGCGAATGGCCGCGCTCTTCGAGCTTGGCCTTGGTCAAAATCTTGAACAGAGATGTCTTGCCCACCTGTGGCAGGCCGATGATGCCAGTCTTCATGTACGCCCTATTGGGCCCAAGGCTAGAGGAACTGCGCGCCAAGTGCCTCTACGATGATACAGGACGGACAGCAGGAGCCAGAGATCAGGGAACAGGGATCAGCCGGTTCGGGGCAAGGAATCGTTTCTGGCAGCGCGTCGGCTGTTCCCTAAACCTGTTCCCTATTCCCTGCCTTCTTCACTTTGCTGGCGTGATGTCTGTGATCGGCAGGTCAATGTGCCCGAGCAGAATCTCAAAGCGGCGCTGCTCTTCTTTTTGATAGGTCGCCTGATCCGGCCATAGCTCCTTGATAAAGGCATCTTCATCGGGATTGGCGGTCGTGGCGACGGTCGAATTCTTGTAGCGGATCGTGACGCGATAGTCCCAGCGCAACTCTTCCGAAGTATGGTAGGCCGGCGTCTCGATCTTTACCGAGAGTATGCGGCCGGTCGCTTGAATCTTCTGAAGCAGCGGGTAATGATTTTTGAGAAACAGCGCCTTGAACTCGGCCTGATGGCCCCACTGGCACTTGTAGTAATACTCAACCGTATAGGGCTGATCGGTGCCGCCCTGTGGCGGCGCGCCCTGAGCTACGAGTGGCGCTGCAAATGAAACCGAAAAGACCGCAGCGAGAACGGCGAAAAGAATCCTGCGCATGAAACCTCCTTGATTGACTGCATTGTATCGCGGAGGGACTGGCCGTCCAGGCGGAGGCATTTGGCGGAGTATTTGGCAAGCGGCAAGATACATACGATTGAGATTGAGATTCGTAGTCTCCCACCCATTTCACAAAGAACGTGAAATGGATGGGGCACCCGGCAATCATTCATCGTTCATCGCAGTTTTATCGCAATGAGCGGGCGTTGCACCGAAGAACGTGCCAGGCTAGGATGGACCGTGGAGCCTCTTACGCCGCCGAACAGCATGACCTACGACGGAGAGAATCGCATGACGGCGGTCACTGGCGGCGGCGCAGGCAGCTATACCTATGACGGCAACGGGCTGCGTGTGGCAAAATCAGCGCAAGGCACAACGACGGTGAGTATCTATTCCGGTTCTTCGGTGATCGCCGAATACGACAACGGCGCGGCGCCCACATCGCCCTCGCGGGAGTACGTTGACGGTCCGAGCGGCCTGCTGGCCATGTTCTCCGGCGGGGCGACGACCTACTATCACCAGGATCATCTTTCGGTGCGGCTGACGACCGACGCCAATGGCAACGTGCTGAGCCAGCAGGGGAGTTACCCGTTCGGCGAGTCGTGGTATCAGTCGGGATCGGCAAACAAATGGTCTTTTACAAACTACCAGCAGGACGCGGAAAGCGGCCTGAACTATGCGCTGGCGCGCTACTACGACAGCCGCACAGGCACCTTCTGCTCGGCCGACCCGCTGGCCGGTTCGCCCAGCGATCCGCAGTCCTGGAATAGGTATCCGTATGGCAGGAACGATCCCATCGACATCACCGACCCGAGCGGAAAAAGTTGGTGGAGTTCGCTGCTGGAAGGCATCGGGATCGCTGTAGTGGCGTACTTCACGCCGGAACTTGCGCCTGGATTGTTTGACGCAGCCTCTGACGCGCCTGCGGCGGCGGCTATCGAATCCACGACTACAACTACACTCTCCGAGTCGGGTACGGTAATGGCAATCAGCAATGCAGCCACAGTGAGTGTCACGGCCACGGCCACAATGAATCCGGCGGCAGCGGCCGTCGTTGGAGCGATAGGGGCGGAAATGTCCTCTGCAAATGATGCTCTCAAGCAGGTGCAGAAGGTCAAATTCAACAAGAAACCCTGTAGGCAGGATTTGAATGCCTTGCACACTACTCCGCAAGCGATGCAAGCGGGTGCGCAAAACGCGCAACTGTTCAACGGTACGACTAGCAACGCACTGCGCTCAAGTCTTTATTCCGGCTTGAAGGACGCCTATGCGTCCGCACAAGCACAATTTGGGAGCCAGACAATTAGCCAGGCCATGGCTATCGATCCAAACACTGTAGCTCTTTCTGCTTTAGAAGGAAACAGTATCTTTGTCAACCCAGCCCTGATGCAGAGTGGCACATTCTGGAACAATGCTGCGAACATCGCCCATGAAGTCGCCCACAACGTTACGGGATTAACGGACTCAGAAATTCAGGATCGCCTCGGCCTGACAGTTCAAAAAGACACCACGAACATTTCCGATAAGTTGAAAAAGGATTGCTTTTAGGAGGGGTGCCGTGAAGCTAATTACAATGATAATCGTTTTGTTGGCGATGGCTCCTTGCTGCGAGTCGCAGTGCGGCAAGAGAACCGTCGGGAAGAACAGCTATTTGTCCGTTACACCGTCCAGTGGGTTGGGAAGTCTTCCAGATATTGACTCCTACTCTGTGAAGGAATTCATAAACCTGAAATCCAAGAAGGATTTTTCCCGTTCATTCGGTGTTAACGTGAAGATGGGGCCCTTTACTGTCGAGCATGTGCCGTTTGGAACTTATCGGATTAAAATACAGTCGGAGTCTGGTTCAGAGGTATTCGGACGCTTGATTGATGTCTGCGACCAAGATGAGTCCGTAGAAGTTCCAAATCATTTCGCCCAGGTGCATGTTGTTCTGCTGCATACAACCGCCAGTTCAGTGAAAGAGACCGACGCCAACTTAGTGAAAGTTGTGCGCTTCCGAAATGTCGATGGAACAGAGATGAAAAGTTTATTCAAGGGGGCGGCCGCGGATGAGGTTCCTTACGGTTCGTATGATATGGAGTTGCTCGATTCTCTTGGCGGAATAATTAAGCGGCAGGTGGACGTCTATCAGGAAGATGTGCATATATTGTCCGGAATAGTAGCTGATTACGGAGATCGTGTGTACAACGGGCCAGAGAACGTCGTACGCGGAGAGGTTCAGAATATTCCTGCTAATGAAAGACCTATATTTGTAACGATGTCAGGGGTATATATCTCTTATATGATCAACAGCAAAGTATCGGATATGGGCAATGGAAAAGGCTCTTTTGGTTTTATAGGAGTGAATCCTGCCGGCGAATTCATGTTATACACGATAGGAAAGTCTGGAATCTTGGATGCACGCGAATTCGAAATACCGCGTAAATCGGAAATCACCATCGATCTATCGCATCCGAATCCCCCGAAGATCTCTGATGCGCCGTGAGAAACTTATCCGCTGCAATTCAACATGACCGTGGAGCCTCTTGCCCCGCCGAACAACATGACCTACGACGGAGAGAATCGCATGACGGCGGTCACTGGCGGCGGCGCAGGCAGCTATACCTATGACGGTAACGGCCAGCGGGTGGCCAAGACGGCACAAGGCACAACGACGGTGAGCATCTTTTCCGGTTCTTCGGTCATCGCCGAATACGACAACGGCGCGTCGCCCACATCGCCTTCGCGGGAATACGTCGCGGGACCGAGTGGGTTGCTAGCCATGTTCTCTGGCGGGGCCACGACCTACTATCACCAAGATCATCTCTCGGTGCGGCTGACGACAGACGGGAATGGCAACGTGCTGAGCCAGCAGGGGAGCTACCCCTTCGGCGAGCAGTGGTACCAGTCAGGGCCGGGCAACAAATGGTTCTTCACCAGCTATGACCGGGATTCGGAGACCGGCCTGAACTACGCTCTGGCGCGCTACTACGACTCTCGTACCGGAACCTTCTGCTCCGCAGACCCGCTGGCCGGCTCGCCCGGCGATCCGCAGTCGTGGAATCGGTATCCCTATGGCAGAAATGATCCCATCGACATCACCGACCCGAGCGGCAAGTCTTGGTGGAGTGATTTGATTGGAGGCGCCCTGTGGGCTTCCACTCTTTTCACGGACGGTGCAACACTTCCGTTGGCGGAGACGTACTCAGGAGCCAATTCAGCCTTCGAGAGTATGGAGCAGTTTTCGCGGGGCAACATATTCGGCGGGTCTATGAATCTTGCTGGGGCTTTTGCAGCGGGATACCAGGGATCCTTGCAAGACGCGGGAGCTAGTGGGGCAGCAGCGCCAGGCGGCGGAGCAGCAGCAGCGCCGGAAGGTGGGGCCGCAGCAGCGCCGGAAGCATTTGGCGGAGTATTTGGCAAGCGGCAAGATACATTCGATTGAGATTGAGATTCGTAGTCTCCCACCCATTTCACAAAGAACGTGAAATGGATGGGGCACATGGCATTGCACTCAGATTGCGATTCGTTGGGACATGGCGCTCGCTAGTGGGAGAGGATGTAATCCAGTATCGGATCGCGCCCGCCGAAATGATCCGCAGCTTTGTTCGCCACGCGGACATCGGGTTCGATATGCGCAGGGTCGCCTTCTTCGACATAGCGGAAAAACTTCGTACTGTAGGTGACGGTCAGCCCGGAATTCGGCAGCTTGAGGGGAAGAGTGTCGCCATAGGCGTTCGGCCGTTGTCCCATCGCCTGGCCCACCAGGAACGCGTGGCAGTTCTTCTGTAAATCCAACGCCGCTATGAAGCCGGAGGAAAACGTGTTGATGCCAACAATCGCGAACACGCGCAACCGGTGCCGCGAACTAAGCGCCTCGATCAGTGGACGAATCACATCCGAGTTACCGCCGCCATTAAAGCGCAAATCGACGACGAACCTATCGATAGGGCTGGAATCGACGGTCTTCATGACTTCTGCAGTAAAATCCGCGAAACTCTGCTGCTTCATGTTCCGGCACGCATTGTACTGCACGTACATTGTCTTTGCGTCCGGCAAGTATTCATACCAGTAATCCAGTCCCCACCTGCTTCTGAACAGCGGAAGTTTGAATCCGGCGGAATCTTTGATCATGGGAACCTGTTGCGCCGAATGCAGCTCAATCACGAAGCTGGTTCCTTCCCGCTGGAGTGTGAATGCAGCTTTATCCATCTCCGCAATGACGCCGACGGACTTAAGCGCTGCGGCCGAATGGAGCAGGTCGCTATGGCGCAACGGCTCAACGTCGTTTTCCATTGGCATGAAGGGCAAAAGCCTCCGGCGCACTTCTTCAACCGATATGCCGTTCACCGCCAAAAGCCGGCTGCCCAATAACTGAGGCTGGCTTTGAGGCGCACCCGTCACATACACGCCATCATCGAAGAATGAAAACCAGATTGGAAAGTCCGGCATGCCCCTAAACGCGTCAATCGTTGTATGCGCGTTGCCAATCGAAGCCACGAGTCGCATGAGTCCAGCCCTGATCTCGAGATCTGAGAGCTTTGGAATCGACTCATCGAGATCTTTCACTTCCCGGTCGAAATCGGCTTTCGGCAACTGGAAGAAGAGGTTCTTGTGGCGCTTGGGAAGCTCGGTGGCCAGAACCTTCAGATCTTGCCGCCACTGGTCTGTCGTGAGTTCATTGGCAAGGGCAGGCGCACACGACAACACGAGAAAAAGAGGCAGCAGAAATCGCATGATTGTGAAGTGTAACGCGCTTTGCCGCAGTGGCTCAACAAGTGTCTAATAGCGGACTCTCATGATTCGCTTAATTTTCGCCTTTACGGTATAATCGGCGCATGGACTTTCAACTCGTGACGAGCTACAAGCCGCGTGGAGATCAGCCCCGGGCGATTGCCGAATTGATGAGCGGGCTGGCTGCCGGAGAGAAGCATCAGGTGCTGCTTGGCGTCACCGGGTCGGGCAAGACATTCACGATGGCCAAGGTCATTGAAGCGTCGAATCGGCCGGCGCTGATCCTGGCGCACAACAAGACGCTGGCGGCGCAGCTCTATCACGAGTTCAAACAGTTTTTTCCGAATAACGCTGTCGAATATTTTGTGAGTTACTACGACTACTATCAGCCGGAGGCGTATATTCCCGCCGGCGACCTATACATCGAAAAAGAAGCGACCATTAATGAAGAGTTAGACAAGTTACGGCTTTCGGCGACGCGCAGTTTGTTTGAGCGGCGCGACTCGATCATTGTCAGCTCCGTCAGTTGCATCTATGGCCTCGGTTCGCCGGAAGCATACTACGGCATGTTGCTGCTGCTCGAAAAAGGCCAGAAGATCAGCCGCAAGGATATAACTCGGCGATTGGTCGAGATACTCTACGAACGCAACGATGTGGATTTTCGGCGCGGCACATTTCGTGTTCGCGGCGATGTGATTGAAGTTTTTCCGACGTATGACGAAATGGCGTACCGGATCGAGTTATTCGGCGACGAAATCGAGAGCCTGTCGCAGATCGATCCGCTGTTTGGCACGGTCAAGCAGAAGTATGCGCGGTTGCCGATTTATCCGAAGAGCCACTATGTCGTGCAACCGGAGCGCAAGTCCGAAGCCATCGATTCGATTGTGTCGGAGTTGAATGACTGGGTGCCGCAACTGGAGGCGCAAGGGCGCATGGTCGAGGCACAGCGCGTGCATCAGCGCACACGCTACGACTTGGAAATGATCAAGTCGATGGGCTATTGTCATGGCATCGAAAACTATTCACGGCATTTTTCGGGCCGCTTGCCGGGAGAAGCGCCGCCGACATTGCTCGATTATTTTCCGCGCGATTTTCTGCTGTTTATCGACGAGAGCCACGCGACGATTCCGCAAGTACATGGAATGTGGCACGGGGATCGCAGCCGCAAACAGAACTTGGTCGATTACGGGTTTCGCCTGCCGTCGGCCATGGATAACCGGCCGCTGAAATTCGAGGAGTTTGAAAGCCGCGTGCATCAGGCGATTTATGTTTCGGCAACGCCCGGTCCATATGAACTGACGCGCTCGGCGGGAGTCGTCGTCGAGCAGGTGATTCGTCCGACGGGCCTGATCGATCCGGAGGTCGAAATCCGGCCGGTCAAGGGTCAGATTGACGATCTGCTCGGCGAGATTCGCGACCGGGCGAAGCGAAATGAGCGCGTACTGGTGACGACGCTGACCAAGCGCATGGCTGAAGATTTGGCTGGTTATTACACCGAGGTCGACGTGCGCTGCCGCTACATGCACTCGGAGATTGAAACGCTGGAGCGCGTGAAGCTGCTGGCGGGTCTGCGCAAAGGCGAATTCGATGTGCTGATCGGGATTAATCTGTTGCGCGAAGGACTCGATCTGCCGGAGGTTTCGCTGGTCGCGATTCTCGATGCGGATAAAGAAGGATTTTTGCGCTCCACCGGTTCGCTGATTCAAACCATGGGCCGCGCGGCACGGCATCTCGAAGGCAAGGCAATTCTCTATGCCGATAAAATCACCGACTCAATGCGCCGTGCAATGGATGAAACCGACCGCAGGAGAACTGTGCAGCGAGCCTATAACGAGGAGCACGGCATTACGCCGCAGTCAATCATTAACAAGATGGACATGGGGCTGGCGGAGATTTTAAAGGCCGAATACGGCGATGTGGCCGAAGAAGAAACGGCCGCGCTGCCGGAGTTTAAGACGCAGGAAGAACTAGACGCCTTCATCGCCAAAATGGAGACGGAGATGCGCGAGGCGGCGAAGAAATTCGAGTTTGAGCGAGCCGCGAAACTGCGCGACTCGATCAAGGAATTGCGCGAGAAAGAATTTTTGCTGGGGTAGCTCTTCGTTAGGCGCGATGCCTGGTTTTCGGGTGCGAACCGTCGCGTTCGTCGC
>Ga0302320_10027369_pt1 | contig 10990 bp, 8 predicted proteins | sample Bog_T0_3_FD_202130 | JGI IMG/M metagenome (GOLD analysis project Ga0302320, IMG submission 202130) | Peat permafrost microbial communities from Stordalen Mire near Abisko, Sweden - Bog_T0_3 | ecosystem: Environmental > Terrestrial > Soil > Wetlands > Peat | place: Sweden: Abisko, Stordalen Mire... | reverse complement strand
AAACTTGTCTCGGTACTCAACTGCTGAGCTGTCGCAGGTGAATAGCTGATGTTGATGGGCAGACCGCTGATGAGAGAGTTGATCGCCGTCAATTGCCAATCGGCAAGCGCAAATTGCAGAGGCGCCCCGGAACGCGAACCGAAGTGCTTGTCTTTGCCATAGGGAAGATCCCATACGACATCCAGCGAGTCGTTCAATGGCCGATCATAACCGGAGCGAGTGTAAGATCCCTTCATGTTATATAGGTCGACAACAGGACTGTCATTGTTATCGAGTTCCTGATTGGCAGCGGCCACATCTTGCGCGTGCGACCAAGTGAAGGAGTTGGCGAGGTAGATTCCGCCGCTGTAACGTTTTTCGATCTTGGCTTCAAGGGCGTTATAGCGCGAGGTGCCTTCGTTGAAAGATTCCTGAATCGTGCCGTAATTCGGAATGGGGCGGCGGGCCTGCAAGCTCAGCGTGCCACCGGCAGCGTTCGGCAGTGCCTCGTTGTAGTCCTGCACGATTTCTTCGTGAACGCCGTAGTTGCCCACATAACCCAGATCAAGATAGGTGCCCGCAGTCAACTGCCTCTGCAAGGAGAGCTGATAACTCTGCACATAAGTCGTCGGAGTTTTGGCTGGATCGTAGGTCGTTGTAGTGGACATAGCGGAATAGTTTGACAAGGAAAGGAAGTTGTTCACATAGCCAAGCTGAGTGGGCTGAAAGCAACTGAGTGGAGCGGCAGTCAACGAAGTGCAGACGGCCTGCGGCGAGGTCTTTGAAACCAGCGGGTATTGAGTGATTACGTTGTCGATGCTGTACGGTGCGTTCTGCGCTAGTTCGTTCACAACAGCCGCGCGAAGGAACTGCTGATAGCTGATGCCGTAAGCGCCGCGCAACACCGTTTTGGAGCCAAGGCTGTAGGCAAATCCAAACCGAGGAGCAAAGTTCAGGTTATTGCGATTGATCAAAGCACGGTTATAGATGGAGCCGCTTTTGGCCACAATCAGACCGCCCGCAGGACTCGTCTCCGGATCGAAGTTAGAGAGCTGATTGTTCGTCTCGAATGGCGGTGTCGCCAATTCATAGCGCAAACCGAGGTTGAGAGTAAGTTTGTTTGTGATGCGCCAGTCGTCTTGTGCATATAAGAAGTGCATTCTCTGGTTGTATTCAACGACGTGGTGAGCGCTCAGTTCATACTTGCTGCGCGCGCCGAAGATGAAATCCGCCAGATTCCAGGCCAGGGCATAAGTAGGGTCGGGGCTGCCATTCACCGTTGGCGCCTTGGCGGTTCCTGCCGAAAATTTTCCGCTGTAAGTATCGGCGCCGAATACCGGCTTGAAGTTACTCACCACCTGTGACTCACGAATATATTCGTAACCGAATTTGAAGCTCTGATGGCCCTTGAGCCATGAGTAGTTGGCTTTCGGATCGACGACGAACGGATTGACCACTGTCGGCAACTGGGTGTTGCGTCCGAACTGCGTAAAGCCGGTCACGGTAACTGTGTTCAGGCCGCTGGCAAAGGTCGGATCGGTGGGCACGTTCGGCTCACCCGCCGCCTCCAGAAGGTTGGGTTGCCCGATCGACGTGGGGTTCTGTGCGCCGGCATTCCAACTGAAGCCAACACGCAGATCGAGCGCCGAGGCTGTGGTTAGCTGCACGACAAATCCAGCCGCCAACTGTTTATTGTCCTGGTTGATGTTGCCCTTCGCGGCTGAATAAAGGGGAGCCGGAATGGGGGCTGGGTCGAGCGCGTTGAACCGCCGCTGACTGTAGCGAGTAAAGGCGGTCATGCCCTTGGTGATAAAGAGATCCATACGGGCGTCGCCCTTATCGGAATCTTCCGTTCCCAACGGAAACGAAGTATAGTTGCTGCCGATGCCGGAGACCTGCGTGTTCAGAGACGCCGTCGGCATCAGCCCGAGGACCGTCATACTGAGAGGACTGATCTGCGGGGTCTTCGTTCCCGGAAGCATCGTCTTCTGAAGCGTGGAGATCGGAATGATGCCGTTCGCGTAAACAGCCTTCGTATAAGGATTGGTGATAGGAATGGGCTTGCCGTTTTCGTCGACGAATGCTCCGGCAGCTTGGTCGGTGGTGGGAAGGATCGCTGGCTGAGCATAACGCTGGTTGCGCCGGAAACCTTCGTAGTCGCCGAAGAGAAAAAGTTTCCCGTGAACGATCGGACCGCCAATGTCAGCGCCAAACTGGTTCTGAATCAGAGAGGATTTCTGGCCGTTTGCTGGCGGAACCGGACCGTTAGCGTTGAGAACCGTGTTGCGTAGGTAATTCCAAGCCGCACCATGATAATTATTGGTGCCGCGGCGCGAGACCTCATTGGACAGACCGCCGGCCGCTCGGCCGAACTCCGCGCTCTGGTTGCCCGTGGTGAAACGAAATTCGGATAACGCATCGGGACTGAGCTGAGTTTCCTGGTTGGAGAAACCAAGATCGTTCAAGCTCCAGCTATTGTTATCCAAACCGTCAATGAGGAAGGAGTTGACCTGGTTGCGGAGGCCATTGACGTTGTACGAACCCTCACGGCTGGTGGCGGCTTCGCTTTCCAGATAGGACTTGTTGACGCCGGGAACAACGAGCGCAAGGTCGGCCGGATCTCTACCGTTCAGAGGCAGATTGATGACCTCCGTAGGATTGATGACCATGCTGCGATCGCTGCTGTCGGTCTCAAGCAAAGAGCTGGCCGCAGAGACGACCAGTTGCTGAGTGACATTGGCCGGGTAAAAAACCAGGTCTACTCTCTGGCGTGCGCCCACGGTCACCGTGAAGGCGGAAGTCGAAGCGTTTTTGAAGCCAACGCGAGTCGCCTTGAGGGCGTAATCTCCAGGGGGAACGCTCGAAAATACATAATCCCCTTCACCGTTGCTCAGGGTAGTTTTTGTCACTCCGGTGCCAAGACTCTCGAGTGTAATTGTGACTTCCGGAACAAATCCTCCGCCGATGTCGCGGACGGTTCCGAGAATGCTCGCGCTGTCGAACTGGGCACGCAGGACAGTAGCGGAGCAGAGGAAAACAAGGGCCCATAATAGGTTACGCATAAATGACATACAATTCCTTTCGTAGGAACCTCCGGAAAGACGAAGATATCCCACCCTAAAGCAGTCTTTGGTACTCGCGTGGTGATACACCATAGTACCCTTATGTGCAGATTTTGTACACTTGATTAACAATGTCATACACGTAAGTACCCTTGTGCCGCTTTGAGCGTACCTAAGTATGGAAATTTCTCTTGAGTTTTTAAATAATATTGCATGTGGTGTGATCGCTGGAAATTTGGCATCGACAAACGACTAAGTTACTTTAGTGCGCTAAAACTGTCCTCTCGCGATTTAAGTCATCGATTGAGAAAGCTACTCGCGGCATGCGCCTGGGATTGTCCTTCTTCGGGCACTTGGAGGTGTGACGTATGCAGACAGTCAGCGTGAGGCTAGCACTTTAGTGTCCTGTCTCTGAAATAATAGTCATAAATATTGAGCCTGGAGCATCGGATAGAGTGGGAGGAAGTCCGATGCGCAAAGGTCGTCCACTCGCTCCTTTACTTCTGGCCGTTGGGGATCGCGCTCAGCTTGTGGCCTGGAGCAAACGCCCTAAGACGGCGCAGGCGCTGGCCATGCGGTCTCGGATCGTTCTGCTGGCCGCCGATGGGCTCAGTAACACCGCCATTGCCAGCCAGCTCCACACCATGCAGCACACCGTGGGGAAGTGGCGTCGGCGCTATCTTGAGTCCGGTTTAGATGGACTTGTGGACGAGCCCCGGCCCGGCACCTCGAACAAGCTCAGCGACCAGGATGTGGAGCGCGTGCTGGCGCTCACGCTGGAGTCGACCCCGGCCGATGCCACCCACTGGTCGACACGCTCCATGGCCAAGCGAGCCGGCCTTAGCCGCGCATCGATTCATCGTATCTGGCAGGCTTTTTCTTTGGCTCCGCATCGCTCCGAGACGTTCAAGCTGTCGAAAGATCCGCTGTTCATCGACAAGGTGCGCGACATCGTGGGACTTTACATGAATCCGCCTCAACGCGCACTGGTGTTATGCGTCGATGAAAAGAGCCAGATACAAGCCTTGGACAGAACCGCACCGCTACTGCCCATGCGTCCCGGGCAGATTGAACGCCGCACGCACGATTATGCCCGTCACGGCACCACCAGTCTGTTCGCTGCCCTGGACACCAAAACCGGTACACTGATCGGCCAGACTCAGCGCCGCCATCGCTCCGTGGAGTTTCGCAACTTCCCGATACGATTGAACGAAACGTGCCGCCAGAGTTGGACATACATCTGATCCTGGATAACTACGGCACGCACAAAACCCAACTGATTCGCGATTGGCCGGTGAAAAGGCCGCGCTTTCACCTGCACTTTACGCCGACTTCGGCCAGTTGGCTCAACTTGGTCGAGCGATGGTTTGCCGCACTCACCGACAAGCAGTTGCGACGTGGCGTGCATCGCTCTACCAAGGAACTGGAGGCCGCCATTCGCAGCTTCATTCAAAAACACAACCAGGACCCAAAACCCTTCGTATGGCACAAAACCGCCGATCAAATCCTCGACTCCCTCGCTCGCTTTTGTACAAGAACTTTAGAGACAGGACACTAGCAGTTTTAGCAGATAGTCGTGGTCCCATGCGGCGGCAAGGCGTTTACCGTGGATCCCTGATTCCGCTCGTTCGGTAAGGTAGACAACGAGCCGACAAAACTCCGCAAATTCGTACCTCAAAAACGCCGTTGTCGCCGGGAAGGATTTTTTCTGGCGATTCGTCAATACACTCGGTGAACGTTTTGACCAACTCGGGAAACTCAATCTTCGAAGACTCGCATGGAGGCTGCGTGACTGGAGGTGCGCTGGTCAATACAACAAATTGGGACTGGTTACTTCTTGGGAAGACGCGCAAGCTGCGATTTATCATGTAGCGAATGGTGCAAAGGCCGTTGAAGCAGTCGCGATCTGAAGGAGGGAAACAATGCTTGGTTTCATGATTCTGACGGTCAGCAATATCGAACGTTCCTTGACGTTCTACGAAGCAGCCCTGAAGCCTCTGAATATCCGGTTTTTTCTTCCTTACAAAGGCAAGGGCGGTCATCCTGACCAATGGGGATTTGGCGATGGCAAGCAGGCGTTCTTTTGGCTGCAGCAAGGGAAGCCCGAACCAGCCGCGATTCATTGGGGCTTCATGGCCGAAAACAATGAGAAGGTCGATGAGTTTTACAAGGCGGCGATTGCGGCCGGAGCCAAAGACAATATCTCACCGCGGGCGCGCGTCGAATACTATCCGGGATACTATGCCGCGGATGTGTTCGATCCGGATGGGTACTCATTTGAGGTCGTGCATAAGAGCTGAAGTTTGCCCTTGATCAGTACAACAGCACGGCGAGGCGATAGGCGGTAAATGCGCCTTGATCGGTTTGCGAGGAGCAACTGCCGACGGCGGCTTCGCGATAACGGCCGGTGGACAACTCGGCTGTCAGCTCACGAGGGAGGTGGGCGAGGTCGGTGTTTTGCCAGCGCATGACGAAGCGGGCTTGCGGGCCGGAGCGGGTATGGGGAAGGTCTTCGTCGGTGGCGCAGGCAAGGCGGGCGGAGGAGGGGTCGCGCAGGATTTTGACGCCGCGATTTTGCACGAGGCTGGCGATGGTCGCTTCCGTTTCGGCTTGCGAATAGACGGCGACGACGCGCTCGTAATCGGCGACGGCGTAGAGCGTGCCGCGGCTGGCGACGATGGCGATGCCGACGTGATCGACTTCTGGGTTGAGCAGATTTTTGCGGTGGGGCGGGGAGTGCATCCAGGCTGAGTGAATCGTTGCGGGTGTGTCGGCCTGCGCTACGTTTTCTTCGATGAGGCTGAAGTGTGCGCCAGCGTGCGCGGCGCGTTCGGTCAACTCCGGTTCGCCGGGATACTGATGGGCGATAGGCCCTTCGGCGGCCATGCGCAGGCAGTGTTGGTGCGCGGCTGCGGCGAGGGCCGGGTCCCACTTCAGCGGCGCGGCGCCGACGGCTGCGCGGGCTTGATTGGCGAGTTCGACGATCTGCCAAGCGTCGGGCTGAATCGCGGCGGAGATTTTACCTTGAGCGGCTGCGAACGCCGAAATGGAAATGCCGAAAACTGCAAAAAACACTGTCTGGACATGCCGAAAGCCGTTCATATTTTGATTGAACCCCACTTGGCCGCATCTGTCGCTGTATTCTTTCATTGCCGATGAGTTTTTTCTCGATTCCCGCATTGCGTAATCGTGTTCGCCGCCAACCGCTGGCTGTGGCGGGCGTTTTGTTGCTGGCCGCCTTTGTGATTTGCGGGCTGGCTGCGCCTTGGCTTGCGCCACAGAATCCCGCGGCTATCGACCTGCTGCATCGGTTGGAAAGCCCGTCGGCGGCGCATTGGGCGGGCACGGACGAACTGGGGCGGGACACGCTTTCGCGACTACTGTATGGAGCGCGGCTTTCGCTGGCGGTTTCGGTGACGGTGGTTGCGGTTTCGCTGGCTTTGGGGTTGGCGATTGGAGGTTTTGCCGGCTATTGGGGCGGATGGATCGACACGGCGCTGACGACGGTTGCGATGAACACATTTCTCGCTCTGCCGGGAATTCTGTTGGCGATTGCGTTTGCCGCATTTCTTGGACCGGGCTTTACGAATCTGGTGCTGGCGCTGGCGATTGGCGGCTGGGCCGGTTATGCGCGGCTGGTGCGCGCGCAAGTGATGGCCGTCCGCGATCGCGAATATGTCGATGCGGCTCGGGCGCTCGGCGCTAGTGGGCTACGCATTTTCTTTCGGCATATTTTGCCGAATATTGTGCAGCCGATTCTGGTGCAAGCCGCGATTGGCATGGCCGGCGTGATCTTGGCCGAGGCTACGCTGTCGTTTCTCGGCTTAGGCATTCCGGCTCCCGCGCCGAGTTGGGGATCGATGCTCAACGACGCGCGTTCGCATCTTTTCGACTCGCCGCACCTGGTGCTGTTTCCGGCGATTGCCGTCGCGGGGGCGGTGCTGGGCTTCAACTTTTTAGGGGATGCGCTGCGCGATCAGCTCGACCCGCGCACACGGCTGGAAATGGGAATCTGACGTGGGGATTGCAGCAAAAATCGGCGTTGTCAGCGATACGCATGGCCTGTTTCGGCCCGAAATCGTGACGGCTCTCGCGGGCGTCGAACGCATTTTGCATCTCGGCGATGTAGGCAAACCGGGCGTGCTGAAGGAACTCGCCAAGATCGCTCCGGTCACAGCAGTGCGCGGCAACGTTGACCGCGAAGGAGCTTGCTCGGAGTTACCGGAGACCGACGTTGTGCTCGTTGCCAACCGCTATGTTTACCTGCTGCATAATCTCGACACGCTGCACCTCGATCCGACTGCGGGAAAATTTGCAGCCGTGCTGTTCGGCCATACGCACATGCCAAATTTTTACGAACGCAAGGGCGTGCTTTATCTGAATCCCGGCTCTTGCGGGCCGCGCCGATTCGAGTTGCCGGTCACGGTCGGATTGCTGACGGTGAGCGTTGACGGCGTGTTTGAAGCGAAGATCGTGCCGCTGGGATTGTGACCGCTAGCCTTCGACGGTGCGCTTCAACTGGCCGCAGGCGGCGTAAATGTCGCGTCCGCGGGGCTTGCGGAGATAAGCCGCGATGCCCCCGGCGATCAGTGTTTGGCGAAAGGTTTCGACGGCCTCGGCGCGCGGCGTTTCATAGGCGATGCCTGGGCCGGGATTCCAGGCGATCAGATTTACCTTGACTGGAAGCCCCGTGCGGCGTGCGAGCCGCGCCACTTCGCGGGCATCTTGGGGCCGGTCGGTGACGCCGCCAAGCAGGACATATTCAAACGTAATTCGTTCGCGGGGACGCAAGGGAACCCGGCGCACAGCTTCCATGACAGCTTCGATGGGCCACTTGCGATTAACAGGCATGATCTCGTCGCGAACCTTGTCGTTGGGCGCGTTGAGGCTGATGGCGAGCTTGGGCCGCAGCGCGGGCGGCTCGGCGGCAAAGCGCTCGATGCCGGGCACGATTCCCGAGGTCGAAACCGTCATGCGCTGCGGGCTGAGGCCGACCTCCTGCACCAGCAGTCGCACAGCGCCCATGAAGCTGTCGTAGTTCAAAAACGGCTCGCCCATGCCCATGAAGACGAGATTGACGCGGTCACGCCCGACTTCGACACTGTGCCGGTCGAGCACGGCGACGACCTGGCCGGCAATTTCACCGGCGGTCAGATTGCGTTGCAGGCCGAGCTTGGCAGTCAGGCAAAACTGGCAGTTAACGGCGCAGCCCACTTGGCTCGAAACGCAGATGGTCGCCCGCTGATGGAGTTCTTCGTCTCCGATAGTCTCTGCTTGTTCGCCGTTGTCGCCGCTTTCGCCGTCATCACCCTCGGGCATCCAGACGGTTTCGACGGTCAGGGCATCCTGCCCCGGTCCGGCGACCAGGTAGCGCTCGGTTCCGTCGGTCGAATTGAAGACCTGGGCAATTTTTGGTCTGCCGACCCGCCATCCTTCGCCGCCGAGCCGCTGGCGGAGTGTCTTGGGCAGTGTGGAGATCGCGTCAAGTTCATCAATCCGTTGATGATAGATAGCTTCGGCCAGTTGCCGTCCGCGCCACGCCGGTTCGCCGACCGCGACCATCCGCGCTACCAGTGCCTGCGTGTCGAGGCCAAAAAGCGGCGTTGGGCTTCCATCTGGCTGGATTCCGGCGTCTAATAGAGAGAGTTGGGATAACTTTTGGCTCACAGTTGTTTTTTCGCTCAAGGCTGAATTTCGGCTCACGACTGAGAATTTAACTCAAGACTTCTTTTTGGCTCACTGCTGCGGTCAGCATAGAGCATTTCCCCCTTTGTTGCATTCGCACATAAATCCGGCCTGCGCTGCGCAATCTCGCCTCGGCCCCTACAATCGAAATCTGTTGAGATGATGAATAACGAGAGAAATCTTCGCCGCACCGTTCTTCCGAACGGTTTAATCGTGCTGACCGAACGCATGGAGCATCTGCGCTCCGTGGCCATGGGCGTGTGGATCAAATCGGGCTCGCGTTGTGAGCCCGCCGAAACCAACGGCATCTCCCACTTTGTCGAACACATGCTTTTCAAGGGAACCCGGTCGCGCTCGGCGCAGCGGATCGCCCGCGAGGTCGACTCGATTGGCGGCAATCTCGACGCTTTTACCAGCAAAGAGACGATCTGTTTCAACGTGAAATCGCTGGCCGATCATGTACCGATTGCTTTGGACGTGCTGACCGACCTGGTGCTCAATCCCGTCTTTGCCGCGCCGGACATTGAGCGCGAACGTGGCGTCATTCTTGAAGAAATTAAGATCGATGAAGACAATCCGGACGTACTCGTCAACGAATTATTCACTCAGGCTTTTTGGAAAGATCATCCGCTTGGCTGGCCGATTCTCGGTACGACGGCAACGGTCGGCAAGCTCGACCATCAAAGCCTCGTTGATTATCACGGCGATTGTTTTAATGCCGGCAACATGATTTTTACGGCGGCGGGGAATCTCGATCACGACGAGTTCGCCGAGAGGATCGCGGCCAAGTTTTCGGGACTGACAGGCGGGGTTACGCTTCAAGAATTGCCGGCGCCGGTGGCTGGCGCGCGCATCATTTTGCGCAACAAGAAATCCCTGGAACAGGTGCAAATCTGCCTGGGCGTGCCGTCGCCGCCGGTGACCGATGACAACCGCTACGCGACGCTGATTTTGAATACCGTGCTGGGCGGCGGCATGAGTTCGCGGCTCTTTCAGACGGTTCGCGAAGAACGCGGGATGGCGTACTCGATCTATTCGGACCTCAGCCCATATCGCGACACGGGCACGCTCTGTGTCTTTGCCGGAACCTCGGTTGGCAAGGGGCTGGAGGTCATCGATTTGATCCTCGAGGAGTTTCGCAAGCTGAAGCAGGAGCCGCTGCCGGAAGAAGAGTTGACGCGCACGAAGGACCAGGTCAAGGGCAATATCCTGATGGGTCTTGAGAGTTCGAATTCGCGCATGGCGAACCTGGCACGGCAGGAGATGTACTTCCACGAGTTCATGTCTGTCGACCAGATCATCGCACGCATTGACGCCGTGACCGCAGAGCAGGTTCAGACGATGGCGCAGAGGCTTTTTGTTCCCGAACGCATCGCCGTGACTCTGCTTGGCCGGCTGAACGGCATCAAGCTGAAGCGAGAGCGGCTAGTGTGCTGAAGAGCAGGGAATAGGGATCAGTGGCTGTTCCCTGTTCACGGCTATACTCTCTTTCATGATTCAGTCGCTCGATACCGCCCGGTATATGGCCTGTTGTCCCTGTTGCCGCTAGCAACAGCGCTCCTCCGCGACTGAAGATCCAGCCTGCATAAAAATCAGCCGTCTGTGCTCCGACACGCTCGGAGCGCGACCGCTATTGTGCTTTGCATCTTGGATGCTTCCGCCGCACGATTTTTTCCTCCCATTTCGATCGCATCAAGGAGAACGTCACTATGCGCATTTCCGCATCCATCTTTGTTTCGTCTGTGTCGAAGAGTTTGATCGCAACTGCTGCCCTGCTGCTCGTTGCGCCTTTCGCAGCGCAGGCGCAGAGCCTCGGCTATGAAGGCCCGACCGGCGTCTTTGTCACGCCGCTGGCCTATACATCGGCCTCACCGGCCAAGGGCGTCGGGAACCCGTCAGTCTCTTACCACTTTCTTGCGGGCGGGCCGGTGATTGGCGATTTCAGCACGGTTTCCGTCACCGAAGGCTTTGCCAAGCGGTTTGAAGCCGGCTATACCAGCGAAATTCACGCGGGCGCCGATCCGACCGGCCTGTGGGCTTCGGACTTCAGCATCATTCACGGCAAAGCGACGATCATTTCCGAAAATGCCGGTAAAACCAAGTGGGTTCCGGCCGTCGCGATTGGCGGCATCCTGCGCGTGAACGACAACGACGCCCTCGATGGCAAGAGCGGGCAAACGACCAAAAACGGCGACATTTACGCGGTCGCGACCAAGGTTGTGACACAGATCGACAAGAAGGTTCCGGTGCTGCTGTCGGCCGGT
>Ga0302320_10027368_pt1 | contig 10990 bp, 7 predicted proteins | sample Bog_T0_3_FD_202130 | JGI IMG/M metagenome (GOLD analysis project Ga0302320, IMG submission 202130) | Peat permafrost microbial communities from Stordalen Mire near Abisko, Sweden - Bog_T0_3 | ecosystem: Environmental > Terrestrial > Soil > Wetlands > Peat | place: Sweden: Abisko, Stordalen Mire... | reverse complement strand
CCGAGCGTCCCAGAAAATGCAACCACTGGTCGCGCTGCCCCAGCATGGCGGCCAGCAGATCGCGCACCCGCTCCACCTTGTTGTCGACATACTTCAGCAGCGTTGCCACCGCGTCGCCTAGCGTGCCAGGAGCCGCAAGCTGGTCGATGACGCGCTGCGCCGCCAGGTCATAGAGCGGCTGCGCATCTTCCGTGACCTGTGCCACACCTCCGAGCAAGTCCTTCAAGGGCGCGCGCTGTGCTACCGCTTCGCAAAACGAATCGAGGGTGCGAACCTGCAGACGTGCAGGATTATCGAGAATGTTCCAGCCGAGCGTTGCTGATGCGATAAGCACCGCGCGCGCCAGTTGCAGCGACTGCTGTTCGTGCGGTTGGCGTTCTAAGACTTGCACGGCGCTGAGTTGTTTTGCCTCTTGTAGCGCGCGCAGTATGCGGCTGCGCATCTCGGCCGCGGCCTTGCGCGTGAAGGTTATGGCGAGTACTGATTCCGGCTGCTCAACCGTTGCCAGGCAGGCAAGAAATCGCTGCATCAGCAACTCGGTTTTTCCCGAGCCCGCGGGAGCCTGGAGCATCCATGACTGCGCGGGATCCAGAACGGCGCAGCGCAGTTCGGCGTCGGATGGTGAGGCGCGCGGAGTCTTGCTACTCATCGTCGCCTCCTTCGCCTTCGCCGTCCACGTCGTCCATCGCTAGGTCACCAATGCGGCACAGCGATGCCAGGTGGCAATGCTCGCAGGGAGAGCCGCTCCTGCCTGGAGGAATCTTCGGATCGACCGCGGCGTCTCCACGCACGAACGACGCGGCGATGCGCTCGAGTTCCTCGGCCCAAAGTCCGGTGTACTCATCAAACGCCATCCCATCGAAGCAGCGTTTGGACGGATCCGTGCACGGCAACAAATCTTTTTCGCGCAGGTAACCTTTGAATCCACATTCGCCTTTGCGCACAATGGCAAATGACACGCCCGCAAGATCGAACTTCTGCTGCTGCATGGCGAGGGCGTAAAACGGCAACTGCGGCAGTCGTGGGCGCGGAACTGTCCAGGCATTCACCGCGTAGGAGGCGCCGGTCTTGTAGTCGATCACCACGTGAGCATTGCCTATCTCATCGAGGCGATCGAGGCGGCCGTGTACGGGCAAGCCCCCGAGACTTACATCAACTGGGAGTTGATGACCAACAACCTGGAACGGCTTGCGTGCGGACTCGAGCGTGAGCCATTCCGTAAGTACGGCGATGGTGCGCTCGCGTTCCAGGGCGCGGAAACGCTGGGTCCACGGGGCATCGCCCATCGGCAACTCACGCGCCATCGCCACATCGACCGATGCCTCAACGATGGCAGCGCGGTCCGGGCGATGCAATCCCTCACTGTCCTTCAATTCCTCCCATATCAGTTGCAGCGCCAGATCCACGACCTTTCCCCGATCGGTGGGAGCCAGCGCTTCATTCGGACCTTCGGCTTCCCGGGCGAGAAGGCGGCGAATGGCAAACGCGCGAAAGGGACAGTTGGATTGCTCCTGCAGCAGCGAGGTTCCGCCATGCGGAGTCTCGCCGGATTCGAGCGCGGGCGCCGAGGAGTCGGAAATCACATCGAGAATCGCGCGGTCAAAACGAGCGGCGAGCGGCGGCGGTATCTCGACACTTTCGCTGGGCGGGGCGAGCCCCGCGAACAGCGGACTCCAGCGCTGCTCGCGTTCGTCATCGGTGCGGCGCGCCAGGCTGAGCGCAATCCGCGGCGCCGACTGCAGGAGCCGCAAAGTAATGCGCGAAATGCGCGCCTGCGCCTGCACGGTTCCCAGTAGCGGCGCACCCGCCTCTCTCAGCAACGCAATCGGAATCAACGGCGAGAGTCGAGGCGAGTCCGGCCATAGCTCGTCGCTGCAGGAGCCTATCCACAGGGCATCGAAGATCGAACCCTCCGACTCCGCCACGTCCATGATCTGCACCGGAGCGTTGCTTGTCTCGGGCTTGAACTTCGTGGTTGCCGCGGCGCGTTCGAGCCTCGCCACGAAGCTACGAAAATCGGTACGCAACTCAAGCAAGTCCAACGACGAGATGGAAGCAAAAAGGTCGCGCCAACTCTCCGTACACTGGAACTCCTCGCTTTGCAGCGCAACTCCGCCCGGCCAACCGAACGCCTTCAATATTCCCCGCGAAACATCCGCCCAATACGCGACTGACTGCTCGGAGGAAAAAGCCGAATGTTTCGGCAGGGCATCCAGCGCCGCGCGCAGCTCCGGCAGTTCGCGCGATTCATGTAACCACCGCGAAAGTTCGTCGAGGCTGACCTCGCGCCGGGCATATCTCCTTCTCTCTGCAATGAAGCGCGCCACCGGCTCCGGCGATGCCGCCAGGTAAGGCGAACGCAACATGGTTTGAAAGGAATGAAAGTCTACAGGGGCCGCAAATAAAGCGAGCAACTGCAAGGCGCAACGCACAACCGGATAGTCGGCGAGTGCCAGCGGCGACGCTATCTCATACGCCGAGGGTGTCGGCTGGCCGAGTAGTTGTTCGGGATGAAGCACGGAACGAAATGCGCTTTCCACCAGGGGAAGCTTGCGATCGAGGTCAAAGAGAATGACGCCAAGGTGCGCCCCGGGCGCTGCCTCTAACTGTTGACGCGCCCACTGAGCAGCCGCGCGCAACTCATCCGCCACACAATCGAATTCATATCTCACCGCAGCGGCATCGGCGGCATCTTCGAATTCCGGGGCGACCGTGACCTGTACTCCCGCTCGCGCAAGCGCGTCCAGAAATCCGCGCTGCGCAGGCGTGCTCTCGGCGAGAAACGCGAAGACCTGTCGCGGAAGCCTCAAGGATGACAGGCATCCGGCGAGTTCGCGGGAAAACAGCGCCGGGCACGTCCAGCGGCGCGCCGCGATTTGGCGGCGAAACTCCCCGGCCCAGCCGGAGAAAGCGCGGGTATCGCTGGAGACGCTCATCTGCGGAGAATCGAGCGCAATGCCGCATTCGAGCGCCGTGCGAAAGGACTCCGAGGCCAAGGCGGCGGCAGACTCGGGCAGCAACATTTCTCGGCCGCCGGGCGAACGCTCGATGATCGAGCGCCACAACTGCAGTTCCTGCTCTCTCTGCAGGGCCTGGGCGGTGACCGCGCCGACGATCACCGCCTCCGAATAAAGCCGCTCCACGAAAGCTCCATACGGCAACACCTCGGGTGAAAGCCATGCGGAGCAGGTGACTCGCAGGCGCTGCTCGGCGGCCGCTAGAAGAGCGCGTGCGCAACGCGTGTTGGTCGTCAGTACCGTTGCTCCGGCGATGGCTGCGGTGACCGCCCGCTCGAAGCACTCGCGATAAGAAGCCACATTGCCTCCACGGCAAAGCCCAGATGCAATGACACTCACACAAGCTATCCGGGCTACAGCAACGTTCTATCACGGGCGCCACCGCTTCTCAATGCGGAAGGCGCTGATTCACGATTCTCAATGATTTTCAGAAATGACGCACCTGGCTCGGATTCAACGGGCGGCGATCAGGGCGCCGCTACACTCGCCGAAGCCGATGCGCACGGCACCGTTGCGCTGGCAGTAAGCCCGCAGCGACACCTGGTCTCCATCTTCGAGGAATGTTCGTTGCCCGCCGTCCGGAAGCAGAATGGGCTCGGCTCCGCCGCGCGTAATTTCGAGCAGGCATCCGCGCGCCTCCGGGCTGGGGCCGGAAATAGTGCCGCTGGCGAGCAAGTCGCCCGGCCGGAGAGCACAGCCATTGGAGGTGTGGTGGGTGAGCATCTGGGCAAAGGTCCAGTACATGTCGCGTAGATTTCCCCGGCTGATGCGATGCGGGGGACAACCCGTCTCACGCATCGCTGCCGTTTGCAGATAGACCTCCGCCGTCAGATCGAAGCCGCCGTGCTGCTGATCGTTCGAGTCTGCAAGATACGGCAATGGCCGCGGGTCTCCCGCCGGGCGCGCCAGGGCCGCAACGCGAAACGGAGCCAGCGCTTGGGCGGTGACGATCCACGGCGAGATGCTGGTGGCAAAGCTCTTTGCGAGAAACGGACCGAGCGGCTGGTACTCCCAGGATTGAATGTCGCGCGCCGACCAGTCGTTCACCAGGCAGAGTCCGAAGATGTGCCCGCGGGCCTGCGCGATCGGAATGGGCTCACCCATTTCGTTGCCCACGCCAATGAGCGCGCCGACCTCCACTTCATAGTCGAGGCGGCGCGAGGGCTCAAAGTGCGGAACCTCGGCGGAGGGAGCCTTCAACTGGCCCCACGGGCGACGCACCGCAGTGCCGCTGACCACGATGGTGGAGGCACGGCCATGATACCCGATGGGCACCCACTTGTAGTTGGGCAACAACGGATTCTCTGGGCGAAAAAGCGCGCCCACATTGCTGGCATGATCCACCGAAGCATAGAAGTCCGTGTAGTTGCCGATCTCGACCGGCAGGACCATGGTAACGTCCTGCTGCGGAAGCAGGCACAGAGCGGCCTCGGCGCGATGCGGTGAGTTCTCGCCGAGCAGCCCAAATAGCGCGCGGCGCAACGCGCGCCAACGCTCCGGACCCAGAGCCATCAGCGGATTCAGTCGGGATTCCCAGCAGGCTTCGTAGGTGCTGTCATCCACATTGACCAACAATGCGCGCTCGGCTACAGCTCCCAGATCCAGAACCTGGTCTCCAATCGCAACGCAGAGACTTGGGCACGAATTCTGTCCGTGAGTAAAGGCGCCGAAGGGAAGATTCTGGATTGGAAAATCGCAGCCCGCGGCATTCGCCGACTCCACGAAGGAGCGCGCCCCGGGATGATGCGTCTCGTCTGTTTCCATCTTCATAAAAGGTCGAGCTCGCACATGTCTTGCATCGGCTCCTCGAAGGAACAGGAGCCGAAGCTCAGGGCCAATCTTGAGCGTGTCAAGCGAAGAGCATCGCTATCGATGCGAACCGGTTCCCGATCCCCGCTCCAGGTCAGCGCATCTTCGCCGAAGTGCCAGTTTGCACGCTCCGTGTCGGCCAGGCAAGTGGCGAGCGCGGCGCGCGGAACAGCATTGCCACTGCGCACCGCGCACCAGGCTATGGCAGACGCTGTGAACAGGTTCAGGAATCCATGCATCCACCCCTCGGGCGCGTCCGGTTCATAAGTAAACGGGCGCATGCAACGCAGGGGATGATGCAGTCCCGCCGTTGCCTTGAATGGCACGCCCAACTCCGCGCAGCACGCGATGAATTCAGCCATGTGCTCGACCGGAGGAAACGCCTCGGCGACCACTCCACCCGTTCGCAGCTTCGCGCAGCCGCCGATGCTGCGCAGAATTGGAAGCAGCTCATCGGCGCGCTCCGGCGTAATTTCATAAAGCACAGTTGCACCCGCCGGCCGATGAATGCGGATCAACTCAATCTCCTCCAGGTTGCACGCGCGCACTTCCACCGAGTCGATCACCGCGCCGGAAGCCTTGCGATTGAATTCATCGACCGCCGCCAGGTCGGAGGCAATGGCGGCCGAGACGATTCCGCTCAGATGCCATGTCTCGGATACGGCGTCTTCCTGCGCATTCATAAATTCATCCAGCCGCGCCACCGGAAGCACAAGTCGTCCCAACGCCCATTGCTGCGGATGGTTGCGATATCGCGAGTAGTTATCGACGCTCGTCCTCATGTCCAGGGAAGCAAGCGCAAACAGGCCGGCATAGTCGATGGTTCCTTCGAGCAATGCCCTGAGCGAGGCGGTCGTGGTTCGAGGCGGAGCGGGCATGTTCGCTTAACTCCGGGGGAAGTTGCGCTTCAAATCCTGCCAGCAGGTGTAGTACTCGTGCTGCAGTTCCGCGGTCTCCATGGCAAAGCGCGTAGGGCGACAGACGAAGCGCGTCTCAAACATGAAGGCAAGGGTATCGGCAAGAAATTGCGGCTGCAAGTCGGCGGACACGGCACGCTCGTAACTTACCGCATCGGGACCGTGGCCGCTCATGCAGCCATGCAGGCTGGCGCCGCCAGGCAAAAATCCCTCGGCCTTGGCGTCGTATTCCCCGCGGATCAGCCCCATGAACTCGTTCATGAAATTGCGATGGAACCACGGCGGCCGGAAGCTATGCTCGGCAACCATCCAGCGCGGAGGAAAGATCGCAAAGTCGCAGTTCGCCGTGCCCGGCGTATCCGAGGGCGAGGTGAGCACGGTGAAGATCGACGGATCGGGATGATCGAAGCTGACCGCGTTGATGACGCAGAATCGCGCCAGATCGTACTTATAGGGCGCATAGTTGCCATGCCAGGCAACCACGTCCAACGGCGAGTGATCGTATTCGCTCTCCCAGAGATTTCCCTGGAATTTGCAGATCACGCGCACGCTGCTCTCGATGTCTTCAAAGGCCGCGACGGGCGTCTGGAAGTCGCGCGAATTGGCCAGGCAGTTGGCCCCGATCGGCCCCAACTCCGGCAGACGAAAACTGGCGCCGTAATTCTCGCAGACATAACCGCGGGCTTCGCTGTCCATCAACTCCACACGGAACTTGATGCCGCGCGGCACAACCGCAATCTCGCCGGGAGCGAGCGCGATGCGTCCCAGTTCGGTGTGCAGCAGCAACCGTCCCAGTTGCGGCACCATCAGCATCTCTCCGTCCGCGTTGTAACAGTAGAGCGACTCCATGCCGCGGTTGGCCGCATAAAGATGAATGGCAACGCCGCTGTGGGATTGATAATCGCCATTGCCCGCCAGTGTGCGCAGACCGCCAAGAAAATCGGTTGGCTCATCCGGTATCGGCAGGGGGCTCCAGCGCAGTTGGTTGGGCGATGTGGGCACTTCGTCGAACGGCGTCGAACGCAGCAAGCCATTGCCAATCTGGCGGTAGGGCGGATGCATCACGCTGGGACGGATGCGATAAACCCACGAACGCCGATTCGCCGCGCGCGGCGCGGTGAAAGCCGTCCCGCTGAGTTGCTCGGCATAGAGGCCAAACGGCACCCGCTGCGGCGCATTCTGTCCTACGGGCAGCGCGCCCGGCAGCGCTTCAGTCGCGAACTCATTGCCGAATCCTGACTGGTAGTCGAGCCGGTTCTGCTCCTTCGCCTGCTGCATCTCCGCATCGCTCGTGGTTAGGCTGGCGGCCATCCCGTCCTGTCTCATCGCATTCCCTTCACCGCGCCGTCTTGCGCGATTGCCGGCTACAGATTGCCGCGTCGTGCCTGCTCCAGTTCGATTGCCTCAAAGAGCGCCTTGAAATTCCCTTTGCCAAAACCACGGCTGCCCTTGCGCTGGATGATCTCGTAAAAGACCGTGGGCCGATCCTCCACCGGGCGGCTGAAAATCTGCAGCAGATAGCCATCCTCGTCCTTGTCCACCAAAATGCCGAGGCGCTTAATCTCCTCCAGCGGTTCCTCGAGTAACCCGACGCGGTCCGCAAGAATGTCGTAGTAGCTGTCCGGCACGCGCAAGAATTGGATCCCGTTACGCTGCAGTTTATCGACGGTGGCGAGCACGTCGGTCACCTGCAGCGCGATATGTTGCACTCCCGGCCCCTGGTAGGCGTCCAGGTATTCGGCGATCTGACTCTTACGCAAACCGGGTGCTGGCTCATTGATCGGAAACTTCACCGAGTAGGAATCATCGGACATCACGATGGACATCAGTGCGCTGTATTCAGTCGAAATATCCTTGTCGTCAAAGCTGATAAAGCGATGAAACCCGAATACGTTCGAGTAGAAATCCGCCCAACGGTTCATCTGTCCCAGTTCGACGTTGCCCACCATGTGATCGATGCGCAGAATGCCCGCGTCGTCACCCGCAATGCGCTGCTCGACATAGCCGGGCAGAAATGGGCCACGGTATCCGCGCCGCGAGAGCAGCGAGTGAATGGTGTCGCCGTAAGTGCGAATGGCGGCGCGCCGCACTGTCCCGAACTCATCCTTCAGATCGTGCGGTGCCTCGGCGGCTTCGGCGCCGCGCGCCAGCGCCTGCTCGAAGGCAAGGTCGGCGTCAGCCACCTCGAGAGCAATGTCGCGAATGCCGTCGCCGTGGCGTTTGAGGTGCTCCGAGGCCGGATGGGAGGGAGTCAGCGGCGTGCTCAAAACAAAGTTTGCCTTGCCCTGTGCCAGGGCATAGGAAGCCATCGCCCGGCTGCCGGTTTCCTGGCCGCAATACGCAACCTGCGAAAATCCAAATGCGTTGCGGTAGAAAAACGAAGCCTGCCGGGCATTGCCAACCCAGAATTCCACGTGGTGGATGCGCTTGATCTGAAGCGGATTTTCCATGTACCTCACCCGGTGCGCCGGCGATTCGATGGCGGAATTCAGCCTGGCTTTTCCAGCGCAGGCGCGCCTTGCGCCCTGGGCCATGCGTTTGGATGATGGAGAGGAGAATGAAGTTGCAGGCAATTCACAACTCCCCGGGAAGTCGCAGCCACGCTGTTTCTTGAAATTTATGTACAGAGGTCACAAAGGAATGTGACTTTGATCCGTTCATGGGGTACCAAAGAGAGTTACAATTACTTTGGTATTGAAAATGCTTTTCAACTTCATGAAACTTCGCGCCAACAACCCGGGCCACACCCTTGGCGACCTTGCTGTGGGCGAGAGCGGAATCCTGGAAGACTTCGACATGCCCCAGAGCATCGCCGAACACCTGATGAATCTTGGCTTTGTGCCCGGTCTGGAAGTTCTGGTAGCCCGCAGCGGCCCGGGCGGCAACCCGCGCGTCTACCGTGTCGATGGAACCGAGGTAGCGCTACGCCGGGACCTCTCACGCTGCATCGCCGTGCGTCCCTTACATGAACCGGAAGCAGAGGTGAGCTAAGGAGTGAGCGTTCCGGTGTCGATTCAAGGGGCCGTTCTAGTTCCAAAAGTGGCCAAGGGGTCGCCGGTCTATAAGACGGTCGCCGTCGTGGGCCCACCGAATGCGGGCAAAACCACCCTCTTCAATCGCCTGACCGGGCTGCGCCAGAAGGTTGGCAACTTCCCCGGTGTAACCGTTGAGCACCACACGGGCAGCTTCCGCGTGGACTCGGGCGAGGAAGTTTCGCTGATCGATCTTCCCGGTGTCTACAGCCTCAATCCGAAGTCTGAAGACGAAAAAGTCACCGTCGATGTATTGAATGGCGTCATGCCCGGCGCCGAACGCCCGGACGCCATCATCCTGGTTCTGGACTCCAACAACCTCAATCGGCATCTTGTGCTGGCCGGGCGGGTGATTGCGCTGGGACTGCCTACCCTGGTTCTGCTCAACATGGCGGACGAGTTGCACAAGCAGGGCGGACAGATCGATGTGCTCCCCCTGGCTCGCCAGCTAGGCACTCCGGTTGCGCTGGTCAGCGCGGTTACCGGCGAAGGCCTGCATGCTGTGGCGAACTTTCTGGTGGCCACGCCGCACCCGCCGGAGCCACTCGAGTTGCCGATCTTCGGAGACCCGAGACACTGCCGCGAATGGGCGGTGAGAATGGGCTCCCAGGCTGCCTACCGGCCTGGCGCGACCCCGGAATGGACGCGCCGTCTGGATTCGATCTTTCTCCACCGTATCTGGGGCGGAGTGATTTTTGCGGTCGTCATCGTTGCGGTCTTCCAAACCATATTTTCACTGGGACAGCCCGCCAGCGACCTGTTGCAGAAGCTGCTGGATAGCGTCGCGGTTCATCTTGGGAACATCCTTCCGGCAGGGCTGATCAATTCGTTGATCGTCAACGGAGTCTGGAAGGGCGCTGGATCGGTGCTGGTTTTTCTGCCGCAGATTCTTCTGCTCTTCCTCGTCATCGGCATTCTGGAGGACTCCGGCTATCTGGCGCGCGCCGCCGTGATCTCCGACAAAGTGATGGCAAAGGTCGGTCTGAACGGCAAGTCGTTTATCCCTTTGCTTTCCGCCTACGGCTGCGCCGTCCCGGCCATCATGGCGACTCGCACCATTGAAAACAAGCGCGACCGCATCGCGACCATTCTGATCGCGCCCTTCATGACCTGTTCCGCGCGGCTCCCCGTTTACACCATGGTGATTGCGGCCTTCATCCCCAACCGGCCGGTGCTGGGCCCCGTGGTGGGAACCCGCGCTGTGGCGATGCTGAGCTTGTATGTGCTTGGCTTTGCCATGGCCGTCGCAACCGCCAAGGCTTTGAAGAGTTCCGTACTGCGCAGCCGCGATGTCGCCTTCATCATGGAACTGCCGCCGTACCGCTGGCCGAAGTGGAAATCGCTCGGCTTGCGCCTGATGGATCGCGCCAACGCATTCATTTTCCGCGCCGGAACCGTGATCCTCGGCGTCAGCATTCTGCTATGGGCGCTCACCTATCTGCCCATGCATAACGGACAGCCGCCTGCCATTGCCGACAGCGCCATCGCCAAGGTTGGACACTTTATCGAGCCGGCGATTCGTCCACTGGGCTTCAACTGGAGGATCGGGGTGGGCCTGCTGAGTTCATTTGCCGCGCGCGAGGTCATCATCGCAACCATGGGAACGCTGCATGGAGTCGATCCTGAATCGCACGGCATGGCCCTGCAGGAGGCGCTCAAAAGCGACCTGACCCCGGCCGGAGCCATTGCCCTGCTGGTCTTTTTCGCCTTTGCCATGCAGTGCGCGTCCACCATGGCCGTGGTGAGGCGCGAGACCAACAGTTGGAAGTGGCCGATCCTGCAGTTCCTGTACATGACCGCGGTGGCCTATGTAGCGGCGTTCGTGGCTTACCGGGTCACGCTGCTGTACTGGTATTAGGACCCTTCGCAAGAGGTTGCGCGGGGCGAGATCGTCCGCCCGGATCGGCAGCCGAGCCGGGCGGACGACCGGAACCTCTGACGAAGCCAGTTCTCCCCTCCGATGAGCCTAACGCGGTGAGCGCCGGACGAATCCACAATCCAGATAACCTGCCAATAACGCTGACCAGAATGGACTTGGCGCGGTCTTTTCCACACCTTTCGCGGCCTGCGGTTTGACGCTGCCCCACTCGATTGTTACTATCAAAGTGCGGGGTGGAGCAGCCTGGTAGCTCGTTGGGCTCATAACCCAAAGGTCGCAAGTTCAAATCTTGCCCCCGCAACCAAAACTCCCAACAAAACAAGACACTTACAGACG
>Ga0302320_10027367_pt1 | contig 10990 bp, 15 predicted proteins | sample Bog_T0_3_FD_202130 | JGI IMG/M metagenome (GOLD analysis project Ga0302320, IMG submission 202130) | Peat permafrost microbial communities from Stordalen Mire near Abisko, Sweden - Bog_T0_3 | ecosystem: Environmental > Terrestrial > Soil > Wetlands > Peat | place: Sweden: Abisko, Stordalen Mire... | reverse complement strand
ACAAGGCGCAGGGGGCGGGTGTTCCCGTCCTTTTTATTGACCCTGCCTACACGTCTCAGAGGTGCAGCCAATGCGGCCACACGGAGCGGGCCAACCGGGAAAGCCGGTCGGAATTCTCCTGCAAGAAGTGCGGCCACACGTCCCATGCGGACACAAACGGTTCACAGAACATCCGCCTGAAAGGGCTGGAGGTTTTGAGAACGGGCGCTTTCATACGCCCACACGCGGAGGTCACTACTTATGCCAACTGACATGAGGTTATCCATCTGCAATCCCGCCGTTCACGGTGGGTCTATGAATCAGTGGACCATGCTGGCCGGCTTTCCCATCCATGGCGAGATCGAAGCTTGGGTAGCCTCCAACAAAGAGACGTTCCTGAGGAAAACAACGCCTGCTTCGGATGTTGGTTATTTGCAGCTTTCGCAGCAGTTTGCCGGCACTGGTGCGACCTTGCCAGGGCAGCAAACCCGGTTTCAGAAAGTTTTTGCGGAGTTCATGGCTGCGGTCACATCTGCCAGGGGACAAGGGCGCGCGGTCGTCATCCAGTCCTCGCTTTGCGCTACTTTTGCTCGGTCCATCCGAAGGCACGTCAAGGATATGGGCTTGGAGGCGCATCTTCAGGCCGATCCCGGCGCCAAGCTGAGCGGAACTGGTTAGACCTTGCGGCTTGCCGCTTGCTCCGCCTGGAGCGCCTGGAACTCTTCCTCAAGCGCGGCGTCCTGCGTCATGGAAATCTCGGCAGGAGATCGCTTGTCCAATTTATGGGCCAGCTCCCTCAGTTGCGCGGAAGTCAGGGCAAGCAGAATGTGTGCTGTCTGGTGCTGCGCGCCGGCCTGGATCAGGGCTGAATCCGAATTGCTTGCGCAGACCGCATCCATGTGAACGCAGACCGGATACGGGTCGCAGCTGATGACGACGAACTTGGTCGGGGCAGTCTCTTCCGGGGATCGTTGCGCCAGCTTGCCGGCCCAGTCACGCAGGTGTGCGGGCGTCATGGCAACCAAAACGTGTGAAGTCGGACGGAGGTTTCCGATCCGGCGCAGGGCGGAATTCGGGCTGCCCTCGCAGGCCGCATCCATGTGAATGCGGATCGGTGGAGCATTCCGGTTACAACTGATGACGACGAACTTATCCATTTTTCATTTTACATTTTAGTTTACCGAAGCACGGAAGCAAAAGGAAACCACCCCGGCAGGCGAATCCGGGGTGTGCTAACGTGAAGAACACTGAATAAGATCGTCAGTCCAGACAGAATACGGGGACTTCTCTTGGCGCCAACTGGGGTCTCTTCTCGGTATAGTCTTTGACAGGGAGGCCGTTGAGGGCGGCAAAGCAAAGAAGCTGCGGCTGCCGGTCGCTGATGGCGATTATGCGCCCCCCTTGGACCAGCCCGGGGACGCCCCTGTGGTTGTGCCCAATCTGGACCGTTTCCCCGCGGATCACGGGGCGGGTGCCAAAGACCCCCGCTACTGGGTTTAGTTCGCCGGCTCGCATTGCTTGTAACTTCATATCTAGTTATAAGACACGGGGGGTGTCCATTCTACTTGCTTTGAGAATCTTTTTCTGAATAGAGAGGGAGTCTCCAGGCTTATACTTAGACATGGGCACAATTTCCCTCAATACCAAGCCAAGCGCGAAACCCGCGAGCATCTTTGATCGCAACCTCGCCTATATGGTGGAGCGGATCGCCGGAGAAGACGCGGAACAAACCCTGCAGATGCTCAAGCAGGAGCTGCCTCTGGTTCGGGACTTCCAGCAGATGCGCGCCGTTGCTCGTGTCTACCTCGCCAACGGCTGCCGGCCGCTGAAAAGAGAAGCGATCCCGAGCACCGTTGATCCAGAGGGCCTGACCGGCGAAGCCAAGCTGCGCTTCCACAACGGGTTTTTCCTGTTGGCGGAAAACGAGGGGCTGGTGTTTCGCGGCGAAGAAGCCCACGGCCCCTATTCGAAGGAAGAGGTGGGATTCATGGCCAGGCGTCTCGGCGCGGAATCACCCGCAAACGATGAGCGGGGGCACATCATCGATCCCGAGGCTGCGAGACCCGCCTTGTCTGTTCTAACTTCCCTGGATGTGATCTAAGCCAGCGGCATGGTGTCGAAGAATGCCGGGGTGAGGTTCACATGCTTCCCGCAGTGCTTCTGAAGAAACTGCCTGGCAAATAATATCTGCACGTCGCCCGGTGTATCTGGAATGATGGGAATAATAACCGCATCCCGAACGAAGCGGCTGCGGCGGCAGAGCCCCGGCGAGGGGTTGACATAGCGGCCTCCGACGGGCGTGTTTTCCTCAACGATCTGCGACAGCGCCGCCTCAAACCGTGCGTCGCAAGACCAGACCCGCTCTGGCTCCCAGAGCCGGAACTGAAACTGCGCAGGCTTGCGGCCGAAGGCTGCGTAAACGTAGACTCTGGGCAAACGGGCCTCGGCGCCGCCATCTGCCGGCGCTCGCTGATAGAGCTTTGGAAATGCGTGGAGCAGCATCGTGATGCCAAACTCCAGTTCGTCCTGGTTGCCTGTCCTGAACTGCACAACTTCTTCCCGGGCGTCCTCGCGCTGGTAGGGGTCGCTGAAGCTGTGGGATACGGGCAGGTACATCTGCTCGATCTTGCTCCAAAGAGTGGTCGTGTCCATGCGCGCGAGCCCCGTCTGGGGCTTGCTTGCCGCTGCGACCTCCCCCGATTTGAGGTCTCGAAACTTCAGCGGGGTCCGCAGCTTCGGCTGGAATGCTGCCTCCAAATCGGGGAACCACCGAACGGTGCATAGTTCGATCTCCTCGTGGAAGAGGCGCTCGATCTCGTGAACGCTGGCGCGGTCTGGAACAGAAACCCTTTTGGCGCCGATCTTTACAGTGCTGTCGAACGGCAGGTTTTCCCTTACTTTCTGCTCGAGGACGAGGGTGTGGGTGCGGCCCTGTAAGAACAGGACCCTTCTTGCGGGCGCGGTTTTAACTGGCTCCGTTTTTCGCGGGAATTTAACTGTATTGGGGACTTGCAAGGCTCTTCATGCCGGTTGAATTGTTAGACATCAACGCTGTCCGCGTCAACTCTTTTGAGCGCATCGAGCACCGGCTGGGGAGCTGAGGCTTGCGTAAACATGCCCAAGGGCAATGGCTCCTTCAAGAGGCGGCTGCGCATTGTCCGTCGGCCCATGTGCGAGGAAAGGACCGTAACCAGCCGCAACCTTTGTCCCCGGCTGCTCGCTTTTTCCACTTCGATGGATTCGATCAATAGATGCTTGCAGACCTCGTCAAACACCTCTTGAGGCCCCAGGGTGGCGTCAATAACGTGTACGTGTTGCGGGTCTGCGGCGGCTATTTGAGCATAGCCTTGCTCGACCCGGGTGAAGAATTCCACATCTTCCTTTTCGAAGCGATCCTTGCCCATGTTTGGCAGTTCCCCCTGGCGTCCTCTGCGGCGCTCCAGGCAAACCTCCAGCGGGATTCGCAGCAGGAATACGTGATCGGGCTGGAGTTCTCCGACCGCGGCGTTGATGACGCTTCTGACGGTGGGCAGCGGCAGGTTTCGGCCGTAGCCCTGGTAGGCGATGGTGGAATAAAAGAACCGATCCAGCAGGACATCCTCGCCCCGGGCCAAGGCGGGCAAGATGACGGCGTCGACCAGCTGGGCCCGGCTGGCGTTCATGAGCAGCAGCTCGGCGCGCGGGCTGAGGTTGTAGTTCCCATGCTTGAGGATGTGGCGCATCTCCTCACCGGGCTCAGTTCCGCCTGGTTCTCGCAGAAGCACTACCTTGCGACCCTCGGCGGTGAGCTTTTGGGCCAGCAGTTTGATCTGAGTGCTCTTTCCGGCGCCATCGCTGCCCTCAAAAACCATCAATCGCCCGTTCGTCTTCACGTTTTTGGATTCTCCATTCCATTATACGCCAGAGCGGCTGGCGTCCTGACTGGAATGTTGTTTGCCGCTGATGTCTTGACCCAATCCACCCTGCAAAGGCTGACCCACGCTTGCGCGGCGTTTTTGGTGGCGCATATCATGCGCTGGCCGTTTACCCATCTGACAAAGTCGAGCTCTTGAGAGTTTTGGACTGAATACTGGTCATGGAGCACGATCTTGCTGCCGGCCGCAAGCCGTTTGGCAGAGTCCATTCTCGCCAGGGAGTTGGCAAGGAATTGGGATCCGTTGGAGGCTGGCGGCTCCACGGCAACTCCGGACTTCAAGGCTTGCCCTGGTGTCATGGCCAACCTGGCGATTTCCTGCAGGGCGGCAAGCTTCACGTTCGTGCAAACCGTGACTTTGGTTGAGATAAAGTCTGTCCAGATGCCGCCGCCGCCGCCGCCGACGGACGTGGTTATCTCGGCATTGCCTATCCGCAGTTTTGGGTAAGTGCCGCCGTCTTCTTTGACCAGCCTGATCAGCCTTTTTTCCACGGCCATCAGCAGGTCGACTCCGGGGCGCGCGCTCCAGAACTTTGAACCGTCCCTGCGGTAGTGCTTGTACTCCTGGATGTCTGTGAATCGGGCGAGCAAGTTCGGATGCATGAAGCGCACGCCGGCATGATCCAAGGTGAACGGAAAGCGTAAGAGCAGGAACGGCTTGTCCTCCAGCGCCACATGGTACTTCCCGGGGAGGACCTCGATGGAGGTCTGCCCGCATATCGGTATTTCCGGTGTTTGTATCTGTGGACGCACTTCGGCTTGTGTTTGGCGATTATTCTGAGAGCACCAGACACCTCTGATGGCTACAATATAAACAATATGAAGATTCAAAGCGTAAACCCGCGGATTTCAGCCATTCAGGCGTGGATGGGACAAAATGGCGCCAACGTCGCCAATGCCTATCGCGTGCAGGCCAGTAGCTTCGAGGAGATGGGTGCGCCGCGCGGGGTGATCGAGAAGGTGCTCTGGCGAATTGCGCGGGAAGAGCCCCTGATGGAGCTCACGACCGCTTCCATGCTGAAGGCTCTCGACCAGAAAAACCTGCTGAGGGAAGTGCGCAAGCAGCTGAAGTTTTCAAAGCAGGAGTTCAAGAGCGCAGCCCAGAATTTCGACAAGTCCCGCCATGCGTGGATCGCGAGCCGCATCCCGGAAGACGCGCCCGACCGGGCAGCGCTTGTGAGGCGGGTCGAAGGCTGGGTCAAGCTGGAGCTTGCTGAAATGACCGCTCGCGAGGCCATCATGGAGGCCGTTGACCTGCGGGTGCAGGCGGGCGAGGATTTTCGCCCGACTTACCCTCCGGCTCGCGCGGAAAGGAAGCACCTGGATGACCTCGCCAAGCAGCATCCCGGCCGCGTCTACCGCGATAATTCGGGCCGGGGTTTCCTGATCGTGAAGCCAGGGGAAAAAGTGGAGCTTACGGACAAGGGCCTTCAGATTGCCGGGCCCGCGGCTCCGAAGCCGGCCGTCCCCGAAATGACCATGTAAAAGCGGCCTGTGCGCCTCGGTGAAACGTATATAATAAAGGCAAAGCGTCGATTGGCTCTAATCGGATCAGAGCCATGTTGGCCGGGAATCAAACCAGTGCGTGCTGTGGAGAGACGTCAGCACCCTTTTGGATACCACACAATGCAGGCTTTACGTGCCTGAGCATCCATCATACGGCTTTTCTGGGGAATGCCAGCGGACGGAAGGTGCAAAGGGCGGCGATGTTCATGCAGAAAGCCGAAAAAAGATTTCAATCGCCGAGCGAAGGGCCGCAGGGCGAATTCCTCCGCCAAGCGTTTCTCTCAGGGATGCCAGAATCGGTGGCCATTCCGGGGAGTTTTCCGGAAAGGAACCCAGAAAGCTGATCAGGTCGTCCACAATAATCTTCGGCAGTTGGGGGCCGGGAACTCCTGGCAGTGTTCCTGCGAGTCGAAAGACATCATTCCTGTGCTTGGCGATGTCCTTCGAATCAAGTTTTTCCCCGCCAGCCTTGCGCTTGCTCAGATTGAGCCAGGCATTTGCCTTCAGTGGAATGAGAGCCGTTGCGTTCGCAAAGGATAGCCCGTCTCGAACGTCCTTGTGGTTTTGAATGAGCGAGTAGTAATCGTCATCGAGGAGAATGGCGGACAAACTGTGAGGGCCGGCGATTGCCGGCAGCGGCACGATTTCTTGGCCCTCCGCCAGGTTGATCCCTTCCGGCTTCCGGCTGAAAAACTCCAACATGAACGGGAATTGCTCCCTCTGCGGTTTGGCAAAGCGATAAAGCACAGGTGATCCTTCCGTTCGCTGGCGGATCTCGTATTGCCCATCGGCGATGAAAACCCGCAGCGCTCTGATCGCCTCCGGCGCAAGCACTTCGATGATCAAAACGATGTCCAAGTCCTTGGTGGCGCGAAACGGCAGTCCCTGTGCGGTGAACCATTCGTCGCAAGCCGCGCCGCCAATGAGGGTGAAAGAGCCTTCAAACTGGCGGAAGCAGTCACGGAAGATATTGAGTCCTTTTACCATTTGATCTCTCCAATGAGTTGCTCCAATTGCTGTTGGACACGCTCGTCCGATGAATTTCTGAGGCTCAGGTACAGCGACAGGGGATCCACCATCCGGTCGTCACCGAGCAAATGCGGATTGTATGACCAAACCTCAATTTTCGCCGTTGCGTTCTCCGCATCGTGGCAACCGGCGCAGACGCCGCGCTCCAGCAAATCTTGAAATGCCGCGAGCGGAAGGGCATACGTCGGCAGCCGGTCGGCGGCAATCATGGTTCGCAGGCTTAAGGCGCTCATCCCCGCGAGCAATGCGGGCTCCACAGGTTTTGCCCACTGAACCCAGCGTGTTTTTTTGACGGGCGAAGTCAGTTGAGGTTTAACCTGCTCCCACAGAGCGTGGCCGGTGGCCTTGAAATCCAAAACCATCGAGCGACCGCTCTGGACAATTTTGCATATTCCGCCGGCTTCCAATTCGTCCTTCACCTTCGTCATCATCATCGGGGAGTAATGAACTTTTTGAGCAATATCCTTGAGCGAAATTCCTGCCAAGGGCCCACGCAATAGGTGGTAAAGCACCGTGCATTGAGCGGCCGGACTCAGGGTCTCCCGACGCTTGGAATTCGGTTGTGGGAATCTCTCCCGCAAATCGATCAAGCTGTTCGGGATGAAGGTTTGGCTGCCGGGGACAATGAACGGAATGCCCATCTGCACCATCCGATTTCTGGCGTAGGAAGGCAGAATCGGCAGAACCAGAACGACGGGTTCACCGAGCTTCAGTTTAAGGGCCTCTTCGTGCTTCCCGTATTCGCCCGGCGATCCGATTTCCCCGCCCTCCGCTTCAACCGCCAACAGAGACTTCCTTCCAAAGAGGCGGGTGGAAAAAACCGCATACCGCTTCCGCAAGAATAGCGGCAGCGCGGAACCGGCTTCCGCAGCCAAGTCCGGGCGCTCACCAGAGAGCAACTCCAGATGGTTGAGCAGGCGTTCTTTGAGATTTTCCATTCTTCAATACACTAAATGAGCACGATAAATATGTCAAGTTTATCGTGCGCAATGCGAGTATTATCTTGGTTTTGTGGTTCGCCTCAAGCCAGCCACCGTCAGCGGTTAAGTGGTTGCTGAATTAGATTCAGTGGTGTTGTGGCTTTGATTGGGACAACAACACGACTGAACCCACATTCTCATTTCGGTGATTGATCCGCGGACCCAGCAACCGTTCTCGCCCGCCCAGAGACGGGAAAAGGAAAAGCTGGCCCAGGAAATCAAAGCCCAGGCCGACAAGGGCGAAGGCTTCGCCGCCCTGGTCAAACAATACTCCGATGACCTCAGCACCAAGGACCGGGGCGGCGAGCATACCTTTGCCCGTCACTCGATGTCGCCCGATCTGGAAGGATTCGAAGCCGCGGCTTTTTCCATGAAGACCAATCAAATCAGCGATCTGTTTTTCCTTGGCTTTGGCCTTGGCCCACGCCGCTGGTGTGAACTGCTGAATTTCGGTGATCTTGGCGGCAGGTAGTCGGGTCGCGGTAGGGAGCGGAGTTGCCTCCGGCCCCCCGCACAGATCCGAGCAGGCGGTATTACCGCACTCGGCTCTTATCTTGAGTGATAGCGTCAAAACGATCCCGACGGCGCATTTTGACGCACACGTTCCAACCCGGGTGACACCTCATGTCTCCGGCTCTGAGTCAGAGCTCCGGAGGAGCGGCAAGTATCCGGTCGTAGTTTGCTTGGTCCGCGTCCGTCACGAGAAAGAGGTTCTTGACGCGGAGTATGCCTTCCTTTTCAAGGTAAGGCCGCAGGCTTGCAACGGGCGTTCCGCTCCGGTCAACGCAGGCCAGTAAGTCGCTGATGTTGAACGACGAAGAGCTGTTGTCCCAGGCATCTTTTCCCTCGTCCGTCTCCTGCACCCACGCAGTCAGCCCTTTGCTTAGGTGTTGCAGCGTCTCTGGCTCGCTGCCGGCGCAAGTATGAAACTCCACCACTTGCAGCTTTGTGATGCCCATCTCATCCGCCTGGATAAAGCAAACTTTGATTTCCTGAGGATTCTTCATTTTGTTTCATGGCTCGGCTGTCGCAGGTTACCGCTGCCGAAGCGCAGTTGTTCAGTTTTTTGTTCGGCACTTTTACGGCCAGCTTGATTATAGCCTTTGTTGAAGAGTATGCGCATCAATTCCGGTCAAAGAAGTGCGAAAAACCATGCAATGGTTGTATGAGCGTTGAGGACAGAGTTATAAGAATGGTCGCCGAAGAGATGCGCCTGCCGCTTTCCAAGGTGATTCCCGGCTCGCGTTTTCAGGAGGATTTGGGAATGGACCGCTCGATGGAGCAGAATGCCGCATATGGCTCGAGGAAGAGTTCCCGGTCGAAATCCCAGCCGGGACTGCTGAACGGCTGTTGACCGTCCAGAATGTCGTGGGCTTCATCGAGTTGGAGATCAAAAGGCAGGCGGTACTCGTGGAGGCATGGTCCCGGGCGGCCCGGTGGCCTTTTGGATGCCGTCCTGCGCTATAAAGGCGGGAGGTTGCCTGCGGCAACCACCTCGGCCAGCTTGGCGCCAATTTTGCAGAGGGCCTCGTGATATTCGGAGCTGAGGTGATCCGTCTCATAGTGGTGCCCCCATTCGTGGATCAAGAGCCGGTTAATGCGGTCCCGGTTTTCCGGCTCTGGTCCCGCGAGGCTAAACCATTTGCGCCCCAGGCGCCCCACGTTGAGGATGAGATCGCGCGACGGCCCGTATACCGCCAACGGAAACCACTTCGGGTCATCGGCAAAGATGACGCTGACCTCGCAGCCGAGTACCTCCCGTGCCAGGTTGACTGCGTACGCCTTGACCCTCAGCATCTCCGGGTTGGGATCATCCAGCAGCCTGTACGGGGGAGCGCCTGGAGTGAAAGGTTTTGGGGATGGAGTGACCTTTCCCGCCGGGAGAATAGCCTCCACCTCCTTCACTCGCTCCCACGCCTGCTTGGACAACATGTTTCCATGGACAATCTCGAATCCTTTGGATACAGCCAGCTTGTTGGCTTCTCGATCCGATGGGTCGTAGGATACGCGTGCGGTGGAAAACCGCTTCTCCATGTAGTGCTGCACGGCCGCCGGATTGCTCTTCTTGCTCTCCACTGCTGCATGAACCCAAGGCTGGTTGCAGTCTTCGGCATCCAGCCGGGCGTAGGCAGCGTTGAAAACCGCAAGCCGGAGAGATGGCAGAAAACCTGGTTTTGTTAGTGCCTCGCGATCCATTGTCACAGGAATCTTTTGCCCGACGTCGCAGTCCCACTTGTCGCCGGTCGCCACGATCGGAATGCCCATCTCGTAGACCCAGCCCCCTTCGTTCCCCTTTGGCGTGTATAGGCTTACCTCCGTCCGGCGCTTTTGCGACTTCAGCTCACCTGCTTCGTTGGCCGCTTCCGTCTTGAGGATGGCTGGGAATGTCTGCTCCGGAATTCTCGGCTGGAGCACGGTCCCGTTGACGACCGTCTTGATGCCCCGGGGCACTATCAGGCGCTCGGCCGTGCTCAGCATCTTCTTGTATTCTCTTCTGGAGGCGGGAATGCAGCAGGTGATCAGGCTGCCGGCCTCCAGCTTGTCTGGGAGCTCTGTGCGCCCGGAGGAGTCGAACACCAGGGTTCCGCTCGTAGTCTCCACGCGCGCGCTCCTGCAGATGGAAAAGACGAACTTCTCTCCGCTGTTGAACCGGCCCCTCGCGAGGAAGTCCCTCTCTTTTATGGATGGGGCAAAGAGCGTGTAAGCGTGCTCCAGCTTGTCAAAGCCCTTGGGGGAATTATCCCGGATGGAGATGTTGACGAGGCCCCGCTCAAAGCCGCAATCGAAGATGACCTCCGTGACGCCGGGCGCGTCCCATGCGTTTTGCATGAGCTCCACGACCACGAACTGCTTGGGCTTCCGCGCGAGCTTCTTGGCGAGGCCTACGCGGTCAACCGTAAACCAGTCGGACGTGGTGGTCGTCGTCATTGTGGTCTTATTATGCTTCAGTTTGGCGTCGTTACACCCACGAATGTTATAATAAAGAGGTGAAGGTCGGCCCATTTATCGAAATGATCAAGCAAGGAAGGCGAGTCAAAGCAGGCACGCACTGGCTTTCCACACACAAATCGCTTCCTCTTTGTCAGGAGGCCGTGCCCTCGGCATTCCTGCCGCGGATAGCGGAGGTGCTGCACTGCCTCGCAGAGGCCGAAAAGGCGAAGCCTTCTCCGCCGGGGCAGAGCGCCTTGATCAACATCAAGGGGAAGGCGGGGGCTGCGTTTTCCTACAAATGGCTGGGAAAAGATGAGATGGGCAAGCGCGTGGCTATTGTTGGCGTCCGAATCGACGACCAGCATCATCTCTCGGTTGAGCTGGGTGGTGCCCCCGCCGCATACTTTCATCAGGACGGAAGAGTTTACCAGATGGAGGTACCTCCAGAGCTGCGCGCTGCTTGCTCGGAAATACTATACACAGCGTAATAAGTACTTGCGTATGTGTTCAAAGTGAAGCAGTGTTATAGTTGTTCAGAATGATCCGAACTGTTAAATTATCCTATACGACGGTGCCTCAGGCTGTTGAGATCATAGCCCAGTGGCGCAAAGCCCAGTCTGTCGTCATCCGCACTGCCTATAACCGGGTGCGA
>Ga0302320_10027365_pt1 | contig 10991 bp, 6 predicted proteins | sample Bog_T0_3_FD_202130 | JGI IMG/M metagenome (GOLD analysis project Ga0302320, IMG submission 202130) | Peat permafrost microbial communities from Stordalen Mire near Abisko, Sweden - Bog_T0_3 | ecosystem: Environmental > Terrestrial > Soil > Wetlands > Peat | place: Sweden: Abisko, Stordalen Mire... | reverse complement strand
GTCAAGGATCGCATCGGCGTGGCGATGATTGAAGACGCGCTGAAATCCGGAGCGATCACCCAGGACACCGTCCTCATCGAGCCGACAAGCGGCAATACGGGCATCGCGCTGGCATTTGTCGCGGCGGCAAAAGGTTTGAAACTGATTTTGACGATGCCCGAGACGATGAGCATCGAGCGCCGGAAGCTGTTGAAAATTCTCGGCGCGAAACTCGTATTAACCGAGGGAGCAAAAGGCATGAAAGGCGCGATTGCCAAGGCGGAAGAATTGAACAAGCAGATTCCGAACAGCGTGGTGCTGCAACAATTCTCCAATCCTTCCAATCCGGCGATTCACCGGCGCACGACCGCCGAGGAAATCTGGCGCGACACAGACGGCAAGGTGGACTTTGTCGTCGCGGGGGTCGGCACCGGCGGAACGATCACGGGCGTGGCGGAAGTGATCAAGACGCGCAAGCCGTCGTTCAAAGCCATCGCCGTCGAGCCGGTGAAGTCGCCGGTGATTTCCGGCGGCGCGCCAGGACCGCATAAATTGCAGGGCATTGGTGCGGGATTTATTCCTGCTAATCTCAACGTGAAAATCCTCGATGAGACGATCCAAGTGAGCGAAGACGATTCCGGCCCGGTTTCAAAGGAAGTAAATCAGCTCGACGGCATTCCCATCGGTGTTTCCAGCGGTGCCATCGTGTGGGCCGCGTTGCAGGTGGCGAAGCGTCCCGAAAACCAGGGCAAGACCATCGTGGCCGTCGTGCCGTCATCGTCGGAGCGTTACCTGTCAACGTGGCTGTTTGCCGACATCAACACCGAATCCGACGATATCAGTTCCTTGGTCGCGGCTTGATTATTTTGCACGCCCTGCCAAAACGGGGCAGGGCGTGTGTCGCCCGCGCGCGTTAACCTGATCGATGGAGGAGAATTTAACCAAAATATTAAAATGCAAATAAATTATATCAAATCACGCCGCGCCGGAATAAGTGGTGGGTTAGTCGAGCAAAGGTTCGAACCGGAAAAACCAAATAAATCAAAAAAGAGTTCATCCGCCAAATCCGAAGGCTCGTGGCTATCCGACCTGGCTGCGGCATTGCCATCGCTACTGGCAACCGGTGCAGCCACGAATGCCATCAATGGTTTGGAAAAAATCACCTCCCGGGCAACCCGGAACGGAATGTTAAGGAGCGACCTTGAGGAGCGTATCGGAGCGATTCAAGCCATCGCCATCCTGATTATGACCGCAAAAGCGGACAATACGGATAACTTGCTTGGTTTAAAAATAATGGCCGATGATGACAAGGCTGCGCCAGTGCAGGCCAAACCGATTCTGGTGGTCAATGGGGAAGAAATGACTTTTGACGGCTATCTTCATTTGGACATTGCACGTCATAAAGTGACTGTGGATGGGAATTTAGTTTGCTTGACCCTCAAGGAATTCAAGTTGCTAGCCACACTGGCTAAACGCCGAGGCCTCGTGCAAACCCGCGAGGGGCTGCTCAACGAAGTGTGGGATTATCATTGTGCCATCAACACTCGCACAGTGGATACCCACATTCGCCGCTTGCGTCAAAAACTTGGCCCGGCCCGGAAATATATTGAAACCGTAAACGGCATTGGCTACCGGTTTCTCGAAAATTAAATCCAAACCAGCTTGCCCAAACCAACCGATGAATCCCTTTGGAAAAACATTGTCTTGCTTGGCGGTCGCCGTGGTGTTGGGCGCGGGTGTGTTGCCAAGCATCGCGACACCTTTGGACAATCCCTATATGCCAATTGTGACTCGGAATGTTTTTAATCTCAATCCATCCATATCGGTTGACTCACCTGTCCCCACCGATCCGCTGCCAATAATCACACCGAATGGAATCACATCCATCCTTGGCAGTGTTCAGGTCTTGTTCAAGACCGCCAACTCCAACCCCGGCCAGTCGGCCCGGGAAAAAAATTATATTCTGGGCGAAGGCCAGCTTGCGGATGGCATTTCAGTTATCAGAATTGATGAGAAAAACGCCATCATCACTTTTGACAACCATGGCGCCACGCAGGAAATACGGCTCCTCGCAGTAACTGTGGCCAGTGGCTTTCCCGCCGCAACAGGAAGTGGCGGGCAAACAATTTTTCCAAATCTAGGCGGCTTGCCGGATGGAAGTCATTTTCACGGTGCTTCGCCTCTGACATCGGGAAACCGGATGATTGGCAATGACGGCACCATCCCCAACCCGCCGGGATTTGGTGCCGGCGGTTATGCTGGCCGTTCACACAATAAGCCTTCTGATCAGGGATTGAATGCTTCCGCTGGTGGAAACCTGGATAACCAGGATGTTTCAATGCAAGATTCCAGTTTTTCCAATCGCGGTGGTTCCGACCCGAATAATATTTCCAATCAGAGTCCAAAGGTTTCAGCCGCAGAGCATTTGGCAAACTTGCAAATGATCATGTTTGCTAAACAGCGTATGCAATGATCTGGCTAGATCGGCGATCCCTGCCGGCGGTTAATTTGTAAAATATCCAAAAAAACTATTGACAAAAAAAAACAACCAGCCGATAATGACGACGTGATGAGTCGTATTTGACTGGTTATGATTTAACGGAGCTGTTTCAATATTGCGAATGGAATCAGCCAAACAAATTAATCATGTTAGAATATGACGATATGTCAAATCGTTTAATGAATAGCTGAATGTAGCTGGCGATTTGCCCACCTCACAAAGGGGAGGCTCAAGTTTAACCCGTAAATAGAGCAAGGGCTGACCGGTTCACCGGAAGTTCTTCAGTGAAGCTAAAACCCGTGCCGGCGACTGGATGTTGCCGGCGGGAGAGAAACTGAAAAACAACCGAATTATGAACCTGAAAAAACTGTCAAAGTTGAGTGTCATCGGACTGGCCCTATGCGGCTCTTCTGTGTTTTCCCAAGTGGTCAATTACACTGACGGCGACCTGATTTTGGACTTCAGCCAGGCTGGTGCCAACAGCGATGTGGAGATTGATATTGGCAGCCTGGGCAGTCTCACCAATCTGGCGCAAGCGGCGGGCGGAACGGTGCAGATATCCGGGACTTATTACAATGTCGCTTCGCAGTTGCTCGGCGTATTTCCCAACCTTGACAACCTGTCATTCTCCGTCTTTGGGTTGCAACTCGCCCAGAATGGAAGCGTCGCAGCTAATACGTCCTGGTTGTCGCAATCACAAACGGGGACAAGTCCGAACACCCCGCCACACGGCTTGACGGGTTCAAATCAAAATAACCTTAAAGCAGCAGAGGAGGGGGTGTTAGGATTAACCGCAACGGGTAATCTTGGCACCAAGGGGTTTCTGCCTTGGAGCGCGGCTAATCCTTCCAGTGCGAACAATACGACCAATGTAGCTATTATTTCGACAAGTGATATTAGTTCGTTTACCCATCTAAATGCCGCGACAACGCTCAATATTTATGTAGGTGGCGGTCATTTTCAAAACACAACCTCAAGCACCTTTGCGACCGACGGCGGCAGCATTGTCTCGGATCTGTTCGAGTTTGATCCAACGGGATCTTCCAATCCGTCCGTTTATCGGGGTTATTTTACCCTCAACAGCGATGGCACGCTCTATTTCAGTCTGCCGTCTCCGCCCAGCACCACCATCACGTCCGTTTCCGCTGGCACCGGAATAGTTTCGGTGAAATTCAACACCGTGACCGGGGTCAATTACAGCCTGATTTACAGCACCAATTTGAACCTCGGCCGGAGCAGTTGGACGGTCATTCCCGGTTCAGTGGCGGGCACGGGCGCGACCGGCACCTTGACCGACACCACTGCCACCAACGCCGCCCGGTTTTACTCGGTCAAATCCTCTTTCTGATCAAACTATTTGAATCTCACCGGTCTGCTGGAGGATTCGCAAACAAACAAAAAAACAACAAATGCAAACCGAAAAAATAAAACATATGAAAAAACAGTTAATACCTATCGCAAGCGTGGCGGGCCTCGCCCTGACCGGCCTGTCTGCACACGCTCAAATAAACTACCATGATGGCGACTTGATCGTTGCTCTCACCCAGTCATCAGCCACGGCGGACGTGGAGATTGACCTGGGCAGCCTCTCTTATTTACAGGGGTTGTCAGGCGGCTCCCCGGTGTCGTTGGGCAACATCAGTTCAGACTTAACCGCAGCGGGTGCCAGCCTTGACAGCCTGTCTTTCTCCGTCTTTGGGCTCCAATATGCCCAGAATGGAAGCATCGCGGCCAATACTTCCTGGTTGTCACAAACCCAAACGGGGGCAAGTCCGAACACTCCGCCACACGGCTTGACGGGTTCAAATCAAACTAATGTCAAATCAGGAGAAGAGGGTTTGTTAGGATTAACCGCAACGGATCAGGTGGGCACCAAGGGGCTTTTGCCTTGGAGCGCAGCCCCGGCGAATGCGGGTCCGAATAATACTGCCACAACGGCAATTATTCCGAACGGCAACATTAATTCTTACACCAAACTTACTACCGGTACTGGTGCCATTAATCTTAACGCCTATGTAGCTGGCGGCGGTTACAAAAACACCACTTCGGGCACCTTTGTGACCGATGGCGGCAGTGTCATCTCGGATCTGTTCGAGTTTGATCCAACGGGAACTGCAAATCCATCCGTCCTGCAGGGTGTGTTCACATTAACCAGCACAGGCGAATTGGATTATACCGGTGGCACTGCTGCTGTGCCGGAACCGGGAACTTATGGAACGCTGGCGGCTGGCGGCCTGCTGCTGATTTCATTGCGCAACAAGTTCCGTCGGCAGCAATCTTGATCAACCAATAACTTAAACAAATTAAAAGCGGGGGGTTATAAAAATAACCCCCCCGCAAACAAAAAATACAAAAATAAACAAACAAAATTATATGAAAAATCATCTGAAAAACATAATCCTGACCGGCGTGGCTGGTGCCCTGTTGGCACCCGCGTTGAACGCGGCCACCGTGAACCTCGTCGAAGTCGGCGGCAACGCGTCCATCAAACTCGTTCAAAACCGTGTGCCCACGATCTTGACCGGTGCCACGTTGACGACCAATCCCACCAACTCGCTGATCTTCCGTTACACCGGCACTTATGCCGGCAACAGCGTAATCTGGGATTTCAACCTGACTGGCGGAGCGGTAGCCATTAATGATATTGCCAACCAGAACCCGGTCACGCTGGCGGACAACAGCACGGGCATCCCGAAATATATCGCCACCGTCACGGCGCCCGAAACGGTCGGCGTTGATTCCACTCCCTTCCAACAGGACTTCACCCTGGTCGCACCACTGGTTTACGTTAAAAACCCCAATGCGACTGGCAACAGCGTTGCCGGAATAACAAACCTGACGCAACGTCAGGCCATTCTTTTGGAACAGTCGGGTGGCACGCTGCCGACCGCCTTCTTCGGCGGCAATCCGGCCAGCAATAACATTCCCGGTGATGCCCTTTATTTCGTCGGGCGCAACGGTTCGGCTGCCGTGCGGCAGGTTTTTGATGCCAACATCTACTTCAGTGGTTCGGCGCAAAACTTCACCACCAACCCAGTCGTTGGCCAGCCTCCTGTTCTGTGGGATGGTGCCGGCAGCGGCACCGAAGTGGCCAACATTGTAAAACTCATTCCCAACTCCATTGGCACGGTGGCGGTACAGGATGCCACCGGGCTTCCCCAATTGAGCTATGAAGGGGTGGCCTTTAGCACCACCAACGTCATCAATGGCAGCTACCCGATCTGGGGTTATGAACGCTACCTTTACTACCCGAGCGGTTCCAAGGCTCCTTCAGCAAATCAGCTCGCGCTGATCCAAGCCTTGGAAACTGCCGTGGAGGATCCCACCTTCCAGGCAGACACTACGAAGCCGTTCTATGGCAAATTCGTCTCGTATGCGGCTGTGAACGCATCAGTTTATCGCGACCCAACGGTGGATGGCAGTTTGATTTTGTCAAACGTCTATTGATCATTCGTTAAAGATCACTCAAACAATTGAGTTTGGAAACACATGGACCGGCGCGGATTTTTTCCGCGCCGGTCTATTGATTAAAAAAACACATGATGGCGACAGAATTGTTGCTCATAAAAATTAATTTAGCCTGACAACCATCAAGCAACTGTTCTTGATCATGCCTATGATCTTACTTGCGAAATGTTCCACCGGCCTGGCGGCGGAAACGAATTCGCAGGCGGTCATTGAAAATCTTTTCGCCGCGCCGCTCCCCGCCACCGCTCCGGTCAAACTGCTGCCGGCGCTCGACGTCCACGCTTACCGGATTGAAGGTAAGACTTCGTTGCCGCCGCCGGAATTCGGGATGCTTTCCAATTACACCGGCAAGGTGGATTCCACGCGCTTGCGCGACGGATTGGACAAATTGCAGGGGCGTTACGCAGAGTTGGGTTTTACGAATGTGGCTGTCACGGTGCCGGAACAACCATTCACCAACGGGGTGGTGCGTATTCAAATCATCAAGGATGAAACCGGCACCAATACGGAATTCACTTTGGCGGCGGCCGTCACGAATCTATTCATCGTGCCCGAAAAAAAGCCGACGTTTGAGGTGCGAGGCTATCTCATCGACGGCAATACTGCCTTGCCGCCGGAAAAATTCGCCGTGCTTTCCAACTATACCGGCCAGGTGGATTTTGCGCGGGTGCGTGAAGGTCTGGGAACGCTGCAGTTGCTCTACCGCGACCACGGCTTTGTGACGGCGAGCGTTACGTTGCCGCAGCAGAAGCTGACGAATGGGATCGTTCGCGTGAAAGTGGTCGAGGGCAGGCTCGCCCAAATCAAGGTGGAGGGCAACCGGTGGTTCAGCACGGAAAATGTTCGGCGCGCGCTGCCGAGCCTGGACACGAATGTTTTGCTGAACACCAAATGGCTTCAACCGGAACTCGACCGCGCCAACCAGAACCAGGATCGCCAGATTTATCCCGTCATCAGTCCCGGTCTGGAACCGGGCACGAGCGATCTGACATTGCAGGTCAAGGACCAACTGCCGCTGCATGGGCACATGGAGATCAATGACAAGTCCACGCCGGGAACACCGTTGCTGCGATTGGACACGGCGGTGCAATACGACAACCTCTGGCAGCGCGACCACCAGATCGGCTTTGACTATAATTTTTCACCGCAGGAGATGAAGCCCGGCGGTGCCCCGCAATTTTATGACCAGCCGACGATCGCCAGTTACAGCGGCTATTACCGGCTGCCGCTTGGAATTGACAACGGGCTGCGCGAGAAATACCAGAACCAGCCGGCGGACTTTGGTTACAACGAAGTCACCCATCAGTTCAATCTCCCACCGCTGACCGGCCAGCCAGAGTTGATTGCCTATGCTTCGCGCTCCGCCACGGACACAGGGACCACCTTTGGTTCAGTGAACACGATTACCAATACGGCAACGCTCAAAGTTTTCAACCAGAATGCGGATCACGACCCGACCATCACCGGGAATGTGGGCACCAAAATTATTTATCCCCTTCCACAATGGGAAGGTGTTCAGTCGTCAGTGAGCGCCGGCTTCGATGTCAAAGCCTATCAAATGTGGACGTATCATACCAATTATACCACCGTGCAGCAGTTTGATGCTTCCGACACGAATGCCCCGCCGGTGCTGACCTATTCCGACACGGTTCCACTGGCGCAAAACGGAATGAATTCCGTCACCTATGTGCCGCTGGCGCTGGGGTGGTCGGGTTCCCGGCCGGACTCGCAAGGCAGTTTCGCGCTCAACTACAACCAGAATCTTTTCTTCGCGCCGTTCGCCTCCGACCGGAAAGAATTTCAGGAGATTGCCGGTTCCAAAGAGGCGGGTGGCAACTACACGACGATCAACGCCGGGCTGACCCGCGTGGAAAATCTGCCTGGCAACTGGTCGGCGGTTCTGAACGCCAACGGTCAATGGGCCAGCGAACCATTGATCAACAATGAACAATTCGGACTGGGTGGCACATCCGGCGTGCGCGGTTACCAGGACGGCGCCAACTACGGCGACACCGGCTGGCGCACGTTGTTTGATGTCCGCGCGCCGGCGGTGGCGGTCGGTAACTTTCCTTCCTCGCATGGCGATGTTCCGGCGCATCTGCGGCCTTCGGTGTTCATGGATTACGGTCAGGTTTATGAATTGCGCAACCCCGCTCCCTGCATCCGGCAGTGGGGCACCGGCACGGGTTTCTACCTCACGGCCGGCGAGCATTTTGAGGCGCGCCTGATGCTGGCCTGGGCGCTGCAAACTGTTTCGCAGGGAACCACGGCCGGTTCGGCCCGCGCCTATTTCACCGTCGGACTCCAGTTTTGAACGGAATGAAAAATAAATTTTTTATGCGAAAAAAGTCATCCGTGAAATCAGGTGCGCTGCGGAAATTTATTTGTGGCGCGGTGGCGTTGCTCGCGACGGATTGCAGTTTGAAACTGCTGGCCAATCCGCAGGTCATGACGGTGGTCTCCGGTTCCGCAACCCCGCCGCAACAGAACGGCTCGCAGCTCAACGTCACCACCACGAGTCCGGTGACGTTCCTGAAATGGAGCAGTTTCGACATTCAGGCGGGCGAGACGACGACCTTTATCCAGCCATCGGCCAATTCCGTGGTCATTAATCAAATCGGCGGCGCGAACCCATCGCAAATTTTCGGCAACCTTAACGCCAACGGCACGGTCATCCTCGCCAACGCGAACGGCTTTTATTTCGGGCCGAACTCGATGATCAGTGTCGGCGGCAGTTTCATCGCCACCACGGCCCCGCTCACGCCGGATTTCGGCGCGGGTTCGGCGTGGCACTTCACCGGGATGCCGCCGCTCAAGAGCATCGTGAATTATGGCCAGGTCAAAGTTGGCGCGGGGAAATCCTTGTATCTCATCGCCGATCAGATTCAAAACAACGGCAGCTTGACCGCCCCCGGCGGTGATGTCGGGCTTTTCGCGGGGCAGGAAGTGTTGTTGAACGAGCGGGCCGACGGGCGGGGTTTCAGCGCCAGTGTGAAGCTGCCTGCGGGCGCGGTGGATAACGAAGGCAATCTGGTTGCGGATGCCGGAACCATCGCGCTCCAGGCCAAAGTGGTGAACCAAAACGGAATCATCCAGGCGAACTCGGTGCAAAATGTCAACGGGGTGGTCGAACTGGTGGCGAGCGACCAAATAAATATCGGGGCTGATTCGCTCATTTCTGCGGCGGGCGACCACTCGGGCAGCAGCGCGGGCGGAACTGTCACCATCAAATCTGAAAATGAATTTTCGGACCAAGTCGGTTCGGTCGTCAACATTTCCGGCGGAAGTCAGGGCGGCAATGGCGGTCAGGTGGAAATTTCCGCGCCGCAGATGAGTTCCATCCAGTCTTCCATCCATGGCGAGGCGGCGGCGGGATTTGTCAACGGAGTATTGACCATTGATCCGTTGAATATTTTATTGGTGGCGACCGGAGGGAATGGCACGGTCGGTGAGTATTCATCCGGAACGGTCAACGCCTCGGATCTGCCGGCGGCGGGAACGTTGACTTTGAACATCAATTCCTTCGCCAGCGGTCTTTCGGAAATCAACCTTCAGGCGGCGAACAACATCGAACTTAGCAAGGTATGGACGCTGGCCGATGCAGGCGCGACCGCGACGTTGAACCTCACCGCTGGCAACAACATCACCTTGGACAATGGCGCGGCGATTGTGGCCGGAAATAATTGGAGCGTGAATCTGAACGCCGGCACGGGATTCGTCCCCACGGTCGCGCAACCAACGCCAGCATCGGGCAATGATGGAATCCATCTGAATGGCAGTTCGTTTATTCAAACCCAAAATGGGGACATCAGCCTTTCAGCCATGCGAGATGTGACAGTGACGAGTGGTTTCATTAATACGGCGAGCGGCGGAAATATTTCTGTTAACGCCACATTCGGTGATATTAATGCGGGAAACAATAATGTTGGCTATAATATTGGCCCGGCTGGGTTGAGCCTTGGTGCCAATGTCGGCGGGATTTCCACGCTCGCGGGAGGCAATGTGACATTGGATGCCGGCAACAATGTGATCAGTGTTCCCAATGCCTCCACAACCCAGCAAACCACTCCCGGCGCTTCCGGTGCCTATGGAGGCGGGGATGTGACGGTGGTTGCCGGCAATCGGATTACCGGTAATTACCTGGTCAGCGCTGGAAGAGGAAAACTGGAGGCAGGGGTTGCCCTTGGCGCCAACAACCAGGTCACCATCAACAATCCGACGGCGGACATCGGTTTGGCGCAACAAGGCGTAACCTTGAGCTTGATTTCTGGAAACTGGGATGTGTTTGCCGCCCGAAACATATACCTCAGCGAGGTCAACAACCCCAACGGCACTTTTAATGCGAACTCGATAAAAGTTCCGGCTGGCCTTTTCCCCGGCAATATTGACAGTTTGGGCACAATTACATTGTCACCCGCTAAGTCATCCTACCTGTTCAACTATGCGCCCGACTCCAGAGCATCCCTTTGGGCGGGAAATGCCATGACCCTTGGCAATGGGATATACCGACTTCCGGGACAATCTTCGAATACAAAAATATATGCAGTTTATCCGCCAAACTTGTCGTTGGAGGCGGGCGTGGGAGGCATCACCATTGATACCTCCATTAATCTATACCCCTCAAGCCAGGGATCTTTGAGTATTGTTGATGGCGGGAATTTAAGCGGCGTGGTCAATCTGACTGTCCCCACGGGCATCACCATGTCCGACAGCGGCCTGCCGGGGTTTGCAACCTTCGCGAAAGGCCATGCCGTGACGCCGCTGCATTTGAATGATCCCAATCCAGTGACAGTGGATGTCGCGGGCAGCATTGGGAATTTCAGCCTCACGGTGCCGACATTTGCCGATATTACGGTTGGCGGCACGCAACCTTTTACCGCGCCCAATGGTCAGAATATCTTTGGAACCTATAACTTCCAATTCAGCGGTCAAAATCTGGCTTCGTCTGGTGTCAACAGCGTTACCAGCATCAATGTTGCGGGTGACATCATCTATCAAGGCCTGGTCACACAAGTTCCGGTGAATCCGGAGCCGGGCGTCTGGA
>Ga0302320_10027364_pt1 | contig 10991 bp, 7 predicted proteins | sample Bog_T0_3_FD_202130 | JGI IMG/M metagenome (GOLD analysis project Ga0302320, IMG submission 202130) | Peat permafrost microbial communities from Stordalen Mire near Abisko, Sweden - Bog_T0_3 | ecosystem: Environmental > Terrestrial > Soil > Wetlands > Peat | place: Sweden: Abisko, Stordalen Mire... | reverse complement strand
GGACAATGCCAATTGCCCGGTGATCATTCTGGGCGAACCCATCAACGCGCCCACCCAAACGGTTGGGCATGTGTTGGTAACCGGACTTTTTATTGATGGCAATCGCCTTCATCAGCAGCGCGAACTCTGGCGGATGAAGGGCGAGGGGTCACAAATCCGCAACAATGGCATCACCGTGCAGGGTGTGCGCGATTCCACGGTGGAAAATGTCACGATCGCGCACTGCCGCTCGGGCGGATTGGTGACCACGCGCAACATTCGGCGGCTGGCAGTCCGCAGATTGGAATCGTTCGACAACGAGTTTGACGGGCTGGCTTGTTACCAGACCGAAGACTGTTTTTTCTCCGATCTCAGTTTGCATGACAATCCCGGCGCGGGCATTTCGCTGGACCTGGCTTTCAATAACAACGTCGTGAGCAACGCCGTCTTGGCGGCAAACGACTTGGGCATCTTCATGCGCGCCAGCCGTGACAACCAGTTTATCAACGTCGCCATTCGTGGCAGCCATCATTACGGCGTGTTCATGGCCAACACCGAACGGCCGACGGCAAATGGCTGGGGGCCGGTGCCCAAAACCGAATGCACCCATAACTCCTTTGACAATCTCGTCGCCATGGACTGCGGCGGCGCGGCCTTCCGGGTCAACAACACCACCTGTACCAACAACATCATCATCCGCGCCAAGTTCGCCGGCAACGTCAAGGGCGGCTTATCGCTCGTGCAGCCGGATCTCGTGACGATGCAATAATGGCGGCGCGCATCCGTGCCTGCCATGGAGTTGGGCTTTCCGCCTCCGCGGCACGTCAAGCGACGCCACGGCGTGGCGATGCCCGCCCGCCGGTGAAAACTTCGCGCAAACCGAAGCCCGCTAGAATTTGCCCGCGACTCAATCCGACCTGCGGTTTTTTCCGAACGGCAGGGATGCCGTCCTCGAGGTCAGACAGGGGTGTCTGACACCACGGTTTTTGTCCTGGTCTATCCATTGACGGCTGTGCCAACCCTCGCCGCTTTCGACCTGTTGGCTTTGGAAGACTATTCTGCCTGCTCCGTATCTCAGCTCGAAGTTTTGTAGCAACTTTAGTTTACCGGTTCAACCGGATGTTGCTTCATTTTAATAGCTTATGATTCTGGCCATGCTCCAGAAGGATTCATTCGTCAGCATGGCTGTGGTTTTGCTTCCATGAACTTTGGGATAAAGTTCAGTCGAACACTTGCCGATAGAGAAGCACTCGAATGGGCAAAAAGTGTCAAATCGGGAAAGATGGGGTTTTCGCCCCCCCAGCTTCAGCGGCAGGATGATGGTGTGAAGAATCTGAAAATAAATCAAATTCGGATGTTCGGCTTGTCGGGTGTGATGACCTGGAGTCTGGCAGCCAGCCTGCTTTCCGCTGCCGTCCCAAGCGTGGCGGATGACGCCACGCCTTCCGCAGCCCCTGCCAATCTCGCTGAGTTGAGTTTCGAACAACTAGCCGCCGTCAAGGTCACCACCGTTTATGGTGCGTCCAAGCACGACCAAAAGGAAACCGAAGCGCCCTCCTTCGTCACCGTGGTCACGCAGGAAGACATCAAGAAATTTGGCTATCGCACGCTCGGGGACATTCTCAACAGCGTGCCGGGCTTTTATATCACCTCTGACGGGGCCTACGACTACATCGGCACGCGTGGCATCAATCGCCCCGGCGACTACGGCGGCCGGTTCTTGATCACGATTGACGGCCACCGAATTAATGACGACATTTTTGACAGCGCGGCGATTGGCACCGAATTCCTTCTGGACACGGACCTCATTGACCGGGTGGAGATCATTCGCGGTCCCGGATCCTCGCTTTACGGCGACAATGCGATGCTGGCGGTGATCAACGTCATCACCCGGCGCGGTCTGGACTTCCATGGGGCGGAAGTTTCCGGTTCGTATGGCAGTTATGATACTTATACTGGGCGATTCAGTTACGGAGAACTCTGTACGAATGGCCTTGAATACGTCGTTTCGGGAACTTATTTGAACAGCGGGGGAGATGACGGCATTAATTATCCTGAATTTGCCAGCATTAACCACGGATACGCCGATCAGAACGGAGCGAGCAGTGCGCCCAATGCCTGGGCCTCCATCAACTACCAGGACTTTTCTCTCGAAGGTGGATTCGTAAGGCGCAAGGAAATCGTTCCCGAAGGGGCATACGGGTCGATTTTCAACGATCCCCAAGACTGGGTGTTGGACGAACGGGCATTTGCTGAGCTCAAGTTTCAACATCGGTTCGACAACAATTGGGAATTGATGACCCGTATTTACTACGACCACTACCGCTATGAGGGCGATTACCCGCTGCCGGGAGTGGCTTATGGTGACCCGTTTTATCCAGGCATGACCACGCTGAACGAGGACCGGGACGACCAGGAATCTTTGGGCGGCGAGGCGCAGATCAGCAAGACCCTGTTTCAGGAACACCGGATTACGGCAGGAGCGGAATATCGCCACGATTTTGAGCTGGAGCAGCGCAATTTCGACGTTGAAGGCCAGACTTATTTGAACTCCCGCCCCTCGGAAGACACCGTGGGCGCCTACTTCCAAGACGAATACTCCATTCTCCACAATTTGATTCTCAACACCGGCGCGCGTTATGACTATTTCTCCTCCTTTGGAGATACGGCAAATCCCCGGGCCGCCCTCATTTACAATCCCTGGACTGATTCCACCTTCAAGGCCATCTACGGGCAGGCGTTCCGGGCGCCCGACGCCTACGAACTTTATTATGTGGCTCCCGGCTATGCCTCGAGTCAAAGTCTGAAGCCCGAAACCATTCATTCGTACGAACTGGACTATGAGCAGGTTTTGGATTCACACGTGAAACTGGTTTCATCCGTCTTTTATTACCAGATTGACGATCTGATCAGTTTTGGCCTGGATTCCAGCGGTAACTCAACCTTCGGCAATCTGGCCAACGCCACTTCCCAGGGCGGGGAAATTGAGTTGGATGGCAATTGGGCGCATGGCTGGCGAACGCGGTTGAGCTACACTTATGCAGACGCCCGCGACGGCGCCACGGGCGAACGCCTGAATGACTCGCCCGAAAACCTGGCGAAGTTCAGCCTCACCGCCCCGCTTTGGCGGGAAAAGGTCTTTGCCAGCCTGGAGATTCTGGGCATGAGCGAACGGACCACCGTTCACGGCAACACAGTGGGCGGTTATTGGGTGGCCAACTTTACCATTTTCAGCCGGGAAATCGCCAAGGGAGTCGAACTTTCCGCCGGCGTGTACAACTTGTTCGACAAGAAATATCTTGATCCCGTGGGCAGTGATTTCCCCGAGGATGCCATCCAACAGGACGGGCGCAGCTTCCGGCTAAAACTCACTTACCGGTTCTAGCCCATGCATCATCCACTCAAATTTGCCTGCTCTGGGGCGGCGTTGCTTTTGGCAATGGTGGTCTTGTTCTCGGGCTTTCCCTTCACGGTGACCGCGCAAGCCACGACCAGCCAGCTTTCGGCAGATGAGTACAGCCTCAAGGCCGCCTTCTTGTACAATCTGGCCAAGTTTCTGGATTGGCCGCCGGAGAAATTCAAACGAGATGATTCCCCCTTGATCATCGGAGTGGACGGTGACGGGGCGTTTGAAAGATTCAGCGCCGTGGTGCGGGACAAAATCATTGCCAAACACAGAGTGGAGGTTCGCCGGATCAAGAACGACTCGGATATCCAAGACTGCCATATCCTGTTTTTCACGCGTTCACCGAGCGAGCCAATCGAGGTGAGGCTGAACCTGGCCAACAAGTCGGCAGTCCTGACCGTGGGCGAAACCGACAAGTTTCTGGAGTCAGGCGGCATGATCCGTTTTTATCTTGAAGGGGATAATCTGCGCCTGGAAATTGACCGTGTTTCAGTTCGTCAAGCAGCGTTGGGCATCAACGCCAATGCTCTTTCCACCTTGATCAATAAGGGTATTGTGAAACTGAGAAAACTTTGACCATGCAACAGACGACACATTTTTTCGCGAATCTGCCGATTCAGCGAAAGATCAATTTCGCCATTCTGTTTACGTGCGTCACGGCACTGATGGTTACCGCGGCGGCGATATTCTATGTCCAACTGGTTGCTTTCCAACACGGCTTCAGGCGCGATCTGGAAACACTTGGCCGGATGATCGGCCAGACGACGACGGCGTCGATCACCTTCAAAGATCCAAAAAGTGCCGCGGAGATTTTGGCGGCGGTCAGCGCCGAACCACGCATGCTGCGGGCCGCCATCGACCTGCCGGATGGCTCCGAATTTGCCGTCTTCGTGAAAACGAAATTGCCCCGCGCGCCGTTGACTCCAGAAACCGATGGCTTTCATTCCGCCGGCCCGTATCTCATTCTCAACCAGCCGGTGCTTCTGGCCGGCGAGCGGATTGCCACGTTGCGGCTGGTCTGTGATTACCAGACTGAATACTACCGGTCGTTCCGGCTTTATGCGGCTATTCTGGGAAGCGTTCTGCTGGTTTCTGTGGTGCTGGCACTGATGTTGTCGAACCGGCTACAACGCCTCATCTCGGCCCCTATCCTTGGCCTCGCAGGCACCGCCCGCGCCATTAGTGAAACCCAGGATTACTCACTTCGGGCTCCGCCTTCGTTCGGAGACGAGGTGGGCGAACTGACTGTCGCATTCAATCAGATGCTGACTCGAATCGACGCGCAGGATGAAGCCTTGACGCTTTCGCAGCGCAAGCTGGAAACTCTCGTCCACTCAATTGACGGTATTGTCTGGGAGCGCGAGCCCGACACTTTTCAGTTCACCTTCGTGAGCCGGCAGTGTGATCAATTGCTGGGTTACACCGCCGACCAGTGGGTGGCGAGCGCCGATTTTTGGCCGCGTCATCTGCACCCGGAGGATGCGGCGAGGGCCGTTCAAGCCGGCAAGGATTCCGTGGCCCGAAGACAGCCTTACCATCAAGAATACCGCATGCTCGCGGCCGACGGTCGCACCGTTTGGCTGCGGGAAAGCGGGATGGTGCTGGTGGAGCAAGAAAAGCCCACGGCTGTGCGCGGGATTCTGACCAACATCACCGCCCAAAAGGAAGCCGGGGAACAACTGGATAAACTGAACCGCAAGCTCATGGAAACCTCGCGGCAAGCCGGCATGTCCGAGGTGGCCACCGGGGTGCTCCACAATGTGGGCAATGTGCTTAACAGTGTGAATGTCTCTGTCAGCGTCATCCACGACCAACTAGACCGATCCCAAGCCGCGAATCTGGGCAAGGTCTCCGCCTTGTTGGATGCCCATCGCGACCACCTGGGGGATTTTCTCACCCAAGATGCCAAAGGCCGGCGTATTCCGGAGTTTCTTACCCACCTGGGCGGGGCCTTGGAGGAGGAGCACAGCCAAATCGCTCGCGAAATGCAAACCCTTCAGCACAATCTAGAACACATCAAGGAAATCGTCGCCATGCAGCAGAGTTATGCCCAGGTGGCCGGGGTTACCGAAGACCTTCCGGTAGCCAGCCTTGTCGAAGACGCCATTCGCATGAACGAAGGCGCCTTTCTCCGCCACGGCGTCCAAATCCAGCGCCAGTTTGGCGTCGTGCCTCTGGTCCGGGTGGATAAACACAAGGTGCTCCAGATTCTGGTGAACGTCTTTCGCAATGCGAAGTATGCCATGGATGCCACCGGCCGAACCGATAAGCTTCTGACTGTCGGGGTCAGCACGAATGGCGATGGCCGGGTTAAGGTGATCCTGCGGGATAACGGCATCGGCATTCCGGCGGAAAACCTGATCCGGATTTTTGGCCACGGTTTTACGACCAAGAAAGACGGCCATGGTTTTGGTCTCCATAGTGGCGCCAACGCCGCCAAGGAGATGGGCGGGCTGCTTTACGCCGAGAGTGAAGGCGTGGGCCAGGGTGCAACTTTCGTCCTTGAACTGCCGACCGCGGCGGAGAAACAAAACACCGACACCAAAGATCATGATGAAAAACCAACCTGAGCCTCTCATCCATCGAATTCTGGTCGTGGACGACAATCCTTCCATTCACGCGGATTTTCGCAAAATTTTGTGCCCCACGCGGAGTCAAAGCAGCGCGGCCGTGGCCAGTTTGGCGGAAGAACTATTTGGCGCCCCGCCCGAAGACCGGCCGGCTGGGCGTTTTGAACTCGACTCCGCCTTTCAGGGTCAGCAGGCCCTGGCGATGGTGCACGCTGCCGAACAAGCCGGGCGCCCCTATTCACTCGCTTTCATGGACGTGCGGATGCCGCCCGGCTGGGATGGGATTGAAACCATAACGCAAATCTGGAAAGAACATCCCCAGATTCAAGTCGTTATTTGCACGGCCTATTCGGATTACTCCTGGGATGAAATGGTGAAGAAATTGGGCGAAACCGAGAGCATGGTCATCCTCAAAAAGCCATTTGACAACGTCGAAGTACTGCAATTGGCGCATACTCTCACCAAAAAGTGGGCGGTGACCCGCCAGGCCGGCGCGCGCATGGCCGACTTGGATCGGATGGTCCAGCAGCGAACTGAGGAACTCCTCAAAGCCAACCAGGAACTCCAAAAGGAGATTCAACGCCGTTCGCTGATTGAATCCGCTTTGCGAGAATCCGAGGAAAGGTTCCACCGGGCCTTCGAAACCGTGGCCGTTCCTCTGGCCATCCGGCCTTTGGACACTGGCCGCTATCTGGACGTGAACCAAAGTTTTGTGGAACTCTGTGGTTACAATAAAGCTGAGATTCTCGGCAAAACCCCGGAGGAACTTAACCTCTTGGGAGATTCGGCTGCCTATCAAGAGGACATTCAAACACTGCGCAATGGAAAGAAGGTGCGTAATGTGGAACTGGCCATTCGGCGCCCAAGTGGTGAAATCCGGCAAACCCTCATTTCTATTTCGTTGCTTCGGTTGGGAGACCAGTCCTGTCTGCTCGCGGCATTGCAGGATGTGACAGAACAGAAGCAACTCGAAAGCCAGTTGCGCCAGTCCCAAAAAATGGAAGCCATCGGGCTTCTGGCCGCTGGCATAGCCCACGACTTTAACAACTTGCTTACCATTATCCAGGGCTACGCGAGCTTGCAGTTGGCGAGGGCCACGCTAGACGAGGACATCGCGGAAGCCTTTACTGAGGTCAAGCAGGCCTCGGAACGGGCGGCGGCACTGACCCGCCAGTTGTTGGCCTTCAGCCGACAGCAGAAGGTGCAACGCCGGCCGCTCGATTTGGGCACGGCCATCAACCAAATCCAGAGCATGCTCTCCCGCTCTCTGGGCGAGACGGTACGACTTCAGTGCCAGCTTACCCCGAACCTGCCATCCATCTGCATGGACGCGACCGACTTGGATCAAGTGATTATGAACCTTGCCGTGAATGCTCGCGATGCCATGCCCGAAGGGGGCAAATTGTCAATCTCGGCCAGTTTGGCAACGGTGGCCGCAGCCGAGGCCGCCGGCCATCCAGAAAAACACCAGGGCGACTTTGTGGTGCTCACAGTGGCAGATACCGGGTTGGGGATGAACCCGCAGACTTTGAGCCACATCTTTGAACCATTCTTCACCACCAAACCCATCGGTCGCGGTACAGGCCTGGGGCTATCCAGCGTCTATGGTATCATCAAACAACATGGGGGCTGGGTTGAAGTCGAAAGCCAGCCGGGCGTTGGTTCCACGTTCCGGGTTTTCCTGCCCGCAACCAAGGAAGCACCGCAACCGTTGCCCGCTCCCTCGCAGACCGCGCACCCGGAACCCGGATCAAACCAACCCCGGGACGTCATCTTTGTGGTTGAGGACGAATCAGAGGTGCGGGAGTTCGTGACCATGGTGCTCAGCAGCCAAGGCTATCGGGTTATCCAGGCCGTGACCGGTCTGGAGGCTATTCGAAAGTGGAAGGACTTGGATCACAGAGTTCAGCTGTTGTTTACCGATATCGTCATGCCTGACGGCGTCAGCGGCACGATGCTCGCCCAGCAGCTGTTGCAACTCGATCTGGACCTCAAAGTCGTTTATACTTCCGGTTACAGTCCACAGGCGGAGTGCAACGGACAGGTTCTCCGGGAAGGAGTAAACTTTCTTCCCAAGCCATTCACGCGAGATGATTTGCTGACGATTGTGCAAAACGCGTTGGGCTCCCGCAATTCAGCTGCGGTACCGGTTCTCACCGGCGTCGGTTCATGCTGAGACGCGCTGCTGCGCTCGCGGGGCAGGCGAGACGCCGGCCCTGCTTTGAGGTCAAGTGCAGGACTGGCGCTATTTATCCCGCTTCAACAGGAATTCCGCCAGCGCTTCCAGCGCCACCGCCTGGCCCTTGAAAATTTTCAGGGCGGCGAACGCCTTGGCCGTAAGTTGGGCGGCGATCTTCCGCGATTTTTCCAGTCCCACAATGGACGGGTAGGTGGCCTTTTGCACGGCTGCGTCCTTGCCGGCCGTCTTGCCGAGTTGCTCGCTGGTCTGGGTCACATCCAAAATGTCGTCAATCACTTGGAAGGCGAGGCCGACATGATAGCCGAACTCGGTGAGCGCGGCGAGCTGTGCGGGCGTGCAATTGGCGCTCATGCCGCCGAGCCGCACCGAACAGCAGAGCAAGGCTGAGGTCTTGCGCTCATGTATGTACTTGAGTTCGGCCACGGAGAGCCTTTTGTTCTCGCCTTCGAGATCCGCCACCTGTCCGCCAACCAGTTGCAGCGAACCGGACGCCCGGGCGATTTCCAGAATGATTTTATTGTGCGGGTAGCGCGGGAATTTTTTGCACTGCGCGGCGATCTCAAACGCCTGGGTAAGCAGGGCATCGCCCGCCAGCACGGCCATGCCTTCGCCAAAGACCTTGTGATTGGTGGGCTTGCCGCGGCGGAAATCGTCGTCATCCATCGCGGGCAAATCGTCGTGGATGAGCGAGTAAGTGTGGATGCATTCGACCGCGCACGCGAGCGGCAGGGCGTCCGGCTCCGAACCGCCGCAGGCTTGGGCGGCGGCCAGCAATAGGGCCGGTCGCATGCGTTTGCCGCCGGCAAAGAGGGAGTAGCGCATGGCCTTGTGAATCGTGGCGGGCTTGGTCTTGGCGTCCGGCAGAAATCGGTCAAGCGCGCGGTTGACGGTTTGGGTGCGCGCGGTGAGAAAGGTGCTCAGGTCAAAGGCTTTGGCGGTGGACATAAAATTTTCGCAGAAAATGCCGGAAATGCGGCCAAATTTGAAGTCAAATTTTTTGATTGTGCCGGAGCGGGCTTTTAGTATCCTGTTGAGCTATTGTGACCAATGAACGCTGAACTCTGTAAACGGGCCGCTGAAAAAGTGGGCAACCCCAATGTGCTGGTGAATCTCATTTCGCGCCGTGTGCGCCAACTCGGTGCTGGCGGCGGCGGGCTGGGTCGTCCGCTCGTGAACGTGCCGGCCAGCATGGGTCTGGCAGACATCGCGCTGACGGAGATCATGGAGGACAAGATGGGCTGGGAACTGCCGGAAGAAGTCGCGGCGGTCCGTCCGGCGTCCAAAAAGCGCCGTAAGCACTGATTCATGGGGAATTGGCGACTTGCGATTTACAAGCGGCCCGTTGTTTTCAAAATCGCTCGCAATTAGTTCCTTCTAACTCTAGCATTGGTCATGGCCGACATCGTGACCAACCACAAGGCCCGCCGCGATTATCACGTTCTGGATACGTTCGAGGCGGGCATAGTGCTGCATGGCACGGAGGTCAAATCCCTCCGCGCGGGCAAGGGCCAGATTGCGGACGCGTTCGCGCGGGTGGACCAGAACGAAGTCTGGCTCTATAACGCGCAGATTGACGAGTACGCGCAGGGCAACATTCACAATCACTCTCTCAAGGCCCCCCGGAAACTGCTGCTGCACAAATCCGAAATCCGCAAATTATTCGGCCTGGCGGCGGTGAAGGGCAACGCCCTATTCCCGCTGGATTTTCACTGGAAGAACGGCAAGGTGAAAGTGACCCTGGCGGTCGGCAAGGGCAAGCAGGAGTTCGACAAGCGCGAAGACCTCAAGCAACGTGATTCCGACCGAGAACTGAAGCGGGCGAAGATGAAGTTTACCAAGGGGAAATGAAACCCGGACAACGTCCAGCCAGAACCTTCCATTACCCCGCCGGCTTGCTTTTTTCGGCGATGGCTTCGGAGAAGATTGCCAGGGCTTCGGCCCGGGAGAGCGAGCCGACTAAACGCTTTTCCTGGAGGCTGTTGACGACGGGTACGTTGCGCAGTTCGCATTGCAGCAATAGCGGCAGCGCGTCCACCAGTCGCTGATCCGGGGTGAGGCAGGGCGGCGCCGGGCGCATCACGTCGGAGGCAATCACGCATTTCAATTCGAGGTTGCCATGCAGGAATCCCTTCAAATCCTGCAAGGCGACGACGCCGATGAGCTGCTGCCGCGCATCCACGACCGGGAAGAAATTGTTGGAGTTGGCAATGAAGCGGTCGGCAATCTCGCGGAGCGGCACATTCTCCCGCAGCGGAGGCACCGGTGCGCGCATGAGATCGCCCACGGTCTGGTCCATGGCTGCACCGGCCTGCTCGATTTCCCGGCGGAACGACAGCCCCTTGAGGCGCAGGTGCTCGGTATAAATGGATTCGGGGTGCAGTTGCCCGGCAACGAGCGTGGCCACCACGCACGCCAGCATCAGCGGCGGCATAAGGGTATAGTCGAGTGAGATTTCGAACGCCAAGATGATGGCCAGCAGCGGCGACCGCGTGGTGCCCGCCAGAGTGGCGCCCATGCCGGCCAGCGCGAAAGCCCCGGCCGGCACGCTTGCGGCGCAATCGAATTGATGCAGGCCAATGCCAAAGATCGCCCCGGCTGCCGCGCCCAAATACAGCGTGGGGGTGAAGACGCCGCCAACGGTGCCCGCGCCGACCGTGATGGCCGTGACCAGCAGTTTGGCAAAGAGCAGTCCGCTCAGTTGCGGCAGCGCTTCCGCGGCTTTGTCGAACTGGCCGTGCAGAATGGAATTGGTGACGAAATAGCCGTTGCCACACACGCCGGGAAAACCGGCGGCGGCCATGAGGCCGACGGACAGGCCCGCGACCATCAGTTTCAA
>Ga0302320_10027360_pt1 | contig 10992 bp, 5 predicted proteins | sample Bog_T0_3_FD_202130 | JGI IMG/M metagenome (GOLD analysis project Ga0302320, IMG submission 202130) | Peat permafrost microbial communities from Stordalen Mire near Abisko, Sweden - Bog_T0_3 | ecosystem: Environmental > Terrestrial > Soil > Wetlands > Peat | place: Sweden: Abisko, Stordalen Mire... | reverse complement strand
TAATGGGTGATCGTCGCGTCCAGGAAGGTTCCACCGAAGTTGACGGTGAACTGCGACGTCAGCCGGGCGCGTCCGTCCACTTCCAGACCTCGGGTCTGCAACGAGCCGACGTTGGCGAGAACGAAGCCGGCGCCGAGGATCGGAATGACCGTCTGCGCCTGGAAGTTGTAGTACTGAGTGTCGAACGCCGTCAGGTTCAGCGTCAGGCGGTGATCAAAGAACTGGGTCTTGGCGCCGATTTCGTAGTTGTTGGACGTTTCGGCCTTCACCGGTCCGTTGGCGGCCAGGGCGGCGTTGAAGGAGCTGGTGAGATCGTAGGTCTCGCCCTTATAGCCACGGGTGTAGCCGGCGAAGAAGTTGATGTCCGGCGTGAAGTGGTACTCCAGGCTCGCCTTGCCCGTGCCGGCGCCTTGCACGTGTGCGCCATTGGAGGGGAAGTTCTTGGCGACGTTGTCGTAGTTGTAGGCGATCCGTTCGTCGCCGGCGCGCAGGCCCGTGATCAGGGTGAACTGCGGCGCGAAGTCCCATTCGGACTGGCCATAGATCGCGTACTGGGTGGACGAGTCCCGGTAGTAGTAGTTCGCGTAAATGTGGGTTCCCAGGCCCGGGAAGGACGGGCCCCGGACGGTGTCGTAGTCGTCTGTTTTATCCGCGTACCAAAGGCCGGCCACATAGCGGAACGGGCCCGGACCGGAGACGGCGCGCACCTCCTCGCTGAACTGGGTGGTCAATTCGTTGAAGACCTGGGTCAGGCCGCCGTTTTGCGCGCCGGCTGTTTCGAGCACCAGGACATTGGTGGCTGTGCCGTCGAAGTCGCCGTTATTGTAGGTGCTGTAGTTGCTGTAGCCAGTGATCGACATCAGTGTCACCGGACCGGCGTCATAGGCCGCCTTGAATGAGCCTTGAGCGACGTTGTAGTTCAGCACGTCGTCGACGTCGTTCTTGACCGAGCTGTTGCTGGTGTTGAGGGCCAGGCCTGAATAGGCCGCGCCGATCGTCGTGGCGTAGAGAACGCCGGAGGCGGGTGCGCTGACGGGAACTTGCGGCAGGCCAAGTGATCCGGTGGCGTTGATGTAGGTGGCGGCCAAGTCGAAGGTCAGCTTGGACGTGGGCGTGTAATGCAGCTTGCCCTTGAGGCTGGAAGCATTTTCGCCGTTCTCCCAGTGGCCCGTGGAGATATTCTTGACGTTGCCCTTGAAATCGTCGGTCGACGCGGTCAGTCGGTAAGTCAGGTTTTCCGCGATCGGCCCGGAAATAGTGCCGTCCAAGGTCTCTTCGCCGTCGCCCGTGGCCGAGGCGGACACCCTGCCGGTCAGCACCTTGGTGGGGGTCTCGGTGATGATGTTGACCACCCCCGCCGAGGCGCTCTTACCGAACAGCGTGGTTTGCGGGCCACGCAGCACTTCGATCTGCGAAATATCGGAGAGGTTGGTGAAGGCCTGTGACTGGGACGCGACAGGGACATCGTCGATGATGATCGCGACGTCCGGCTCGGTCAGGTAGGAGTAGCTGAACGCGCCCACGCCGCGCATCACGACCGAGCTGTTCTGGCCGTTTCCGCCTGCGGTCACGCCCAGGGATGGCGCCACGTTGGACAGGTCTTGGAAATTGTGAACGCCCGCGTCCGTCAATTGGGCGGATTGAATCACGGTAATCGAAACGGGAACCTGCTGAACGTTTTCAGCACGCTTTTGCGCGGTCACCACGATCTCGTCTGACTTTGGCGCCGCGGTTTGGGCCAGGGCGAAGGTGGGCAGGGCGAACAACGCGGCGCTCGACAGCAACGCACACTTTAAATGGCTCGGATTCATCGGTGTCTCCCCAAAAACAGCCCAGGCTGTCGTTTTCATTAAAGAGCTCCGCCTAGGCGGAGAATATTTCGCAGTAACGGTAACCGGTGTCATACCGGCAACTGGCGGCCGATGTCAAGACGAGCGGGACCTGGTCCCGGTCCTCGGCCGCGCAACCGACCGGGCCACGGGCTTGACGTCAGGAGACGGGCGCGCGGGGCGTTATGAAAAGCGCCGAGGGCGGGCGAACGACTTCCCTAATGGGTCGCGGGTCCGTTCGGAGCTGGAGGCAATTTGACGGCGCCATTCGGCGAGGTCAGCCACCACAACAGTTCGTCAAACCAGTGGTCTGTGGTCTTTTGCTGCGGTCGCCAGGCGAAGCCGTGCTGGCCGGATTCAAAGACATGCAGCTCGGCCGATCGCCCGGCGGCATGCCAATCCTGGAAGATCTGAAGGCTAGGCGCGACGTGGACCGCTTCGTCGTCGGCCGCCACGGCGAGAAATAGCGGCGGCGCGTTCGCGGGAACCACCATGTCGGCTGGGCGCGGGGTGTAGATCGCGCCCACGAAATCAGGACGACTATCCGCGTCCGAGGTGAGCGCCATTTCCATGGCTACGAACGCGCCTGCCGAGAATCCCAGGAATCCGACATGTTGCGGGGAAATGTTCCAGTCGCGGGCGTGTGCTCTGACGAAGCGGACCGCGGCCGCCCCATCCGCGACGGCTTGGCGGGCGCCCTCGGAGGTGTTGGGCGGCGGACGGGGGTCGGCAGGGCGGTCCGGCTGCGGACCGGGGGAGGTCGCCGATGGTACGTTGTCCGCCGTGGTGCGCATCGGAACCCCGGCCGCCGGAGTCTCGTCCAGCCTATATTTGAGGACAATCGCCGTGATGCCGTGCTCGGCCAGGCTTTTGGCGATCCCGTAGCCCTCGCCGTCGATGAACAGACGCACAAAGCCGCCGCCGGGGGCCACGATCACGGCGGCGTCCGTCGCCGTGCCTGTCGCGGGGCGGAAAATGGTTAGGGTCGGGACCGTGACATTGCGGACGCGGGGGCCTTCCACGATTTCCTGTTGCGCGGCGCCTTCCGAGCCAGGCGCGATCCCCGGATAGAGCCTCAGCACATCGGGCGCATCGGCGGGGGCGGCGGCCAGAGCCGATGATCCCAAGCTCGACGCGGCCAGGACCGTGGCGGCGAATAGGCTCAGAATGGCGCCGGCCTCGGTCATCGTCAGGGAGTTGGCGAAGCGGGGCCGTGGTCGGGAAGTTTGACGGCGCCATTCGGCGAGGTCAGCCACCACAGATACTCGTCGATCCAATGATCGCTGTCCTTCTGCTGGCGGCTCATGTTGAAGCCATGCTTGCCGGATTCGAAGACGTGGAGCTCGGCTGAGCGGCCGGCGGCGCGCCAGTCCTGGAAGATCTGCAGGCTGGGCGCGGCATGCACCGCCTCGTCGTCGGCCGCCACGGCCAGAAACAGCGGCGGTGCGTCGCCAGGGACCACCATATCGACGGGCCGGGGCGTATAGATGGCGCCCACGAAGTCCGGACGGCTGTCAGCATCCGTGGCCACGGCCAGCTCCATGGCGACAAACGCCCCAGCCGAAAAGCCGAGAAACCCGACCTCGTGGGGCGAGACATTGAGTTCGCTGGCGTGAGTCCGGACGTAACGCACGGCGGCCAGTCCGTCCGCCACGGCCTGGTGGGCCCCGAGCGACGTGTTGGGCGCGGGCCTGGGCGCGGTCGGGGCGTCTCCGGGTGCGGACGCGGGGCGCCGCACGGCGCCTAGCGCGCCGTCCGGAACGCCGGCGCCCGGCTGAATTTTGTCCGCGGGCGTCGCGTCCGTACGGTATTTCAGGACGATGCCGGTTATACCCCGTTCGGCCAGATATTTAGCGGCCGCATAACCCTCTCCATCGATGGCCAGGCGCTGGAAGCCGCCTCCGGGCGCGATGATCACCGCCGCGCCCGTCGATGCGCCCGCCTTGGGACGAAAAACGGTCAAGGTCGGAGCCGTGACATTATAAATCCGCCGGCCAACCGCGACCTCCGTCTGCGTCGCGCCTTCGGAGCCAGGCGCGGCCCCTGGATACAGGCGCAAAACCTCCGCCCCGCCGGTCAAGCCGGCCAGACTATCGTCGGCGCTGGCGGGCAGCGCCGACGAGCCTAGACACCAGACCGCAACGACGATCGATAGTTGAGCCCCTCGGGAGATCATGGAAACCAAAACATTCAACTAGAGCTTGAGGCGGAAACCGACCGTTATGTAACGGCCAATAACGTCATCACCCGCTGTGACATCATTGTAAAAGTTGATGGTATTGGCGGAGTTGTTCACGAACGGGCTCGGCTGCTGGTCGAACAGGTTCTGGACCGTGATAAAGGCGGCCGTGTTCGCATTTCCAGCCTTGAAGTTATAGGTCAAGGTCATGTCCGTGTAAGCCACTGCCGGGATGCTGGTGTTGGCCGCGTAGATAATGGCGGTGTTGGCGTTTGGAAGCTGGCTGCTGCGCCACCGTTCCTGCACATTCACGACGAACGGGCCATCGGTATAGCTGCCCATGAAGGTCAGCTTCCAGACCGATCCCGCGCCGATCCCGGTATAGCCATTGGCGTAGCCTGCGCCGTTGATCGGCGCGGTGCCCGGAACGGTGACGCTGTCGAGAACGGGCTGATAGTTGGCCAGGACCCGCAGGGCGACCTTGCCCTCCAACGGCTTGAGCACATCCTCAAGCCTGAAATTGTAGTTGGCTTCGATATCCAACCCGTGCGTCCATTGCTTGGCGATGTTCAAGGGCTGGCTGAGCACCGTCGTGGGATAATTCGAGGGCGTCGTGTTGCTGAAGCCAAAGGGCCGGACATAGAGCGAGCAGTACGGCGAGGAGCCGCCGCTGGCGTCACAGAGCTGATCGTATGTCACCGTACCGCCGCTGACGCTCGTGATCGCGTTCGTCAGACTGATATCGTAATAGTCCAGCGAAACGGAAAACCGCGGGATCCAACGGGGCCGGTAAACAAACCCGACGGTATAGGTTTGTCCGACCTCAGGCACCAAATGGGGATTGCCCTGGGACTGAACGTTCACGAATCCGGTCGTGAGGGTGTGGCTGTCGTTCAGGCCGGCGAGGCTCACTTGGACGGGGGCGTCCAGATCGTAGAGCGTGGGCGCCCGAATGTCCTGGGAGCGCGTGCCACGAATGGACAGCTCATCGGTCGGATGCCAGTCGCCGCCGATCTTCCACGTCGTCGCGCCGCCGCTGATGCTGTAATTGGCGTAACGAACCGCACCGTTCAAATCGAAGGACTCCGCCAGGGGCAGGTTCTTCAGGACAGGCACATTGGCTTCCAAGGCGACTTCGCCGATCCCCTCCGAGGCGCTCATGGGCTCGGCGGTGTTGGAATTCCACAGCAGCGTCGTCGCGGTGCAGTTATAGCGCAGACCCGTGCAGTTATCGGTCTGCGTGGGTGTGAACTGGGATGCATTGGTCAGACGCATCTCGCGATATTCGCCTGTCAGCGCCGTCTTCAGCGGACCGGCGGGCAGTGAATAGACATCGCCCGACACGGTCCCGCCCACGTCATCCATATAGTTATTCATGGTGAAATAGGTGTTTTGCTGGGCATAGGCCAGCGCCGCGGCGCTGGTGGTCGATGGGCCGAAGGGATTGATCGGCGCGCATCCGGGATAAAGCCCAGGATTGGTCAGGGTCACGTTACAGACCACCTGTCCATTGGCGGGATTAACCACCGCGTCCATCGCGGCGGACAGTTTCTGGGTATTGATGTTGTTGACCGCGGTTTCGACCAGCGTGGTGTCGCCGTGGGTGTAGTAGACATTCCAGTCGAACCGGTCGTCAAACTTGCCGTCCAGGCCGCCCACGATCGTATAGTCAGTCGTGTTCGCGTTGGATTCGATGGGATTGGTGTTCAGGAACTGCTTGCCCATCACGAAGGTCGTGGCCCCGCCCGCGCTGAGCTGGGTTTGTTGAGCCGGCGACAGAAAGGCGTTGCTCGTCGAATAGGTCAGGGGGTTGGCCCCGCCGAAGTTGCTGAAGCCGTCGTTGCTGATCGAACGGTTCCAAGACCCTTCGATAAAGCCATGGATTTGATTTCCGAAATCGTAGTCCGACCGCAGGAAAAATTGATCGGTCTTCAAGGACGCGGCGAGCGAAGAGTCGGTGATGTAAATGCCGTCGCCGCCAACCTGGGCGGCGGCTGAACCGGTCGCCGCGCCGTTGACGAAGGGGCTGAGGGTCCCGTTGCTTGCGAACTCCAGACCTTTGCCCGGGCCGCTCGTGATCAGTCCGCCGAAGCTGCCGGTGTCATTGCGGCAATGCGCCGTGAAGGTGTCAGGATTCGCGGCCGTGCCGGCGCCAGTTAGGCAGTAAGTGTTCGCGCCGATCGTGCGGGACAGTTTTGAAGCGATCCCATCGGAATTATAATGCTGAAAGCTGGCTTCGACGTGCAGCTTGCCGTCCACGAAGGACTGCCCACCGGCGATGCCGAACTTCCAAGAGCCGTCGTCCCGGCGGGAGGATTCTCCGCCTTCGACGTCCAACTTCAAGCCATTGAAATTATGATTCAGGACGTAGTTCACCACGCCCGTGACAGCGTCGGAGCCGTAGGCCGCCGAGGCCCCGCCGGTCACCACGTCGACCCTTTGGAGCAGCATGTCAGGCATGGTGTTCGTATCGACCGTGCCGTTCGCCGCCGAGGGCGTGACCCTGCGTCCGTCTTCGAGCACCAGGGTGCGAATGGCGCCGAATTCGCGCAGATTGAGCACATTGGCGTTGGTGTTGCCGCTTGGGTTGCCATTGGCGACCAAGGGTGATCCTGGCGTGAACTCGGGCAGCTTATCCAGTGCTTCGCCTACGGTGGTCGGCGTATCCGCCAACAGTTCGTCCGCCTGAACGATCGTCACCGGCGTCGGCGAATTATTGCCGTTGGTGATGGTTCGAGAACCGGTGACGACGATTTCGTCGGCCTTGGCTGGCGCCGTTTGGGCGAAGGCCAAGGCGGGGAGGGCGACCAAGGCCGCACCCGAAAGCAACGCTGATCTAAACTGAATACCGTTCATCGGTGTCGCTCCCCATGCGCAGCCAAGGCTGCGAGATTCAATTATAATTCGCCAAAGCGAAAAATATTACGCTCTGAAGTATGGTCGTCATAATGGTAACCGGTGTCATATGTCAAGGGGCGGTGTCGTTGGTGCGGCGGGGGCGAGCGGGAATGGCGACTGAATACGGGCTGAATCCACCGGTTATTGTAAATGACACCGGTTTCCAATACGGGTTTAAGCCGAGATGCGCCGTGGCTGCATTCAGCGAAAAATCAGCCACTATGCGGCCGAAGCCGAGGCGCCAATCAGTCGACCGTCGCGTAAGCGTCGCAACCCATTCGGGCGCCGAAGAGGAAACGTCGAAAATGAGCAATGAAACCGCATCGCGCCGGGATTTCCTCCTTTTGACGACATCGATGAGCCTGGCGGCGGCGACAGGCGCGCCGGCGGACTCCCAGACCCGAGAGGAGTCGCCGTCGGCGGTCCGGCCCGTGGCTTGCGCTCTTGAGCCTCAGCAGAATGAAACGCGCAATGTGCTGGAGCTCGCCGGGCTTTGGGAATTCCAACTCGATCCTGACGGAACAGGGGAGAGCAGCGGCTGGCAGACCCAGCTTCCCTCGCCGAGGCTGATTGGCGTTCCCGGCAGCTGGAACGACCAGTTCGAGGATACGCGCGATTACACCGGCGTGGCCTGGTATCAGACCCGCACCACTCTGCCTCGGTCCTGGCGCGGCCAGAAGATCATCCTGCGCATTGGGTCAGCGGTGTACCATGCGACGGTCTGGGTCGGCGGCCACCGCGTCGGAGAGCATCAAGGCGGGCATCTGCCCTTCGCCTTCGACATCACCTCCATCGCGGATTGGGGCCATCCAACGACGATCACCATTCGGGTCGAGAACGTGGCGATGCCCACGCGGGTGCCCCCGGCCGGCTTTGCCGCTCCCGGTCACGCGACGAACTTCCCCGACGTCAATTACGACTATTTTCCCTACAGCGGACTGCACCGAGCGGTGACCCTGTACGCCGTTCCCGAGGCCCACATCAGGGATATCTCGGTGGTCACCGCCTTCGAGGGCGCCGATGGCCTCGTGCATCTACGCGTGTCGGCGTCGGACAGCTACAAGGGCTTGGGAACGGCCAACGCGGGCGGCGCCAAGACGGCGCTATCCTTCAACGACGGCGAGGCGAGCGCGACCCTGCGCATCGCGGCCGTGCAGGCCTGGAGTCCGGCCTCGCCCCACCTCTATGACCTGACGGTCACCCTCGGCGACCCAGCCAAGCCCAGCGATGTCTATACGTTACAGGTGGGTGTTCGCACGATCGAGGTCCAAGGCGATCAACTGCTGCTCAACGGCCAGCCGATCCACTTGCGCGGCGCGGCGCGGCACGAGGACTTCCCGATCAATGGCCGCGGCCTCAACCTGCCCGTCGCCGTGCGCGACATCCAGCTGCTCAAATGGATCGGCGGCAATTCCTTCCGCACCAGCCACTATCCCTACTCGGAAGAGACGATGCGGCTGGCCGATCGCGAGGGCATGCTGGTCATCGATGAAATTCCCGCGTGCAAACTCTATTTCGGCGACAGCGACGCCAATATCCGCGCCCGCCTGGACCAATGCCGCCAGGACTTCCTGGAACTGCACACGCGCGACAAGAACCACCCCAGCGTGATCATGTGGTGCCTGGCCAACGAACCGACCAGCAACGCCTTCATCAATTCGGCGGGTGGCAAGCTTCCGCTCGACGACGCCTACAAGGCGAATGGCTTGGCCTTCTTCCAAGAGCTGTTCGGATACGCCCGCACCCTGGACAAGACGCGCCCGTTCACGCTGACGGCCATGTCCGCCACCGAGTGGTCGTGGGCCGACTTGTCCGATGTGTTGTGCATCAACCGCTACAACGGCTGGTACTCCCACCTGGGCGATGCGGACTCCGATGGAAATCTGCTCGGGCCTGAGTTGGACGCCCAGCACGCGCGCACGGGCAAACCCATCATGGTCACCGAGTTCGGCGCCGACGCCATCGCCGGCTTTCATGCCGATCCGCCGGAAATGTGGAGCGAGGAATATGAGGCCGAGCTGGTCGGGCGCGTGGCCGATGTTTGCGCCGCGCGACCGTTCGTCGCCGGAACCCAGGTCTGGATGCTGTGCGATATCAAGACCGCCCAGGCGACCGGCCGCGCGGAAGGCATGAACCTCAAGGGCGTGTTTACGCGCGATCGGCGGCCCAAGATGGCCGCGCACGCCTTGCGCAAACGCTGGGCGACCTGAGGCTTCAGGCCACGGGCTGGCCGGGTGGTTTCAGCTCAGCGCCTGGAGCGGATCCCCGCGCAGGTCGGCGTGGGCGGCGCGGACCGCATCCCTGAATCGTTTTGATCTGGTGAGCGTTGCGGGGAAAACCTGATTCAGGTCGAGGAAACGATCCACGTCATCTTCGATGTCGCCGGACACGCAGGCTGCGAGCTGATCGGCCAGGGGATCGACCAGAGGGCGGCCCGAGGCGATCTGGCCGCGGACAAACAGCATCCAGGCTGCGATGGGGATGGCCAGCCGGTCGACCGGCCGCCCGCTTGCCAGGGCGTCCTCAAGAGTCCCCAATAGCCGCACCGGCAGCTTCTTGGAGCCGTCCCACGCGATCTGCGCCAGCTCGTGCCGCAGGGCGGGATTGGCGAAACGCGCGAGCACCGAAGCGCTGTAATCGTCCAGGTCCAGGCCCGCGCGGGATCTCAAGGTCGGCGCGATATCCTCGCTCATCACCTTGACCGCGAAGGCGGACAGGATCGGCTCGGCCACCGCTTGCGCCACTGTGTCCAGTCCGGCCAGGAGACCGATGTAGGCGAGGGCGGAATGGGGTCCATTGAGCAGGCGAAGCTTGGCCTGTTCAAACAGGCCGACATCCGAGGTTAGAGTCGCGCCCACCGAGGCCAGATCTGGCGCATCCTCGCCCAGCTCATCTTCTATGACCCATTGGGTGAAAGCCTCGCGTTGGATAGGCCAGGCGTCCTGCAGGCCCAGAGCTTCGCTCACGCGCCGGCGCAGGGGTTCATCGGTGGCGGGCGTGATGCTGTCGACCATGGTGCGGGGAAACCGCGCCTTGGCCGCGATCCAGTCCGCCAGATCTAGCTCGCCGGCCGCGCGCGCGAAGGCCACGACAGCCCGTCCGAGCTTGCCGCCATTATCCGAAAGGTTGTCGCAGCTGAGGGTGACGAAGGGTTCAAGACCGGCCTCGCGCCGCGCCCTGAAGCCGGCGACCAGCCATCCGATCAAGCTGGTCGGCGCGGCGTCCAGATGATCCAGATCGCGCCTCACAGAGGCGTCCTGAAGGTCGAGCGCGCCTTCGGCATTCAGGGCGTAGCCCTTTTCCGTCACCGTCAGCGTAACCAGCCGCACATCCGGCGAGGCCAGGCGCGCGAGGACGTCGACGGGGCTCTCGGGCGCGACGAGCAATTGGCGAATGGCGCCGATGACCCGCAGAGACGTCCGGGCGTCCAATTCGGCCAGGGTGTAAAGGCCGTCCTGCGGCTCCAGCGCGTCGCGCACGCCGGGGCTGTGCAGTGAGACCGCGCAGATTGCCCATCGCGGATCGCGGGCCAGCAAACGGTCGAAGTAGTCTCCCTGGTGAGCCCGAAAGAACGCTCCGGGGCCGAAATGCACAACGCCGATCCGAACGGAGGCGACGTCGTAACCAGGACGACCAATCGCGCCAGGAACCTGGGCGAGGGTGGACAGACTGAGGCGGGTCAAAGGGTGACGCCCGTCTTCCAGATGGCGATCTCCCGTTCACCGTTGATTTCCGCACGGGTCTGCCGGCCAGACGCCGTGTCGATCACCAGGTCCAGCAGAGCGTCGCTGACCCCTTCGCGCTCTTCGCTCAGAACCCGTCCGGCGTCGAAGTCGATCCAGCCGGGTTTGCGCTGGGCAAGAGGCGTGTTGGTGGCGATCTTCAAGGTCGGCGCGGGAAAGCCCAGAGGCGTGCCTCGGCCGGTGGTGAACAGGATCACGGTCGCTCCAGCGGCGGTCAGGGCCGTGGAGGAGACGGCGTCATTGCCCGGCGCCTCCAGCAGCGTCAATCCGCGACGAGCCGGCGCGATGTCGACGCGTTCGCCGTAACTCAGCACCTGACGCAGAGGGGAGCGACCGGCCTTCT
>Ga0302320_10027357_pt1 | contig 10993 bp, 11 predicted proteins | sample Bog_T0_3_FD_202130 | JGI IMG/M metagenome (GOLD analysis project Ga0302320, IMG submission 202130) | Peat permafrost microbial communities from Stordalen Mire near Abisko, Sweden - Bog_T0_3 | ecosystem: Environmental > Terrestrial > Soil > Wetlands > Peat | place: Sweden: Abisko, Stordalen Mire... | reverse complement strand
GCGGTCGAAGCGCGCGCCGGACATGCGCAGCCCCTGGCGTCGTATGCCTGAGCGGGTTTGTTTTGTGCTGAAAGTGCGCCGGGACCGGATGGAAGAATATAAACAGCGGCATCGGGAAGTGTGGGCAGATATGCGCCAGGCCCTGACCGATACCGGCTGGAACAATTATTCGCTGTTTCTGCGGGACGACGGGCTGCTGGTTGGGTATCTGGAGACGGACGATTTCGATAAGTCGCGCGCAGAGATGTCCCGGCGGGAAGTGAACGCGCGGTGGCAGGCTTCGATGACGCCGTTCTTCGAGGATCTGGACGGGCGGCGCCCCGATGAGGGCTTAATGCGGCTGGAAGAGATTTTCCATCTGGAGTAAGGCGCGGAATCAGGCCACGCGCTTAGCCGTCATCTCCTGGTCGCCGAAGTCGCCGATAGTGACTTTGAACTTCAGATCGTCGCCCGCCAGTTTGGCCTTGTAGATAATCCTGAACTGACCGCCGCCGGCGAGGACGATGAACGAGATTTCGTCGCCTTTTACCACGCCTTCGGTGATCTGCTCCTCGCCGAACATGTTCGTCACAGTGCCGGTCAGCTTGTCGCCATCGACCTTGAAGACAAAGGTGGTCTCAAGGTCGCCGCCGTCCTGCATCTTGAGGTTGCCTTTCCATTTTCCGCTGAGGTCCGCTGCAAAAGAGAGCGAGGCGAACGCGAGGAACAGGGCTGCCGCGGCGAAGGTGGTGCGCAGGATTTTCATAGGTGAGTCGATTATACAGCGAACTGGTCAGATTAAACGGCGGCCCGCGCCGCTGGTATCGTAGCCGCCCAGGCTTTCCAGTTCGCGGCGGAAATTCGAGCGGCTCAGCGTGTCGAGCAGCGCCTGGATTCCAGGCAGTTCCAGATGCTGCCGGCGAATCGCCAGATCGTACCGCTCACTGACCAGCGGGATGAATCCCAGGCCGAAGGTGCGCGCGGCGGCCCGTGTCGCGAAGCAGCAATCGCCCGCCCCCGAAAGCACGCGCCACGCCGCCGGAAGATGCCCCGGGGCGGTCTGCCCGTAACCGTGTACTTTTTTCGGATCGATCTTCAGGCGCTTCAGATGCGCGTCGAGCAGACTGCGGCTGCCCGAGCCCGTTTCGCGGTTGACGATGACGATATCCGGGCGCGCCAGATCTTCCATTCCCCGGATGTTCTTCGGATTGCCGCGCGCCGTGACAATTCCTTCTTCCCAGACTGCGAAGGTAATCACGGCAACGGCATTTTTGGCGAAAATCCGGGAAATTTCGGGAATATTCGATTCGCCGCTGGCGTCGTCGCGCAGATGCGTGCCGGCGATGTGGATGCAGCCTTCCTTGAGCAGCGTGAGCGCCTGCGAACTGTTGCGGTGCGCGAGCACGAGCTCGATGCCGGCCGCCTCCACGTGCCTCGCCAGCACGGAGATGCCGGGATCGCACCCCGCGACGAGAATCCGGTGGGCAAATTCGCCGTCGGGATGGAAGACCTGGACTCTGGTTTTTCCATCGCGTTCTTTGGTTTCTTCCACAATGGCGTCGCTTGCCGGGAAGTACCAGGGCAGGGCGGAGGGCGCGGATGCGATCAGGCGCTTATCGACCTGGCAAAGCTGGACTGGCTGGCCCGGCTGGGGCGTCTCCGAGCCGGGCAGAAGAGACGCCTGTTCGGTCCGCAGTTCCGGCGGAGGCGCATCGGCGGCAAGAGCGAACAGTTCGTCCACGCCCGACTGCAGCGCGCGCGCCAGCTTCAGGGCGATGGTGGTGTTGGGGACGTACGTGCCGCTCTCGATCGCGTAGATCGTCTGCCGGCTGACTCCAACCATCTTCGCCAGCTGGATGGCGGAGAGTCCTCTCTTCTGGCGAAGCGGACCGAGGTTGTTTTCGATTTCAGGCAAGGGTCATACCGGAGGGGGCCCATCGATCAGCCGTTCATCGATGGTCAGCTTCTCATGCTTTCGCCGCTTCCATCCCTGCGGCGTGCTGACCCACGTATCGCGCACATGAGATCCCTGCCACACACGATGCGGCGCTCCGTCAATCGTCTCGGTTTTCGTGCCGCCGACGAGGCAAAGCACCGTGGCCGTGTCTCCCCGCACCTGCACTTCGTAAATCTGGATGCCGGTGGAGGTGCCGTTGTGCTCGTAATCAGGCCCCCAGGACGCCACCCAGCCCCGGGGCGGCTTCATACCCGCGATATCGCGCCGCACCAGCGGTTCCAGCTCCTGGCGGGTTCTCGGCTGCTGTCCGACGACAACGCTGACCCAGTCCTGCGTGTCCATCTGCAGAGCGGCATCGGCATCGCCGCGCGCGAGCGCATCGAGCGACCACTGGTAAGCCGCCACAATCTCGTTGCGAACTTCCACGGGTCCGCCGAATAACAGGAGAGCGAAGAGAAGCGTCATGGCCTGGTCTCCTTCATCTAAACCGAACTCTGTCCTTTATACGTTACAATAGAGAGTGATGCGATCCTCGGCCATCCTCATCGTCGCCGCACTTCTGCTTCATTCTGCCACGCCGCCTGAAGTGGCGGTGGCGGCGGCGGCCAATCTGACCGATGTATTTCAGACAATCGGCGCGCAGTTCCAGGCGGCTACGGGAGTTCATCCGGTCTTCAGCTTCGGCTCGACCGCGCAGCTCACGCAGCAGATCGAAAACGGCGCGCCGTTCGACCTCTTCGCCGCCGCCGACGCGTCGCACGTCGATCAGCTCGAGCGCGAAGGCAAGCTGGCGCCCGGCAGCAAGAAGATCTATGCAACCGGCATTCTCGCGCTGTGGATTCCGTCCACCAGCCACGCTAAGGTCGAACGCCTTGCGGATCTGACTTCGCCCGACGTGCGCGTGATCGCAGTCGCGCGCCCCGAACTCGCGCCTTACGGTGAAGCGACCGTCGAAACGCTGCAGCACCTGGGCATCTGGGAGCAGGTGAAACCGAAAGTCGTGTACGGCGACAGCATCAGCATGGCGAAGCAGTACGGAACGTCGGGCAACGCCGACGCTGTTTTCACAGCCTATTCGCTGGTTTTGAAGGAGAGCGGAAAGGTTCTTCAGGTGGATGAAAAGCTGCACAAACCGATCGCCCAGGCGCTGGGAATCGTGGCGGCATCGCATAATCAAAGCAATGCCGCGAGGTTCGCCGATTTTCTCGTCAACGGAAAAGGCCGGGAAACGCTCGCGACACACGGATACCGGGTTCCGGAGTAAACCATGACTTACAGCCGTATGGCTTTGTTTTGTATTTTTGCGGCGCGGGCCGCGGCGCAGACGCTCAGCGTCACGGGCGATGTCGCGACCCCGCTCAGGCTCAGCGCCGACGATCTGGCGAAGATGCCGCGCGAAACCGTTACGATTCCCGAGCAGGACGGCACGAAAGTCGAATACGAAGGCGTCAACCTGCGCGAGATTCTGAAACGCGCGGGCGCGCCCCTGGGCAAGGATCTGCGCGGCAAGGGCCTGGCGAGTTACATCGTGGCCAGGGCGAAAGATGGTTATCAGGTGGTGTTCACGCTCGGCGAAATCGACGCGGATTTCGGCAATGAAACCATCCTCGTGGCCGATAAGCGCGCGGGGAAACCGCTGTTCGCGTATCAGGGGCCGTTTCGCCTGGTGTGTCCGAACGACAAAGCTGGAGCGCGGTCGGTGCGCATGCTGGAGACGCTGGAACTGGTGAAGCTGAAGCCTATCCCGCCGGCAACGGGAAAAGCGTGGATGTGGGATCTGCCGAAAGGCTTCCCGGCGCCGCCGGTGCCCGCGGATAATCCTATGACGGCGGAGAAGGTGGAGCTGGGGCGTTACCTCTTCTACGATACGCAGCTCTCGGTGAACGGCACGCAGTCCTGCGCTTCGTGTCACAAGCAGGAACTGGCGTTCACGGACGGTCGTGCGGTGGGGATCGGCGCCACGGGCGAGCACCATCAGCGCGGGCCGATGAGCCTTGTGAACGTCGCGTACGCGGCCACGCTCACGTGGAACAATCCGGATCTGAAGACGCTGGAAGAGCAGGCGCTCACGCCGATGTTCGGGGACAAGCCGGTGGAACTGGGACTCACGCGCGACGGCGCCTTCCTCGCGCCGCTGCGGGCGGACGCCGGATACCGGGCGATGTTTGCGGACGCGTTCCCGAAGGATGCGGATCCGTTCACGGTTGCAAATGTTACGCGCGCGCTTGCGTGTTTTGAGCGCAGTATCATTTCCGCACGGTCTCCTTACGACCGGTATCATTACGGCGGAGACGACAGCGCGATTTCGGAAGCGGCGAAGCGCGGCGAGGTGATTTACTTCAGCCAGCCGTATACCTGCTTCCGCTGCCACGGCGGGTTCGATTTTTCAAGCCCGGAAATGCACGATACGACGGCCGGTAAGTTCAAAGCGCCGACGCTGCGCAATATCGAACTCACCGCGCCTTACATGCACGACGGAAGCCTGCCGACCCTGGAGGCTGTGATCGAGCATCATGCCGAGGGCGGCGACAAGCTGTCCGCCGGATCGAAGCGGGATCTGGTGGCGTTTCTCGATGCGCTCACCGACCGCGCGCTAACGGCCGACCCGAGATTTTCCAATCCCCGCTGAAGTCGGCCGGGATCCGATTGTCCTACTTCGGATACCACTCCCGGATGCGGACTTCGATATTGCTTCCCGCCAGCGCGCTGCTGAACGCATTGAGATCCGTCCCGCGGTAATGATAGGGATAAACGATCGCCGGATGGAACGCCCGCACCGCGTCGGCCGCTTCCTGCGCGGTCATGGTGAACGGCAGGTTCATACAGACGAACGCCACATCGATATTCTTCAGCGCGAGCACTTCCGGCACCGCTTCGGTGTCGCCGGAAAAATAGAAACGCTTACCGCCGTACGTCATCACATACCCATTGCCCCGGCCTTTGTCGTGATAAAGCTGGCCCGGTGCGGGCCCGCGCTTCAGGTTGTAGGCCGCAACCGCTTCAATGCCCCAGTCTCCCCATTTTTTCGATTCCCCGTTCCCGATCACGGTATCCACATGAATTTTGTCGGCGACGGCTTTAGGGCCCCACACTACGGTTGCCGGCTGTTTGATCTTGTCGATCATTGGCTGGGACATGTGGTCGCCGTGAATGTCGGTGATCAGGATCAGATCCGCCGGCGGCAGGCCGTCGAGCGAGCCCTGGGCGGGATCGAGATAGATGTTCTTACCTCCGGCCTGAATCAGCACGGCGGCGTGCATGATGGGCGTGATCCGCACCGCGCCCGCGGAGGTCTGGAACGTGTCGGAGGGCCGGCTCTGCGCGAAGCAGGGCGCGATGGTCGCGGCGATCAGAAAAGTGGCGATACGCATAGGTGCGTTCATTCTATCGAACTGCGGAAAGTTAGCCCGCGCGCAGCTATCCAAAAGGAGCGTTGCTTCGGAGCGCTCCGGCGTGCGACATTCGAACGGTGAGTTCTCCCGCTGCGGCGAAAGCACGACCGGCTCCCGTGATCGCGATGCCCGTGTTCGACGATCACAGGCTGTTGCTTGTGGACTGGTTCGAGCGGATCGACACCGGCGGCACGCGGAATGTCAGCGCTTCGGTTGCGGCTGCGCTCAAGCGGCTGCGCAGGGTCCGGAAGAGCGCGCGCCACGCCCGTCTGGCCGAGTTTCTTGAACAGACCCTGCTGGCGCTGCGCGCGGATGAGACTGAAGGCGCGCGGTATATTCTGCTGACTGCGCTGGCGGCGTTCGGCTGGGCTTACGACCTTACGGGAATGGGGTAGCGGGTTTGATTCGAGTCGCCGGCCGGCAGAGATGAATCTCGTGACCGCTTCCGGCGGCGGTGATGTGCAAACTGTTGGGAACTGAGGAAATCAAGCCGGGCCGCGGCGCCATCGCGGGAGATGCAGGCGGCGGCCGTGCCGCGCCGACATGCCGGCGAAAGGACAGCCAGTCCCAGCGCGCTTCGGTCAGGTTTTACGTTTCGGGGCGGGGCCGGTTAGCAAGAGGCTGCCCTCACCATGCCAGCTGATCGCCCTTCCGCGTTCCCGTGGAATCGATAACCCCCGCCGGCAGTTCCATCACCGAATGCGCCGTGACGCACAGCGATGCCCGCCAGGGCTGAAGCCCCTGCACCACTTTCCGGACGCGGCGCTTACGGTCGATGTAGACTACGTCGATCGCGAACTTCATGAAAAAGGTATGGATACCCTCGCAGGGAACAATCCAGAGGCCGTGTCCCGGTTCCAGACCCTTGTGCTTCAGCAGTCCCGTGGCTCGTTTCGCGCTGGTATCCGCCACCTCGATGGAATCGCCCAGAACCGAGCCGCGCGTCGTATTGCGGACGCTGAGTTTCAAGAAACCTTTTATAACACGGTCCGCTCCGCTGAAATGCCGACCACCGGTATACTCAAATTTCCGTGTTCCATAATCTGGAAAAGCAGTTACAAACCGCCTTCCGCGACAGGCTGCGCGCACAGTTCGCAAGCGACGCCGAAATCGCCATCGAGCAGCCGAAGCAGTCCTCGTTCGGCGAACTGGCGCTGCCGATTGCCTTTCAGCTGGCGAAGACCCTGAAGCAGCCGCCGAAGAAGATCGCGTCCGATCTGGTCGCCGCGGTGGGTGAACTTCCCGGCGTGGCTTCGATGGAGATCGCCGGCAACGGCTACATCAATGTCCGCTTCGACCGTGGCGCTTACGGCGCGGCAATGCTGGCCGGCGAGAGCGAAACCACCGCCGCATCCGCGGGGAAGATCATCGTCGAGCACACCAACATCAACCCGAACAAGGCGGCGCACATCGGGCATCTGCGGAACGCGGTTCTGGGCGACACGTTTGTCCGCATGCTGCGCGCGCGCGGGAATCGTGTGGAAGTGCAGAATTACATCGATAACACGGGTGTCCAGGTAGCGGATGTGGTGGTTGGTTTCCACTTTCTCGAGAGGAAAACGCCTGCCGAAGTTGCGGCGCTTATCGCCGGACCCGAGCGCTTCGATTACGTCTGCTGGGACCTCTACGCGCGCACCTCGCAGTATTACAAAGACAACCCCGATGCGCTGGCCTGGCGCGCCGCCACGCTGCATTCCATCGAAGCAGGCGAGGTGGCCGAACTCGCGCATCTGGTGGCCGACGTGATCGTCAACGCGCACCTCACCACGATGCTGCGCCTCAACATTCAGTACGACGTGTTGCCGCGCGAGAGCGAGATTCTGCATCTGAAGTTCTGGGCGTCCGCGTTCGAGCTGCTGAAAGAACGGAAGGCCGTCTACCGCGAGGAAGAGGGTAAGAATGCGGGGTGCTGGGTGATGCCATCCTCCGCGTTTCGCGTGGAAGGCGATGCCAATGAGGACAGCAAAGTCATCGTGCGCTCGAACGGCACGGTGACTTACGTAGGTAAGGACATCGCCTACCAGCTCTGGAAGTTCGGGCTGCTCGGCAAGGATTTCTATTACCGGCTGCTGACGCGCTACACGGATGGGAAGGAAGTGTGGGTCTCGAGCGGCGAACCGCAGCCCCGCCCGGCGCCGCACTTCGGCAAGGGATCCACGGTTTACAACGTCATCGACACGCGCCAGTCGTATCTGCAGGATGTGGTGGTCGCCGGTCTGCGCGCGCTGGGATTCGACGAGCAGGCTTCGCGATCGGTCCACTTTTCCTACGAGATGGTGGCGCTCTCGCCGCGCTGCTGCGCCGAGCTGGGAATCGCGCTTACCGACGAAGACGCCCGCAAGCCGTACATCGAAGTGTCGGGACGCAAAGGTCTGGGGGTCAAGGCGGACGACCTCATGGACAAGCTGATCGAGCGCGCGCTTGAGGAAGTCGTGTCGCGCCATCCCGAGGACAACCAGGCGGCGCAGCTTGCCGTGGCGACGGAAATCGCCATGGGCGCGTTACGCTTCTTCATGCTGCGGTTTACGCGCAATACCGTGATCGCGTTCGATTTTCAGGAGGCGCTCAGCTTTGAAGGCGAGACCGGGCCGTATGTTCAGTACGCGGCCGTGCGCGCGCGAAGGATCCTCCAGAAGCTGGAAGAACGCGGCGAAACTCTGCCGGATTTCAGGACAGAGCTGACGCGCGACGCGATGGCCCGGCAGCTGGCGAATGAGGAATGCTGGCAGGTGCTGCTGGCGGCGTCGAAGGCGGATTCGGCACTGGAGCGCGCGCTGACTGCGGGCGAACCGGCGCATGTGGCGCGCTACGCGTTCCAGCTCGCGCAGGAATTCAGCAATTTCTATCAGCGGTTCAAAGTACTGGATGAGCCGGACCGCGAACGGCGTGTGTTTCTGCTCTGGATGACCGGGTTTTTCGCGCAGCAGCTGGAGCGGACGCTTTCGATCCTCGGGATCGCGGTTCCGGCGTACATGTAAACATGCTGCTTGCACTGGACGCCGGCAACACCAACGTGACGGTGGGGATTTTTCGGGACGGCGAGCTGATGGACCATCGGCGCCTGCGCACCGTCCGCGAGCAGACTTCGGACGAGTGGGGAATTCTGCTGATGAGCCTGCTCCGTTACGCTTCGCTCGATCCGGCGCGAGTTGACGGAATTATCGTGTCGTCGGTTGTGCCGCCGCTCAACAGCGCGCTGGCCGAAATGGCGCAGCGGTATTTCGGGATGGATGCGGTGTTTGTCAATGCGCAGACCGACACCGGGCTCACCCTCCTCTACGACAATCCGTATGAAGTGGGGGCGGACCGCATTGTCAACAGCGTGGCCGCGCTGGCGAAGTACGGTGGGCCCTGCGTGATCGTCGATCTGGGAACGGCCATTACCTTCGATGCGATTTCGGCGAACTCCGAATATCTGGGCGGCATCATCGCGGCGGGCATTGGCATCTCGGCCGAGGCGCTGTTCAGCCGGACGGCGCGGCTGCCGCTGGTCGACTTCCGGAAGCCGACTCGCGTGATCGGCACGAACACGGTCGCGAGCATGCAGTCGGGTCTTTACTACGGGGCGATCGGAGCGATCGACGGCATGATCGAACGGCTGGTGGAAGAACTGGGCCCGCAGACGAAGACCGTCGCGACGGGGGGACAGGCCGCGCTGATTGCGTCCGGCTCCCGCTATATCCGGCATGTGGACGAAAATCTGACGCTGGAAGGCCTCAGAATTATCTGGAACCGCCGCCCGCGATGAGCGAAAATCTGCTCAATTATTTCAACTACTTTACCGAAATTGAGGAGCACTTTCAGCGCGCCCGGGCCACCAGTCTTTTCCTGCTCTCGCCGCTGGACTGGGCTCTGATCGAGTCGTGGAAAACTTCGGGAGTGCCGCTCGAAGCGGTGCTGCGCGGAATTGACGCGGCATTCGAGAAATGGCGGGCGAAACGCTCGCGCGCCCAGCTGGTGAATTCGCTGGCATTTTGCGCTCAGGCGGTGATGGCGGAAGCGCAGAGGATGGCCGACGGCGGGCAGGCCAGGCAGGCAAAGCCGGACGCGTCGCCGTTTCCGGCGGACGATCTGCGCCGGTATCTGGAGTCGAACGCGGCGGCGATCCGCGCCACCGGGGTTCCCGAATTTCTGCAGATAGCCGAATCGATTGAACGAGTTACGGGGGAACTGCCGGAAGCTGGCACCGATCTGGAAGCTCTCGAACAGCGCCTGACCGCCCTCGAACAGAAGATGATTGCGCTCGCCCGCGTGCTGCAGTCGGAAGAAACAGCGCTGCGAGCGCGCCGCGAACTCGACGGTTATCTGAAGCCGTATCGCGGGAAAATGTCGGCGCCGCAGATCGCCATGCTGGAAGCCCAGTTTCTGGAGAGATCCACCCTCGAATCGTCAGGTTTACCTCGTCTTAGTCTTTTTTATTTGCGATAGCCGCGCTCTCTCTGGTACTCTGTGTGTTTAGGTTGCCGATAACGAATTGTAACGTTTCGGTCGCGCAGCCGTCTGGTTCAGTAGGGCTGTGTCTCAAACCGGCCCCAGGGTTTACCAAACGGTGTCGCTTTGAGAGCGACCCAGCTACCAGGCACAATCCTCCGAGTACCTGATAGTTCTTCGGTGAAACGGCAGGCGCATTCCTCCGATCGTCTGCCGTTCTTTTTTGTGTTCGAACTTAATTCGACATCAAAAGCCGAACCTTTTTACAGCAGTTGCGCCCGAACCCCGACGTGAAAATCTCCGGCTCCGCGTTCTCCCGCCGCCGCGCTTAACCGCCGGTGCAACGGCGGTTTGTAAGAAACCTCAGTCATCGCGGCCTTTGTAATTACCGGCGCGCGTCGCCTCACAAAGGTACCTGTCCTGCTTCTCCGATCGCGGAAGAATATGCCAGAGATTCCTGCCACAGCCGCGGAAGCCCACATCGGCAAATTGAGTCCGGCTCAAACAAAATGACCGACTCACGATCGTCGGCCCCTCCCGGTCAGACAGGTACAGTGTCGGGTGGATTCGTCACCACCGATATACCGGCGCGTCTGGATCGCCTGCCCTGGAGCGGGTGGCACACCATGGTCGTCGTTGCGCTCGGGATTACCTGGCTGCTCGACGGTCTGGAGGGAAATCTGGCGGGAGCTTTGGCCGGCATTCTGAAGCTTCCGCAGACGCTGGGTCTCACGGACGCGCAGATCGGCCTCGGATCGACGATCTATCTGCTGGGCGCGGTTCTTGGCGCCGTCGTATTCGGCTATGCCACCGACCGTCTGGGCCGGAAAAAGCTCTTCAGCATCACGCTGGTGCTCTATCTGAGTGCGACCGCGGCGACCGCGTTCTCCTGGAATTTCGCGAGCTTCACGTTCTTTCGCGCCCTCACCGGCGCGAGCATCGGCGGCGAATACTCCGCGATCAATTCGGCGGTCGACGAACTGATTCCCGCACGTGTGCGGGGGCATGTCGATCTGCTCATCAATTCCACCTTCTGGATCGGCGCGGCGCTGGGCTCGGGCGCGTCGCTTCTGATTCTCAGGCCGGGACTGTTTCCCGTCGACACGGGGTGGCGCTTTGCATTCGGCATCGGCGCCACGATGGGCCTGGGAGTTCTTTTCATGCGGCGGCATGTACCGGAGAGTCCGCGCCGGCTTTTGATCCATCGCGGCACGGAAGAAGCCGAGACGATTGT
>Ga0302320_10027356_pt1 | contig 10993 bp, 10 predicted proteins | sample Bog_T0_3_FD_202130 | JGI IMG/M metagenome (GOLD analysis project Ga0302320, IMG submission 202130) | Peat permafrost microbial communities from Stordalen Mire near Abisko, Sweden - Bog_T0_3 | ecosystem: Environmental > Terrestrial > Soil > Wetlands > Peat | place: Sweden: Abisko, Stordalen Mire... | reverse complement strand
CCCAGACGGACTATATGACGGACAAGGGCATTTTGCGGACAGGTTCAAGTAGCGCCTTCGACAACTCGGTGATGATCGTGCCGGAGGACTTGTTGAAGCCCATTGGGGTGCGGCTGGAGAACTACGCTTTTGATGAGGAAGACAAAACGCTGGGTCCGGTGAAGGTGCGATGCGTGACGTTGCGCCCGCTCAAAGAGGTGGCTCCTCCGGGAATCGCGCCGATGCTGTATTGCCTTGACCAGGAAAGACCGACTTTGCGCGTAAGGACGTCGTTGGGTTTCGGTGGGGCTTACCAAACTTCGTACAACCACTTCGTGGGGTTTCAGGACGGGTTTTTGGCCAAGGATGTGGAAGTGATACACGACCACAAGCCCGTTGTGAAGATTCATTTGGAGAGCGTGGAAGAGCTGGCGGGGATCGACGAACAGGTGTTCACTCCCCCGGCGGACGCGAAGTTCGTGCCCCGGAAGATCAACATTGCTGGGGGTATCGCGGCAGGGATGCTGCTACAGAAGGTCGCTCCCGATTATCCCGAAACAGCGCGAGAGATGCGGCTGGAGGGGGTTGTCGTTCTTCAGGCGCTTATTTCGAAAGATGGACACATCAGGGACCTGCATGTCGTGAGCGGCCCGACGGGGTTGCAGAAGTCGGCGCTGGATGCGGTGCAGCAATGGGAATATAGGCCGTACCTGTTGAATGGGGAGCCGGTTGAAGTGGAGACGACGATCAACGTGGTGTTTTCGCTGCATCCCCCGCCGAAGCTTTAAAAGCAGGAAGCGGGCCGAGCTTTTAGTGGCCCGCGACGAATTTATCTCGACCATGATGGTGTGGGCAGGTACACTGACGGGACACAGGAGGAACCACCCATGCAGACGCGGATACAAGGCACGACTATGCCCGTGCTCGATGTGCAGCTTAACCCGAACGAGAGCGTGTTTTCAGAGAGCGGCGAATTGTCGTGGATGACGGCGTCGATCCAGATGACGACGCATACGCAGATGGGCGGGGGCGGCGGCCTGTTTGGGATTTTGAAGCGGGTGGCCGGCGGCGGCAGTCTGTTTATGACCGAATACCGGGCGTACCAGTATCCCGGCGAGGTTAGCTTTGCGACGAAGGTGCCGGGACATATTGTGCCCATTCAGGTTGTGCCGGGGCAGGAGTACATGATTCATCGGCATGGGTTCCTGTGCGCGACGGATGGGGTGACGATTGGCGTGGGCTTTCAGCAGTCGCTGGGGGCGGGAATTTTTGGTGGGAACGGGTTTCTGCTGCAGAAGGTGGGCGGGCAGGGGACGGCTTGGCTGGAGTTGAGCGGCGAGTTGATTTTGAAGGATCTGCAACCGGGCGAGGTGCTGCGGGTGCATCCGGGGCATGTGGGTGCGTTCCAGGCGTCGGTGGCGTTCCAGATCACGATGGTTCCGGGACTGAAGAATGCGATCTTCGGCGGGGATGGGATTTTTCTGGCGGTGCTGACGGGGCCGGGACGGGTGTGGCTGCAGACGCTGCCTATTTCGAGGTTAGCGCATCAGATTGGCGAGTATCTGCCACGGGGCGGCGAGTCGCGGCAAGTGGGACCGGCGGCCGGCGGAGCGCTGCTGGGCGGAATTGTGGGATCGATCCTTGGTGGGGACCAGTAAGAGCAGTGGTTAGTGATTAGTGGTTAGTTGTTAGTGCCTGGTGCGCGACTTGAACGGGAAGACTTAATGACAGGGGTACGGGAAAAGCCGCGCACGCTTCGCAGCGACATTGTGTTTGTGTTTGCGCTGGGGTTTGCGTGCGTGCTGGCGTGGCTGCTGCGCGATGTGCTGCTGCTGCTGTATGTGAGCGCGCTGTTCGCCGTGGTGCTGACGCCGGTGGTGCGGTTTACTGCCGCGGTGAAGGTCGGACGTTTTCAGCCATTCAAGAAAATAGCCGTGCTGGTGCTGATGCTGGTGCTGCTTGCGTTGCTGCTGACTTTTGGCTTTACGGCGTTGCCGCCGGTGATCCGGGATTTGGAGCAAGCCTCAAAGGAAGCGCCTGAGCGGCTGCCGCAGATATTGGCGAAGCTGCAGAAGATTCCGCTGGTTGACCGGTTGAACACCACGGAACTGAGCGCGAAGATTGAGGACCTGGGCAGCACGGCGGCGGGGCAATTGGTGCTTTCGATCAAGAATTGGGCAGGGGCTTTGTTCCGCATCGCGATGGGCGTGATCCTGACCGTGTATTTTATTGCGGAGGGCGAGCAGGCTTATCGCTGGTTTCTTTCCTTCTTTCCTGTGGAGGGGCGCGAGCGGCTGGACAAGGCGCTGCGGCGGGCGGAGATAAGGATGGGCAAATGGCTGCTGGGGCAGGGCAGCCTGATGCTGATTCTGGGCGTGATCAGCACGACTGTTTTTGCATCGCTGCATGTTCGGTATGCGTATGCGCTGGGTGTGTTGACGGGGCTGCTGAACCTGATTCCGGTGCTGGGCGCGGCGATCAGCATTTCAATTGCGTTGCTGGTGGCGGCGATTGATTCATGGACCGCGGTGATCTGCATTCTGGTGTTCTACCTGCTGTATCTGCAGCTTGAGAACTCCTACCTGGTTCCACGGATCATGAAGAGCAGTGTGGATTTGCCGGGGCTGGCGATCCTGGTGGCGCTGCTGTTGGGTTCGTCGCTGGAAGGGGTTGTGGGGGCAATGGTCTCAGTGCCTACAGCGGTGCTGGTGGCGGTGCTGCTGGATGAATACCTGGTGCAGCGGGATGTGGAGTGAGTGGGATTTCGCATCTTCCCTGGTCCTAAAAAAGATTACAGATGCAGATTTCAGATTACAGAGTTCAGATGACAGATTGGGTTTGTCTGCGTCGGCGCGATGAGCCCGGCATTTGAGTGCTGTCCGCTTGTCAACTGTTAGTTCATGCCATATAGTTCAGTTGAACTATATGGTTATGGAACCGGGAATCTGGGAAATCGCTGTTCTAGCATTGCTGCGGGAAGCGCCTATGCATCCTTACCAGATGCAGAGCCTGCTGCGGCTGCGGCATAAGGACGAAATTCTTGTGTTGAAGCGTGGCTCTCTTTATCACGCGATTGGGCGGCTGGTGCGCGGCGGGCTGATTACTGCCGCATCGACGAGCCGCAACGGGCGGCGCCCGGAGCGCACCACATACTCACTTACTCCTTTGGGCGGCAAGGAATTTACGAGTGTTCTTCGGCAAATCATCGCGATACCTCGGCGCGAATCCTCAGAGTTCATGGCGGCGATGAGTTTCCTTGTGCATCTGACGCCGGCTGAAGCGATGCCCAGGTTGGAGGAGCGCGCGTTTCTTCTTGAGAGGGAAATCGGATCGCGGAGCGCAACAGTTTCCGCAGCAGTTGACCAGGCGCTACGCATCAATCTGGTTGAGAGCGAGTACCTGATTGCCATGTTGAGGGCGGAGTGCGCATGGGTACGCGGCCTTATCACCGAGATCTCGACGGGCAAGCTTGCCTGGGACCCGAAGAGCGTACTGAAAGGTGCGCGGGCCTCGCGGGCGGACGCAGCGCGGCCGGAGGAATAAACATGCAAACCGAATTGTTTTCAGTAAAGACGCAACTGAAGGCACCCGTAGTCGCTCACTACAGGGCCGCAATCTGGACGCTTCTGATTCTGGCGCCGGTGATTTCGGAGGTGCTGAGCGGTTCGACACGTCTGAGCTGATTTTTGCTCCGAATCCAGGAGTTGCGGTTTGGATGGCTTTGACCGCCGGAACTATTTGGGCGGTGCTTGCTTTTGCGGTGGTTCGTTATTGGTCAAGTTCGCGAGGGTGGAGCGGGATGCACCGCTTCGCTGTCTCATTCGGGGGCGTGTTCGGATGCATGGCTATCAGTGACGCGAGCGCCGCTGGGTGGACGCGCGTCGACCTGATCGGGAAGTTTGCTTTCCAATTGCTGGCGGTTGTGGGATTTGTGATGCTGGCTCGGAAGGTGGGGAAGCGCGACGCGGCAGGGCGGTCGCGCGGCGGTCCAATTCTGCTGGAGTGAGTGGGGCTGAGCAAATGGTTGGCGCGGTTGCGCTATTTTGTTTGCGACGCGGCTGCGATTTGCGCTTGCACGGTCGCTTTCATGACTCCACAGCTGGACATGAAATGGACCAGGTTGGAGGTCAGGGGTTCGAGGGTTCTTCCATCCCCGGTCCGCAAGGGCGAGGGACCGGGGGCACCCTCGGTGTTTTGGGAAGGCGACACGGCGGTGGCCATTTTTAGTTCGCCGGTGCCTTGGGCATCCAGGATGTAGGCGGTTAGGTTGCGGGCGAGGTTGAGGTCGAAGCTTTCGGCGACGAAGACCATTTTGCCGCGCGTGGTGATGAGGACGGGGCCTTCGGCGGTGGTGAAGACCTGCTCTTCAACGCCGTCTGGAGTGGTGCGCTGGGCTTCGAGGTCGGGTTTGAGGCCGGAGTATTTGCGGCCAAGGTCATCGGCGTAGAGGCGGGCGAAGATTTGCGCGGAAGTGGCGTTTTTCCAGGAAGACAGGTAGAAGAGGGCGAGGGATTTGGTGCTGGCCTGTTGGGCGGCGGTGGTTGCGGAGCGGCGCTGGCCGGCCCAGTAGATGCCGCCATCCCAGGCGGGGGTGAGGCTGCGGGCGGCATTTTCGCCGCCGAAGATTTGAGCGAGTATTTTGAGGTCGAGCTGGCCGACCTGCCCTATGTCATAAGGCTTGTAGAGGGCGTCGACGAGGGGATGGATGTCGGGCAGGATGGGCACGGAGGGGACGTGCTTTTTCTCGTATTCGCGAGGGTTGATGATCTCCCATGAGGACGTGGGCGGGCGATCGAGGGCACCGGCAAAGGCCGCGGCCTGGCCCTGGTCCATCCACACATCCTGCTCGAAGCTGAGGCCGTCGCGGTAGGGGAAGAGGAGCGATTCAGAGAGCAGGATGGGAGCGCGGGACATGACCGGCGATGAGTCGGACGAGTTCATCATCTGCTTGACGGTGTCCATGACCTCGGGATCTTTGATGAGGCTTTTGTGCATGGGTTTGAGGATGTAATCCATCATGACGGCGGTGGCCTGGCCTTCGGCAACGGCGTCGCGGGCGGTATCCATTTCGTCTTTGGCGAGGTGTTCTACATCGGCGGATGCAGTTAGGGAGACGTCGTCGGGGGTTTGGTCATTCCATTTTTCGAGGTTGGCGTGCTGGTCCTGAAGGGCGTGCGTGAGCTCGTGGGCGAGGACGGGCTTCTGCTCTTCGACGGAGACCCAGTCAAGCATATTGACGGTCTTGGTTTTGGAGTCGTAGTAGGCCTCGATCTGCTCATCGAGGAGGGCGAGCAGGAAGGGCTTGAGGGCGAAGTCGTGGTCGAGGAGGCCGAATTTTTTGAGGACGATTTCTCCACGCTGAAGGCGCTTGGAGCTTTCATCTTCGTCGAATTTTGTTTTCAGGTAGGTTTCGACGGCGGCCTTGCTGGTGATTTGACGTTTGACGTCGCTTTTTACGGGGAGGCCAGTCTCCTGCGAGGAGAATTTGAGGAGCTCGTCGACGAGGGAGAAGAGCTGTTTGGCCTGCTCGGGGGTGATGTGGGTGGGCGCGGCGTCACTGGAAGGCGGGGAACTGGAAGATTGGGCGGGAGGTTGCGGCGCGGGAACGGGGGATTTTTGTGCACTGGCGGATGCTGGGCCGATGCTGGCAAGGACCGCAATGCTGGCGAGAACCGCGAAGGTGAGATTGCGACCGGCCGTGCCGAACCCTAGTTGTATCTTGCTCATTCAATCTCCCGGCGGTTATCGGCTGCAATACCGAAATAACGGCTTCTGTTCCAAGGCTATAATCAAGATGCGGTCTGGCGCGAGGCCTTGACGGAAATTCTCGCAGCCAAGCAGAAGAAAAACTTCCCTATGAGTGAAACCTCGCCTGGCACATCGACCCCTGTGACACCATTGGCATTGCTGCTGGCCTCGGCTGCGAGGCCGCTGGAGCTTGTGGATTATCGTGGTGCATTGACTGCTCGTGAGTTGGACGCGCCAGAGGTGGAAATAGCGGCTCTGATGGAGACGGCCGCGGTGCATGATCTGGGCTGGCTGAAGCGGGTTGCGGTGCGTGGAGAAGACCGGCTGCGCTGGCTTAGCGGGATGGTGACGAATACCGTAACCGACCTTGGGGAAGATGCGGGCGCATGGAACCTGGTGCTGAATGCACAGGGGCGGATCCAGGGCGACCTGACGGTTTGGCGCGAGCGGGATGGCGTGGAACTGCAGATTGCCGCAGATCAGTACGATAAGCTGCTTGGGCATCTGGAACGGTTCATCATCATGGACGATGTGGAACTGGTTCCGCTGAATGGCGAAGGTGCGGGCATGGCCACTGCGCTTGCCGCATTGGGAGTGACCGGGCCCCACGCGAGCGAGGTGCTGGAGCGGGCGGGGCTGCCAGTGCTGGCCACGCCGATGACGAGTACGCGTGTGGAGTGGTACGGTTTCGATTTGCGGGTTGAACGCGGTTACGGCGTGCTGGGAACGCACTATGCGCTTTGGATTCCTTTGGCGGGACTGGAAAAGCTTTGGAAGTTTCTTCTGACGGCGGGCGCGATACCGGCCGGCTGCGCGAGCGTGGAAGCGTATCGGATTGCGGAAGGGATTCCGGCTTACGGGATCGATATTGCGGAGCGGGATTTGCCGCAGGAGACATCGCAGACGCGGGCGCTGCACTTCAGCAAGGGCTGCTATCTGGGGCAGGAAATTGTGGAGCGGATTCGGTCGCGGGGCAAGGTTCACCGGCACTTGCGACAGCTTGAGCTGTTTGGAACGGTGCCGGAGCGGGGAACCGAATTAAGCTTGGAAGGTAACGCGGTTGTGGGGCAGGTAACCAGCGCTGCGGAGTTGAAGCTGGCGGCCGGCGGCCGGGTGGTTGGTTTGGGCATGATGCGCGACGAAGCCGAGGTGGGGGAGAAGACTTTCCACTATACGGATGGGACGAATTCGGGGATGGCGCGGATTGTTGGCAGTTAATCAAGTTGGTGAGAGAGTTACTAAGTCAGTAAGTCAGATTGAAAGATTGGAATTATGAGCGAAACACCGAAATTCACGGTAATCGACCGCCGGAAATTCAAGGCGGAGGACGACGACGGGAACCCACCGGCACCTGCTGCTGAACCTTCGGCGAAGACGGAAGTGAGCGCGGGCCCGCAACTGGTGGTGAACGGAAACAAGCCCGAGGCTTTGGCGGAGACGGTCCACGCAGATGCGCTGGAGGCTGGGAATCCGGAAGGTGTGCCACCGGCGCCGACTGCTGAAGAGAGCGATCGGCAGAAGGCCGCGTACGAGGCCGCAGCCCAGCGGCTGGAGGACCTGTTGCGGGCGCAGAACCCGGGAATGGGCGCGCCGCCGGCCATCACATTCGAGCACCTGGTGCAGCAGTTTTATGTTTCCGCGATGATCCAGATGGGTGCGGGGGCGCAGGACGGACAGCGGCCGCGGGTGGACATTGTGGGAGCGCGGAACACGATTGACCTGCTGGGTGTGCTGGAGTTGAAGACGCGGGGCAACCTGAACGACGCCGAGATTCGGACGCTGGACAGTGTGTTGTTTGAGGTGCGGATGGCGTTTTTGGAGTTGACCAGCATGATCAGCGTGCAGGCCATGCAGCCGCCGACTCCTCCACCGCCCGGACGGCGGTAGAGGCAGGGACTTAGGGACTAAGAACTAGGGACTTAGGGACTAGTCTCAGCGAGAGGCTATGGACGGGCGGCTGACATTTCTTGGGACAGGGACTTCGATGGGAGTTCCGACGCTGGGTTGTGGCTGCGCGGTTTGCACTTCGGCTGATCCTCGGGACCGGCGGCTGCGGCCTTCGGCGCTGGTTCGGTGGAGAGAACCCCGCACTGAGATTTCTGCTTACCCGCCCATGCAAGAAGACAAGAAGCAGGTCCTTCGACTCCCTTCGCTCGCTCAGGATGACAGTCAAAAATTGGCGCTCGCTCAGGATGACAGTGGGCGGGAGCGCGTGGTGCTGATCGACACGGGGCCGGATTTTCGCGAACAAGCCCTGCGCACCGGCCTGACACGCGTGGATGCGGTGCTCTACACGCATGGACATGCGGATCATATTCTGGGGCTGGACGATCTGCGACCGCTGAGCTTTAACGTTTTCCGAGAGGGTGGGCCGATTCCTCTGTACGCTTCGGAGACGACGACGGCGACGCTCGAAAAGATCTTCGAATACACATTTTCTCCGAAGGCCACTTATTCGAATCGGGCAAAGGTGAAGCTGATGCCGTTGGCTGCGCGTAATCCCGTGCATGGCGTGGAGTTTGTGCGCGTACCGGTGATGCACGGAAAGATGGAGATTGTTGGGTACCGGTTTGGGCGTACGGCTTATTTGACGGATGTGAGCGCTATTCCAGAGTCGAGCTTTGCGCTGCTGGAAGGGCTGGATGAGCTGGTGCTTTCTGCGCTTCGGCACATTCCTCATCCGAATCACGCAACGGTGGAGCAGGCTGTGGGGTGGGCGCGGCGCATTGGCGCAAAGCGGACCTGGCTGACGCACATTGCGCACGAACTGGGCCATGAAGCCACGAACAAGACGCTACCGGATGGGGTGGCGCTGGCTTACGATGGGCTTGAGCTGGCAGTGACGCTATGAGTGAGGACGGCATGAGTTCGGACCCTTCGACGCCGACGCGTAGAGAGATCCCCGTGTATCGTCCCGTATTTCGTTCAGTGGGCGAGATTGCGGCGGGGTTTGGTCCGTGCGTGGCGGCGATTGGGAACTTTGACGGGGTGCACCTGGGACACCGCGAGATTCTTTCATCGGTGGTGGAGGAAGCGCGGGGGCTGGGCGTGCGGTCGATTGCGATCACGTTCGATCCGCACCCGGCACAGTTTTTGCGGCCGCAGCGCGCGCCTGCTCTGCTGACGCAGATAGACGAGCGGGTTGCGCTGCTGGCGGCGACGGGGATGGATGGGGTGCTGGTGCTGCCGTTCAACGGGGCGCTGGCGGCGATGACGGCTGAGGAGTTTGTGCGCGAAATCCTGGTGGGCGTACTGGGTGTGCGCAGTTTGCACGAGGGCGGGAACTTCCGCTTTGGGCATGGAGCGCGGGCCGGCGTTTCTGAATTGAAAGCTCTTGGCGCGGGCTTTGGATTTGCGGTGCATGTGCACAAATCGGTGACGGTGCGCGGGCTTGAGGTTTCGAGCTCGGCGATACGAGCGCTGTTGGCGGCGGGGGATGTGCGGCGGGCGCGGTGGATGCTGGGCAGGCCGTTCGGTGTGCGATCGACGCAGGCGCGGGGACGCGGGGTTGGGACAAAGATGCTGGTTCCGACGGTGAACCTGGCGCCGTACGCGGGATTGCTGCCGGGGTTTGGGGTTTATGTGACGCGGCTGACGGTCCATACTTCGGATGGAGAACGGTGTTTCAAGGCGGTGACGAATGTGGGGAACCGTCCTACGTTTGAGGGTGTTGGGTTTGGGGTGGAGACGCACATCCTGGACTTTGAGCCGGTGGAGATGGATGAGGAAACCCCTCTGGAGCTTGAGTTTCTGATGCGGCTGCGTGGAGAGATGAAGTGGCCGTCGCCGGAGGCGCTGAAGGCGCAGATCTTCAAGGATGTGGCGCGGGCGAAGCGATTTTTTCGGCTGGCGGGTTAGGATCGGATTCCGGCTGGGCGACACAAACACGGTTCCGTCCAGTTTGTTTAGCGGCATAGAGAGCGAGATCGGCAGCACTGCGCAGGGCTTCAGGGGTGGACCATTGTTCTCGCGTGCCGGTTGATACGCCGATGCTCACGGTGAGGAACGGAGCGATGGGCGAAGCGTGATGCGGAACCCGGAGAGCGACAATTGCCAGACGCACGGACTGCGCGAACTGCTGGGCATCGGCGGGACCTGTATCCGGAAGGATGATTGCGAATTCTTCACCACCGCAGCGGGCGGCAAGATCCGTCTGACGCTTGCAGACCCGGGTGAGTTCGGCTCCCAGCGCGACAAGGCAATCGTCTCCACTTTGATGTCCCTGGGAATCGTTCAGCAACTTGAAATGATCAGCATCAATGGCCAGAAGCGACACCCTGGAATCAGTTCGCTGCATGCGGGCGCATTCTTTCGTCAGGGTCTCGTCAAATGCGCGCCTGTTCGCGAGCCCGGTCAGCGGATCGGTAAGCGAGAGCCGCGAAAGTTCCTGGTTGGCGCGGCGCAGATCGGCCGTCTTCTCTTCAACTAACTGCACCAACTGGAGCTCTCTCTGCTGTGCGCCAAGAAAGCGCAGCCGCAGAACTACGGCAACCACGGACAACGGGACCAGCATGCACAGGGCGGCAAACCACCAGGTTACGTACCACGGAGTCAGGATACTGAAGAGGAATTGGGCGCTGTGCGTGCTCCACTCACCATCTTCCTCGCGGGAGTTGATTTCAAGGTGGTAGCCCCCTGGCGCCAAATTGGCGAAATGCAATTCGCGTTGGGCGGTCTCTGTCCAGGCTGAGTTTTCGCCGCCCAGCCGGTAGCGGAAGATTACGCCGTTTTGCCGTTGAGCGTTCAGCGCGGAATACCTTGCGACGAGCGAGTTGTCATGGGCGCCGAAGGATGGATTGGTCATTCCGGAAACATCTTGGTTTCCCATAGTGAGCCTGGTGAAAACCACCTGGAGAGGGGCATCGGAAATGCTGCGCTGGAGCGGCTTGAATCGCGAAAGGCCGCCGCTGGTTCCAATCCAGACTGTGCCATCCGGCTGCTCGGCGAATGCATTCAGGTTGCAATCGTCCCAGGCCAGTCCATCGTCTGTATCGTAGTGGCTCCAGTGAGTGCCATCCCACATGTCCACGCCGCGCTCGGTTCCGGCCCAGAGCCGCCCTTTGGCGTCGTATTGGAGGAAGTAGGCGAGTCCATCGTTGCCTTTCCGTTGCACGCCTTTCTCGATGGTGACGCCGGCTGCTTGAGGATGGACACGGTCGATGCCTCCTCCATATCTATAGCCGACCCAGATGACGCCATCCGGTCCCGCGCCCAGGGTAAGCACTTCAGTATTGCTGAGGCCGTCTTTCACGGTGAGGCGCTTCCA
>Ga0302320_10027355_pt1 | contig 10993 bp, 9 predicted proteins | sample Bog_T0_3_FD_202130 | JGI IMG/M metagenome (GOLD analysis project Ga0302320, IMG submission 202130) | Peat permafrost microbial communities from Stordalen Mire near Abisko, Sweden - Bog_T0_3 | ecosystem: Environmental > Terrestrial > Soil > Wetlands > Peat | place: Sweden: Abisko, Stordalen Mire... | reverse complement strand
GCCAGCTCTCCCCGGAAACTACCGGCGGCATCGACTTCGGATCGTATTATGCCGCGCGTACCATGACCAACACCGGCGATCGGCGCATCTTGTGGGGCTGGCTCACCGAGGGCCGCACCGTCGAGGCGCAGCGCGCCGCCGGATGGAGCGGTGTCATGTCCTTGCCGAGGGAGCTCAAGTTATTTCACAGCCAGGTGCAGATGCGTCCGGCTGCCGAGCTGCTGTCTTTGCGCGGCAAGCGGCTGGGCGGTGACGCCGCAGGCGACTGCCTGGAAATTCTCGCGGAAATCGATCCCGGCTCCGCGCCCAAGGCCGGCCTCTCGCTCCGCATCGCGCCCGACCGCAGCGAGCAGACAATTGTCTACTATGATCGCGAGCAAAGATCCTTGTGCGTGGACCGCAGCCAGTCGAGCACCGACAAGAGCGCAGACCGCGCCATGCAATCGGGTCCCTTCCTGCTCGGCCGCGGCGAACCCCTCCGCCTGCGTATCTTCCTGGATGGTTCGGTGCTCGAAATCTTCGCCAACGACCGCTTCTGTCTCTCCGCCCGCATATACCCCGCCGGTCCGCGCAGCACCGGGATATCTTTATTCGCGGCCGGCGGCACAGCCAGCATGGTCACCTTCGAAGCCTGGGAAATGCAGCCCATCTCGGCAGACCGTCTGACGTCTTAGGTCGCCGGCCGCCCCGCCGGTCGCAAGTTTCGAAAACAACTCAGCCATCCGGCATGTTCAGCCAGCCAAAACATGGCCATTGCCACCCGCATGCCATCCCGCATGAACGCCGACGAAGGCCGCATTTACGGCGCGGGCTCTTCCCTCGAAAAGGAACTCCCCCTGCTGGATCGCGCCCCGCGCGCAGCCGCCCCGTGTTTCCCCGCTCTCTGTGAATCCAACAACTTGGGCTTTGATTGCTCATAAACGCCGCCGCTGGGCGCTCCCGCGCTCGTGTCCAGCCAAGCTCTCCCTGCTGGATCGCGCCACGCCCGAAGCCGCCCCGTGCTTCCCCAGCACTCTGTAAATCCAACAACTTGGGCTTTGATTGTTCAGAAACCCCGCCGCTCAGCGCTCCCGCGCGCGGGTCCAGCCACGGCCCGGCGAAGCCAGCCTACAATAGAGACGTGCGCTTTGAAATCTTCCGCGCCCAATCCGCGAGCATTCTCTCCCCCACCTCCGGCTTCATTGCCCAGGCGGGATTCACTCATTCCCTTACCCCCGCCCGTAATTGCACCTTCGCATGTACCTATTGCTATGTCCCGACCATGCGCATCTACGGCGGCCTGAAACCCGAAGATTGGAACAACTGGGGCCGCTTCACCACTTTCAAAAGCAACGCCCCCGCCCTTCTCCGCCGGTCCCTCCGCCCCAACCAGACCATCTATTGTTCCCCCTTGGTTGACCCCTACCAGCCAGCCGAGGAAACCGAAGGCATGCTGCCGCTCCTGCTCGACCAGCTCATCGCCCGCCCCCCCCAGGTCTTCGTGATCCAAACCCGCGGCCCGCTGATCCTGCGCGACCTCGCCCTGCTGCGGCGCCTGGCCCAACGCACCACCTTGCGCATCGCCTTCTCCATCACCACCGATAACGATCGCATCCGCCGCCTTTACGAGCCCCATTGCGCGCCCATCCCCGAGCGTCTCGCCACCATCCGCTATCTGCGCGCCGCGGGCCTCGCCGTGTACGCCACGCTCGCGCCGCTGCTCCCCTGCGATCCCGAAGCGCTCGTCGCGCTGGCCCTCGACGCTACCGATCGCGAGATCATCGCCGATCCCTTCCACCTTCGCGCCGTCAAAAAATCCGGCGCCACCACGCGCGACGCGGCCGTCCATATCAGCCGCGCCCAAGGGTTTTCCCAGTGGCACGACCCCGCCTTTCAATCGGCGGTCACCGAAAGAATGCGGCAAACCGCCGCCGCCGCCGGAAGGCTCTTCGCCACCGGCCCCCAAGCCTTTAGCTGGCTTGCCCAATCAGAGGTCCCTTATGACGCAATTGGCAACATCGAACGAAGTCTTGGAACGCCTGGAAATTGAGCCGGTCAATTCCGGCGCTTGCCATGGCGATTGGATCGCCCATCCTTCCGGCGGCGAGATCTCCTCCCTCAACCCGGCGGACGGCTCCGTCATCGCCCGCGTCCAAATGGCCGGACGCGACGATTACGAATGCGTCGCCGCCCGCGCTGCCGAAGCCTTCCTCGAATGGCGCATAATCCCCGCCCCCAAGCGCGGCGAAATCGTCCGCGAACTCGCCGTCGAGTTGCGCCATTTCAAATCCGACCTCGGCGCTCTCGTCACCCTCGAAATGGGCAAGATCCGCGCCGAAGGCCAGGGCGAAGTCCAGGAGATGATCGACGTCGCCGATTTCGCCGTCGGCCTCTCCCGTCAGTTGTACGGCCTCACCATGCATAGCGAGCGACCCGGCCACCGCATGTATGAACAGTGGCATCCGCTCGGCGTCGTCGGCGTCATCAGCGCCTTCAACTTCCCTGTCGCCGTCTGGGCCTGGAACGCCATGATCGCCGCCGTCTGCGGCGATTGCACCCTCTGGAAACCCTCCTCCGATACGCCCCTCACCGCCATCGCCGTTCAAAAAATCACCAACCGCGTCCTCCACCGCCATGGCCTCAAGGGCATTTTCAATTTGGTCATCGGACGCGGCGATGCCGTCGGCGAAGCCATGCTCAACGACCCGCGCGTCCCCCTCGTCAGCTTCACCGGTTCTACCCAAGTGGGCCGCCGCGTCGCCCAAACTGTCTCCCACCGCATGGGCCGCACCATCCTCGAACTCGGCGGCAACAACGGCATCGTAGTGATGGACGACGCCAATTTCGACCTCGCTCTCCGCGCCGTCCTCTTTGGCGCGGTCGGCACCGCCGGACAACGCTGCACCACCACTCGCCGCCTCTTCCTGCAAAAGGGCATCGCCGGCCGCATGACCGATGCCCTGGTCGGCGCCTATAAACAGGTGAAGATCGGCAACCCGCTCCTCCCGGACACGCTCATGGGCCCGCTCGTGAACCAGCGCGGCGTCGAGGACATGATGGAAGGTCTCGAAACCATCCGCCGGCAAGGCGGTGAAGTAATCTACGGTGGTGCGCGCCTGGGCGGCTGCTTCGTCGAGCCAACCCTCGTCAAAGCCAAGCCCGGCATGCCCATCCTGCGCGATGAAATCTTCGCGCCCATTCTTTATCTCATCGAGTTCGACGACCTCGACCAGGCCATCCACTGCCACAACGATGTGCCGCAAGGCCTGTCATCGGCCATGTTCACCACGAACCTGATCGCCGCCGAGCGCTTCCTCAGCCATGCCGGCAGCGATTGCGGCATCGCCAACATCAACATCGGCACCAGCGGCGCCGAAATCGGCGGCGCCTTCGGCGGCGAAAAAGACACCGGAGGCGGCCGCGAATCCGGCAGCGATTCCTGGAAAGCCTACATGCGCCGCCAGACCAACACCATCAATTGGTCTTCCCAGCTCCCCCTGGCCCAAGGCATCGAATTCAACGTTTAGTTCAACCCCCAAAATGATATACACCTGCTACGAAATGATCCGCGACTGCCGCGCCGGCCTTCCCCAAGGCTGGAACTACTTCCTCACCCAATACGTCCCAGCCATCCGCCAATTCATCGCTCACTACTTCCCCGGCCGCGCCGCCGACGCCTCCCTGCTCGACCGCGTCCTCCTCAACTTCCACCAACCCGAATCCCCCCTTTTCCAATCCCTCGAACCCGGCCAGGAGCGCGCCTTCGTCGCCGAACTCCGTCAGCGCGTCCTCGACGCCGTCGAAGCCGACCGCGCCGCCGCGCCGCCCGAAATCCCTTTCGATATCGACGCCCTCAGCGCCGCCCTCGAGCCGCTCACCCTAACCGAGAAGCAGGTCGTCTGGTTCGAAACCATGCTGTATCCCGCTCCCGATACCGGCCGCATGCTCCGCATGTCTCCCGAAACCGCCGAGAAAATCCGCGCCCGCGCCGCCGAGTTGATCCGCGCCAATGTCGAATCCTGGCGTACCACTATCCTCGCCGACAATGGCCCGCTGCTCGGCCGCACCGCCCGCGCCATCTCCACCAAAGATTGCCTACCCTCCAAAGTCTTCTTCGACATCATCGACGGCCGCGCCACTTGGCGCGATCGCGAAGAAATGGAGCGCCACGTCCGAACCTGTTGGCACTGCCTCGACTACCATTGCCGCCTGCTCGAAGTAGTGCACATCCTCCGCGCGTCACAGCCCCTTCCCGATTCGGACGTCGCGCGCTACCAGAGCCTCCTCGGCATCGCTCCCCCCCAGCGTTCCTTCTGGAAACGATCCTAAATTAATCGGCCCCCCCATGGATACGATGGATACGCTGGATACGCTCCCACAAAACCTCGCCGCGGTCCGTCTTCGCATCGCCCGAGCCGCTGCCCGCGCCCATCGCGATCCCGCCCAAATCATGCTCCTGGCCGTCACCAAAATCTTCCCCGCCCAAGTCATTCGCGACGCCTACGCGCTGGGTCTTCGCGAGTTCGGTGAAAACTACGTGCAGGAATTCGAAGGCAAGCTCTCGGAAGCCAGCAGCCTGCCGGACGCGCGCTTCCACTTGATCGGACATCTCCAAAGCAACAAAAGCGCCCGCGCCGCCGAAATGTTTCAATGCATCCAGACAGTCGATTCGCCCAAGCTTGCCCGCCGACTCAACGAAGCCGCCAAACCCCTCGACATCCTGCTCGAAGTCAAGCTCTCCCCGGAACAAGCCAAAGCCGGCGCGGCTCCCGAGCAGCTTCCCGAACTCATCGCTGCCGTGCGCGAGTGCCCCAACCTCCGCCTCCTCGGCCTCATGACCATGCCGCCGTGGTCCGACGACCAGGAGCATTCACGCCCCTACTTCCGCCGCCTCCACGAACTCGCCGTGCAGCACGCCCTGCCCCAGCTTTCGATGGGCATGTCGCACGATTTCGAAGCCGCCATCGAAGAAGGCGCCACCATCGTGCGCGTCGGGACCGCGCTCTTCGGGAAGCGCAAGAAACCGTGAAGGTCGCCTACTACGCGCCCCTTCCGCCCGCCCGCACCGGCGTCGCCGATTACGCCGCCGCTCTGCTCGCCGCCCTTCGCCGCCATGGCGCTGTCGAACCGCATGCCCGCCGCGCCGACATCGCCCTCTATCACCTCGGCAACAATCGATTGCATCGCGACATCTACGCGCGCGCCCTCGCGCAACCCGGCCTGGTCGTGCTCCACGACGCTGTCTTGCATCATTTCCTGCTGGGCACACTCGGCCGCGATGCCTACCTCGGCGAGTTCGTGTACAACTACGGCGAGTGGCTTCGCCCGCTGGCCGCCGCTCTCTGGAGCGCCCGCGCCAATTCCGCCTTCGACCGCCGTTATTTCGATTACCCCATGCTCAAACGCATCGCGGAACGCTCCCGCGCCGTGATCGTCCACAACCCGGCCGCCGCCCGCATGGTCCGCCGCCATGCCCCTGGCGCTGTGGTGGTCGAGATCCCGCACCTGTTCTCCGCGCCCCCCCACCCCCCACAATGGGATGTCGTCCGCATGCGCCGGAGCCTTGGCGTCCCCACCCACGCCTTTCTGTTCGGCGTATTCGGCTACCTGCGCGAGTCGAAACGTCTCCTCGCCGTCCTCCGCGCCTTCGGGCGCCTGCGTCAAACCAACCCTCATGCCCACCTTCTAATCGCCGGACCCTTCGTATCCTCCGACCTGGCCCGCGCCGCCGTCCCGCTCCTCGCCGCGCCGGGCATCGTGCGCCTGCCCTATCTCGCCGAGCCCGACTTCTGGCGTGCCGCCCTCGCCGTGGACGCCTGCGTCAACCTGCGGTACCCTGCCGCCGGAGAAACCTCCGGCATCGCCATCCGCCTGATGGGCCTCGCCAAACCCGTCATCCTCTCTAACGGCGAGGAAAACTCCCGCTACCCTCCCGCCGCCTGCCTCCGTATCGAGCCCGGTCTGTCCGAAGAAGATTCTCTCTGGCACCACATGGTTCTGCTAACATCGTTCAAAGAATGTGCGGGTGAAATCGGACTCCGCGCGTCCGGGCACATCGTCGAGCGTCACCAGGCCGTTCAGATCGCCGAACAGTATTGGGACACCTTGTGCGCCTATCGTTCCTAGTGCCGCTCCTCTGCGCCGGCCTGTTATCCGCCGCCCCAGATGAAATCGCGAAACTCGACATTGCCGTGCCCATGCGCGATGGCGTGCATCTCTCCGCCAATGTCTTCCGCCCCGGCACGCCCGGCCGCTTTCCCGCCATCCTCGTCCGCACGCCCTACAGTAAGTCGGCTGCCTCTCCCAATTACCAGCCTTTTGTCGCCCACGGCTATGCCGTAGTAGTGCAGGACGTCCGCGGACGCTACGCCTCCGAAGGCGTCTTCCAGCCGCTCGAACAAGAACCCGCCGATGGCGACGACACCCTCGACTGGATCGCCCGCCAACCCTGGTCCGACGGCAAAGTCGGCATGCTGGGCGGTTCCTACCTCGGTATCGTTCAATGGAAAGTCGCGGTCCTCAACAACCCGCATTTGAAAGCTATCTTTCCCTCCGTCTCCGGTTGCGACGATTACCTGGACCGCTTCTATTCCCCTGGCGGCGCAATGAAGCTCGGCCAGCGCCTCTTATGGATGTCGGAAAACCTGCGCGCCCCCCGCTTCCACCCGGATTTCGACAAGTTCGTCTTGCACCTTCCCCTCCGCACCTCCGACGTCGCCGCCACCGGCCAGATCTCCAGCATGTTCCAGACCGCCGTCGCGCACCCCTCGTACGATGCTTTCTGGAAATCCATCAGCGTGCGCCAACAGCTCGCTAAGATCCGCATCCCTGTGTTTTCCGTCGGCGGCTGGTTTGACAATTTCCTTGAAAGCGACCTCGACGCCTATGCGCATCTGCGCCGCGCCTCCGGCGTGCACCGCATCCTGATCGGCCCCTGGCCCCACAGCAAAGGGGCCAAACTGGAAGACGTCGACTTCGGCCCCGATTCCAACCCGCCCCTGCGCGAGATCCAGATACAGTGGTTCGACCAGTTCCTCAAAGGCAAGGATACGCCGCTGCTCTCCCAATCGCCGGTGCGGCTTTTCATTATGGGCGCGAATCGCTGGCTCGATGAACGCCAGTGGCCCCCCCCCGCGCGCCCCCGGCGCTTCTACCTGGAAAGCCGCGGACACGCCAACTCTCTCGCTGGCGATGGCAGCCTGCGCCTCGGTGACCCCGCCGGTTCCGCCCCGTTGCCCAGTGCCGCCGACCGCTTCGTCTTCGACCCCCACAATCCCGTGCCCACCACGGGCGGCGCAGCCTGCTGCAATCCCAAAGTCTTTCCCTGGGGACCCAAGGATCAGCGCGCCGTCGAACAGCGTCCCGATGTCCTGGTCTACACCACCCCCCCCCTGCGCCGCGATCTCCAAGTCGTCGGTGCTATAAAGGTGGTCCTCTACGCCGCCACCTCCGCCCGCGATACGGACTTCACCGCCAAACTCGTGGATGTCTTCCCCAATGGTCGCGCCCAAATCCTGACCGACGGCATCCTGCGGCTGCGCTACCGCAAATCGCTCGAGAAACCCGAACTGGCCCGTCCCGGCGAAATCTGCAATCTGACCATAGACGCGGGCGTCACCGGCAACGTCTTTCAGAAGGGTCACCGCATCCGCCTGGAAATCTCCAGCAGTAACTTTCCGCGCTTCGACCGCAATCCCAATACCGGCGATCCCGTTGCCGATGCCACCGAACTGCGCAAAGCTTCACAGACCGTTTATCACGATGCCCGCCGCCCATCCTACCTGCTTCTGCCGGTGCTGCAAAATTGACTTTGCACCCTCGGGCGCGGTATTTTTCAGTTATACCTCCGCATGGCGCGGTAGCCAAGTGGTAAGGCAAGGGTCTGCAAAACCCTTATTCGTCGGTTCGATTCCGACCCGCGCCTCCAGCAATATCTCTTCTAAAAATAAACTACATAACCAAACGGCAACTAGAGATAGCCCTTACACTCTATCGACGACGCCGGGCTGGATGTGCGTTTGCCGAGGAGCCCGGGCAACACGCGCGGATGCAAATGTCCGTGGTGGCTGCACAGCACGCTGTTCCGCATGGACTACCGCAAATCCGCCAAGACCCTGAACTACGAAGCTGCCCTGAAGAACAAGGACCAGCTTGCGCGCGGCCGAGAGCTGGCCGAAGCCTTGACGTTCGAAACCGCGTCCCCGCTCCCCATTCAACTCCCGCCCACGATACGTTTCAGCCACGCTTCCGCGATCGGCCGGCCCTTCGACGGGATGCGGTGCCCGCCCTCCAGCATATGAAACTCCACATCGGCCGCGCGCAGCCGCAGACGCTCGGCATACCGCTCCGTGACTTCCGGTTTGTAAAACTCGTCTTCCCGCCGCGCGATGTGCAGCACCGCCGCCCGAACCGGTTTGTAAGGACCCTCCTCCCAGTTGCGCGGAATGCCGCCGCACACCCCGATCACCCCCCGAATCTCATCCGGATGCGTGCCCGCGAACCGGTAGTTCATCCCCACCGGCTGGGAGAAACCCACCAAAATCCGGCGGGACGCCGGTATGCCGTACTCCCGCCCCGCGTCGTTCAGGACGTGCAGCAGCATATCGTGATGCAGCCGCACCGAGGCATCCGGGTGCTTATGCGTGGCCCAGCCGTAACCCACTTCATTGCTCCCCAATCCCAGGTAGAACTGATTGGGACCCTGCACCGACGCGATCGCATGCCGCCCTCCAATCAGGCCCGCCGTCAGCCGTAGCATCGCTTCCGGATTGGCGCTGAAGCCATGTAGCGTGACCACCAGCAATGTGCCGTCGTCTACCACCTCCGGCGCGTGCAACAGATACCGGCAATCCAGACGGGCGGTGAAACTGCAATGGCGGATGTTTTCGATGCTCATGGCGGTGTGCTTCGGGTTAGCGGATATTAACCAAATCTTCAACTTGATTTCCGCAGATTTGAGGTTATCATAAGCTAAATCGGTCCTGAGCGCCGCGGTTCGCCAAGCTTGCGAATCCACCATTGCCGCTCAACCAAGACCGGCGGGGCAGTTACGGTAAGGAAACAGAATTTGGCCTGCAAAGGGCCGTCGACGCGCCCTTCAGGCGTGCCCGCGATACTGTGGCTGAATGTGCCGAATACGAATACAAGGATAGGGAGGATCAATTCACCGATGCGTTACTTCAGGCAGGCGATCTGTTTCGTTTTCATTGCGGGTCTGGCGCTTCGCGCGCCCATGATCGCGCAGGACATATTAGGCAGCATCACCGGCACGGTGAAAGACGCCAGTGGCGCGGGAGTGCCAGAAGCCACCGTGCGGGCGCGTAACGTCGGCACCAATCTGGAGATCGTGCAGCGCACCCAAACCAACGGCTCCTATTCGGTTTCCAACATCCCCGCGGGCACATATGCGCTCACCTTTACCAAGGACGGATTCCAAACCGAGACGCACACCCAGGTGATCGTGGACGCCAACCGCACCAGCACCGTCGATGGCAGCCTCCAGGTGGGCACCGTGGCCACCACCGTGGAAGTAACGGCAACGCCTCTGATGAACCAGGTGGATACCACCAACGGCTACGTGGTCGATCAACTGACCATTGAGAATACGCCCCTCGGAACCGGCAGCTTCACCCAGTTGGCCATCCTGAGCCCTGGCGTCCACGCCGACATGCTCGGCGGCGCGGGCAGCAACGCCGGCCTCGGCAACCAGGCCATCTTCGCCAACGGCAACCGCGACACCAGCAACAGTTTCTCCCTGAACGGCGTGGATACCAACAATCTGTTTAATGGCAACTCCACCAGCCAGGTGGGCGAAAACCGCTTCGTGCTGAATATCGGTGAAAACTTCGGCGCCGGCGGAGCCATTCAAACCAGCACTTCGGTTTACGGCGCCATCGGCCAGGCCCTCCCCACTCCCCCCACCGAAACCATCCAGGAAGTGGCCGTGAATGCCGCTATGTACGACGCCACGCAGGGCGCCCATAGCGGCGCGCATATCAGCGTCGTCACCAAATCGGGCACCAATCAGCTCCACGGTATGCTGTACGAGGATTTCCAGAACAGCGTCATGAATGCCGCCCCGTTCTTCTATAATGCCTCGCCCGCTATCACCACCAAGGATCCCTTCCTCGCCCGCAATCAGTTTGGCCTCAACCTCGGTGGACCCATCAAGAAAAACAAGCTCTTCTACTTCGTGGCTTATCAGGGCGTGCGCATCGCCGATGCCGCGGATGCCACCAAGGATGTAAGCGTGCCCATCGGGCTCACCAATGACCGCAGCATTCAGGGAATTGTGAATGCGGTGCAGTCGAGCTATGGCAAAACCATTACTGCCTCGCAAGTCAGCCCCGTGGCGGCGGCCATGTTGCAGGCCACGCTCCCCGGCGGCCAGTACTTGTTCCCCAGCGCGCAAATCACCAATTCCACCACCGCCAACGCGCTCGGCTACGACGCCGTAACGCAAGGTCCCAACGCCCAATCGAGCGTCAATCAGGGCATCGGCAATTTGGACTACAACGTGAACGACATGGATCGCCTCACCGTGAAGTATTACTATCAGAGCGATCCCACCACCAACCCCTTCGGAGCCGTAGGCGCGCTGCTCGGCTTCCCCCAACAACTGTCAGCCGGCAGCCAGGTAGGCGCGATCAACAACACCGTGATCCTGAGCCCATCCCTCACCTGGCAGCAGCACGCCGGATTCACGCGTCTGCAGGCCTATTCACAAACCGAACAGCAGTTCTCCCCGAGCACCTTCGGTATGAATCTGCTTGGCGCCACCGATTTCCCCCAAGTCGAGATCTCCGATGTATTGGGCAGCGGCGGTCTCGAATTTGGACCCAGCGTGAGTTTCGGCAACGCGGGCATGTACCAGAATCAATGGGAACTGGGATCCTCTCTCAATTGGGTTAAGGGCCGCCATACGATCGCCGTCGGCGCCACTTGGGCTCACACGCAGCTCAATATTATCAACAACAACACCGAATCCGACACCCTTGGATTCAAGAGCTTCACG
>Ga0302320_10027352_pt1 | contig 10993 bp, 6 predicted proteins | sample Bog_T0_3_FD_202130 | JGI IMG/M metagenome (GOLD analysis project Ga0302320, IMG submission 202130) | Peat permafrost microbial communities from Stordalen Mire near Abisko, Sweden - Bog_T0_3 | ecosystem: Environmental > Terrestrial > Soil > Wetlands > Peat | place: Sweden: Abisko, Stordalen Mire... | reverse complement strand
TCCAATCAAAAAGAGATTATCAAACCCTCGGTGGATGCGATCAGCGAGTTCAAGGTGGTCACCACAAGTTATTCCGCAGAGTATGGCAGATCCTCCTCGGGCGTGGTCAGCGTCAACATCAAATCCGGCACAAACCAGATTCATGGCAGCGCCTTTGAATTCATTCGCAACGACGCGGTCGATGCACTGCCTTACCTGACGACGGTCGCCAAGCTGCCCTACAAATACAATGACTTCGGCGGAACTCTGGGCGGCCCCATTCGCAAAGACCGCACCTTTATCTTCGGCGATGTAGAGTTCTTCCGCTACCGGTCGGAGAGTGAAGCCTATAGCCTCGTCCCCACCGATGAGCAGAAGAGCGGCCAGTTTTCAACCGCCGTGTACCTGCCTACTTCGTACAGCTCGAAGACGCTTTCGCGTTCCGTGACTTTTCCAAATCAGGCGGCATTTGCCTCGGGCGCATACAATCCCGCCGCGGGCACGCTCACCTATCAGATTCCCAGCCCTAACTCTGCGGCTATCGGCGCTACGATCGATCCCATTGCGCAAAGCCTGCTGCAGTACTATCCGGAGCCGAATCTAAATCTTTCCACTTCTCCGAACGCAAATCCAAGTCTGGCCAATTCTCCGGTTGCCAATACCAACTTCTTTAACCTGGCCAACGGGGGTACCAACAACTACCGTTGGGACACCCGTGTCGACGAGGTGTTGAGCGCGAACCAGACACTGTTTGGGCGCTACAGTTCAGAGCAGGTCCGCAATCTGCTCACCTCTTCTCTGCCGCCGTTGAACGGCCAATACTATGCCGGAGGCGGCGCAAACTATGACAACTCGCAGGCCTTTGCCGCCGGTTACAACCTTGTCTTGTCCGCGAACCTGCTAGGGGCCGCGCACGTGGGCTGGAACAAAATCTTCTGGAAACAAGGCTTTCCCAATCAGAGCCTCACGGGCGTAGGTATTCCCGGAGTCCCAAACCTCTACCCAGGCTTCTCCGAGATGTCGGTTAGCAGCTATGCCACGATTGGAGTCTCCAATACCCCGAACTCCGACGACAGCCAGGACCGGGAGATCGCCGCCGACATTACCTGGAATCATGGAGCGCACACCTTAAAGTTCGGCTGGCAGGAGTTCTGGCTCCAGACCAACTTCGATAGCTCGCAGGAGACAACCGGAATCTTCACCTTCAGCGGAGTGTACTCGGAACAGAAGCCGACCTCGACGGCATCCCTGGACCAGAAGTTCGCCGATTTTCTGTTGGGCGATGCTTCCGCGGAAAAACTTTCCGATCAGTCCATCCTCAACTTCCGCTCGGACTATACCCATTTCTTTGTCCAGGACGATTGGAAGGCGAGCCGCAGCTTAACCCTGAATCTAGGGTTGCGCTATGAACTCAGCCCTCCAGCCGTGGACAAATTCAATAAGATTGCGAACTTCGACGAGGACAGCAATCCCAGCAATCCCCAGTTGATCTATGCGGGCGAGTATGGGCGTAAGCGGGATCAGCGGGCACTGCAGAACCTCAGCTATACCAATTTTGCCCCGCGCATTGGATTTGCCTTCAGTCCAGAAGGCAGCAAGACGGTGATGCGCGGTGGTTACGGCATCTTCTACTCGAATGCGATCACGATCGGCGGCATGCAGTCGATGGAGAATAACCCACCCGTTAATCAACTCACCCTGCTAACCACGCCAAGCAAGACTACTCCGAACGAGTTTCTGCAGCAGGGCTTTGCTCCGGGGGCGATCTCCTTCAGCGGCTACAACGGATCAACCGTAACCCTGGTATCGTTTGACCGCCACGCGGTCATTCCTACCGACCAGCAGTGGAACCTCAATATCCAGCGCGCGCTGCCGTATGGCATCGTGACGGAAGTTGGCTACAGCGGCAACAAGTTCGACCACAACTGGTGGCAGGTCGACGGGAATCCCGGCAATCCATTGGTAGCGCAATCCTTGGGTGTCACCTCCCCAACCCCCGCAACCCGCCCGTACCACACGGCGACCATCCCTGGAACATCGACCACGCTTAATCTTGGCACGGTCAGCCGTGTCTCGAAGGAAGGCTGGAGCCATTACAACGGGCTTCAGGTTAAGGCGGAAAAGCGATACGCAAGAGGACTGACCTTCCTCGGCACCTACTCCTACTCCAAGACCATCGGAGTAGGAGATGCATCGAACTTCCAGAACATAAATGACATTCAGGCAGAGCGGGCAGTGACGTCAACCAACCTGAAGCATCACTTCGTTCTCAGCGGGGTCTATCCGCTGCCATTCGGCCGCGGCCAGCAGTTTGGTGCCAACTGGAACCGTTGGGTCGACGGGGCGCTCGGCGGCTGGAGCTTCAGCCCGATCCTTACCGTGAACTCCGGCCCGCCAGTCAGCCTGACAGCGTCGGGCAATCTATCGACCACAGGCGACACGGACCGTCCCAACCTCGTCGGCAATCCATACGTTGCAGGGGGCGTTGCCGGAAATACTTCGGTACCGGGATGCGGCCCCAACTCACCTGCATCACCTGGTTATAATGCCAGCTCTCCTGCTGCAGGCACCTATCCAGCAGGCTCGTCTGCTGGAGCACCAACCCAGGTACGCGTACGCACTGCCTGGTTCAACCCCTGCGCCTATGCTGTAAACAGTCCGTACACCTTTGGCGACGTTGGACGCAATTCGCTCGTCGGTCCCGGCTCAGTCAATCTGGACGTCTCCGTTCACAAGACCTTTGCGTTCACAGAGCGGGTCAAGGCGCAACTGCGGCTGGAGGCCTTCAACGTCGCGAACCACCCGAATCTTGGGTCCCCGGGCTCGACAGTTCAGACTTCGCTTTCCACAAGCACCTTAGGAGTCATCAGCGGCGCCGCAGGGAATCCACGACAAGTCCAGGCCGCAATCAAGATATTGTTCTAAGTCCCCGGTCAGATAACCGGCGGCTATCTTAGCGCCGATTTTACGCAACAGGTAATTACGCATCAGGTAAAGGAGTAATTCAATGAAGAAGCTAATATTCGCTACCGCCCTCGCACTTGGCGTTGCGGCAACCGCCAGGCCAGCGTTCGCTCATCACGCGTTTGCTGCGGAGTACGACGCAAGCAAGCCCATCACCCTTCAAGGCAAGCTCACCAAACTCTCCTGGGTCAATCCCCACGGGTGGATCTATGTCGACGTCAAGAACCCGGATGGCACCACCACCAACTGGGCGGTCGAGTTCGGCGGGCCCAACGCCCTGCTGCGCCGCGGCCTGCGCGAGACCGACTTCCCGCTTGGCATCGAGCTGACCGTCAACGGCTATCTGGCCAAGAACGGCCAGAAGATCATCAACGGCACCTCCGTCAAGCTCCCTGATGGCCGGAGTCTGTTTACCGGCTCGGTAGGCACTGGCGCCCCGGGCGACCCCGGCGGCGACAACTAACGAAGGACTGAAAGAATCCTCCACCCAGAAAGGGAGAACCATGTTTTTTGGTAAGACCAGTTGCTTCATCTTCGTCGCCGGCTCTGTGCTGGCTGCCTCTGCAGTGGGGCAGACGGCCAGGCCGGCGACCCCTCTTCACTCCGCGGCGATTCCACGCCTCGCCGACGGCAAACCCAACTTCAACGGAATTTGGCAGTCCATCGGCAGCGCGGATTTCGACCTACAGGACCATGCCGCGAGTGCCGCCTCGCCCGGTGCCCAGAGCATCGTCGAGGAGCACACCATTCCGTATCTCCCCGACGCGCTCAAGCAGCGACAGCTGAACAACCAGAACCGGGAGGCCGCCGATACCGAGGCCGCGAAATGCGATCTTCCCGGCGTCCCACGCATCACCTATGCGCATGATCTTCCCTTCCAGATACTCCAGAAGCCGAAGGGCGACAAGATCACGGTGCTGTATGAGTACGCAGGGGCCCATCGCTTTCTCTACACCAACGGGACCGACCATCCGCCGGGGCACATCAACTGGGAGCTGGGGGATTCGCGCGGTAAGTGGGACGGCGACACCCTGGTCGTGGACTCGGTCGATTTCACCGATACCACATGGTTCGATCACGCAGGCGACTTTCATAGCCAGGAGTTGCATGTGATCGAGCGCTACAAGCTGCTCGACGCCGACCACCTCGACTATCAGGTCGAGATTGACGATCCCAAGACCTTCTCCAAGCCATGGCACATCGATCTCATCCTGTATCGCCGCAAGGAGAAGAACTTCCAGCTTCTGGACTACGTCTGCTACGCCTTCCCCATCGACAAATACTACCCGTAGCGTCGCGACCCCCCATTCGAAGACTGCAACCAGATCAGGAGAAATAGAGTGAACACGAGATATAGAAACCACGCAAGGAACCTGTCGATGAGTGCGGCGCTGGTGGCAGCGGCCTGCATACCCGCCTTCGCCCAGACATCGCAACCCCAACCCCAGAGCCAGGCGCCCACCGCCAAGCCTGCCGCAGCCAAGCCCGCGGCTCCGGCCAAGCCCTGGAAGCCGAAGTTGCTCAGCGATGGTCAGCCCGACGTTCAGGGGACATGGACGACCACATACTACGGCATGGGCTGCCTCACCAACCCCACCAACGGAGACGTCAACTGCGTTCCGCCTCCGGGCCCCCGGCCGGCTCCCGGCACCGCGAACGCCGGTGGCCCGCCGCCGCCCGACGCCAGCGGCCACATCCTCGGGCAACGAGGTAACGGCAACCCCGCCAGTATCGTCGACGGACAACCGCCTCCTGGTGGCCGCGGCGGTGGTGGACAAGGCGGAGGCGGGCGCGGTGCCGGCGGCGGCCAAGGTGGCGGAGGCGGCTACGGTGGTCAGCAGGTCGCAGCCAATGGCGTCGCGCCCGGTGGTCCAGCAGGTGCCGCGGTCGGCGCCGGTCAGCGTGCCGCGCGCGGTCCCAGAGTGGCACGCAACGCGCCCAGCCGCATCATCGACACCGACAACCATGACATCCCTTACACGGCCAATGCGGCGGCGCACCAGCAGGAGCTGTTCGCGCACTACTATGAGCCAACCGGCTATGGCGACATCGATCCCCAGCAGCGCTGCTGGCCACTCGGTGCCGTCCGCCAGTTCACCTGGCACGACGTCACCTTCCAGCAGTACCCCGGCTACGTTGTGTTGATCTACTCAGGGTCTGAGATCTATCGAATCATCTACCTCGACAACCGACCGCACATCGGCAACGACCTCAAGCTCTGGATGGGCGACTCTCGTGGCCACTGGGAGGGTACGACGCTGGTCGTCGATACGACAAGCAACAACGCCAAGGGGCGCCTGAGCCGAGCCGGAGACTTCTCCAGCGATAACGTCCACCACGTCGAGAAGTTCATCTTCACCGACGCAGACCACTTCAAATATGAGGCCACCTTCGACGATCCCACGGTCTATACCCGCCCCTGGACCTTCGGCTTCGACGAACATCGCGGCTACTTCGGTGGAGACGGAGGCGTCCCCGCCGGCGGTGCGATTACTGCGGAGACCCAGGCCAAGTGGGAGCTCTGGGAGGAGGCCTGCCACGAAGGCCTCATCCCCGGCGGCAATACCGTCCCGGGCTTGCCGCCCATCGATTGAGCCCTATCCTGCAGAGAACAGGATAGGCCCACCGACCAACGTCACTTCAATCAGGCGGGAGGCTGTTCATCAGCCTCCCGTCAACTTCTCTCCCAAGATCGAAGAAGGGATATCACATGCATAACCTCAAATTCACGTCCTCAATCCTGACCGCGGCCGTCCTTCTCTTCGCTGCATCGGCCCAGCCCTCGTTCGCCCAGCGCCTGCCGCTTGCACCAGGCGTGCAGAAGGTGTGCGCCATCGACTTTACCAAGGATGAAAAGCTCCCCGCGCGCGTTGAGGACTCCGCGTTACCATGCCTGGAGCAGGCCGCGAAGACCCTCAAAGAGAATCCCAACCTCAAGCTGGTCCTCGTCGGCATATCCCACCCCTTGTACGACCACTCCGAGGAAGATAAGGGCATGGAGCGCGAAGGCGAAGACATGACCGGCGCGGACATCCGCTTCAGCGACGTGGCAGCATATCGCGCGGTCAACACCAAGGCATATCTCACTCAGTGGCTGGGCGCCGATCCCACCAGGATTATTCCCACCACGGACGAGTATTCACTGGGACGAAAGGTCATCATCTACACGGTCCCGGGCAATGCCGATTTCTTCCACAACTACACCAAGACGACGCCCACGAACGAATCAGTCTGCAGCATCAAGCCCTGCCCGGATATACGCGAGGACGTCCTGACTCCTCAACAGCGCCCTCGGATTGTGGCTGCAGATACCACGCCGTCCCGCTAGAGAATGCGGCAAGTGAATGTCATTTTGAATGAATATGTCGCTCACCGACGCCTGAGGCTATGCTTCCGATGCATCATTCCGTCACTATCCCGAAAACATGGCGCTATCTTCTGGCGTTCCTGTACATCGTCTTAGCGGCGGGTCCTGCGAGGGCCGCCACCGGAGGCAGCATCTCCGGCGTCACCACCGATCCAACCGGCGCCATGATCGCCGGGGCAACGCTCAAGCTGGTCAACACAGCCCAACACACCATCTATCAGGCTATCTCCGACAGGTTGGGCTTTTATTCCTTTCCCAATCTTCCAGTCGGCCGCTACAACCTCGCCGTCGACGCCATTGGATTCGCACCGCAGAAGAAGACGGGGCTGGCGGTAGATACCGACGCCCAACTCAGGATAGACATCGTCCTCGACATGGGCGTGGTCTCGAGCTCCATTACGATATCCATCGATTCCGGAATGCAGGTCGAGTCTTCCGGGACGCACCTGGGCGAGGTCTTATCCAGTGCACAGATGACAGCTCTTCCTTTGAATGGCAGAAGCTATACCGATCTGCTCGCTATCCAACCCGGAGTGGCTCCCGTCTCGACTCTATTGCCCAGCTCCGTCATTATGGCGGGTGTCACTGGCGGCATCGATCCGTCGGGAGGACTTAACCCCGGCAACCTCTCCATCAACGGTCAACGCGAGTCCGCCAACGGCTTCATGGTTAACGGAATCGATGTTCAGGAACACATGAACGGTGGAACTTCCATTATTCCCAACCTGGATTCCATCGAGGAGTTCCGCGTTCTAACGTCGAACTTCGATCCCGAGTACGGCAATTACAACGGAGGCATCGTTACCGTCATTAGCAAGGCCGGAAGCAATGCTTTTCACGGGGACGGCTTTGAGTTCTTCCGTAATACAAATCTGGATGCAAAGGGTTATTTTGACCCTGCACGTTCCGCCTTCAATCAGAACCAGTTCGGAGGCACAATCGGTGGACCGATCCGTCACGATAAGGCCTTTTTCTCTACCGACTACCAGAAGACGCAAACGACCCAGGGGATTTCCACGGGGAACATCACCGTCCCCACACTTGCCCAGCGGCAGGGCAACTTCGACGATCTCACCGGCTCAGTCAGCGGTCCTTATCTAGCGTCGTTACTTACTCAAAAACTGGGCCGCCAAGTTAACGCAGGAGAGGCATACACAACTGTCTTTCCCGATGGCAACATTCCGCAAAGCTCGTGGGCCCCGCCCGCCAAGCAGCTGCTTCAATACATCCCGTCGCCCAATTCAGGCCCGGATCATTTCTCAACGTCCGACTTTTCGCAAACAGTCCGCGACGATAAAGGTTCTATTCGTATCGATGGCAACAGCCGTTTGGGCCGGCTCTCCGCTTACTACTTTGTGGACGATTACGATCTTGATAATCCATATCCTGGGTCTGTGGCAGGCGCCAGCATTCCCGGTTTCGATGCACTCTTTGTCGGTCGTGCGCAACTCCTCTCAATTGGCGCAACCAAGCTGATCGGCGCAAATACAGTCAACGAGCTCCATCTGGGATTCCTCCGCAACGCCAACGTTATCGGTCAGCCCAGGGGCGGCCTCGGAGTGAGCCTCGCTTCGCAGGGCTTCTCCTCTGGTCCCGATGGCATATACGTGCAGGCACCCCAGTTTGAAGGCGTAGAAAATATCACCTTTCCCACCTTTGTAATGGGCGTGCCAATCACAAACCTCACCCAGGTCAACAACACCTACTACCTCAGCGACGGTCTCTCCCGCGTCATTGGCACACACACGTTGAAACTCGGTGTTCAATTCCACCTCGATCAAATCAACGAGCATCCCAACGCCACCTTCAACGGGACATTCAACATCAACGGCACGGAGACCGGCGACCCATACGCCGACCTGCTGCTTGGCACGCCCAGCAACTACACCCAGTCCTCCGGCCAGCCGTTCTATCTGCGCAACCAATACTTCGGCACGTATGCGCAGGATAGCTGGCGACTCAATAGCAGCGTCACCGTCAACGCTGGTCTGCGCTGGGACGTCATCATGCCCTGGTGGGAGAAGTACAATCAGATCCAAACCTACATCGCCGGAGCGCAATCGACGCTCTACCCAGGCGCGCCTCCAGGACTCGTCGTTGCTGGCGATCCAGGTGTTCCGAGAACGCTCGCTCCAATCCGCGATACGAACTTCGCCCCAAGAATTGGACTTGCGTACACGCCTTCCTTTGACCGCGGCCCCTTTCGCAAGATCTTTGGAGGTGCGGGTCAAAGCAGCATTCGGGCCAGTTATGGAATCTTCTACACTGCGTTTCCTGGTCTGGCGTCGGGCATCATGTACTCCGTCCCTCCGTTCGGATTCAACTATCTCAGCCCCGGTCCGCCATTGCTGGCAACGCCGTTCATCACCGCGGCCACGGGCGTCGACAACGGACAACGGTTTCCTTTCCCATTTCCTTCCCATAGCGTCTCCGTCACCGATCCAGACACGTCAGTTAACTGGTCCAACTTCCTGCCGCTTGCCGCAGACCCATTCTTCGATCACAAGAATCGCGTTGCCTATACCGAGAGTTATATGCTCTCCTTTCAGCGGCAGATAACGAGAGACACCCTTTTGACGGCAAGCTACGTTGGCAATCAGGGACATCACATCCTCGCGCTTGTCTCGGCTAATCCCGGCAATCCAGCACTGTGCCTAAGCCTTCCCGGCTGCGGCCCCTTCGGGGAAGACTCTGCCTACACAAATGCATCCGGCCAGACAGTGCAGGGAACACGCGTTGGCCAAGGCGCAAACTACGGCGAGAATACAGCCGATAAATCAATAGCAAACTCCAACTACAACGCTCTCGAAGCTACACTCCGCTACCAACACACGAACTCACAGCTTCTATTGAGTTACACCTACGGGAAGTCGATCGATCAAGCCTCGAACCTGGGCGAGCAACTCAATCCCATCGACCCGCGCCAGAGCCGGGCCGTATCGGCCTGGGATATGAAGCACTCCCTGGTCGCCACTTATACGATTGCCCTTCCAATCGGCCGTCTGCTTCGTCGCAGCAACCGCTTCACGAGTGATTGGAGCGTCTCCGGCGCGACCCGCTTTACCTCCGGTCTTCCCGTAACCCTGTTCGACAATTCCGATAACTCACTGCTCGGCACGCTGGGCAACGGCGCCAATAACTATCTTCTCGATACTCCCCGCTATCTCTCCGGCCCGCTGAAGATTAATACGGACGGCCGCAACGGCCGCGCGGCATTCAATACTTCACTCTTTCCCGAAGAGATTCCCGGACACCTAGGCAATGCCAAACGCCGCAATTTCTATGGCCCCGGAATAGAAAACTTTGACCTGACGCTGCAAAAAAGTCTGCACCTCACGGAGGCGCGATCGTTGGAATTCCGCGTTGAGGCTTTCAACGTCTTCAATCACGCGCAATTCTACGGCCCAGCTGCAGTCGATGGGCAAAGAGAAGATCCCAGCTTCGGCAAGATCATTGGTGCAGCCGCCCCGCGCCTAGTCCAACTTGCAGCAAAATTCTCATTCTAGGAGGGCTTCAAAAGTTAGTGCTAACGCTTCGTGGTATCAGGCCGGAATCACAATTTGCCGCGCCTATTCAATAGCTTAGCTATTCTTTCGACAATTTCAGTTGCAAGGTTCCATGTAATATACTGATAATAAACAGCTTATATAAGATTGGTTGCCCCCCAGGGATACGTGGACATTGATAACAAATATGATATTCCTTTTTTCCACAGCCGTACCCGCACATATACCCTACGCGAAAACAGGCATTCATACATCGATTTCCACCGCACTCTATAGGCCCTCTTGAGTCCACATTGCACCATAGCGATTAGACCTGAGCGAGAACCGTCGAGAAGAATTCATGCAGCTCTTTGACGACCGCGGCGAGACTGTGCGGCACTTCCGTGAGCCTAGCCCGCTTCAATGGTTCCAAGGACTGCCGTTCGATGTACCCTTTTGCCGCTGACGTCAGTTTCTCTCCACAAGTATTCCCAGACGGAGGTCCCTTTCTCAGTCTCGCGCGCCTCAAGTGCCCATTCTGATAATGTTCGCTCATCATGTACCCTCCTCAGAGAAGGGTACCGACGAGAGTTGGCCCTCAACGACTGACAGCCATCCATTACGGGGTGACCGTGATACTCACTGCGCTCGAGGTTACGGTCGTGTAGTTGGTGTCTCCTCCGTAGCTTGCCGTGATGCTGTGTGTCCCCGTCGCCAAGGTGGTGGTCGAGTAGGTGGCAATGCCGCTGCTATTCAATGTGCCCGTCCCCAGTGCCGTTCCTCCGTTGCGAAAGGTGACCGTTCCAGTCGGCACAACCTGACTTCCGCTTCCCGTCAACGTCGCCGTGAAAGTGATCGACGAGCCATGGACAATGGTGCTGGCCGATGCGCTCAGCACGTTCGACGGCGTCGCCTTGGTGACCGTGATGGTCTTGTTCACCGAGTTCGCCGCGGCGTAGTCGGTGTTGCCGGCCTGGCTCGCAGTCACCACAACCGAACCCGCCCCTGTGATCGTCAGAGTGTTGCCGCTGACCGTTGCCGGCCCGGTCGCACTGAAGGTGACGGCAAGGGCCGAACTCGCGGTTGCCGACAGCGTGATTGGACCGACCCCGTAGGTTACTGGCGAAGAAGGAGCGGTGAAGGTGATGGTCTGCGTGGCCGGGTTGACGGTAATGGCGACCGCCGTCGACGGCGTTGC
>Ga0302320_10027351_pt1 | contig 10993 bp, 10 predicted proteins | sample Bog_T0_3_FD_202130 | JGI IMG/M metagenome (GOLD analysis project Ga0302320, IMG submission 202130) | Peat permafrost microbial communities from Stordalen Mire near Abisko, Sweden - Bog_T0_3 | ecosystem: Environmental > Terrestrial > Soil > Wetlands > Peat | place: Sweden: Abisko, Stordalen Mire... | reverse complement strand
CCCTGCTTTTCGCCACGGACGGCGCTTCAGCCGGTCAGCGAAGTGACTTGCAGGTCTGCATAACGCCGTCGGCGTGTGTGCGTGAAACAGCGAGGCTAGGTGGCGAGCAATGGAAGGCCGAGGCTTTAGTGAGCAATATTTTCAATTATGGGCGTCTCACGAACTGTAACTCGGGTGGTAGGCTAGGCCGCCTGTCAGGGGCTGTGGCGCACTCGGGCGGGGTCAAAGCCGGCCAGCTTCGGCTCGCACATCGCCACCAAATTGTTGGGTCAGCGGGAGAAGCCGCCTGCGCCTTCTACGGACCAGGTGCGCTCTAGGCACCGCTGACCGGGCACGGCCGCCTTCGATAACTAACGGCGCGACGCATACGGGGTGTTCGACTACTCAGACGATCTGCTTCCCCGCGTCCGGCCCTACCGATTGATCGTAGATGGCCTCAACGTTAATCCTGACGACGTACGTCGGCGCAGGCAGCGCCGAGGAATGTTGCTTCAGCTCTTCCACAGTCTGCTCAAAGAGAGTGCCGCTCGAGAGCAGTTCGGCGGTTCCCTTGAGCTGGTACCCAACGCGCGTCGCCGTGTCTATGACCGTCACGGCAACTTTCGGGTTCTGCTCCAGGTTCTGCCGCGTTTTGAGGGAAAACAGATCGGCAAAGACAATGTGCTGGTCGTCGAGCATCCGTACCGAGCCCTTGGGCGTGGTATTGGGGGTGCCGTCGCTACCAGCAGTTGCCACCCAGGCCAGCTTGCCCGGCAGGAATTCCTGGACGTGCTTCGGGATGGTCACCATGTGTCTCTCTCCTTATTTTCTGGACCTTTTTGATTTCCGCCCGTGCTCACCCTAGCACCGACCGCCGGTGAGCATCCCGCTGGGGCTGCAACGCACCGTGGGTCGTCGTATAAGCGGATCGGAACTTCGCTCGGCGAAAGTGAGAGCGAACGTGGTGGCCTTGCCGATCCTGTTGGGCGCCCCAGTGACCGGGGTGGTGGTACCTGCGAGGTCGGTAGTGGCCATGCTGGTGCCTACTCCGTCTTACGTTCGGCGGCGAGGGGGATGCAGAGCATCGTGCAGTTGCTTCCTGAACGGTTGTGCCAGCGATGGAAGGTCCCGTTGTGCGTGAGGAAATTCCCAGCCTTGATCGTGATCTCGTATTCCTGGCCGTCTTCGCCGGGGTAGGCGACGTTGGTCTCGCCTTCGAGGACCATGATGAGGTCGATGGTGTCGGTGCGGTGCATCCCACCACCTTCCTGGCCGGGGAGCGTCCCTCCTCCGGTGCCAAGATCGAGCTTGGCGATGGTCTCGGAGAGATCCGGCAGTTCTTCGCCGACAACGGGGGGAACGACAATGACGGCGACCCGGACTGCGCCTAGTGGGCCGAAGACGCCGAGCCGCTTGTACTCGCCAAATACGTGCTCTGGCTTGACGGGTAGGTCGGGAACTTTGTCGAACCCCCAGATGTCAAAAACGTCGATCCCCGTCTCGACTGTCGAGGTGTCGAAGACGTCGTCGGTCTGGGCAACGACGCCCGAGGGCGCTTCGGCGGTGGTGACGCGCCTGATTTTCATGGTGGCTCCTCTCCTCGACCAATACGTGTTGTCCCGTGACTTTCTGTATCGGTTGCTACAGTCTCGCGCGCTAGCTTTGAGGTGTCAACTCCATGAGTCTGCGACGCTGAAGGTATAGTCGATGCGTGCCGCTTAGGTTCCGTTGGTTCAGAGCATGTGAGCCCGTGGCTGTTCCCGGCACGACCCGGTGAAGTGCCGGGCGACACCAGACGAAGCGGAAGGGGGATGGGGGTAGCGCGGACCGGGGCCCACCGCTCTCGCACTCCTCGCTATTGATGGCAGCAAACGGGTTGGCTATGAAACAGCGCAGGCTCACCCCGAAGGGGCGGGCCACCCGGGACCGGATCGTGGCAGTGGCGGCGCAGCTGATGTTCAAGCACGGCGTCGCTGGCACCAGCCTCGGCGATGTCCAAAAGGCGGCCGGTGTTGGCGCTTCGCAGCTCTACCACTACTTTGGAGACAAGCAGGCCTTGATCAGAGCTGTGATCGCCTACCGCACCGAAGCTGTCCTCGGAACGGTGCGACCGCAGCTCGGCCGGCTGGACAGCCTAGAAGCCTTGCGAGCTTGGCGAGACTTGCTGGTCGACACGCAGCGTCACAGGCACTGTGAAGGGGGATGCCCCCTCGGATCGTTGGTCGCAGAGCTGGCAGAGGACTTCCCCGAGTGCCGGGCTGACCTCGCTGGCGGGTTCGACCAGTGGGAGGCGGCGATCCGCGACGGGCTAGAGGCCATGTACCATCGCGGGGATCTCCGCCGTAAGGCCGACCCCGGCCGTTTAGCCGTCGCGCTCTTGGCCGCGGTCGAAGGCGGCTCCCTCCTGACACAACTGCACCGCGACACTGCGCCTCTCGAAACGGCACTGGACGAGGTCCTCGATCGGATCGAGGACCTCAGGCCCCGCCGAGCCCAATCCCGTCAGTAGGGCGCGGGACGCACCGTTGACCCCCCCTTTGGCGGCTCTTCGACCGACAGGCCGCTGCTCCACGGAAGCGCCGCCGTTGGCTCTCCTGATGCAATAGTGTCCCCCAGCAAATAGAGTAACTGCTACAGTTTGGGGTGTGGCCTCTCGCCGTGAACGCTCGGAGGGCACCGCGGAAGTTTGGGAACCCCTCCTTCCTCGATGCCCTCCTCGACGTCACCAAACCCGGTGGCGTCCTCATATCAGCCACCTCTCTCGGCGGCGAGTTCCCCAACGCGAGGCAACCGTGGTCTTCTTCAGTGCCCGAAACGACCCGGCTCAACTGGCGAACATCGTTGACCGGGTAGAAGCCGGCCAGGTTCAGCTCGCCATCAGCGGCCGCCGCCTTCTTGCTGACGCCCGGCTCCTCCACCAGCAGAGCGAAGCCGGTGCGGTCCGCGTCCTTCTGATCCCCGAAAGGTAAGCACGCCGTGACAGATTCCCCGTCTGCCGTGACGGATCCCCCGTCTATTGAGTCGCAGCACGGCCATCCAGGGATCGTGCTGGCCACCTTGGCCTTGGCCAACGTGATGGCGCTACTTGACCTGTTCGTCGTCAACGTCGCCCTGCACGACATCGGGGTGGGCCTGCACTACCAGTCTTCCCTCTCCGACGTCGCCTGGGTGCTCAACGCCTACGCCCTGTTCTTCGGGGCGCTCCTTATCCCCGCCGGGCGCTTCGCCGACAAGTACGGGCGCAAGGCAACCTTCATCCTCGGCCTGGTCGTTTTCACCGTGGCCAGCCTGGCCTGTGCGGTCAGCCCGAACCTGTGGATGTTGATCGGGGCCCGATGCGCCCAAGCGGTCGGTGCCGCCATGCTCATCCCGTCCAGCCTCGGTTTGGTGCTCACCGCCCTGCCGCCGGACCGGGTCAAGCGCGGGGTGCGACTGTGGGCGGTGAGCGGTGCCGCGGCCGGCTCCATAGGCCCGGTCGTCGGAGGCTTGCTCACCTCGCTGAGCTGGCGATGGATCTTCGTGATCAACCTCCCTATCGGCGTCGCGGCCATCCTCGTGGCCTGGAAAATGATCCCCAACGCCCGCTACGACCGCACCACGCGCATCCCGGACCTGTTCGGGAGCCTCATGATCGTCGTCAGCATCGGCGCGATCTCACTGGGCCTGCTCAACGGGCCCGACTGGGGATGGGGATCGGTCAAGGTCATCGGGAGCTGGGTGGTCGCTGTGGCGGCCGCCGTGGCCTTCCTCGTGAGCACTAACCGGGCCGCAGTACCCGTGATCGAACCGAAGATGTTCCGGAGCCGGGTGTTCAGCTCTGCGAACGTCGCCATCGTCATCGCCGCGACGATCCTAGGGATACAGCTCCTCGGCCTCAGCCTCTTCCTCCAACAGTCGTGGCACTGGTCAACCATCACCACCGGGCTCGCCATCGCGCCAGGACCGGCCGCCGTATTCGCAGCGTCCCTCATCGCCCAACGATTGAACCAGCGGTTCCCGGTCGGAGCCGTGGTCGCCTTCGGGTTCGCCCTCGTTGTGGCGGGCCAGGTGCTCATGATCCTGACGCTCCACCACGGTGTCCACAACTACGCCGGAGCCATCCTGCCCGGCTGGGTGGTGATCGGCTTCGGCCTTGGCTTCACCGTCCCGACCATCATCGGCTCCGCCACCGTCGACTTACCGCCTGAGCTGAGCGCCACCGGCAGCGCCGTGGTCAACAGCGGCCGCCAGTTCGGCGGCGTCTTCGGCGCCTCGATCCTGGTAGTGGTCCTCGGGAAGGCACAGGTCACCGGGGATCCCAGCCGCTTCTACGAGCTGTGGTGGGTCTCCGCCGCCCTGTGCGCCGCCGCTGTTGTTGTCTCCCTCGGGCTCACCCCCAAACGCCACCCCGCCGAGGCTGAAACCCACGCACCAAAGGCCGCAGCCGTGACCGGGGAACCAGCAACATGACACGCTCCGGGCGGCGCCCCTCCGTGAGCCCGTGTGCTTTGTAAAGACAATCGACCGCTCCGAGCGCCGAGACCGCAGAGGGCACTTGGAGCACACCTCCCGGTAGGCCGCGCTTGCCGCTGAGCTTCAGCCCTCTTGCCAGTCGCGCCGCCTGGGATCCGATGCTAGAATAACCTTTATGCGCTGCCCAGAATCCCTTGTTTTTGAAGGGGCATCCGAGCATAACGAAGCGGCTAGGCGCTAGTCCACCGGGCGGACTCTAGTCACTGTGAGTGGTGAACTGGCCGTCACCGGGCAGTTGCTGTTGGCCGTATCTGGGCAGATCCTGATGGCCACCGACAACCTGGGCCGGCCTCGGCCCGCCCACCGAGCCGGACCTGGCCGAGCGCCCGGGACAAGGCCCTGCTGCTCGTCGGCTTCGTGGGCGCGCTGCGACGCTCCGAGCTGGTGACGCTCGACTTCGAAGACGTGAACGACCACCCCCGGGGCCTGGTCGTCACCATCCCGGGTCCGAGACCAACCGAGAGGCCCCGCACCGGAGCTCGTGGTGCTACCCATTTGCGGCATGACCACGTTCGCCACCGATCAGGGTTAGCCCGTGACTGGGCGTCATGGACAGCCACAAGGACAACCCGTCCTGTCACGAACTACACCGAGCGGCTCCATGGCGCCGGTTGCGATCTACACCAAGACCCCTCTGGGTGTGGGGTCCCGACCCCGTAACCTTTCCGCATGGCCCGGAACGGGGATAAGCGGCACAGGCACCGCGACTTGTGGGTGCCCCTGGTAGCTGGGTTGTTAACGGTAATCGCGGGGTCGTTGGCGGGAGCCGCGGTGACGCGCAGGTTTTGGTCGCTTGTGCTCATAGTCGTATGCCTGCTCACCTTCGCGTTCGCCACCCAGGGAATCGGCGTGGGTGTCGATGTACTCGCGGTAGAGCGCGTTGATGACCCGCTGACGACGAGCGTCCTCGGCCTCCATCGCGTCGTTCGACCTGCGCGTCACGCTTTCCACGGCGGTCTCTGTCTCTGCCGCTGTGTTCTTGTTGGGCCTGGACCTCGGCCTCGTCACGATGGCTGTGGGCGCCCTCACCGGAAAGAAGGGGACCGCGATCGGTGTGGGTGCCGCCATAGCGGCAGCCTCGTACCTGGTCAGCTCCCTGGCCCCCGTGGTGTCCTGGCTCCGGCCGGCGAGGTACCTGTCGGTGTTTTATTGGGCAGTCGGCAATGGCCAGGTCACCGGTGGCGTCAGCGCCGGGGACTATGCGGTCCTGAGCGTGGTCGGCCTGTGCGCCCTGTTCGCGGCAATCCTCGGGTTCCGCCACCTGGACCTGCATTGAGCCACCTGGACATGCATTGAGAACGCGGTGCTGCAAGATCGTCCGCCTGGTACCTCGAACACCGGCCGCCAAGCGCAAGGGCCTATCCGGCGCCGAGGCGTTCGGCCTCGGGTTCTCTTGCGCTAGCGCCGGTGTGCCCTTTCCAAGGCCCGCCCCGCAACTCGCTGGTGGCATGAGCCAATGACCGCTGGGGCCCTGGGACCGCCCGACCTTGGGCGGCGGTGGCGTCATCTGACCGCGGGGCGCCCCGGTTGGCGCAGCTTCGGCAGCTCGGTGGCGGGCCGGGTCAACTCCATGTCGTACATGCCCAAGTGGCTCGTGCTCGCCTCGGTCATCGGGGTCATCGCTGGGCTGGGCGCGGTGGTGTTCTATGAGGCGCTCAGCTTGGCCACCCACTTCTTCTTGGGGTTCCTGGCCGGTTACAAAGTCCCCACCCCAGCCGGGGAGGGCAACCTGGCCGGCTCGGCGCATTATGCGCGGTGGTGGGCAGTCCCCCTGGTCGTGGTGCTCGGGGGGCTGGTATCGGGGTTCATCGTCTTTACCTTCGCGCCCGAGGCCGAGGGCCACGGCACCGACGCCGCCATAGACGCCGTGCACCACAACCCTCGGGGCATACGCCTGCGTGCCGTCGTGGTAAAGATCGTGGCCTCCGCCGTCACCATCGGCTCGGGCGGTTCGGGGGGCCGGGAAGGCCCAACGGCCCAGATCAGCGCCGGCTTCGGCTCTTTGTTGTCCCGGGTGCTGGACCTGTCGCCCGAGGACGGCCGCATCGCAGTCTCGGTGGGGATCGGCTCGGGCATTGGCGCCATATTCAGCGCCCCGCTCGGAGGGGCGGTGCTGGCGGCCGAGATCATCTACCGGGACGACTTCGAGTACGAGGCCCTCCTGCCCGGTGCCTTCGCCTCGGTCATCGCCTACGCCATCTTCGGGGCGGTCTTCGGTTACCGCTCGCTGTTCTCTATCCCCGGAGGCTACGCCTTCCAGCCCGAGCAACTGGCCTGGTTCGCCGTCATCGGGGCCCTGGCCGGGAGCATCGGCCTTTTGTACTCCAAGTCCTTTTACGGCGTCGCCCGCCTGGCCGCCCGGCTCCCGTTTTCGCGCAAGCTCCGGCCAGCGATGGGAGCGTTGCTCACGGGCCTCATCGCCCTGTGGCTCCCCGAGGTGTTGGGCACGGGTTACGGATGGGTGCAAAAGGGCCTCTCGGCCGACCTTAGCCACCTGCCTTTGTATGTCGTCATCGCGCTCCCCTTCGCCCGCATGGCGGCGACGGACTTCTCCATTGGCAGCGGGGGCTCGGGCGGCGTGTTCGGGCCGGGGATGGTGATAGGTGCGTTCAGCGGGTTGGCCGTGTGGCGCCTGCTCGAGCCCTTCGCCCCCGGTGTCGGCCACAGCCCGGCCCCGTTCGTGGTGGTGGGCATGATGGCCGTGTTCGGGGGGATCTCACGTGCCCCCATCGCCGTGATGCTGATGGTGGCCGAGATGACGGGCAGCATCGACCTCCTCGGCCCGGCACTGGTGGCTGTCACCATCGCCTGGTTCATAGTCGGGCGCTCAGACGACAGCATCTACCGCTCCCAGCTGCGCACGCGGGACGATTCGCCCGCCAGCCGGCTGCGTTTCGGGCTGCCGCTCCTGCCTACGCTCAGGGTCTCCGACGTTGCCAGCCCTCCGAGGGTGACGTTCCAGGACCGTACCCCTGCCGCCGAAGCCCTCCGGGTGCTGCACGAGGCGGCACTACCGGGCGCCCCGGTCGTCGACGCCCGGGGGAGCTACCTGGGTACCGTTGGAACAGAGCGCCTCGAGGAGGTGGCAACGTCCGGCCCCGAGGCCGGGCTCGGCGACGCCATCGACACCACGACGGCGACCGTGCCCGCGTCTGCCACCCTCGACGTCGGTCTGGAGGCCCTGGTCCAAGCAGGTGGGGGCTGGGTGCCCGTCACCAGCGGCGACCGGCGCGTGGTGGGAGTCCTCTCCGCCGAGGACCTCCTAGGCGGCTATCACAGGGCTCTGGACGCCTACACCGGCTACGTCTACAACGTGAGCTCACATGCCCTGGCTGTGGAAGAACGCGTGGGCCGCGGCGCTCCGGTCGCCGGTCACCAGGTCCGCGACGCCGGCTTGCCCCCGGGGTGCGTGGTGGTCACGGTGCAGCACAAAGGCGTGCTCAGCTACGCGACGGGGTCGACCGAGATCGGCCAAGGCGACACCTTGAGCGTGCTGGTCGCCGCCGAGCAGGTCGGCCGGCTGCGGGAGCTCGTGCGTGGGGACGACGAGCCGCCCGAGCCCGAGGGAAAGCAGCCGCTCGTCTAGGCCAACGTTCGTCCTCGTCCCGCTAATGCTGCTACTCGTTAGACAGCCGGGAGTTCAGGGGGGTACCGGCCACTGCAGCGGGTAGCATCTCCCGGGCACCCCGTCCGAAGCGGACGGCGCTTAGGGGCGCGTGCAGGACGGTCTCTTTGGAGGTGGTGTGCTAAAAGTCGAGCACGAACAGACGGGCGACGGGTACACCATCTGCCGCCCCGTCGGGGAGCTTGACGCCTTCACGGTCAGCCAGTTCCGTCAGGCGCTGGCCGAGCTGGCCAATGGGCCGCGCCTGGTGATCGACATGAGCGGGGTGCCTTTTGTCGACTCCGCCGGCCTCGGTGCCCTCATCGGGGGGATCCGCCGAGCCCGTGAGCTGGGCGGTGCCGTGGTCGTGGTCTGCAACCGGCCCAGCCTGGTCAGGACCTTGCGCACCACAGGTTTCGACCGGATCGTCGCTATGACCGGCACGGTCGACGAGGCCAAGACGGCCTTCGAGGAGTCCCGTGGACAAGGCTCTCCCGCCGAAAGCTAGTCGCTCCTGCTTGGGGACGACGAGCCATCCGGCGCCGAGGGAAAACAGCTGTTCGTCTAGGTCTCGCTCCCAGGCGAGGTGGGGTAGGGCGGGGGCGATGGACCTCGCCGCCGACGGGCGTGATCGCCCGCTGCGTTGGCGCCCTCTCGCCACCGTGGTCGGTCAGCCGTGGCCTCCCGCCGCCAGGAGGCCGGCTGCAAATGGGGCCCGGTCCTCCCGCTGCCTGGAGGCCGGCCGCAATGGGGCCTCGTCCTGTCCCCTCAGATGACCGCTCGTGACCCCATCGAGCGTTACTCGGCCAACAATTCCTTCTTGGCCCGGGCCAGAGCCTCCAGGTCGTCGGGGGCGACCTGCGGGGCCGGTAGGTCCATCTCGTCGATGGCGTGGACCACGATGCCGCCCACCAGCGCCCGCAGGGTGTACTTGTGGTCGGCCGGCACCACGTACCACGGCGCCCAGGCGGTGGACGTAGCCGTGAGGGCTTCCTCGTACGCGGCCATGTAATCGTCCCAGTGACCACGTTCCGCCAGGTCGGCGGCAGAGAACTTCCAGTACTTGGCCGGGTCGTCCAGGCGTTGGAGGAACCGCTTCTTTTGCTCCTCCTTGGAGACGTGCAGGAAGATCTTCACGACCCGGGTGCCGTTGCGGTGGAGGTGGAGCTCGAAGGCGTTGATGTCCTCGTAACGGTCCTCCCACACGTTGTTTGCCGGCCCTTTGCCCGGGAGGGGCCCTCCTCGGGCCAACAGCTCGGGGTGCACCCGGACGACCAGGACCTCCTCGTAGTAGGAGCGGTTGAAGATCCCGATCCGCCCGCGCCCGGGGAGCGCCTTGGCGGCCCGCCACAAGAAATCGTGGCCGAGCTCCTCGGAGGAGGGCTGCTTGAAGGCGGTCACCTCGCAGCCCTGGGGGTTCACCCCCGACATGACGTGCTTGATGGTCCCGTCCTTGCCGGCGGCGTCCATGGCCTGGAGCACGACCAGCAGGGCGTGAGTGCCGTTGGCCCATAGGAGTTCCTGGGATGCTTCCAGCTCGTCGACGAAGGACTGCAGGTCCTCCTCGGCCATCTCCTTGCGTTTTTTGGCCTTGGTGGCCCCGAGCCAGTCGACCTTGGTCGACTCGGTGCTGCGGGCGTCGAGGCCGGCCGGCAAACCCGGGCGGACCGCCAGCTCTTTTATGGTGGCCTTGTCCAGTTTCATGTCTCGCTCTCTTGCTCGTCGGTGGCCTTAGGCAACATGCTCGGCACACCACTCGCAGCGGCGCCGGCCGGCCTTGCCGGGCTTGGCGTGACCGTTGGCCTTGAGCTCTTGGCCGTAGGCGCAGCCGCTGTTGTCGTGGTACACCCCGGCGCGCCCTGAGCCGGCATGGAACGGGGCCACCGTTGCCTTGGCGGCCACGGTTGCCTTGGGGGCAGCCTCCCGCCGGAGGTCGATGGCGGGGCCGGTGCCCGCGGAGGGGACCTCTGCGGGCACGCCGGCAACAATTGGCACCGGGTTGGCCTTCACGGGGTCGAGGAGCCGGTAGGCGAGCAGCTTGATGCGGTCGGTGAGGAGGAACCACACCAGCGCGTAGCCCCAGACCAGGGCTGCGTACCCCCAACCGAGGGGGGTCATGAAGACCCCGTACACGGCGATCAGAGTCGCCAGCGCCTGCGTGCCGAGTACGGCGAGGAGGAGGATCCGAGCGGGCCGTACCGACTGGAACGGGCCACGGGTACGGGCGAGGAATATGGTCAGGTGCCCGGCGACGGAGAGCGTCAGGTACATCAGGGTCTGCAGGTGCGCATGGTTAAGGTGGAACGCCTTGTCGCCCAGGTAGAACAAGCCGAAGGCGGCGATCGGACCGACGATGCCGAGCACGGTGGCGATCCCGAGCACGAGGCGCATGTTCCACGCCTCGGGCTGCTCCCGGTAGCGGACGTTGTCGTAGGCGATGGACAGGATGGCGCCGTCGTTTAGCAGCGCTAACATCACGATCATGATGGCGGTGACGGGGAAGAAATTGAAGATCAGGATCACGGCGGTGACGAACACCAGCACCCGCAGCGTCTCGGAGATGCGGTAGATCGCGTAGCTGTTCATCCGCTGGAAGATTCTCCGGCTTTCCTTGACCGCGTCGATGATCACCGACAGACCGGGGCTCATGAGCACGATGGACGCCGCGGCGCGGGCCGCGTCGGTTGCCCCCGATACGGCAATGCCACAGTCGGCCTTCTTGAGCGCAGGGGCGTCGTTCACCCCGTCTCCCGTCATGGCGACGATGTGGCCCTGCTTTTGCAGCACGTCGATGATATGGAACTTGTGCTCGGGGAACACCTGGGCGAAGCCGTCAGCCTCCTCGATCGACTTGGCCTCTGCCGCCGTCGCCTTGGTTTTCACGTCGCCGATGCCGGC
>Ga0302320_10027350_pt1 | contig 10993 bp, 14 predicted proteins | sample Bog_T0_3_FD_202130 | JGI IMG/M metagenome (GOLD analysis project Ga0302320, IMG submission 202130) | Peat permafrost microbial communities from Stordalen Mire near Abisko, Sweden - Bog_T0_3 | ecosystem: Environmental > Terrestrial > Soil > Wetlands > Peat | place: Sweden: Abisko, Stordalen Mire... | reverse complement strand
TCCCAGCGTCCGGATGGACCATTTCCAAGCGCCCGACGTTGCCCGCGGCGTCCAAGGTCAAGGCCTCATGGTAGGGATCAGCCTTCACGCCAACCACGGCCAGGGCCTTCCGGAAGGAAGACCTGTCGAGCACCTTGAAGGTGTGGGGCAGGCTTTCGCGCCCAGGCGCCACCAGGCGGTAGCTCGGGAACTTCCCCGACTCGGTCCTGGCGGTGAGGGTCCAGCCTTGCCCAACGAAGGTCACGAACCGATCATCCGTCCGGACGCCGATGTAGTCGCCATCCTCGATCAGGGCCCCCAGCAGCGGGATGACCCGGGCAGGAAGCAGAAAGCTGCCGCTCAATCCATGGTTCACGGCCATCGTCCCCAGCACCAGGCGGAAGCCATCGGTGGAAACCAGACGGACCTCTCCGGGTTCGTCCAGGTCCAGCAGGGTCGAGCACAGGATCGGCCTGGTTGCATCGTGGCTCGCGGCCGACGATGAAAAGGCCAGCCCTGCTTTGGTGAACGGAACGAAGAAGGCCGGATCCGACTTCGCCTCATGCAGGTCAGGAAAGAGGGGGAAGTCCTCCGCGCCCGTGGTTGGGAAGGTCATGGCGGGAGTCCCGCAGCTGCCTTCGGCCAGGGTCAGGCTGCCCGCGCCCTTCAGGGCATCCCGCAGCTTGCCCGAATCCACCAGGACCGGCCCTTGCTCGCCGCTCCCCTGCAGTTCCAGGCTGAGGAACACTTCCATTTCCCCGACCATGGACACGCGCAGGGAGCCCGCCCCGCCCTCCATCTTGACCATCCTGAGGATGGGCAGGCGGGGATGGCCCTTCGCCGCGGTGAGACCCACCAGACGATCAAGCTGCCGGAAATCCCCCCGGCAGGTGATGCCGGAGGCCTCGACTGCCAGCCCAGGCGTTGCTTCGGCACTCCGGACCCGTTCGCGGATCCATTCAGGATCGTCTGAGCTGGCAACGTCGCCGGCGAAACGAACGGGCATGATGATGGTCCCCATCTCCCACGGGTCCTTGGCATCCCCGTGCCAGGAGCCCTGCCCGATGCAGTCCTTGCAGGCATAGGAGAGGGTTTGACCGGGCGTGGTCCGGCAGATGTCTTCGAGGTAGGCGTGATTGAACACGAGGCTGATCGGCTCCGCCTCGGTTTTCATGCCCACCATGGCAGTCCCCTGGGGTCCATCCGGATGGGTGAATTCCAGGTAGGCCTTGTTCTCTGCGAGGTAGAACTTGAGGTTCCGATTATATTCGTCGGCCACCCGGGAAGCATCCACGATCCCCTTCAAGAGAGCCTCGCGGTTGAAGGAGTAGACCCGGTCCAGGGAAGCCTTGGAAGGCAGGACCTTTTCGTAGGAAGGGTAATTCCCGACGATCTTCTCCGTGGTGAGAGCCCAGCCTTCGCCCCTGAAGGTCACGGTGTCCTCCGCGTTGGAAAGGCTCACCGGGCCCTGGGCCAAGTCCCGCAGGACAGTTATCGCCTTCATGGGGAAAACGATCCGCGGATATTCCGGGCCGTCACCACCCTTGCGGATCTCCGCCACGGCCAGGCGGAAGCCATCTGTCGAGACCAGCCTTGTGAGCCCCTTCATGGACAGGTCCAGGAGCACGCCGCTCAAGGTCGGCTTGGTCATGTCCCGGCTGGCTGCGGCTACAGCAAAATCCAGGACCGGCCGGGACAGGTCCAAGGTCGCGATGATCGGTCCTTCGGCGTGCGCCGCCGGCAGGAAGTCTTCGGTTCCCTGGAAGGCAATGGCGAAGACGCCCGCCTCGGTCTGAAGCGAGCCATCCTGGAGACTGAATCGCTTTGCGCCCTTGAGGATCTTCAGCAATTCAGCGCCGGGAACCAGGACAGGTTCCTGGTCCCCCTCGGCGGCCAGTTCCACCGTGAGCGTCTGGTGCTGGTTCGTCGCGGTGAGGAACAACCGGCCGCAGCTTGCCTCGATCTGGAAGTTTCGGAGGAGACCCATCCCAAGGACAGCCTTGAGAGCCTTTCCGCAAGCGGTGAATCCTTTGGGCAAATTGCAGTTCAGCATGGAGCCTCCCGAGCCCCAGCTTTGCAAGCCAGGGCCCGGCTTCTCCTTCGCCGAAGATTGAAGAGTCAGGAAGCGGCTTCTGCCTTGAACACCAGCCACACCCGCTTGAGGTCGTCGGTGTTGGCCTTGCCCTCGGCTTCGAGCTCGGCAATCCGTTGGTCGGCGCCGTCGATTTCGTCGCGCAGGGCCTTGATCTTTTCCAGCTTCTTCTCAAGGTCCTTGCTATCCGTCGCAGTCAGGAGCCAGGGGAAGGTCAGACAGGCCGGGCACAGGTAGGACCGGATCTGCGCCACGGCGATGGTGGATTTGCAGCACTTACAAGACCGAAATTCCACCTTCACCGCCTGGTTCCGCTGGACAATCTCGTCCTCGAACGTTTTCCGCCAGGTCTCTTCGCCGGTCTCCGGGTCGATCTGGAGCAGGGCGTTCAGCTTTTCCTTGGCCTTGGGGAGCCTGGCCCGGATCTCCTCGACGGCCTTAGCCACCTCGGCCGGCAGCTTGGGCACCATAGCCTTCACGGCCACGACCGGCGCCGCGATCTGCAGGTCCTCCACCAGGGCCATGGCCTCTTTGGCATCGAAGATCCGGTCTTCGCGCACTTCAAGGTCGTTCTCATCCACGCCCAGTTTTTCGGGCAAAACAGCGGCGGAACACCATTCCAGTTCAGTTACGGTCCTGCTCATCGGGACTCCGAAAAAGGGAGAGGGAGGCTGCACCATCCTCCTCAAAGGTTGAATGACTTCCTTATTCTCCCAGGCATGGTTTGCGCAAAACGTAGCCTGCGCAAAAGGTTCACCTTCGCCGAAGAGGCAATTGGTTTTGCGCATTCCAGTCTGGAGCCTGGAGGTGCCTCGTGGCCCAGAAGGAATTCAATGTGGCAGCAAGGATCCACGCATGGGAGAGGGCCGGCGGGTTCGACTACCTTCTGAAACAGGCCTTCCACCGGGAGGCCAAGAGGGCCCTCAAGGTTGTCGCCGCGGCCCTGGGCCTGGCCCCGGGGACCTATGACCTGCGTTCCAACCTGGCCGGCCCGGCCGTCAGCGGCGAGGTCACCCTGCACACGGAGCGCCTCTACATCCAGGTCCAGGCTGGTTTCCAGCGGAGCGATATCCTGTACCGGACCTGCACTGGCCGGCGGGACTTCACCGGCGGCATGAACCATTTCGCGCCCGTCGAAGCCCTGGACAGCCCGACCGAGTTCGCGGCCACTGTCGCCCGCCTCACCACCCCCAAAGTCTCGCTCATCGCCTGAAGGGAGTTTCATGAAAGACCTCCATCTCTGGATCTACAGCGCGGCAATCGCTGGCCATTCCAGGATCCTTCTCGTTGCCGACCATACCGTAGGCGGTGCCAAGGGACGCTTCTCCACCCAGTTCGGCACGCCGACCAGCAAGAATGGGCTTCCCGCCTCCACACCCGGATTCCCGGCCTGGATCCGGGAACCCGGAACCTGGATCGGCATCGTGCCCGTAGGCCGGCCCGGCGCCTACCATGGCCCGGACTCGGAAGTCCTCGGCGCCCACGGCATGGACCGCTACAGCCAGGACTGCGCCACGGCCCCCCCGCAGGTCATCCCCGACCGGGAAGATGCCTTCATTCACGGCGACAGCATTACGGCGGCCCAGCACACCCTGGAGAATCTCATCCGGGAGTTGCTCCAGGCGAACCATCCCGCCGGCGCCCTGAAAAGCCTTTAGCCAATCCTGCATCCCTCCCGCTTGGCCACCACCAGGCGGGAGCCGGGATGAGGATGGCCAGGCCTCTGCCCAGCTACTACCATGGCTTCGTCGAAGTCCAAAGACCCTGCCCTTCAGGTCTCCTGGATCCGACTGGAGGTTCTTGTGGTGAAGGCGTATGCGGGGATTGGAAGCAGGATGACCCCGGAGCCCATCCTGGCCCTGATGAAAGACATTGGCGCGGCCCTGGCGCGCCAGGGATGGGTCCTGCGTTCAGGAGCTGCCCCGGACGCCGACACGGCCTTCGAAGTGGGGTGCGACCTGGCCGGCGGAACGAAGGAGGTATTCCTGCCCTGGAAGGGGTTCCAGAAACGCGAGCTCATCGGTGGCGTCCAGCTGCTGGCGCCTGAGATCGTGCCCGCCGCGGAGGAGATCGCCGCCCAGGCCCACCCCCGGTGGCAATTCCTGCGGCGCCCGGTGAAGGCATTACACACACGCAACGTCTGCCAGGTGCTCGGACCTCACCTGGACGAGCCCGCAAAATTCATTCTCTGCTGGACCCTCAATGGCGGAGGTGCAGGCGGCACCGGCCAGGCCCTCCGGATCGCAGCGCCGCGAGGGGTGAAGGTCTTCGACCTGGGAAGCCCAGAAGTTCTCGCCCGAATCCAGGCGTGGACGAAGTCGGGTTATACCCAAACAATGACCTAGCCCCCCCAACACCCCTGGCCCACTTCGGGCCACCATCCAAACCTCGGCGAAGGACTCGAATCAAGTTGCTCCGAGGATCCTGGTTCCAGAGGTGAGCCATGAGCTTCGATGACGATTTTGACGGCCCTGAGCCGTACGAGGACGACCTCCAAACCTTCTCGGACAACCAAGCCTGGGAAGACGCCCAGGCCGACATGGCCGAGGAGGAGGAGCCCCTCCGCGCCTCCATCACCCTCTCCGCCGCGGAGCTCGCCGAGGCCGGCCGCCTGCTGGCCCTGACGGATCGGATGGAGCACCCCAAGGACGGCCTCGACGTGCTCATGTCGTGGACCGCCCAGTTCGAGGACGGTTGCCAGGTCGACCTGAAGGTCGTGAATGCGGCCGACGGTCCCTATCTCGACGTGGTTCTGTTCGACCAGGACGGCTGCGAGATTGGCCTGGAGGAGGGCGACGCCCCCATCCTGGGCGAGCACGCCTTCAGCGGCTACACCCTGACGGTGGAAGGGGAGGCCGAGTGAGCAGCTACCGCGTTTCCTGGGAGATCGATTCCGACGCGGGGAGCCCGCGCGAGGCTGCGCTGGAGGCCCGGGCGGCCCAGGTGCGGCCAAACACCCAAGCCGTGGTCTTCCACGTCACGGATGAGGATGGCACGTGCACCCGGGTGGACCTGCTCGAGGATCCGGAGGATGACAGCCCCATGTAGGGGCTTCAAGGAGGGGGGATGCCCACGGCCCGGCGGGCCTGTGGGCACCTGGTTCCAACCTGCGAACGATCTTCGGCGAAGAACCATTCCGGAGAAGAAGCGAGCCCCCGGAACAACCCGGAGGCTCGATCCCAGGGCCTGGCCTGAGCTCAGGAGGGAGACACCGGCTGGGCATCCGCGCCGGCGACCTCGTAGGTGACCACCCGCATGCTGACGTCGCCGAGACGGTCCTTCTCGACCTCCTCCAGCAACTTCTCGGGGACGGAGATCCCCAGGGAGGCCAGCTGGCTCCCGATGGCAGCCACGTCCTTCATGCCCCGCAGGCCGTTGTCGAACAAGACGACGGTGGGAGCCTCCTTCTCAGAGGCCTCGGAGGCGATCGGCTCCTTCTCCACCAGCAGGAAGAGCTGCTGGAGAGGACGATCCCAGCCGGCCATCACGAAGAGGGAGTGGTCGGCGTGCTTGACGGTGAAGCGGTGCTGGCTCATGGCTAACTCCGAAGGACGTTTGAACAACCAGAATCGCCTTCGCTCCTCCAGCTAATCCTTCGCCGAAGAACTCAAGCCTGCCGAACATCGTTTTCCTCCGGGTCATAAACCCAGTGGTAGTCGATACCTGCGCGAGGGTCATAGTCCCCCTGAGCGTCGGCAGCAGCCTGGAGGCCAGGCCGATCTTCCGGGGAAGCATTCTCGATCAGATCCCGAACCCGGCAGCTGAAACGTTCCGCATAAATTTCGTAGAACTGACCTGATCCCCCCGCTTCCTGGCTGGCAATCTCGTCGATCAGTTCTTTCGGATCCTTCCGAGGTTCAAGTGCGGGAGCAAGCTCCAGGCTGACCCTGATGAAGGCCCCCTTCTCTAGGCTCTGCAAGCCGCGGCGTGGCTTCTCCCAGGTCCCCCTCGCCTGGTCCAGGATCTCCTGGAGCTGCTCCGGGCTCCGATCCACCCGGGCGCCCTTCTGGTTGAAGACCTCCAGCCCCTGGGCCCCCTTGTGGAGGAAACCTTCTTCAGGGGATAGGTTGACCTGGCGGCCCGCCATGCCCTTGATCAAACCCATGGTGGCGCGGGCATCGGCCAGAGCACCATGCGCCTCTTCCTGCTTCAGTCCCACGCTATGGTCCGCGGCCGCGTCGATGAGCTTCATGGTTTTGTGGAACCCGTTCTGGTGCTGGTAGGGGCCCATGGCGTCGACCCATTGCACCCGGGGCGCGGAGGGTTCCACGCCGGCCAGCTGGTCGGACCGCTCCAGTGCGGATTTGTCGAACAGGTTTTCGGCGTACTGGACGACGTGCTTGCCCCGGAGGACCTCGGCCAGGGCGGGTGCAACCTCAGCCCAGGGCCGAGCCCCCTTCTCCGCGAGAGACTCGGCGGTGAGGCCATGCACATTGGTTGCTTCGGGAACGATCGGTTCCAGCGGCTGCACGTAGGAATGGAAAAGTTCCTTGCCCTCGATGTCCACCACCCCGACCTCCACTACGCTCCCGCCGAACCCGGTGGTCTCCGTGTCCAGGCCAACCACCATTTCGTGTCGGTTCCGCAGGTCCTGTGCCCAAGACTGGACCTTCCAGGGTTCCAGCGGCCCAGGGTCCGGTACCGCAGTTCGTCCGACGACCCGCTCGTCCTCTACGGCCAATTCCAGGAATTCAGGCGTCTGTTCAATCGCCTTGCGAATGTCGGTGGCGATGTCGGGAGGCGCATCTCTGTTGATGTCCCAGGACATGCTTTTGCCCAAGACCCTTAGTTCTGGGTTCCATAACTGGAGTTCAAAACCCTCGGGATCGCCAATCCCCTCGATTTCCCAGGTATGTGCGTCTGGGAACTGAGCATCGGCCTTCGCCGGGAACGTGATTGAAAGGCCTTTGAAATCCTTGCGATTCGCCTTGTTGGTCACTGCCAGTTCCCCGTTCACCCGCCACTGCGTGCCCATTTGGCTTGCCTGTTTGGCCTCCTCGTTGATGGCATCGACAACGATGTTGTAGTGATGCTCTCGCAAGCAGTGCAATTTTTCATCAAGGGTCATATTGGTGCTATTAACGGCCGATTCCGCGCCGATCTTCACCCATTCTCTTTCGGACAGCTTCCTCTCCGGCTGGAAGGCCGGCTGCGCCCGGACAGGCTCTTGCTGGGGCAGGTCGAGGAAATCCGAGAGCATCCCTGGGTCCGGAGAGGAGGTGAGGGCGGCTCTCGGCGCCAGCGATGCAGTCGCGGCCTTCATGGAATCCACATCCAGCGAGGCCTGTGATCCAGAGGACGCCCTCTCTATTCCGTTGTCTTGGTCGCGTTCGGGCATGCCATCCACCTCTTCCTAAAGTATGGAATGCCGTTCAGCCTCCCTTCGTTCCAGCCAACGACTTCCACTCCCCGGCACAAGAATCGGCCCGCCTGGACTCTTTTTCTACGGTTATTCCGGCAATTTCCCTTCACGAATGATCCTCGCAAGGGCTTGGCGTTGATATCCGATCCCGCCCAGGCCTGCCAGGGGCGTCGAAATCGCAGGCCAGACGGCCCGAGCTGCCTCCGAGTATTCCTTGCCTGCCAGGACCGTTACATCCTCGGCCAGCTCCAGTCCCATCGCCACCGCCTGGGCCCGCAGCTGCTCGACAGAAACGCAGCCAGGCTTGCCCATCCTCTGCTCGTAAGGCTCCACCACCTGATCGAGCTCGAGCAGGCCATGCAGGCCGCTCAGGATCATGATCCGCCCCCCCGCTGCCACCTGCAGGGCCTCGGCCGCGCGCAAGGTCATCCTGAACTGCGCCCCGAGATAAAGGTCCCGGGCCGGGCTTGGTTCGAGGCGCTTCCTAGAGCCACAAGGGATGATGATCAGCACACAGCCTCCAAAGGTTTGCTTCCCAAGGTGGGAATGCTCAGGTTGTTCTCGCGGCAAAAGGCTTTCAACCCCTCGTAGTCCGGGTGCGCGTCCAGTTCGCCCACAGGGTCGATTTCCTGCGCAAACACCGGTTGGAATTGGCCGGCTGCAGGGTGATCCCCGAAGGCCTTAACGATAGCCCAGGCGCGCCGGCGGCCGGCCGTTTCATCAAGGAGGTATTTCTTCCATGCCGTGTCCAAGCCCTGGCTCAACCAGCTGTTCTCCCAGTATGTGTACCCCGGCTCGAAGTCCATGTTCATGAAGCTGGTTGGGTCCTTGGCGAAGACAGCCGCTTCCTTTTTGGACAGCCCGGCCTGCTTGGCCAGGTCCTTCCGCCAGGTCACCGGTAGCCAGTTGGAAGGGTCACCGATCTCCTCCGTGAAGTCCCAATTCAAGTCCCATGCCCTGTCCACGTCGTAGGCGCCATCGCAGATGGAGCGAGAGGAAGTGGTGGTGTGGTCGAACTTCCGAGGCTTTTCCTCCGTCCCAAGCCGGGACTTCAGCAGCATTGCGTCCTGGCTGATCAGCAGGTCGGACTTGATGTCCCAGAGCTCGTCCAGCAAGTCCTGGGTCCGGCGGTTGGAGGCACCGAGTCCCAGGAGGTGGATCTTCTCCGGCCTGGTCGCCCGTACGAAGGCGAGGACCGTCTCCGGGCTGGTGATGCCACCCCACATCGGGAAGGCCGGGATGACCTCCAGGCTCAAGATCTCCTGGGCCGCGGCCTGGAACTCGTCCGGAGCCAGGTCGCCCGACTGCAGCGGCAGGATGACCTGGGCACCATAGTCCGCCACGTTCCGGATTTCGAAGGAAAAATGTTGGAGCCGTTCCAGGGTCGCCGGCTGGTTGCAGACCTTGTCGGGAGCCACGACGTAGAGCTGGGGGCCCAGGATCTTCGCGAGGTGCTCGTAGAGCGCCAGCCGGGCAAACCAGGTCTTCTCCGAGATTTCCACCCCGGACCGGAATTCCCCGAAGGCGCCGGAGTCGAGGAACACAGGCATGCCGGTGCCGGCAAGTGCCTCGATCTCGGTCACCGCGGCCGAGAAATCTCCCTCCCGACCAACCAACTGGCCGGCGGCCAGGCCCAGTGGTATGCCGAGGGCGCTGAAGCCCCGAATTTCGGGGATGCAGTTGGATCCAGAGGCAAAGCAGACCGCGCGCCTGCCGCAGTTCCCGTGATCCGGATAGTGCTGCCCGCTCAGGGCCATGAAGGTCTGGAGGTCGAAGGTGTCCATCACATGCTCACTGAGAGGGGGGGCGGGAATCCGTCCGGAACCACGTGGTACCGATCCATGGGCCTCTTGGCGAGGTCCCAGACCTTGAAGCCTGGAGGCAGGCGGGTCAGGCCCAGGCGCCTGCGGATCTCGGCCTTGGCCGCGTCGAGGTTGGCAGCCGTGATCGGCCCGCAGTGCCTGAAGAACCCAGGTTCTTGATATCCGAATTGCATGGCAGCCCTCCGAGGAACCAGTTCACCCCAAGTGCTGTAAATACATCTCTTCGCCGAAGATGAAGGCTCTTGAGCGCTTGAGATTCTGAAATCTGGAGGTGCCCATGGCACAGAAGATCAAGGCCGCGCTGCTCGAACAGGGATCCTGGATCCTGCGTGAAATCGAAACCGGCCTGAAGCCGCTCCAGGACATCGTCGGCGGGCTAATCCAGGTCGTGCCGCTCGACACCGACGACGTGACGCTGTATTGCAATGAAGAGGGGAAACTGCTGGATCTACCTGTCACGGCGGTGTGGATCGACCCCAAGACTGGCCGCTGGCTTGATCGGCTTGCCGGCAACATGGTGGCCTTGGGCCCCGCCGACGAGGAAGGCGACGACACCGATGCCACCGAGGAAACCATCGCAATCCTCAAGCGCTTCCTGATCCCTGTCGTCCACATGGAGAAGGTGACCGTGTTCTCCGTCTAGGCCGGCACCGGTGCCAGGACCAGCACCAGGCCCTTCGGGGCCTGACCTGGTGCCGGTCAAACCCTTCGCCGAAGTTTGCCACCCATGGAGTTCCCAGAAGCTGGAAGCGGAGGTTTCCAATGAAAGTGCTCGTTTCCACCTGCGAATCGCAGGGCAAGCGCAAGAACGACTTCTGCTATGTCCCTGAGGGCGAACTCGTTCGTCTCGGCATGGAATGCGACGGAGGGAAGCCCGACGATTCCTGCGGGTGCAGCCGTTCCATGGTCGGCATGACCTGCGCCAAGGGCACGACCACGATGAAGATCCTGGATTTGCCCACCATGACCCCTACGCTGCTCCAGGGCGAACTCCTGGCCTCGCTAATCAACAGCGGGTGGGCGAAGCCTGGGGATGCTGAGGGCGTCACCTGGGCAAAGGAGGACGCCACGGAGCTCGTGCGGATCGCGAGCGGCTTCCAGGTCGGCGCAGTCATCGAGAAGCGCGGCCGAAGCATCCAGGTGCGAACGAAATAGGGCCCAGGCCCGGCCCCCGACCAGCGTGGCCAGGTCCAATGGTTCCTCGCTGAAGCCATTGACGCAAATCCCTCCCTCACCCTGAGATAGGAGGCGGCTCATGAGCCAAAAGCCGAGAATTCTGTTCTGCCCGAGCGACAACGAGGACGACCTGGACCACCATTTCATGTTCCCGGAAGCCCGGAGCGACAAGGAAGCCCAGGCCAAAGCCGAGGAGGTCCACCGGGCCTACCAGGAGAGCCCTGACCCCCAGGACTGGGGACGGATTCATCTCCGCCATGAAGCCGTCGGCTTCATCAACCCCGTGTTCCTGTCCGGGCCCTCCTGGGACGAAGCCCCTGGAGATGAACCTCCCAGTTCCATGGAGGAGTGATCGGTGAACCCCTGCATTCTGAAAAATATGGATATCAGCACCTGCCATATCACGGAGCGGGACAGCCAGCTCCTGGGCCTACTGGAGCAAGAAAACCCCCTGGTCGTTTACCCTTATGAATACGGGTTTCTGGTCTATGCCGCCTATGACGATCGAGTGGCCCGGCATCAGGCCGCCCAGCAATTTTCCCTGATCGCGCTCCTGGAGAT
>Ga0302320_10027344_pt1 | contig 10995 bp, 9 predicted proteins | sample Bog_T0_3_FD_202130 | JGI IMG/M metagenome (GOLD analysis project Ga0302320, IMG submission 202130) | Peat permafrost microbial communities from Stordalen Mire near Abisko, Sweden - Bog_T0_3 | ecosystem: Environmental > Terrestrial > Soil > Wetlands > Peat | place: Sweden: Abisko, Stordalen Mire... | reverse complement strand
AAACAGCTGGCCCGCCTTTTTACGGCGCTTTTCCATCGCGGCATGGTCTCGTGTCTTGGACATGACGAAACTATACCAAGACAACCGCTATGTGTCACCCTATTATGCGAGTCTCAATAAGATCAGTTATTATGAATTCTACAAGCCCATGCATGGCGTTCATCCCTTCATAGTGTCCGACAAATAACACCAGATATCCCGATGCTTGGGGTGCCCGGTCATCCATTCCTTAAATTCGGCGACGCGTTGAAAATCCGCCTGGCCAATGCGGTCCTGAAAAACTTTCTCCAAGGACTGCGCGTACTCAGCAGAGCGGAGATCGCGCTGGTACGAGGCGGTGAAGATGAGACTCAAATCCAGGTGCAGGCCTTTTTGCTTGAGCGCCTGCCATTCGCCTTTGTCCAGCCAGACGCCGCCAGTGGCCGGACTGCGGTCAATGTGAAAGGGCAACCCGTGCCCGGCCTTGTAGCGTAGCATCACCACGCCGGATTCCGGGCAAATGAGCGCCGCGCGTTTTGGATCAGGTCCAACCGAAACTGCCTCCGCCGATGCCAGTGAGGCAACCCCGGCCAAAGGCGGTTGCTTTGCCTTCCATTGCTCATAGGCCGCAAGCGGAATCCAAAAGCCGCCGGACTGGGGGCATTCGTAACCCAAAAGACCGGGTTCGATCTCCTTGGGCTGCAAATTCACATCCGGGCAAACAGGGCTTCGCATGGCGGCTGTAAATTCGCCAGACTTGATTGTGGTGTCAAACCGGAATGGAAAGAAACAAGGTGAACGAGTCAGCTCGCGGCGAACGATTTAAAAACGGCCAGGCGTATTGGCCCACGCTGCGCCGGAGGGCCGCCGCCCTGCAAGACGCTGCGCGAAATGGAATGCGTCTGGTATTCGCGCAAACGTTTTGGACTGCGGCGGGAAGCAGAGCGCCCCGCCGCTTTCGCGCGGAAGAAAATTTTCATTGTTAGTTTATGTTTGGCCCGTGCGAAAGCGCCGTAGTCGCTGCGGTTGGCCGGCGCAGGCCGAGTTGGCGGCGGCCTGCGCCAGTGTTTTCAACGGCGAACCCAAATTTACAGCTTTGAATTTTTGCTGGTGGCTGCGGCTTGCGCGGTCAGCTCTCGTTCATCCCATCCGCCGCCGAGGGCTTTGATTAATTGCACGGTGGTGATCAGTCGCTGGCCGGCGAGTTCCGCGTTGGCGCGCTCCGCAGTGAGGGCGTCCCGACCCGCATCCACGACCTCAATATAGGCCACGATGCCCGAGCGGTAGCGTTGCGTGGCCAGCTCTGTGGCGCGGCGGGCGCTGGTCACAGCCCGGGCCTGGGCCTCGGCTTGGATTTGCAGATGGCGGATGCCGGAAAGGCTGTTCTCCACGTCGCCAAAAGCGACGAGCACCTGCTGGCGGTACAGCGCAATGTTTTCGTCATAGGCGCCATGGGCGCGTTGCAAATTCGCCCGGTTCCTGCCTCCGGCAAATATCGGCAGTGAAACGCTCGGACCAATGGACCAAACGTGGCTGCTCCAGTTGAACAACGATTCCACATCGCCGCTCAGATAACCACCCGAGGCCGTCAGCGTGACGACCGGGAAAAACGCCCCTTTGGCCACGCCAATTTTTGCGTTGGCCGAAGCCAATTGGCGCTCGGCGGCGGCGACATCCGGGCGGCGTTCAAGGAGGCCGGCAGGCAGGCCGGCGGGAATGGCGGGCGGTTGCGGGTTCCAGAGGATGTCCGCTTTTTCGAGCGCGGCCAGTTTGAACGTGGCGGGATTTTCGCCGACGAGAAGAGCAATGGCATTTTCCATTTCATCGCGTTGATGGGCCAGCGAGGCGGCTTCGGCCTCGGTGGTGGCCAGTTCGGTCAGGGCCTGCGCGACATCCAGTTCACTGCCGATGCCGCCTTCAAAACGGCTGCGTACGAGGCGCACCTGTTCATTTCGCAAATCCACGGTGCCGGCCACCGTGGCGATTTCGGCATCCAGCGAGCGCAGCGCAAAATAATTTTGCGCGACATCCGATTGAAGCGTGAGCAGGACATTGTAATAATTTGCCAGCGTCGCCTGGGCGTCGTCCCGCGCACTTTCAAAGCCGCGCCGCACGCGGCCCCAGAGATCAATTTCATAGCTCAAATCCAGCGGCGCGGCGACCGTATTGGCAGTAATGCTTCCAAAGCTCGGCACGGCGTTGGGCGAATAGCTTTGCCGGGCGAAGCTCGGATCCAGACTGAGATACGGCATGAGATTGGCGCGGGCCACACGGGCGGTGGCGCGAGATTGCTCCACGCGGGCGATGGCGGCCTTGAGCCCTTGATTCGCCTGCAAGGCCTGTGATTCGAGCGTGTCCAGATTGGTGTCATTGAAAATGATCCACCAATTGCCTTTCGGGACGTTGTCGAGCGGTTGGACCGTCTTCCAGTCGCCGGGTTGTTCTCCTTTGTATTCGGCCGGGATGGCGTTGGTCGGCGCCTGGTAGTCCGGCCCCACCGTCAACGGTCCGGCGGGTGCTGAAACCACGGAGAATAACAGTGCAACCGCCGCCACACCGGTAACAATTCCGGTCGCGCCGGGGATGGAACCGTGCGGGGTCGTGGCTGGCTTCTTTACCCAGCCGAACTTCATCAACGTCACGTAAAACACCGGGGTGAGGAACAGGCCGAACAGGGTCACGCCGATCATGCCGGAAAACACGGCGATACCCATCGCCTGGCGCATTTCAGCGCCCGCGCCGGTCGCAACGACCAGCGGAAACACACCCGCGATGAACGCGATGGACGTCATCAAGATGGGGCGCAGCCGCAGGCGGCACGCCTCGATGGCGGCATCGAACGGCGAGAAGCCTTCGTCTTGTTTGCGCTTGGCAAATTCCACGATCAAGATGGCGTTTTTGCACGCCAGACCCACCAGCACAATCAGGCCAATCTGCGTGAAGATGTTGTTGTCGCTGCCCTTGAGCCACACGCCCGCAATGGCAAACAACAAACACATGGGCACAATCAAAATGATGGCCAGCGGCAGGCGGAAGCTCTCATAGAGCGCGGCCAGCACGAGGAACACCAGCAGCAGGCAGAGCGGCCCGACAAAGACCGCGGTATTGCCGGCGAGAATGCGCTGGTAGGTCAGTTCGGTCCATTCGTAGGACATGCCACGCGGCAGGTTGTCTTCCACAAGTTTGGACATGGCGGCTTCCGCCTGGCCGGAGCTGTAACCGGGCGCGGGACCGCCGTTGATTTCCGCCGCGGGATAACCGTTGTACCGCATCACGCGGTCGGGGCCGTGCGCTTCGGTGACTTTCACGATGGCGCCCAGCGGCACCATCTCGCCCTTGTCATTGCGTGTCTTCAGCCGCGTAATGTCTTCGGCATGCGCGCGGAAAGGTGCATCCGCCTGCGCCACAACCTCAAAGGTGCGGCCAAAGCGGTTGAAGTCGTTTACGTACAATGAGCCAAGATAAATCTGCAGCGTCTCAAAAAGATTTTGCAGCGGGATGCCCTGCGTCTTGGCCTTCTCGCGGTCAATGTCCGCGTCCAGTTGCGGCACATTCACGGTGAACCCGGAGAATACGCCGCCCAGGGTGGGCGTCTGGCGGGCCCGGTTGATGACGTTTTGTAAATTTTGATAAAGCGCATCGTAGCCGAGGTCAGCGCGGTCTTCCACATAGAGCTTAAAACCTCCAATGGTGCCAAGGCCCATCACCGCCGGCGGTGGCACGGCCAGCACGAAGGCTTCCTTGATTGAACCGAGCTTTTGGTTCAAGGCGGCGGCAATCGCCGGGCCGCTCAAATCGGCGGTGGTGCGCTCTTCAAACGGTTTCAGCGTGAAGAACACAATGCCCGCGTTGGGCGCGACACTGAATCCGCTGATGCTGAGTCCCGGAAATGCGACGGCCGCATCAACGCCCGGCTGTTTCAAGCCGATGTCCGACATCCGGCGAATCACTTCTTCCGTGCGGTCGAGCGACGAGCCATCGGGCAATTGCGCGAACGCGACGAGGTATTGCTTGTCCTGTGTGGGCACAAAGCCGGTGGGAACTTTATTGAAACCCCAGCCGGTCAGCACCACCAGGCCACCGTAAACGATCAGCGCGATGGCGGCCTTGCGCAGCACCTGGGCCACGCCGTGTGAGTATTTGTTCCCCGCCCAGGCAAAGACGCGGTTGAACGGAGTAAAGAACCAGCCGAGGCTTTTTTCCATGATGCGCGAGAGCAGGTCTTTCGGCGCGTGATGATCCTTGAGCAGCACGGCACAGAGCGCCGGCGAAAGCGTGAGGGAATTGAACGCGGAGATGACGGTTGAAATCGCGATGGTCAGCGCGAATTGCTTGTAGAACTGGCCGGTCAATCCGCTGATGAAAGCCGTGGGAATGAACACCGCGCACAACACCAGCGCCGTCGCGATGATCGGCCCGGTGACCTCGGTCATGGCCTGCCGGGCCGCGTCAACGGAGGACAAGCCCCGGGCGATGTTGCGCTCCACGTTTTCGACGACGACGATGGCGTCGTCCACCACGATGCCGATGGCCAGCACAAGGCCGAACAGGGAAAGGGCGTTGATGCTGAAGCCGAACGCGAGCATGATCGAGAAGGTTCCGATCAAAGACACCGGCACCGCGGCCAGTGGAATAATGGCCGCGCGCCAGGTCTGGAGGAATATGATGACCACGAGGACAACCAGCAGAATCGCTTCGAGCAGGGTATGAATCACGGCCTCGATCGAGTGCCGAACAAACACAGTGGGATCATAAACGACATTGTAATCAATCCCTTCAGGAAAATTCTTTTTCAACTCCTCCATCGTCCGGCGGACGTCCTTGGAAAGCTGCAACGCGTTCGCGCCGGGCGTCTGGAAAATAGGGATGGCCACGGCAGTCTTGTTGTTCAACAGCGAATGCAGCGAATAGCTGCTCGCGCCGAGTTCGATCCGGGCGATGTCTTTCAGCAGTGTTTTTTCGCCGTTTGGGCCCGTCTTGACGATGATGTTGCCGAATTCTTCCTCGGAAATGAGCCGGCCCTTGACGTTGACCTGCATTTCAAAATTCACCGGCTCACCCACCGGTTGCTGGCCGATGACGCCGCCGGCCACCTGAACATTTTGTTCGCGAATGGCGCCGACCACATCGCTCGCTGTGAGATTACGCGCGGCGATTTTATCCGGGTTCAACCAGATCCGCATGGCGTAATCGCCCGAGCCGAAAAGCTCCACATCGCCTGCGCCAGGGATGCGCGCGAGCACGTCCTTTACCTGCAACGCGGCGTAATTGCGGATGTACACGTTGTCATAACGACCGTCGGGCGAGAACAAATGAACCACCATCGTAAGGTCCGGTGACTGCTTCGTCGTGGTGACGCCAAGCTCCCGGACTTCTTCCGGCAATTTGGGCAGCGCCTGTGAGACGCGGTTTTGCACGTCCACCTGCGCCTTGTTGATGTCCGTGCCGAGCGCGAAGGTGACCGTGAGCGTCATCACGCCGTCGCCGGTCGCCTGCGAAAACATGTAGAGCGAGCCTTCGGCGCCGTTGACGGATTGCTCGAGCGGCGAGGCGACCGTCTCCGCAATCGTCTTGGGCGTGGCGCCCGGATACGTCGCCCGCACCACGATCGTGGGGGGCACCACCTCGGGGTATTCGCTGATGGGCAGTTTGAAAAGCGCCAGCAGCCCCATCGTGAAGATGGCGATGGACAACACGCCGGCGAAAATCGGGCGGCGGATAAAATAGTGTGAGAAATTCATAAACGGTAATTGGTTAATTAATCGAGCTTGGTTTGAGTCCCTGTCAGCGCGCGGGTTTCAGGCCGCGGAAACATCCATTTGCCTTGCTACATTGCAGCGGGCTGAACCCCGGTTGGGTGCTGCCCGCCGCGCCCGCGCGCCTTTAACGCAGGGCGATTTTCGCCGGAGACTTCTCAGCCGTGGCCGTCTCCCCCTCCGGTGACACTGCCATGCCGGGCCGCACGCGTTGCAAGCCGTTGACCACGATTTGTTCGCCTGCTTCCACGCCGGAGCGGATGACCCGCTTCCCATCCACAAGCGGCCCCAAGGTCACCGGTTGATAGGCCACGGTGTTGGTCTGGGTCAACGCCAGCACGAACTTGTTCGCCTGGTCGGTGCCAATCGCGCGATCATCCACCAGCAAAGCCGTGTGTTTTTCGCTCAACGGAATCCGGATGCGGGCGAAGAGGCCCGGCACAATCCGGCCGTCGTCGTTCTGAAACACGGCGCGCAGCAGAATGCTGCCGGTATCCGGGTCCAGCCGGTTGTCAAACGATTCGATGGTGCCCTGGTGCGGGAAATCCGTTTCGTCGGCGAGCTCGAGATTCACCGGAATCTTCCCGTCCTCGGCGTTGCCCAATTTTTTGGACTCCACCAGCCGGTTGAATTTCAAATACGCATCCTCATCCACACTCGCATAGACATAGACCGGGCTCACCGAAACCACGGTGGTGAGCAGCGAGGCCGAACTCGCGTTGCCGCTCACATAATTGCCCTCGGTCAACAGCGCGCGGCTGACCCGCCCGTCAATCGGCGAGCGCACCTCGGTATACTCCAAATCAAGCCGCGCTGAATCCAGGGCCGCCTTGGCCGTTTGAAAGCGCGCCTTGCGCGCCTCGGCTTCTTCGGCCGAAATGGCATTGTTTTTCAGCAACACGTCCGTCCGGTCGGCTTCGCTCTTGGCTTGCTCATACTCGGCCTGGCGCTGGTCAAACGTGGCCTGGTTCCAGCGCGGATCAATGACGAACAAGACATCGCCCTTTTTCACGAGCTGGCCCGACTGAAAGCGCACGTCCTGGACATAGCCCGAGGTTCGGGGGCGAATCTCGACTGATTCCACCGGCTCGGTGCGTCCGGTGAATTCGCTCCATTCGACGATTTCTTTTTGTTCCACCGGCGCCACCGTTACGGCCGGCGGCGGCGGGTTTCGAGAGGCGGCTTCGGCGTGGCCACATCCGGTGAGGACTCCGGCGGCGGCGACGGATAAAGCGGTGATCAATAACAGCGGTAAAAAATTGCGGTTCATGGTTTGGTTTTTTCGTTTTTTGGTTTGGTTTTATGCCCGGCGCGTTGCCGCGCGGTTTACGCCGCCAATGCGTAAGGCGAATGGGCGTACGCGGAATTGCTTCGCAGCAAATATCGCTGGTGCGATTGCCACCGCGCTGCGCTCTCGGCCTTTTCCGTGGCAAGCACGGGAAAAAATAACTGGGGAAACCCCGTCTGCCGGGCCAGCACGTCGGCCTCGAAGAGCGCAAGCCGGAGCAATTGCTCATTGGCCGCCAAGGCGCCCTTATACTTGGCAAACACCTGGCGCTTCACCAATTCAAGTTGGTTGGCAAGCTGGTCCTTCGCTTCCGCGTTGGTCCCCGCCTGGGCTCCCGCGTTGCTGCTATTACTTTTGTTTTCAAATATTGTTTTCATATTAGTTTAGTAGTTGTCTATTTAGTAAAGTATCAGTTCAAAAAAAAATTTAAGATACCACTGCTTCCACGTTTTTAACACCCAGCACGCTAAAGGTGCCTGCCGCCATCTCCCGCAGTATTTCCACGTCGTTTTGAATACGCGCCTGCGTCAGCATTCCTTCGTAATAAGCCATTAACATGCGGGCCGCTGCCGCCGGGTCCCCCACCCGGGCCTCGCCCGTGGCCACCGCATCCCGTATCGCCGCCTCGAGATATTTTCGTTTGTAGGCGAGGATGGACTCCACCTTTTTCTGCAACGCATCTTCCTGCGTGCAGACCTCACAGCCTATGGCGAACAGCGGACAACCCAGCACATAACCATATTTTTCGCGCATTTCACCCTGCATTTTATAGTTGAAATCACAGTATTTTTGCAATCTTTCCAGCGGCGGCACTGTTGCGGAAAACATTTTGTCCAGTTCCCCCCGCTTGTCTTGCCAGTTGGTTTCGAGCGCTTCCACCGCCAATTGCGACTTGCCCTCAAAAAAATGATAAAAACTCCCTTTCTTGACGCCCGCCTTCTCGCATATCTGGTCAATGGTCGTGGTGCCGTATGATCCCACCCAGATCAACTCCAGGACGGCATCCATCAATTTTACTCTGGCATCACTCACACGGCCCATAAATTTTATTTTCGCTTTGAGAACCGGCGTCATTGCCGATTCACAATGTCACTTTATCATAGTGGACTAGATAGTCAACTACTTTTTTAAGACTTTTTTGCGTAGGATGGTGACCTGTATGTATCCGATGGCCACCTTGCTTGTTAAAGCCTTTCCCACCAAGATATTATCGGGGTTCGTTGATTCCAGTCTGCACGGTTTGCAAAAAGCTCTGAATCGTTCCGGCCAAGCGCCGCAAGGTCGCCTCAGTCTGGAGCGTTCGGGCTTCGTCATTCGGATTTCTTTCGGATTTCGGATTTCGGTCTTCGGATTTTATCCATATCCGTCTGTGGTTAAAGAATACGCATTCCTATGACACTTTCATCAAGGACAGTGTTCCGCGCCCGGGAACTCGGGAACCTCATTTAAATTAATTCATGTATTGACTTTGTCCCTCTGTTTGATAAATTCCGCGTCCCTTTTGATTGGATTTTGAAATGAAAACGCATTTGCCGAAAGTAAATCTGGACCAGCGCAAGTGGCATGTTATTGATGCCGACGGCGCGGTTCTCGGCCGCCTGGCCGTACAAGTAGCCGACATCCTGCGCGGCAAAAACAAACCCGTCTACACGCCCCACCTGGACGCCGGCGATTTCGTGATCGTCGTCAATGCCGAGAAGGTCCGTGTCACCGGCAAAAAAGAAACGGACAAGGAATTCATGACCTATTCCGGCTGGAAGGGCGGCGAGAAATACGCCACCGTGGCCGATCGCCGTGCGAAGCATCCTGAACTCCTCATTACGCATGCCGTCAAGGGAATGATTCCCAAGAACCGCCTCGGCCGGGTGCTGCTGACCAAGCTCAAAGTTTTCAAGGGTCCCAAGCATGATCACGCCGCGCAAACGCCTGCCGTGCTCGCTCCCGCTAAATAATTGATTCATTTATGGCTACTGTTACCAAGACCAACGAATTTCTCGGCACTGGCCGCCGCAAGACCGCCATTGCCCGTGTCCGCCTCGCGACCGGCAGCGGCAAGATCACCGTCAACGGCCGCGCCGTTGAAAATTATTTCCCGCTCGACACCCTGCGCGCCACGGTTTCGCAGCCGCTGACCCTCACCGGCACGGCGGACAAGCTTGATGTGCGGGTCAATGTCATCGGCGGCGGCCCCAATGGCCAGGCGGGCGCCACCCGCCACGGCATCGCCCGCGCGCTCTTGAAGTTCGACGCCAACCTGCGTCCGCAACTGAAAAAGGAAGGTTTTCTCACGCGCGATCCGCGCGAACGCGAACGCAAAAAATACGGCCAGCCCGGCGCCCGCAAACGCTTCCAGTTCTCGAAGCGTTGATCGCACCGGAAAGATTTCAAACCCGCTGGCCCACGCCGGCGGGTTTTTTTATTTTGGAACCACGAAGAAATATATTTTTGAACAATGGAAATTCACGCGCCGAACGCGGTAGCGCAGGCTTTCCAGCCTGCGAGTTCACGGGACTTTCCAGTCCCGTGTTCCCGGAACGCGCGGCTGACCAGCCAGGTTAAATTATGCATCGCACATTGAAAAAACTTTGTTCCTTGGTTCCTTTGTTGTTCAATTAATCTTTAAAGAAATGAAAACGAAAAAAGTGGCCATTGTCGGCGCGTCCGGATATTCCGGCGAGGAATTGGTGAAACTGCTGCTCAATCATCCGCACGCGGAACTCGTGGCCGTGACCTCGCGCCAAAATGCCGGGCAGACCCTCGCGCAGGTTTTCCCCAAGTTCGCCAGCCATCCCAAATCCAAGACCCTTCGCTTCGTGGAACCGAACGCCGAAGTCCTGGCCAAGCAGGCCGACGTCGTATTTCTCGCGCTGCCGCATGGTGTTGCCGCCGAATTCGCCGTGCCGCTCCTCGCTGCCGGCTGTGTGGTCATTGACCTCAGCGCGGACTTCCGGCTCCGGAGCCCGGAAATCTACAAGGAATTCTATGCGCACGACCATCCCGCGCCCGAACTGTTAAAGAAAGCGGTTTACGGACTGCCGGAAATTTATCGCGAAGAAATCAAAAAATCGCTCCTCATTGCATCGCCCGGTTGTTACCCGACCAGCATATTGCTGCCCTTGATCCCGCTGCTGAAAGCCAGGCTCATCAAGACCAACGGCATCATCGCCGATTCCATGAGCGGTGTCAGTGGTGCAGGCCGAAAGGCCGAAACGGATTATCTCTTTTGCGAATGCAATGAGAGCGTCCGCCCCTACAGCGTGCCGAAGCACCGGCATTTGTCGGAAATCGAGGAGCAGCTCTCCTTGGCCGCTGACACCCCGGTGGTCATTCAGTTCACGCCGCATCTGATTCCCGTGAACCGGGGCATTTTGACGACCCTTTACCTGGCGCCGGAAAAGCATTTTTCCACCCCGGAAGAAATGGCCGCGCTCGGTGAAAAAATTTCCGCATGCTACGCCAGGGCTTATGGCCACGAACCGTTTGTAAGGCTGCTCGAAGGCAAGTCATTGCCGGACACAAAAAATGTCGTCGGCACCAATGTCTGCGAAATCGCCTGGCGGCTGGACCCGCGCACCGGACGGCTCATCGTCATGAGCGCCGAGGACAATCTGGTCAAAGGCGCCAGCGGCCAGGCCGTGCAAAGCCTGAACCTGCTGAGCGGCTGGCCGGAAACCGCCGGACTGGTGTGAAATTGACGCCGGAAAATCCAAAGTTGAAATCGCCACGCCCCAAAATACAGGCAACAACCTGGAACGCTGCCGCCTATGCCGCAAACTCCACCGTGCAGCTAAGTTGGGCGCGCGAACTCATCGCCAGGCTCAACCTGCGAGGTGATGAACACATCCTCGACATTGGTTGCGGCGATGGCAAGGTGACCGCCGAAATTGCCCGCACCGTGCCGCGTGGACGGGTGCTGGGCGTGGATGCCTCGGTAGAGATGATCGCCTTCGCAAAAAAAATCTTTCCGCCGTC
>Ga0302320_10027343_pt1 | contig 10996 bp, 17 predicted proteins | sample Bog_T0_3_FD_202130 | JGI IMG/M metagenome (GOLD analysis project Ga0302320, IMG submission 202130) | Peat permafrost microbial communities from Stordalen Mire near Abisko, Sweden - Bog_T0_3 | ecosystem: Environmental > Terrestrial > Soil > Wetlands > Peat | place: Sweden: Abisko, Stordalen Mire... | reverse complement strand
ACCCACCCCTGCGATGAAGCGCTTCGCCGACACTCTCGCCCGGCAAAACGGCATCAAACCTCCGCCCGGCTACAAGACGTCGATATCGATCTGCGGCGCGTTTCTCAAGCAGCACGCACCCAAGAAAGCCGACGGTGAAACGGCTGGGAAGCTCGAACCCAAGTCGGCCAGTCCGGCACAGTTGTTGTATGCTACGAAGATCGCGCTCGGAAAAGGCGTCGTCGTTCCCGACGAGGCCAAGGCCAACTCGACTGCAATGGCCGCGTGGATCGACTCCAACCAAGTCACGAAGCGCCGCAAGAGAGGGCGCAAGACCGCCTCCAGGCCGGCGGGATCAATTGCGCCCAAATCGACGGCGCCGCGAAAGAGTCCTCGGAAGCAAAAGGCCGATGCCATCGCCGTTCCACTGACTCCCGGTCAGCCAAATTTAGCAACAGGCACGCCGCTGCGGATTCCTTATGGCAACAAGGAGACCGCCCTCAAGCTGGGCGCCCGTTACGGCTCGACGGGATGGTATGCTCCGCCTGGAGTTGATCTCTCGGCATTTGGCGAGCGGGGCTGGCTATAACGTCCGATCGCCGCATCGAAAACCTAGCGACAGCTGAAAGGTACAAATCACTTGCCGACGATTGTCGCAGGTGTCAGATTCAACGACGGCATCGAGGTCCTCGAAGTGCCGGACAACCATGCCGCCTGATCGCGCCGCCTCACCTAAAATCCCTCATAGCTCATCTCTGACTCACTGCTATTCCACTGCATAGATTCCAAACTTTTAAATTGGACCCTGGACGCCACCCTCTTTAGGTCAAATAAGTTGACCGACCTGAGCAGCCGGGCGGTCTGGCCTAGCTGCCCCCTCGCCAAGTTCGTGATGAGCATTGACGCCAATTGACTAGCTGTGTTGCTCAACTCAGCAGTCTTAAGGCTCACGTGATTATCAAAATCGATATCAAAATTGAAATCAACGCAATCATCGGTCGCCGTTGGCGGTAACCCGACTTCAACCACCTCCGCCGTCGCCTTCGCCTCCGCCTTCGCTTCGTCGATCTCATTCTTCAACAACTTTGCCGACGGAACGCAAACGCTTAGAAGCCGTCAGCGCCGAGTTGGCAAACCTCATTTATCGGGTGGACATGACCGATGAGTGAGACACCTGAAATGGGTACCGTCACTATCCCGTCCCGGTCAGACCACGGCGGACACTAACCGAACACCGTCATGATCAAGCTGAAGTGGACCTGCCCCCATTGCAGCGGTCCCTGCGAAGAGATCCACCACGATGCTAGGAGCTACGATAAGCGGTAGTTGCTAAACGAAGTGGGTTATCGGTCAACCCCGCAGCCGTGTAGCCGCCGCCGAAATCGGCAGATGCGGCCGCATCGCGTTTCGAGACTCGAAGCAGAACATTTCGACTCTCGAAGGAAACTCTTCGAAATTCGAAATAATTCCTTCGAGACTCGAATCAAATTGTTCGAGAGTCGAACGAAACCTTGGAGCCCACCCCTCTGAGTCCTCGGATGCTAGCGGGCCGACTACAACGACCGAGCGTGCGCGACGTCTAACGGGAGTCCCAGCGCTGGGAAATCGCTACTTCGACAGCGTCGAGCCGGTGATGGCGCCGGCCTCGTCGCCGGCGCGGAACACCACGGCGCGGGCGATTTTATCGGGGCTCGCCGAGTCGGCCACCGGGATCAGCGGCAGGATGCCGGAGGCGCTGCGCCGGCACACCATGCAGGCGATCAAGTCCGCCAACACCAAGCCCGAGATGGCCGTCCGGCGGATGCTGCAGGCCGCCGGCTATCGGTATCGGCTGCACGTGAGGGATCTGCTCGGCAAGCCAGCCCTGGCGTTTACTGGACGGCGTGCGGTGATCTTCGCGCATGGCGCGTCACGATTGCGTCCGCGGCGCACGCATGCCGAAGTCGAATAGAGAATACTGGTCAGCGAAGATCGACCGCGACAAGAAGCGCGATGCTGAGCATATCCAAGCTATTTGAGCGCAGGCTGGCGCGTGTTGACGGTGTAGGTGTGCAAGATCATGAAGCCGACACTGATGCAGCTAATGAAGCGGTTTCTCGACCACTAATTAAGCTGCTTAATTGCGCGCGTTGGGAAGTAAAATGCGATTTACTTCCCAACGGACGAAATCGTTAACGCGATACGGAAGTAAATCGCAAAAAACTGCCGTTCCATACGTTGCCGGCTTATGCAATGTTGGCAGCATGAAGCGCGGGGACGCGGAAGAAAACTTACTACGACACTGGAAACACTGAGATGTGAATCGGCTTTGCCTGCCGCGTAGACGATATTGACTACAGAGAACAACGGAGACGACAGACCGACAAGGAATATGCGCTGCTCCGCTAACCGCTCATCGCCGCTGGCAATCCCGCCGGCGGAATTCGGAGGCAAGACCCATGATGCTCATTGAAGCGGTCCGCAAGATTGAGAAGGCCGGTTTGCATGTGCTGTTGGAAGCCGCTGCAGGCACAAGCTATGACGGCTGCGGCGATTCCAACCTGCGCGCTTCCGCGTGGTCGGACCAGAACGGCTACGAATGCTACATCACGGTTCCCATCGGTGTTTACGACCACCTCAATGACGACGAAGTGGACGTGCTGGAGCAGGTGATCACCAAATCCCCCAACAAGAAATCGGAACCGCGCTCAGCTGCTATCCGGCGCATACCTCGGAGACCCACATGAAACTCGTTGATCTAGTTAAACGCGTCCAGGACGCCGCGCTCGCAGCCTCGCTGTTCATCGATGCCGACGGGACATTGATGCTGTCTGTCACGACAGATCCGCCTTTTGGCTCATCAGGGATTCGATGGCCGTTGCTTACCTACGAGATCGAGGGAGACAGCACCGCGGACTACGTGATCGAGCGATACAGCAGCTCACCGTATCTTAGTGATGCCAGAATCATCTCTGAGCTGGTGACGGCGTCTGAGCACCCGGACGCGATCTATCGTCGCGACTCGCTGGAGCGCATCGCGAAAACGGACGCTGAGCGGAAAGCGCGCAGCGAGCGCATCGCGAAAACGAACGTCGAGCGGAAAGCGCGCAGCAATGCGCCGGATTGATTACAAAGCGCAGCAGATCTGCGAAATCGTCCGCAAGCTTTATGGCAACAACTGGCAGAGCGCCTTCGCACGTGCAGTCGACTTGAGCAGGCCCTACATCAACTTCATCGCCACGGGGCACCGCCCGGTGGCGGACAACGTGATCGAGGCCATCGGCAAAGGGCTGCTCGCCGAGGCCACGCGGCTGCGCCGGCGGCCGGCTGAATTCAATGCGGCAGCGGAATCGTTTGGAGAGTAAAATGGCAGATACCGACACCGACACCGAAAATTGGCGCGAAGCCGAACGCGAACAATATCGCTCAATCAAGCTTTCCAAGATCGAGAGCAAAGCGCTGCAGCATTTTTGATCGCAATGGCGCAGGCGCGTCGCCGACCAAATCAGATCCGTCCCGCATGATCGTCAATAACCTGATCGCCAGAAAAATGCTCTATCCGGAGCGCCGCGTTGGTTCGGGGCCCGTACGCTACTGCATGTCGGCTTACGGCGTCTTGTGGTTGATCTATAATCGCTAAAGGGAGAATGACGATGGCTAAGATATCAAAACGTGAAGAAGCCGCCCGCATGTGGGGATGGGTACCGCTCAAGTGCGATGGCTTTGAGTGCGTACACCATCCCGAACACGGTTTTCTCGCGCCGGATTTTGCTGCGGCCAGCGATCCTGATTTCAGGACCGGTCCGTGGCTAGCATCGCTGCGCGTGTCGCACCGGGCGCTGTTTGCCTGAGGGACCAATGTCGATTCGCAGCGAATTCAGAATGTTCAAGGGTTATCACGTCAAGTCGTTCGACACCCCGAACGGGCCGGCGATGCGATGGTACGCCTATGGCGGCACGCTTAATTGCGGCGAGCATCTCTATCCCGCCGGCTGGACGTTCGAAGAAGCATGCGAGTTCACCTTTGAACCCGCAGCCGACACCCGCCGTAAGCGCCTGCGTGAGGTGCCATAGGAATTTGGCGTGAGAGGCCAAGTGCGGTCTGCAATCCAGCGGACCGGAAGTGAAAGAGCGAGATGTCCAAAAAGCCGACAACCCTGCTGTAGGAAGCCTTTGGAGCGCTGAAGCGAATAAGCGCCTCAAGTTCGGTATCGACCAAGAAGACGACCCGCAGATGTATCGTGCAATGAAGCGAGTCGACCGTGTTCTGGACAAAGCGGCAAACGCATCCTAACTTAAGACTTCCGCTTACGGACGAAGATATCGAGACCCCTTTTGAGGGGGTGGTTACGATGCCCGACCCCAGCCCCCAAGACGGTTCTGGGATGTTTAGACCCCAATTCCAGGGGTAGTGATTACCGAGAGACAGCCGGCGGCGCCGAAAGAAGCCGGCAGATCTCAACCCCAAGAATTCCGGAGAGAACGATGACCACCAAAGCATTCGTGCGCGCCTGCCGCGGGCTCGAACCGGAGTGCAACAGCCCGTTGAGCTACCTGCACACGGCGATCCACACTCTGGACGACCTCGATACGGCGATTGTCGAGCGCGACGAAGATCCCAGCGCGTTTCAAGACATGATCAGCGAGCTACGGGCGCTTTTCGCCAACCTCACGACGGCGCTGGCCTAGCGCGAGGTAGCTGCGCAAGCCCGGCGCCGCGCCGAAACTGACGTCCGCTGGTTGTACCATGAAACCAAAGTCGGCGACCGGCTGTTGCTCGAAGTCGTTTCCGAGCGCGGATTGGCAGCCCTGACGGACCAAGCGGTCGCAGAAGCGGGCGGCTCATCTCGCCGAAGATGCCCGCAAGAGAATAACCAATATGTTAACCCAGCGAGACGGACCGAAAGATGATCAACGGGGCTCGGGTTCCGTTATTGTGCCCCACGCACGCCCACACAACGCATGTCAAGAAAAGCCAAGCGCTTCCTCCCTCGCCTTCGTCGCTGGCGGCAAAAAGCACGACGGGCGCGGCGGAAGCTCGCCAGGGTGCCACGGATCGTTCGGATCGCGGGCGTCGTGGCGATCCTGCTTGCGGTCGTCGCGCTGACCAACACCGTCTATCAGGTGATCCACAAGCCGACCGAGCTGTTTGCCTTTGTAGGCCACAGGCTCGACAAGGAGCCGGCCGAGACGTGGCGGCAATACGGCGCGCTGTTCCGTACCTATTCCACTGGCACGATCCCGCCCGAATTGCTTGCCGCGCTGGCGCAGGGCGAGAGTTCAGGCAATCCAGTGGAGCGTACCTATTGGCGCTGGCGATGGAGCTTCAATCCTTTTGCGATCTACCAGCCCGCCTCCAGCGCCGTCGGCCTGTTCCAGATGACCGATGGGGCTTACGCCGAGGTCGCCCGGTTTTGCATCCGGGCGAACGCCGTCACTGATACCGGTTGCGGGTTCGGTCCCTACATTCGTGCGATCCCGAGCCATGCCATCGAACTCGCATCCGTGTATTTGGACCGCAATGTGGCCGCGGTCCTCGCCCGCGCGGACATGACCGCAAGCCCGCAGCAGAAGCAGGATGTTGCGGCCTTCATCCATCTTTGCGGCGGAGGCCCCGCCACGGCTTTCGCCCGCCGCAAGTTTCAAATGCTGGCCGACGAACGCTGCGGCGATCACCTCGTCGCGGCCTATGTCTCCAGGGTCAACGCAATGAAGCGCCAGTTCCTTCGCCTTGCGGCCGACGGGGGGAATTAGAACGCAGCGCCTAGCACTACTTTGGCAGAATTTGGCGATTGATCGGCGAAACTGGATTCCCGAATCAGATTTTCAATGATTCATAGATGGTCGGCTTTTGGAGGGCCGACCATGGTAGGCGCGAAGTCTATGAGGTATAGTTAACGAACCCTGTCCTTTGGCTTCTTCAGAAAGCCATTTCTGGCCGATCTCGGGGAAAGTCACGAAGCTGGCCTCGATACCAGATCGCGGGGCGACACCCCGACGTTAATGTTAATATCGCCGCTATTCAAACATGTACTCCGAGCGCTTGCTATCAGCATTGGCAAATCGTAAGTTGTGAATGTTGAAGTGACCCCGGACTATGGGGAGGTTAAAATTACTTTGACGTGACACTGCAAGTGTCGAAGATAAGCTTTGGCACCACACTACAAGTGTCGAAAAAAGATGTAGTAGCCCCCGATCGTGTGGAAACGCCCGATCGAGGGGAAGTTTTAAAAGAGCGCCGAGAGGCGCTCTTTTCATTTTTGCGCATTCCCTCGCCCGAGCTCTGAACCCAACCTGCCGTCGGGTATCGTCCGGACAGCGTCGCCTTCAGGTTTTGGCTTTCGGTCAGGCTGTCGTCCCAAGCCGCGAAGACCTCATAGGTCTCCTTGACCAGAACACCCTTGCGTAACGGCCGCTGCGACCATTCCGGACGGACCTTCACACGTCGGCCCTCCGCGCGTACGGCACCAGCAGTTTTCCGGGTGATGGTCGGCGCAATCGACGCCGTATGCGATGTCGCCCAGCGCATCATCGGCAAACTCAAGGAGGGCGCAGCCGCCGGAGGACCTACCCTGCTTGGCGCCTCAGTTGACAACGGTGCTGGAACATATCCGCCAACGCCGGCGATGAAGCGCTTTGCTGACAGCCTGGGCCGGCAAAAGGGCATCAAGCCACCGCCTGGCTACAAGACGTCGATAACGATTTGCGGCGCGTTTCTCAAGCAGCACGCCCCCAAGAAAGCCGATGGTGAAACGGTTGGGAAGCTCGAACCCAAGCCGGCCAGTCCGGCACAGTTGTTGTACGCTAAGAAGATCGCGCTCGGGAAAGGCGTCGTCGTTCCCGACGAGGCCAAGGCCACCTCGACCGCAATGGCCGCGTGGATCGACTTGAACAAAGGCCCGAAGCGCCGCAAGAGCGGTCGCAAGACCGCCTGCCGGCCGGCGGAATAAATTTCACCTAAATCGACGTCGCCGAGGAAGAGGTCTGGAAAACAAAAGGCTGCTGCAGCCGCCGGTGCATCAATGGCGGCCCAGACAAATCCGGCGGCAGGGACGGCGCTGCGGATTCCTTATGGCAACAAGGAGGCCGCTATGAAGTTGGGCGCCCGTTATGGCTCGACCGGATGGTATGCCCCGCCAGGAGTTGATCTCTCTGCATTTGGCGAGCGCGGCTGGCTGTAGTTCGGATTCTTAGCCGATTTTACGATATCGTCGGCTCAAGGCCAAATGGCAGCGCGCACGACAGTTCAGCTTTTAGCAAAACCCTAAGTTTTTCTGCCGAGTAGTCTGCACAGTCTTGGCGTTAGCGGAGGCGCAGAGGCAGCCACGGTGGCCGCGTCACTGGCTTCGGTGGAGCAGAAGGATTTCTTGTCAAGACGGGCGTCGGAAGGGAAGCCGCGATCGTGGGTGACCTCGTCGCGACCTGGGGTGGCGCTGGCTTCACGGTTTTCTCGGGCAAGTGCAAACCGCCAGGCGGCCGCGTTACCGGCGGCGCCAGGTGGGCGACTTCAGATGGCTGTTTGATGGTCAAAGCTGAATCCGGGACAGGGCTCTTCGGCTGCGAGCGAAAAACGAACGCAGGATGCTCCCGCCAACTCTTAGTTGAGGTAGCTTCTACGATCTTGGGCTGCGCGGGTCTGGGAGCGAAGGCCGGATGCGACCGCCAACTTTTTCGTGTTAACTCGGAGTCCTGTGCAGCAACGACCGGGAGTTGCCGACGCAGCCTTTCTTCCGGCAATGGCAATGCCGCCGAGTGAGCGGTGCCAGCTCCATTGAGCGGCTTTGAGACCTCTAGATCTCCAACCGATGCCGTCGATCCGGCGATGTCTGCAGAATCCGTGACAACGGCGTTATCCGCAGCGCGGCGCTTCTTCAAAAATGACGGATACTCAACGGGTCGAGGTCCGGGCTTCGGCCGATTTTCAGTCATCGATCACCTCCATCGCAAACAATAATCTCTTGTGATCTGACTCCTGTGTCAATTTTCCAGCTGGTGATTTCTGTTGTTAAATCGAAATTGGAAAACGTGCTCTTTGGCTAACAAGTTTCAATTGCGTGCGAGTCACCGCACATACAGCGATCTGCTATTTCGATATCAGGTTTTCGATTTCAGAATTCACTCAGCGCCAGTGCCACCGGCATGTCTCAGACGAACGCGCAATACTGGTCTTATGAGCTATCCCGCAATAAGCAGCTCGTTTTGGAGCATATCCACGCTATTCGGCTCCCCAGGATTGCGCGCATTGACGTTGTGGAATTGCGAGAACACTCTGAGATCGTTCATGCAGCGGATGAGCCGGCTTTCCAAGCCGCGCTTGCAGTTTTTCTGCGCGCCGAAGCACAAAGACTGCAAGTCAGCGCGAAAGCTGCGATCGTGCTGGCAGAATACATCGAGCAGGATTTGAAATAACTCTAGCGACAGCGCCAGAATACGGACTGAAGCGCTCAGCTGATCTTGGCAGTCCCAGGAAAGACGTCATGGCAGATCCGCTTGATGATAGCGACGACGGGTCCCGTGAAGTAACCTCGTCGCTGCGACACGTTATCACCGAACAACTCGCCCCTAACGGGTCAAAGATAGTCAACGAGAAAAGGGGTATCCGCCGGGCGACCCGGCAGCACCCGGCGTCGTCCACCCGCCCCGCAGCCGAAGCCGAAAAAACCTTTGGCCTCATGACCATGGCGGCAAATAGACATCTGCGGGCTGCCGGTGAAATGGACGCGTTCGCCGTGATGGAGACCGCGGAAAAGTTGTTTCCGGAATATCCAACGAAAGAGAAAATCTCCGAGCATATGCGTCTGTGGGCCGAGAATCTCAAAACCCAAAAAGGAGCTCTATCGATTGACGCCACAGCGGCCAAGTTTCTCCAGGCGGCCGACCACCTTTTGCAGATTCTGGACCAGACGCCCGAGGTGCAGGCCGCAGCCTTCGCTTTTGCAGACGCTTGGCATTGGTGGCATTTAGAGTCGCACGGCGAGCATTTGCTGGCCGCCAAGGCTGATACCGCAGAACGAGCGGTGGCTGGCCTACAGGCCGGTCCGGAAGCGCTCAAACGCAGCCGGGCTCTCCGTCAGGCCATAATTGAAACCGAGTACGACAAATACACCACCACCGCAGACAAGATTGACCGCACAAGTCCGGGGCGCGCTGCAGGTGCAATTTTAAAAGCGGTTGCCGAGGTTTTCGGGCAGCAAGAGCTAGGCACGATAACGCAAAGCACACTGGAACGCGTGCTCCGCAAAATCATCAGAGACCGGGGCAAGGCCGATGATCAATAACGCGGCGGAAGACTTGGCCAAGTATTCCGCCAAGAAATTTGCAGCGCTGGGCGGTCAATTCGATCATCATCCTGTCATGCCACAACTCCGCGCATCTCCCGCCGGAGAAGGCCGCAACGCTTCAGGCTGCTGTTGAATGACCGCGCGCTTCCATACATGGGATCGGTTACCGCTCTTCGCTAACGAAGAAGCGATTTCCGGCGCCTTGATGGGGCCGGGTAAAACTGCCGAATGGCGCCAGATTGCCCCTTTACTCGAACGGCGCGGCCTGCCTACCGTGGATGGCCTCATGGGAGGGCGCTACATCCCGGCCCTCAGGGCATTTTTCGATCGGGAGTACAAGATTCACGGGGAGAGCCAAGTATCGTCCCCGCACGCACCAGCAGAGTTGGGATCATGGAAGAAGAAAGGCCGCCAGGCCTGAGATACGACGGTGATCGCCCGATGTGGCGAGCCACCAAGGCTGCCGTGAAGGCGCATTATCCAGTCAAGTCCGTCAACCTTGCGAGTCTCGCGGACAACCCGCGCCTTCTGCGCGAGCGCTGCATCAAACTGCAACGCGAGATGCTGGAATGGTTTTCGGATGGCGAGCGGCGCCTGATCCAGTTCGACGGCACGTTCCTCACGCTACTAGATATCTACCACACAGATCCGAAGAGCACTTATTTCAAGCTGAAGTACTCGTCGCGCGCTCCCTATGACGTCTATATCCGGTTGATGCGCACGGAGATCGGCAAATGCCGCCTGGACCGTACGGACGGCGTTGACGTAGAAGATTGGTTTAACGCCTGGAAGCAACCGGACAAGCTGGGCGAGCCGCCTCTGATCGCAAAAGCGCGCATGGCGATCTCCGTCCTGAAGGCCGCGCTCACGTTCGGTATCATGCGCCGCCTGCCCGGCTGCGCCGAATTTCGAGCCGTTCTCGATGCCGTCAAGTTCCAAGGCCTGCCGCCGCGCAAGGAGGTGTTGAATGCTGATCAAGTAACGGCTGCCCGCCAGGCCGTGCGCGAGATGCAGCATCCGCGGGTCGCGCTCGCATATGCGATCCAATTCGAGGGCGCTGTCCGGCAGTGGGATGTCAAGGGACAGTGGTTGCCTATGGCCGATCGCACACCGTCGGCGGTCCACTACAAGGGCAAGAAGTGGATCGGGCCGACATGGGCGAACGTCGACGAGAACCTCATCCTTCGTTGGACGCCGACGAAGACCGAGGACACGACGGCGCCGGAGATAGTGGTCGACCTGCGTGCATGTCCGATGGTGATGGAGGAATTGGAGTTCATAGCTATTGAGGCCAGAAAGGGCCCGCTGATCCCCGATCTTTCCACCGGACGTCCATACACCGAGGATCGTTTTAGCGAAATCTGGCGCGCCGCTGCGAAGACCGCTGGCATTTCGCCAAAGGTATGGAATAGGGACCTGCGCAAGTCCGGATCCACCGAGGCGCGCGCTGCCGGCGCACCGATCGACGACCTGAAGAAGCTCATGGGGCATGCGCCGGAAACGCCAGTAACCGCCGACGTCTATGATATGGCGAACCTCGAAGCGCACCGCCGGATCGCGGCCGCGCGCAAGGTGCATCGCGAAAAGAAATAAGAACGGGCGCAGCCTCGGCGCAGGCGGCGCAGCCACCTCAATAATTGCAATAACTTACAGGGTGTCCCGACTAAGGACTTGTTAAATATCCCTGTTAATTGGCCCTTTGCAGCAGCACCTTGCCTTCGATCTTGGGAAGCTCGCCGGAAGAGGCGGATTTGTCG
>Ga0302320_10027342_pt1 | contig 10996 bp, 8 predicted proteins | sample Bog_T0_3_FD_202130 | JGI IMG/M metagenome (GOLD analysis project Ga0302320, IMG submission 202130) | Peat permafrost microbial communities from Stordalen Mire near Abisko, Sweden - Bog_T0_3 | ecosystem: Environmental > Terrestrial > Soil > Wetlands > Peat | place: Sweden: Abisko, Stordalen Mire... | reverse complement strand
AAGCACTGGGAACTCGCCGAGTGCCTCGCCCAGTACTGCAAGACGGACACCGCCAATCCCATCCGCAAGAATCTCGAGTTTTTCATCCCGCTCCGTAACCAGATCGAACACCGATCGATGCCCGAACTTGACGCAACCATCTTCGGCGAGTGCCAGGCGATGTTGCTGAATTTTGATGAAACGCTGGAGAAGGAGTTTGGCGCCCGATACTGCCTCAGGGAATCACTCTCGTTCGCAGTTCAGCTTTTCCCATCCAGCCAAAGCCTGGTCCAGGCCGTGAAACAAAACCCCGCCACCAAGGCGGTCACCCTGTTCATCGAGCGATACCGCTCCGCAATTTCCGCAGATGTCCAGGCGAGCGGCAAGTACTCCTTTAAGGCTTTCCTGATCCAGGTCGCCAGTCACAGCTCAAACGAGGCGCTTGCTGTCCAGTTCATTCACTACGACAAGCTTTCCGACGCCCAGAAGCAGGAAATAGCTCGCTTCGTGACTTTCACAAAAACCAAAGAGGTCCCGGTTTCAAACAAGGACAAAATGAAGCCTGCGGAGGTGGTCAAAAAGGTTCAGGCGGGACTGGGTGATCCGAAAGTCACGCGTGGCACCAAACAGATCAACAAATTCAACGAGAACATTCACGCCAAATGCTGGCGGTTCTTCAATGTTCGCCCGCCTGGAAAGTCCCCAACCCCCACTGACAGCAACCCCAAATACTGCATCTACGACGAACCTCATCACGACTACCTCTACACCCAAGGCTGGGTTGATTTTTTGGTCGTAAAACTGAAGGACGAGGCCTTCTTCCAGACCTTCTACAAAAAGACCACGGAGGCTGCCCCCACGCCAGCACTAGCCACCCAGACGGCGGTATAAACGATACCATGCCCCGATTCCACGAATAATTGCCAGTTTACCGCGACTTGATATATGAGCGCACCTCCAAATCCATCTCACTCCATCGCCGAGCTTGTTCTTGGCGAGCTTCAACATTTCAAAAAGGGATTTAGGCCCCAAGGCGGCAACCTGACTTTCCATGGCCAGGTGCAACTCAGCCATGAACCTTTTATCGCCTATGCTAGTGTGAGGGATCGGAGAGGCGTCGAAACCAAGCTCCTGATTTGCCGCCATTACACGCCCCTCAATTTTCGCGCGCGGGGGAGCAATGTTGATTTTGCCAGCTATCTTTCGCCGTTGGGCCGCATCGTGGCCAAGCGTCCAGGCCAAGAGCACAAGTTCCAGATAAAGACCCGCGCTGGCAATGTGTTGGAGGACCATCTTTTTCAGCTAATCGAGAAAGACGAATTTAACCTGCACTTTGATGGCGGTACGTGGGATGCCATCAATAATCAGATTTCTTGGATCGAAGGTCGGTTGCTGGCTCGATCGTTGCGGCAGCTTTTGGCCGGTAAACCGGAAGAAAAACAGATCCGCCAGTTGCGCTATTCAGTTCAACTGCCAGACCAGGCGATTTTGGATCTGGCTCAGGATGAGATTTTTCGACTGCCGTTGCGTACACGGATTCGTATTTCAGGCGCGCCGGGGACAGGCAAAACCACCGTGCTGCTAAAGCGATTGTCGCAAAAAACCAAGCGCGAGTTTCTCACAGAAGAGGAATCCAGCGGCATCCGTCAGGAAGATTGGCAGGATGGCCGGAACTGGATGCTTTTCACGCCAAGTGATCTGCTGAAAGTTTATCTCAAAGAGGCGATGGCAAAAGAGCTATTGCCCGCGAGCGATGACCATGTGAAAGTTTATCGCACGTTCCGGCTGGAATTGCTCCGGGACATCGGTTTTATCCGCGTCGGCCAGCACGGTTTTTTCAAAACCGCGATCGAGGGGCTGCAATTGATGAAGCGGGGCGGTGGCGGCGAGCAGGTCGCGCTGGCCAAAGCGTTTGGCGAGTATCTTAACCTGCGTTACACCCTGGCGTTTCGTGACGCCGTGCAAAAATTCAACGAAGAATCCCGCATGCCATTGGGCAAACTGACGGATGCAGCTCAAAAGGTTCTCAATATCGGCTTGGATATTCTGTCCAAACCACTCGATGACGTTACCGCCCTGCAGCAGGCGCAGCAACGCGCGGCGGGGTATCGGCGACTGAATGAAAACCTGAACAAGATCATCAGTTCCGTCCGCGCTGTGGCCGCGCTGGAAAACACCGGCAGGGAGCTTACCTTGGCCCGGATTTATCGCCAGACCCGGTTGCTGCCGGGCATTTTGGAATCCCTGACTACAGCCAACATGGAGGTCGCCTTGTTTCCGGACATCCCGCAGATTGTGGACAACCTGCGCCGGCAGGTGAAAGATCTGAGCGAAGCCGTCACCCTTGCCCGGCTGTTTCAGATTATCCCGCGAGCCTACCAGGAGTTCCGTGAGACCCAGGATGAGCAGAAGCGATTCTTTATTGATGAATGTGAAAAGCACATCAAGGAACGGTCCTTATCCGAGCCGGAACAGGACATCCTCTCGTTCCAAGCGCTGCAATTCGTCCGCGAATTGGCGGATGACATCCCCGCGAACCAGACCGGCGTTCCCGGCGATGTGCGGGCCATTCTTTCCCGCATGCGGATGTTCGTATGTGTGGATGAGGCGGCTGATTTTTCGCCGCTAGAAATCGCCTGTATTGAGCGCTTCGCCAAACTAGGCTCGGGCGGAGTCACCATCTGCGGCGACCTCATGCAGCGGGTCACGGAACAGGGCTTGAAAGAGTGGACCGATCTTGCCGATATTTCCGAACCCTACGAAGGTCGCGAATTGCGTATCAGCTACCGTCAAACCGAACGGCTATTTTCAATTGCCAAGGACCTTTATCGCCATTCGCGCGGCATTGAACCCGATTTCAAATCCGCGTTTCCTAAACGCCCGGAGGATCCACCGCCGTTGCTGCATAAAGGCACCAGCGAGAAACCAACCGAACTATGGCTCACCAATCGTGTTTGCGAAATCCACGCCTTGTGCGGCCAGCACCTGCCCACGACGGCAGTTTTGGTGGCTCATCAGGATGACGTGGAACCACTCCGACAAAAACTGAAACCCATCCTATTGGAAAATGGACTTGAGCTTGAGGCATCTCATGGCGGACAAGCTCTTGGCGATTCGGCCCGCGTTCGCATTTTCCCGGTCGAGTTTATCAAAGGCTTGGAATTTGAAGCGGTCTTTTACGTCGGCCTCGATCGCATGGCGGAAATCCACAAGGATCTCATAGACAATTATGTCTATGTCGGCTTGAGTCGCGCCCGTAGTTTCCTCGGTGTCACCATCGAGCGGCAGTTCCCACCAAGACTCAAGAGCATTGCCGACCACTTCGTCCAGGACGGAAGTTGGGCGCCAAATCCAGTTGCCTGATCCAAAATGAAGACAGGCGAAACAACCATCTCGCGAGAAAATTCCCGCTATCCGGCGGGATTGGTTCGGCGCTTGGGCGCGGACGCCCCGCCAGAATTAACCGCCATCGGCAATCTCAACTTGCTCGATCTGCCGAAAACCGCGCTGTTCTGCTCCGCCCGCTGTCCCGGCAATGTCATCCTCCCCACCTATGACCAAGTCGCCAAGTGGCGCGATACTGAGCGCTGTGTCATCAGCGGCTTCCATTCGCCGGTGGAAAAAGAATGCCTGCAAATTCTCGTGCGCGGCGATGCCCCGGTCATTCTCTGCCCCGCCCGCGGAATGTTGGAGCGCCGGCCCGCCCAATGGGCGATTGCGGCCGCCGGCGGCCGGCTGCTGCTGCTCTCCTGCTTTCCGCCTACGGCCCGGCGCGTCACCGCCGGACTTGCCGCCCGGCGCAACGAATTCGTGGCCGCCTTGGCCGACGAGGTGTTCATCGCCCACGCCACCGCCGATGGCCGGGTGGCAGCCATGGCCGACCGCGTGCGCGGCTGGGGCATTCCCCTTACCTCCCCAAACCCGACGATTGCCTGAGCCAGACCTTCACCAGTGCTGATAACCTGCTGTTTCGAGGACCACGCATGTCGTGGTTCAAAGCCTTTCTTGCTTGGCCGGTTGGCCGGGAATTTGGGGCTGCGGACTTGTCTCGCCCCCGTTTTGCCGATAGAGTCCCCGTCGAGCAAAACATGGACAAGAGCAAAAAAACGCGGTGGGAAAAGCGGATGCTGCGCTGGCAGATTGCGCTGGCGATCCTGATCCCGCTGTTATTCGGGCTGGTCCTTTATTTTGTTGCCCAGCTCATTCATTAACGGGGCATGCTTTGCATGCCGTTCGTCGCGAGCTTGGTCCACGTTTCACCCCCATCGACGTTCCGGCCAGACCGCGCCCCAGCAGGTCGTGCCCTTGAAGCCAAAACCCATTTGGCGATGGTTGACGCCGACCGCCAGCAGCGTCTTGGGGGCGTTGGGATCAAAGAGCACCTTCTGAATTGGAGCGGTGATCGTGCTGCGGAGGACGGAGAAACCTGGTAAGCTCCACTGCGGCCTGAGAGTTTGGGGCCACGGAAGATTTGTGCCCAACTGCCTCTGTCCTTGGAAAAAAACCATAATTCGGCCTTGGAAACGGGAGAAAACTCATCCGTCCGATACGTTCGATACGTCCAATACAGGAGAAAGTTTGGCATCCCTTGGACGGGGGTGCTTACTGCTGGTTTTACCAGCGAAACGGCCTCAATCCCGCTTCAGTTTTCTGCCTTTCGCCCTCATCTTCGCCCTCATCCTCATCCTCATCCTCATTCTCGCTTTTTTTATTTGGTTGCGGCCTCAGCCGCGCTGGGTATTTCGTGGTTTAGATCTTTTTCTTAGCCGAGGATTTGGGCTTTCGTCTCGCCCCTTGTTTCTGAGAAACAAAAAATCGTCTAATTTCGCCATTTCGTGTTTCTCAGAAACACACTCGCCTCGGCCGCCGGTGCTATGCTCTCCCCGGCTGGTAACCACCCCCAGCCACGATGACCACTCAGCGTCACATGGAAGGTCAGGAATCCGTGAATCCACGAATCCTTCTCCCGCCGAACCGCATACTCGGTTTCCGATTTCTGCTCTCTGCTTTCCAAATTTCTGCTTTGCCCCTCAAGTCCGCCTGAATCCGCCCAAATCCGACCATACAATTTATGAACACCACCCCCAAAGGAAAAATCGGACGCCTCCCAAAACACATACAAGAACAGGTCAATCAAAGGCTTGAGCAGGGTGAGCCAGGCCGCTCTCTGGCCGCCTGGCTCAATTCCCTGCCGGAGGTGCAGGCGCTGCTCGCGGCCGAATTTGCCGCCAAACCCATCCGCCCGCAGAACCTCTCCACCTGGCGTCACCACGGCTACCACGCTTGGCTCTGCCAGAAACAGTCGCAAGCGCTCGTGCAGCAGTTGATCGCTGAAGACAACAAGCTGCAGCCACCGGGGACGCCGCGGTTGTCGGACCGGATGGCAGGGTGGATTACCGTCCGGTTCTTGGTAGCCGCGCGGACGCTTTCCGAAAACATGGCCGGAAGCCCATCCAATTTAAAGTTGTTGCGCCAATTCGCTCACGACCTTATCGCTCTGCGACGGGGCGACCATAGCGCGGCCCGCTTGGCTCTGGAGCAGGAGCGGTTGCATCGCCGACTCCAAGTTTTGAAACGCCCTGAAAAAGTGCCTCTACCGCCAGCGCCCGCCAAAATTTAATGCGCAAAAATCCGTTCCCATCTTCGCCGCGCCCGCCTATGCCCCCCGTAAGCCGAAAACTGCGTGGCCCTCGCGTAAACTTTGTTTCCAGCCCCACTGGGTGGAAAATAAAATTGTCCCCTGCCCCGTTTCGCGGCAAACTCCGCGTTCCTATGCAGGCAATCAATCTCGGAATGATGGGCGGCGGAACGGTCGGCAGCGGCGTGTTCCACGCGTGGCAGAAAAACGGCGATCTCCTCGCCGCGCGCCTCGGTGTCAAAATCAATTTCCGCAAGATCGCGGTGAAGGCGTTCGACGAGCCGCGCCCGTATCCCCTCCCGCGCGCGCTGATGACGACCGACTGGCGGGAAGTCGTGAACGATCCGGAAATTCAGATTGTGATCGAACTCGTCGGCGGGTGCGGCATCGCCAAGACCATGATTCTCGCCGCGCTGGCCTTGGGGAAGACCGTGGTCACCGCCAACAAGGCGCTGCTCTCGGCGCACGGGCCGGAGCTGTTTGCCGCCGCGACCCGGAGCGGCGCGAATCTGTATTACGAGGCCAGCGTTTGCGGCGGCATTCCCATCATTAAATCGCTGCGCGAAGGGTTCGCCGCCAACCAGTTCCCCGCCATTTATGGGATCGTCAACGGCACCTGCAATTATATTTTGTCGCGCATGAAGGCCGAGGGCGCGGATTTTGCCGCGGTGCTGGCCGAGGCGCAGCAACTGGGTTATGCGGAGACCCCGCCGGACCTGGATATCGACGGCAAAGATGCCCAGCACAAGACGGGCATTCTCGCCTCGCTCGCGCATGGTTTCTGGGTGCAGCCTGAGGAGATTCACACTGAAGGCATCCGCCACGTGTCGAAGCTGGACATGGAATTTGCCGCGAAACTCGGCTACACGATCAAACTGCTGGGCATTGTCAAACTAGTCGCTCTCCCAGCGGCCGGTGCCCGTCGGCCACGCGCCGGGGCGAAGCTGCCGGCACCATACGGAACGGCGATCCAAGTGTCGGTTTATCCCGCGCTCATCCCCACTGACCATGTGCTGGCAAGCGTGAACCAAGTGTTCAACGCCGTGTTGGTGCGCGGCGACATCGTGGGCGACACGCTGTTTTATGGGCGCGGCGCGGGCAAGGATGCCACGGCCAGCGCCGTCTTGAGCGACGTGGCCGACGCCGCGCTGGACTTGAAGCTCGGCACGAAGGTGCGGGTGCCGCCGTTTGTGGCATACGCCGGGAAAGGCCGCGTCGCGCCGCTGGACGGAGTCCCTTCGCAATATTACGTCCGCTTCAGCATCGTGGACCGGCCCGGCGTTTTGGGGAAAATTGCCGCCATTTTTGGCGCGGCCAGGATCGGCATCGCCTCGGTCATCCAGCCCGAAGCCCATGAGGGCGAAACCGTGCCGCTGATTCTGATGATTCACGAAGCCCCCAATTCCGCGATGCGCCAGGCGCTGGACAAAATCGCCAAACTGCCGTCGGTGAAGGCCAGTCCCGTCATGTTTCGGGTGGAAAATCTGAAATGAGCCAAGCTCGAATGGCCTTGCCAATAATCTTCCATAGCACGAACCGCCAGTCGCCGGCGGTCAACTTGCGCGAGGCGCTGCTGCAAGGCCAAGCGCCCGATCGTGGGCTGTATTTCCCGGAAACATTTCCGCAGTTGACGCTGGAAGAAATCGCCGGCTTCGCCAAGCTGCCCTATCACGAAGTGGCGTGTCGCGTGCTGGCCAAATTCACGGCAGGCATCATTCCTGAACCCGAGCTGGCCGTCATGTGCCGCGAGGCTTACCATTTCAGCATCCCGCTCGAAAAGATCTACGATCGGGTTTTTCTGATGCGGCTGGACCAGGGACCGACGGCGTCGTTCAAGGATTTTGCGGCCCAGATGATGGCCCGGATGTTTGGCCGTTTTCTGCGCGAAGATGGCCGGCACGTGACCATCCTGACCGCCACCAGCGGCGATACCGGGTCGGCGGTGGCGCATGCGTTCCACAACATTCCTGGCGTGCGCGTCATCGTGCTGTTTCCCATTGACGAAGTCAGCGAGAGTCAACGCAAGTTGATGACCACCCTGCGCGACAACATCCGCTCGGTGGCGATTGACGGCAAATTCGACGACTGCCAGGCGATGGTCAAGCAGGCCTTTGCCGATCCGGCGCTCAGCCACATTCCGCTGTCGTCCGCCAACTCGATCAACATTGGCCGCCTGCTGCCACAGAGCGTCTATTACTTTTACGCCGCCTCGCGCCTGGCGCAACCGGGCGAGCCGATGGTGTTTTCCATTCCCAGCGGGAATTTTGGGGATATGATGGGCGCGGTGGTCGCGCGGCAGATGGGCTTGCCCATGCGAAAAATCATCGTCCCCGTCAACGACAACGACGCCTTTCCCAAATTCCTGGCGACCGGGGTCTATGAAAAAATCTCGCCGTCCCGCAACTCCGTTTCCAACGCGATGAACGTGGGGCATCCGAGCAATCTCGCGCGATTGGTGGCGGTGTATGGCGGGCAGATGGACGAAACCGGCCGCATTCACCGGCAACCCGACTTGACCGCCATGCGCCGCGATTTATTTTCGACCTCGGTTTCCGATCCGCGCACCGTGGCCGGGGTGCGCGACTTCTGGAACAGATTCCAACTCTTGCTGGAACCGCACGGCGCCGTCGCCTGGCAGGGTTTTCTAGAGTGGAACGCCGTCGATCCGCTGGGTCAGACCCCGGCAGTGATCGTGGAGACGGCGAACCCGGCGAAATTTCCCGAGGAAGTCGAGAAAGTCGTCGGCTGGCCGCCCGACGTCCCAGAGAACATGCTGGCAGCATTGAAGCTGCCGGAGGATTTTGACCGCATGGGTGCCGAATACGAGAAATTCAGGGAGTATCTGCTTCGGGCGCACGCATAACTCAAGCCGATTAGGCGGAGCGAACGGGTTGAACGGCACGCGGCCAAGGAAATGACGCGCCCGGCCTTACCGGTGCTGCTGGTCCATCATGTTGCCGAGAGCGCCGCCTTGCCAGCCTTCCGGCGTATTCCACGGCCGTACCGAGGCGTTGTCGGACTCGGTGGAGGCGCAGCCCGAAAGGAGCGCGGCAAAAGACACTAGCGCCAACAGGAGGAAAAGATGTGCCGCGCGTATTTTCACTTTAGGAAGCGGCGGGATGCGCCGGGGTGACGATATCGCCTTCCAGCACTTCACCAAGTTTCCATCCCGGAAGAATGTTGGCGATGCTGCGGTGTTCTTGCACATTGCTGAGAACCACTTTAGCGACCAATTTGCCATCGCGACTGACGAGCATTTCACCTTCGTTAACCGCCCCTTTATCACCGCCGATGTCCAGGACGACAAAATCCCATTTGGGATCCACGACCACGACCTTGCCTTTGAGATCGGCAGGCAGTTTAACGAAAGGATTCTCCCCGATGAATTTATCCAGTTCGGCTTTGGTCGCCACGAGATTTCGCCTTAGCACTTCCTTTTCCGCATTAATGACCGCAATCTCCATCTGCGCATCCTTGAAGTTCTTGTTGAGCTTAACGACCTGGTCCGCCGTCAAATCGCTCGCTTTGTAGGCCTCCAGTTGATTCCGCGTGTCGGCGAGGTCGGCGGTCGTCGCGGTGAGCTTGGTGGCAAGGTCATCCGCGCGTTTGGACTGCGCATCGGCGCGAGCGGCCGCCTTGGTCAGTTCGGACTTGGTGTCGGCCAGATCCTGGGTGGTTTGGGCCAGATCGCTCTTGGTCTTCTTCAACTCCGCCTTGGTCTTGGTGTGGGCGGCGATCTCCGCCACTTTGTCGTCCTTTTCCTTGTCCCGCTGGCCCTTCAATGTCGGGATTTGGGTGGAAAATTCATAGTAAGCCAGCCCGCCCGCGCCGAGACCGGCAAGGATGGCCACAATTAAACTGATGCGAAGTAACATGGTCTGTTGCAGTTTTCAAAAGATTAAACCTGCCAGCCCATGCTGTCAACGATCCTTTATGCCGAATCTGCTTTTGTCTTCACTCTCCGCCTCCAGTTCGCACGCAAAACGAAAAGTCGCTCCACTCCCCAGGAAGTGGGGAAATCGTCCGACCACAACCCGGCAGGCCCTCAGGGCGGAGTCAAGCATGGGGTGGGGACGGCTCGTCCCCAAGATCTTATGGCCAAAACGGAAAACCTGCGGGCAAGCCATCCCCACCCCGGTTTCCGCACTTTCCTGAATCCACCCGAGGCAGGCCAGGCCATCCTGCAGGCCGCATTTGGGCTTGCAAAGCGCTGGTTTTGGGGGCACATTTAGCCTATACCCATGCAACTGAAACATTCGCTTCAGCTCGCCTATTGCACAAACGCGCATCGCGGGGAGACTTGGGAGGAGGTGTTTTTTTCACTGCAACACCACACTTTGGCCGTCCGCGACCGGATCAGCCCGCACCAGCCGTTTGCCATCGGGTTGCGCTTAAGCGAATGCGCGGCCAGGGAATTGAGCGACCCCGGCACGATGCTCGAATTTCGCCGCTGGCTTGGCAAGAATTCCTGCTATGTGTTCACGATTAACGGCTTCCCCTTCGGCCAGTTTCATGGCCGCCGGATCAAGGAGCACGTTTACAATCCGGATTGGGTGCTACCGGAGCGCGTGGCCTACACCAATCTCTTATTTAATCTGCTGGCCGATTTGCTGCCCCCCGGCCTCGAGGGCAGCGTCAGCACCCTCCCCGGCACGTTTAAGGGGTTTTATCCGTCCCTCGAAGCGCTGAAAACCATCCGCCAAAATATCTGGCGCAGCGTGGAACACATTGCCCGGATCAGTTCCAAAACCGGCCGCAAACTGCATCTGGGTCTGGAACCCGAACCGCTCTGCCTGCTGGAAAGCAGCTTCGAGACGATGCATTTCTTCGACCAACTTCGCGCCGAACATCCGCGGGACGAAAGACTGGCCGAACATCTCGGAGTCAATTATGACACGTGCCACTTTGCCGTGGAATTCGAGGAGCCGCAAAACGCGCTGGCCTGCCTCGTGCATCACGGCATCAAAATCAGCAAAATCCAGCTCAGTTCCGCGCTCAAGGTCTCCCCCACGCCAGCCGCGCGGGTAGCCTTGCAACCATTTGCCGACGACGTTTATCTGCATCAGGTCGTGGCTCGCGATGCAGACGGCAACCGGACGATTTTCCCCGATCTGCCCGACGCCTTGGCCCACGCCCGCTCGGCTTGGGGCTCGGAAACCGTGGAGTTGCCGGAATGGCGGATTCACTTTCACGTTCCGTTGCACGCGCCCGCCGCGCCGCCATTTGACAATACCAACGATCATTTGCTCGGCATGCTCGATCTGCTCGCCAGCAGCCCGCAGATTTGTGCCCACTTGGAAATGGAAACCTACACTTGGGAGGTGCTACCGCCGGAACTCAAAGCGGAAAGCGTGACCGAGCAGTTGGCTGCCGAATATG
>Ga0302320_10027341_pt1 | contig 10996 bp, 7 predicted proteins | sample Bog_T0_3_FD_202130 | JGI IMG/M metagenome (GOLD analysis project Ga0302320, IMG submission 202130) | Peat permafrost microbial communities from Stordalen Mire near Abisko, Sweden - Bog_T0_3 | ecosystem: Environmental > Terrestrial > Soil > Wetlands > Peat | place: Sweden: Abisko, Stordalen Mire... | reverse complement strand
CCGGAGCGGATCAGGCTCTGTCTCATCGACGTGCAGCACGACCTGTTCGATCTCGGCGGGGAGTTGTGCATCCCCGGACATCGAATGATCACGGCGGCCTACATCGAGCGGCTCGAGAAGCAATTGGATGAGTTCAACGGGGATCTTGCGCCGCTCAAGGAATTCATTCTTCCCGGCGGCGGCCCCGCCGCCGCCGCCTGCCACGTGGCGCGCACGGTGTGCCGGCGCGCGGAACGCCGCTGCTGGTCGCTGGCGCGTGCCGAGCCCGTGGGCCCGGAGGTTCTCAAGTACTTGAATCGCCTCTCAGACCTGCTGTTCGTGCTGGCCCGTGTGCTGGCGCGCAACGAGAGCGGCGGCGACGTGCTCTGGCAGCGAACGCGCCCGCAATAGTCAGCGCGCTGCGCAGGCCGCGTGCACCAGCCTTCTCACGCGCGGCCAATCAAAGGCCGGGCCCGGATCCGTCTTGCGCCCGGGAGCAATGTCGCTGTGGCCCACCAGACGGTTCGGCGACAATCGCGGATACGCGGCACACAGCGCGGCGATCGCGTCGGCGAGAGCCGCATACTGCGCCTCCTCGTACGCAACCGTATCAGCGCCCTCCAGTTCCACCCCTATCGAAAAATCGTTGCAGGCCTGGCGTCCGTCATACAGCGACTCCCCGGCGTGCCATGCCCGATCGGTGAATTTCACGTACTGCGTCAAGGCACCGTCGCGGCGGATAACCAGATGCGAGGACACGCGCAGCGAGGCGATCTGCGCAAAGTACGGATGCGCGTCCGCCGGCAATGTATTCGTGAACAGACAGTCGATCCACGGGCCGCCGAATTCATCGGGAGGCAGGCTGATTCCGTGCACGACAATGAGATCGGCTTCGACCCCCGGGGGCCGCGAGTCGCAATTGGGAGAAGCAAGGTACGTCGCGCCGCACATGCGCGCGCTTATTCGGTCCACCTGCAAATGCCGATCCTCGAGTGACAATGCAGACGCTAGCATATGCGACAATCCCGCCGATATGAACGCTCCGGTGCCATCTTGAGATTGACGCGGGTCTACCTCGATGCCGAGCTGATCCCGGGCACGCTGCTGGAGCTTCCCGCCGATACGGCGTCACATTTGGTCAAGGTGCTGCGGGCGCGCAGCGGCGAGGAACTCATCCTGTTCAACGGCAACGGCCGCGAGTTCGCCGGGTCGATCGAGAGTGTGCGCGGCTCGCGCGCGATTGTGCGGGTCGCTGAAGGCTTGGAAGTAGACCGGGAATCCCCACTTGCGATAACGCTGGTGCAATGCGTGCCGCGGGGCGATCGCATGGATTTTATCGTGCAAAAGGCGACCGAACTCGGCGTCGCGCGCATCGTGCCGGTGTTGAGCCAGCGCAGCGTGGTGCATCTGGACCGCAAGCGGTCGGAATCCAAGCTCGCGCATTGGCGCGGCGTGGCGGTGAGCGCCTGCGAGCAATGCGGCCGCAATCGCCTGCCGCAGGTCGATCCACCCCGGCCGCTGATCAACTACCTCGGCGAATCGCAGCCGGGTGCGGTGCGCCTGGTTCTGGAGCCGGAGCTGTCGGGCAGCAATCCGCAGCTGGATTTCGGGTCTGCCGCGCAGATCGCGGTGGGCCCCGAGGGCGGCTTCGCGCCCGAGGAGCTGGAAGCATTTCGCGTGGCGAAGTTCTCCCGCCTCACCCTGGGTCCCCGCATATTGCGCACCGAAACAGCCGCGCTTGCCGCAATCGCCTGGCTGCAAGTGCGTTTCGGCGATATGCAGAGCCTCTAGACCATCACCGAGGTTTCTTCGGCGATCATTTGTTCGAGCCGCGGCAAATCCGGGATGAGCGGCGTCTCGTTGACCATGTGGACCTGGCAAATCACCGGCGACCGCTCGGGGAAGCTGCGCGATGGATCAGGCCGCACCACCTCGGCGTTCACCCGCACCAGCTGCGGAAAGCCCTGCGTGAGCATGCCGAAGTAGCCGGACTGCAATTTGCCGCCGGTCGCGTGAAAAATAACGATGCGGGTGCGGCTGGAGACCACTGGCAGGGGTTGACCGAAAGCTCCTTCGAAATACACCACCGGCACGTTGCGCCCGCCCCAGCTCACCACGCCGGCGTACCAGGGGGGAGCGTTGGTCATTTCCGCGGGCGCTTGATAGCCGATGACCTCCGCGACGCAGGCGCGCGGCACGATCAGCCGTTCGCCCGCGAGCGGCACCAGCAGGCTGTAGAGCTCGTCGCGTAGATCAGACACTGGCGCTTCCGCGCGCCACCGCGCTGCGGCGGTTGACCAGCGGCTCGATTGCATCCAACAACTGGCTTTCCTGATACGGCTTGCCGAGATAGTCGTCCACGCCGATCTCGATGGCGCGCGCCCGATGCTTTTCGCTGACCCGCGAGGTGATCATGACGATCGGTATGTCCTTGAGCCGCGGATCGTTGCGCACGTGCGTGGCGACCTCGTAACCATCCATGCGCGGCATTTCGATGTCCAGCAATATGATGTCCGGCAGATTCTCTTGCAGCAGCGACACGGCGTCGACACCGTCCTTGGCGGTCAGCACGCGCATGCCGTTGCGCTCCAGCAGCCGCTGAGTCACGCGGCGCACCGTGATCGAATCGTCCACGACCAATGCAAACGTACGCCGGTCGCGCTGATCGAGGACCGGCGCATCCGCCGGCCGGGCGCGCCATTCGGAACGAACCAGGGCGCCCATGTCGAGAATGATGACGATTCGACCGTCGCCGAGGATGGTGGCGCCCGCGATGCCGCGGATGGCCGAAATCTGCGGGCCCAAGGATTTCACCACGATCTCGCGGCTGCCCACCAACTCGTCGGTCACCAGTGCCGTGGAGTGCTCGCCCGCGCGCACCAAGGCGACCGCCATCGAGACATCCGCCTCGGGCAACAGGGTCGGGCCAAGGCCGACGAACGAGCCCAATTGCTGGAAACGATACTTCTGGCCGCCGTATTCGAACGGCGGCGCGTCCTTGCCCAGGTGTCTCGCCACGATGTTTCTGGGCAGGCGCACCACGCCCTCCACCGTCGCCAGCGGCAATGCGTAAACCTCTTCCGCAACCCGCACGATCAGCGCCTGGCTGATCGCCAGGGTGAACGGCAGGCGGATGGTGAAGCGCGACCCCTTGCCGGGTGTCGATTCGATGAACAGGCCGCCGCCCAATTTCTTGACTTCGGTGGCCACGACATCCATGCCGACGCCGCGGCCTGCGGCTTGCGTGACCCGGCCTGCGGTGCTGAAACCTGGCTCCAGAATGAGCTGCACGGCCTCTTCGTCCGTGAGCTTCGCTTGAGGATCGGCGAGCCCCAAGGCCACCGCCTTTTCGCGAATCAGCTTGACGTTGATGCCGCTGCCGTCGTCGGCGACCACGATCACGACCTCGGCTCCGTCGCGCGCCAGCGCGACCGAGATTCGGCCCACGTCCGGCTTGCCCAGCGCGGCCCGCCTGGCCGGATTCTCGACGCCATGCACCACGGCATTGCGCAACATGTGCTCCAGCGGCGGAACGATGCGTTCGAGCATCTGCCGGTCGAGCTCGGCCGCCGCACCCTCAATCGAGAGCTCGGCGCGCTTGCCGGTGTCGTTGGCCGCCTGGCGAACCAGGCGCGTGAGGCGTTGCGCGTGACGCTGGAACGGCACCATGCGCGTGCGCATGAGGCTGTTTTGCAGCTCGGTGATCACCCGAGACTGCTGCGTCAGCAGGTTCTGCGCCTCGCGCGTCAATGTCTCGAGCAACCCCTGGATGCTGGCGACGTCGCTGGAGGTCTCGGCGAGAGCGCGCGAGAACTGCTGCAGGACGGAATACCGGTCGAGTTCCAGCGGATCGAAATCGCTGCGCCGCGGGTCTTCATCCTGGTGCCTGTTCAATACCTGCGCTTCGGTCTCGATTTCGAGCCCGCGCAATTGCTCCTTGAGGCGCGTCACGGTGCGCGCCAGCTCCGCCAGGTTGAAGTCGATCGAGTTCACCTGCTGATCGAGGCGCGCGCGGAAAATGCTCACCTCGCCCGCGTTATTGAGCATGGTGTCGAGCAAGTCGGCGTCCACCCGCGCCATTTCGACGCGTTCGGGCTGAACGACTTCGCGTCCGGGCAGCACCGGCGCACTGCCCGTCTCGAGGCTCGGGGCGTCCTCGTTCACGGCGGCGTGTTCAGCTGCAGGCTGCGCAACGATGACAGCCGGGACCGGTCGCGATGCGGCGGCCGGTTCCGCGGGCGGCGCTTCCACCGGGCGCCCGGGGCTGGCCAAGTCGCGAATCCGCGCGATCAAAGGTCCCGCCGCGGGCGGAAGTACTCCTCGGCTCACCGACTCGCGCATGTGCGCGAGCTGGTCGAGACTCGACTGCATGACGCTGTGCGCCAGATCGTCTCCCGCGACCTGGCCACCGTCGATCTGAATGACCAAAGTTTCCAGCTCGTGGCTCAAGTCGCCCATCGCGCTGATGCCCGCCATGCGGGCTCCGCCTTTAAGAGTGTGCAATTGACGCTGCAATTCGGCGACTCGATCCTTGTCCCTGCGATCCTTGTTCCACGCCGTCAACGACACTTCCGCAGCCTCGAGCAGCTCGGTGGCTTCTTCGCTGTAGATGTTCGCGATCTCGTGGTCGAATTCGTCGGCGGCCGCGGGCTCGGGCACCGCAGCGGGCGGCTCGAATTCGGGCGTGGCCGGCGCCGGCGCCAGTTCCGGCATGCTCGCCGATGCGCTCGTTTCGTTGGCTTCGCGTGCAAGATCCGCATCAAGCTCGGCTTCGAGCTGCTGCAGCCGCTCCAGCAACCGCGGTTGCTGGGAAAAGTACGCCGTATTCTCGTTGATGTGCGAGACCACCTCATCGATTGCGCGCACGGCGTCGGCAAGGGCCGCCAGACCGGGATCGGTCAATCCACGGCCGCTGTCGAAGACCTTGCGCATGAAGTGGTTGAGCGGCTCGGTGATCCGAATGCCGTGGCGCGCCTCGGCCATTTTCGAGCTGCCGCTCAAGGTGTGAATCGCCCGGTATACCGCCTCGGGCAGGTCATGCGGCGCGAGCTGTCCGCCGCGCTTGCGAAGATACTCGCGAATCTCGGTCAGATGGCTCGAAGCCTCCTTGCTGTATATCTCGTGCAGCATTGGATCCATGGCCGACTTGGGCCCAGCCACTGCCGCGGCGGTCGTCGGCGCGTCGCTCGTCGGCTCCGCGACAGCCGCTGCGGTGCCGGCCGGCTCGGCAGCGGGTGGCGTTGCGACGGTAGTAGAGGCAGCATGCCCGGACCACGTGGCCGCGGTCATGGTCTCGCTCCTCGTCTCGGCCAACCCGGCGCGATCCTCGGGAGCCGCTTCCGATGCGGCTGCCTGTTCCGGTTCGCGGCCGTCCGCGTATGCATAGGCGCGCGCCACCAGAGCTTCCACCGGTGTCGCCAGCGGCCGGCCCGTCTCGAGCTGTTCCACCAACTGAGGCAGCAGCGCGACCGCATTACGCAGCAGGACCATCATTCCCGGCGTGCGCGACAGCGTCTTGTCGATGATGCGGTTCAGCAAATTCTCGATTGACCAGCCGAATTCCGCAATCAAGCCGGCACCGACCATCCGGCCGCTGCCCTTCAGGGTATGGAAGCTGCGCCGCAGTGATCCCAAGGACTCCATGTCCATCGGATTCTCATCCCACAGCGGGAAGCTCTTATTGATGGAGGCGACTTCTTCCTTGGCCTCCTCGATGAACAGCTCGACGAATTGCGGGTCGACCGCATCCGCCTTGGGCGCGCCGACCATGGGGTCGGTGAGGGCATGCGTGCGGTGGCTGGCCCCCAATGCGACCGTGGCTTCGGGTTCGAGTTTGACGGTCTTTGCGGCATCGCCTTCGGGAAGCTCGATTTGCGGCACGCGCGAGGGCGCCGCCTCGGTCAGCGCCTTGATGCATATCTCGGCATTGTCCAGCATGTACCAGGGATCCGTGCGCCCGTTCTGCAGCGTTTCCATGTAGTACTCGATGCTGACGATCGCATCGGCAACCCGTTCCAGGCGCAAGGCATCGGGAGCGGCCGCGCCGGGCTCTATCAGCTTGCGCACCTGCGTGCCGATCGCATCCATCAATTCGACCGCTCTGCCCTTGCCGAGCATGGTGAGTCCGGCAGTAATGCCACGCAGCAGCTGCGGCACATTGTCGAGACCCTGCGGGGAAAATTCCGCCGGCTTTTGTACCGCGACGGTCACGGCTTCCTTGATGCGCGCCAGGTTGACGATGCACTCGCGCATCACCGCCTCGCTGACCAGCCGGAATTCCAGATCCTGGTCGACCGGCAGATCGCTGGCGGAGACATTCTGCGCCGCCGGCAGAATCAGACGCACCAGTTGATCGTCCAAACTGTCCTCGACCGAGAGCAGCACACCGGCCATCTTGATCAGTCCGTCCTCGGCGGGCGCCCTTCCGTCGGATAGCATGCCCGACAGATCGAAAATCTCCTGCTGTACCCGCTGACGCAGTTCGCCGAGGCCGAGCACGCCCAAGGTGTCGCTGATCTTCTTCAGCAAATCAAGCTGTGGAACGAGTTCCTCTATGCCGCCACCACCGCGCCGCACGAAGATGTCGAGGACGTCCTTTACCTTGGAGAGATCCTCCTTGATCGCCGCGGCGACGGTTCGCATCAGCTTGACGCTGGGAGCGGAGAGGCTTTCGCGCTCCTGCTCGATCGAATCGTCCACCGGCAAGAGCTCCGACAGCTTGAACGACGCGCGCACCGCCGCGATTCGGCCGCCGCTGGTCGTGGCCCGGGCGACGTAATAAAGCAGGTTGTTCAGTAGATCGACGGGCGGGTTCTCGCAGTAGCGCGCCTCGCCGATTTCGTACAGCGTCTTGATTTGCCGATCGGCTTGGCCGAGCAGGCGCTTCAATGTCGCGCTGCCTTCCAAGCCATTGGCGCGCACGGCCTCCAAGATCGCGCCGATCACCCACCACAGCTGGAACACGGGCTGGGTGGTGGCGACCTGTTCGAGCTTTTCGGCGACCTTGGTGAGAATGTCCAGATTCTGGACGGTGCGCTCGCCCCGGATGTAGCCCAGCAAACCGATCTGGAATCGCGGCCGCAAGCGCCTCGCCCACTGCACCACCGAGATTCCCGTTTCTCCCGGCGCCTCGGATTGCGGTTGCGCGGCCTGATCGGATTTCAAGTTCAGCAGCAGCAGCGTGCCTTCGGACAACAGCGGGCTGCCGCGAACCGAGCGTAAGTCGTTGAGCAGGGGCAGCAGTACCAGAGCAAGATCGCGGCCGCCGGATAGCACCCGCTCCAAGTACGTCGGTAGCTGAACCATCGCGCGCATCAAGGCGTCCAGGCCGTCGACCTGGCGCTTCTGGTCATTGCTGGAGCTGAGCAGGTAAAGAGTGACGTGCTCCATCTCCTCGGCGAGAAGGGCGGCGCCGTAAACTTCGACCAGCCGCAGCGCCCCGTGCGCCGAATGCAGGAGTTCCGCGCACTTTTCCAGCAGCGCGCGTTGATCCGGGCGCTCTGCATAGCCTTCGAGGGCTGCGCGCGCATCGTTGAGAGTCGCGGCCAGTTCCTTGGCGACGATGTGCAAGGTTTGAGAGCTGATGTCGGTCATGCCGGGATCATTTGGTCATCGACGCTTAAGCGCTGAAGCCACTGGCCTTGCGCATCTTCGCGGAACTATCCGTGCTGCCGCTGCCGCCGGTAACGCCGCTCGCGTCCGTGCCGGCGCCGGCCGGGTCCTTGATGGAGGGCAGGCGCGTGGAGGACGTGCCTCCCATCGTGGTGGTGCCCCCGCCGTAGTCCGGAAGGCGGAAGCCCGCCACGGATTTGCGCAGCTGGGCGGACAGGGCCGCGAGCTTGCCGATGGAGGCCGCCGTCGCCTTGGAGCCTTCCGCGGTTTGAGTGGATATCTCGCGCACCACATGCATGTTCTTGGAGATGTTGCCGGACGCGGCCGCCTGCTGCCGGGCGCTGGCGGAGATGTTCTGCACCAGGTTCGCGATTTGATTGGAAACCTGCTCGATTTCCTCGAGCGCGGCGCCGGCATTTTCCGCGAGCAGCGCGCCGCCGACCACATCCGTGGTGCTGCGTTCCATGGATACCACCGCCTCGTTGGTATCCGTTTGGATGGTGCGGACCAGAACCTCGATTTGCTTGGTCGCATTGGCCGCACGCTCGGCCAGCCGCTGCACTTCATCCGCCACGACCGCGAAACCGCGGCCCGCCTCGCCCGCCATGGACGCCTGGATGGAGGCGTTCAACGCGAGAATATTGGTTTGCTCGGCAATATCGTTGATCAGCTCCACGATGTTGCCGATCTCCTGCGAACTCTCGCCGAGGCGTTTGATGCGCTTGCTGGTCTCCTGGATGGTCTCGCGAATGGTGTTCATGCCGTCGATGGTGCGGCGCACCGCATCCCCGCCCTTGTGCGCGATGTCCACCGAGTAGCGGGCGACGTCGGCGCAGCGCTCGGAATTTCCGGAAACTTCCTCGATGGAAGAGGCCATATCGGCCATGGATTCGCTGGCGGAGGAAATTTGGCGCGACTGCGCGCCGCTCGCCTTCGCCATGTTCGCCGCCGCCGATTGCGTCTGCTTGGCGGCGCCGTCCAGCTGAATCGCGCTGTCGTTGATGGTGGTGACGAGTTCGCGCAGCGCGTCGACGGCATAGTTGATCGAATCTGCAATGGCGCCGGTGATATCTTCGGTCACCGTAGCCTGCACGGTGAGATCGCCGTCGGCCAGGCTTGACAGCTCATCGAGCAAGCGCATGATCGCCTCTTGATTGCGCTCGTTCTCACGCACCCGCAATTCGGAGGTGCGCCGCAGTGTGACCGTCTTGAGGTTCATCCAAGCGAGCGCCGCCAGCAGTGCGGCGGCCGCTCCCAGCAGCAGCAGAATCCATGGCTTGGAGCTCGCGCCGGCTTCCACCGGAGCGGGCGCCGCGTTGCCAATGCCGGCGGACAGACTGCCCGCCAGAGCCGGCAGCGCGCGGGCCGCCGCCTGAGCTTTGGACAAGGGCTGGGCGGCACCGATCGCCTTGCGCACGCTGTTCGCAAATTCCTGGTTTCGCTGCACCACGATCTTCAAGCGCTGTTCGGCGTCCGCTCCGGTCACCCGCGTCAAGGATAGACCCGATTCCTCTCCCGACAAGCCGCGCACCACCTGGTTCAAGAATTCCAAGCCGTCGGCAAGCCGCTGCGCCGCCGGGGCGGCATCGCTCACGCCCAGCGCCAGGCCGTTCAGGTCCTGTTCAACTCGTTGCACGGTGAGCTCAAAGCGCTCGAGGTAGCGGCTCATGCCATCGAGCTTTTGGACGCCGGCCGCGCTCGCGAGATCACCCAGCTCGGACAGCAATTTCGGCGCCAATTCACGCACCTGTAGATTCGACGCCTGGATCACCTCGACGGAGGAGCGCGCCTCGCCGACTTCGCTAATGTCGCTGCTGAACTTGCTCCAGTCCGCACCGAGCTTGGCCCGCGCATCCGCCAGCGGGCCGGCCGCGGTGAGGGCATTGAGGCGATCCGCGCTCTTGGCCAGCGCGTCGAACGCGCTCGCCTCGCCACGCAACGCATTCTGAGCCTCGAATGGCGCACGCTGCATGACGAATGAAAGCTGATCCACGGGTGCCGCCGCGGATGCGGAGCCGCGCGACAGCAGCGTCAGCGCGCCCGCTCCCGCGAGACACAGCAGGATCAAGGCCAGCAGCACGAGCAGCCAGTTAATCCGGGAATTTGTTTCGTTGCGCATAATGTTCGGGCGGTACCGCCGGCTCCCTCAGCTCGCGGCCTGCATGAAACTCTGACTCTCGAGCAAGCTCTTCAAACTCATTACCGGCCAGACCTCGCCGCCGCGACGAAACGCGCCGGCAAGGTAATGATCGCAACGGATCACCGTCGGCGGCGCTTCGGCGTTGAATTCCGCTTCCGCGAAACGCCGAAACCCCAGCACTTCGTCCACCATCAGGCCGGCCGGGACGTCGCGGTGATTGACCACGATCACGCGCGTATTGCGCCCGGCAGCCGTCGCGCCGCTGCCCAAGAACTGCCGCAAGTCCAGCATCGGCAGCAACTGGCCCCGAACGTTTGCCAACCCCTTGACCCAGGACTTGGCTCCCGGGATGCGCGTGACCACGGCCGGATAGCCGAGCACCTCGCGAGTTTCTTCGCGCGCGATCAGGAAAGTCTCCCCTCCCATCCGAAACGCCACACCAACCCACTCTCGCTCCGCGCTGCTCTCCGCGGCGGTGCCGGCCGCCACCGCCCGGCTGCGCTTTTCGAGTTCCTTGAGCAATTCGAACGGACGGTCGCGCAAGCTGCGCAAGCTGCTGTCGGTCCCGCTCACGTTCGTCATACGGCCAGCGCGGCCTGTGCCTTCTCAACGAGCGCCTGCGCCGATACGGGCTTCACGAGATAATCGACCGCCCCCTGCCTCAATCCCCATACCCGGTCCGTTTCCTGGCCCTTGGTGGTCACCATGATGATCGGGATCAGGCTGGTTTCGGGATCATTGTTCAGCATTCGTGTTGCTTGATAGCCGTTCACGCCCGGCATCACGATGTCCATGAAAATGAGGTCCGGCTTCATCGCCTTGGCCTTGCGGATTCCCTCCTCACCGTTCTCCGCCGCGGCCGTCTTGAAGCCATGCTTCTCCAGGGCCTTCTGCATTACGAATACTTCGGTGGGCGAGTCGTCGACGATTAGGATTAGCGCCATTCTTGGAGTCCCCATCATTTTCCGACGTGTGCTTCGATGGCACCCAGCAATTCGTCTTTGGTGAACGGTTTGGTCAGGTAGTGCTCCGAACCCACGATTCTGCCCCGGGCGCGGTCGAACAGGCCGTCCTTGCTGGACAGCATGATGACCGGGATTTGCCTGAACACCTTGTTGTGCTTGATCAGCGAACAAGTTTGGTAGCCGTCGAGGCGCGGCATCATGATGTCCACGAAGACGATGTCGGGCTGGTGGTCGGCGATCTTGGATAGCGCATCGAAGCCGTCCACGGCGGTAAATACCTCGCACCCTTCCTTGGTCAGCA
>Ga0302320_10027338_pt1 | contig 10997 bp, 11 predicted proteins | sample Bog_T0_3_FD_202130 | JGI IMG/M metagenome (GOLD analysis project Ga0302320, IMG submission 202130) | Peat permafrost microbial communities from Stordalen Mire near Abisko, Sweden - Bog_T0_3 | ecosystem: Environmental > Terrestrial > Soil > Wetlands > Peat | place: Sweden: Abisko, Stordalen Mire... | reverse complement strand
ACTCCACCGTCAGCAGCGGCAGCGCAATCATCGAAGCCGACAGCCGCGGGACCACGAGATAATCAATCGGATGCGTCGCCAGCGTGCGCAACGCATCAATCTGCTCGGTCACGCGCATGGTGCCCAGTTCCGCCGCAATGGCCGCGCCGACCCGCCCCGCGACCATCAGCGCGGTCAACACCGGCCCCAGTTCATCGCACATCGCCACGCCCACAACCCCCAGCGTGGCCGTGTCCATCTTGACCTTGTGAAATTGAAAATAGGTCTGGGCCGTCAGCACCATCCCCGTGAAGGCGCCGGTGACCAGCACCACGGCCTGCGACTTGATGCCGATGAAGTAAATCTGGTAAAACAAATCACGCCGGGAGGCCTTAAAAGTGAGGCACGACGCCACGGCTTCCCACGTCATGACCGCAAGACGTCCCAGACCCAACAGCCATTCGCCGATCCAAGTTTGGCCCAAAAAATTCATTATTCGTCCAAGTTAACAAACTCATCCGGGTTTTGCCAGCGCTGGTAACGAAAAATTCCCGCCATAGTGGCACGGGCGTCTCGCCCGTTCGTTTTTTGCCGCAAGCCAGCGGCGGTTCGGATTCATGTCCGAATCAGATTGGCTTGCGTTTTAGCGGGGCAGGGGATAAATCTCATTCATCACGAATCACTGTAAAGTTTTGATAATCACCATACGTTCCGATTTAAAATGAAACTATCCTTGTTCAACGGTTCACTTCCCAAAGTCGGCATCCGGCCCACCATTGATGGACGCCTTGGCGGCGTTCGCGAATCGCTCGAAAAACAGACGATGGACATGGCCAAGTCCGCCGCAAAGTTGATTTTCTCTAGCCTCTATTATCCGAACGGCCAGCATGTAGAATGCGTCATTGCGGACACCTGTATTGGCGGCGTTGCTGAAGCGTCGGCCTGCGCAGAAAAATTCGCACGCGAAGGCGTCGGCCTTTCGCTCACGGTCACCCCGTGCTGGTGTTATGGGAGCGAAACGATGGATATGGATCCGCTCATTCCGAAGGCGGTGTGGGGCTTCAACGGCACCGAGCGGCCGGGCGCAGTTTATCTTGCGGCGGTGCTGGCCGGCCATTCGCAAAAGGGATTGCCCGCGTTCAGCATTTACGGCCACGACGTGCAGGACGGCAGCGACAAGTCCATTCCCGCGGATGTGCAGGAAAAAATCCTGCGCTTCGTACGGGGCGGTCTGGCCGTGGCCTTGATGCGCGGCAAATCTTATCTTGGCATGGGCGGCGTTTCGATGGGCATCGCCGGTTCGATTGTGGACCAGCCATTCTTCGAAAGTTATCTGGGCATGAGGGTTGAGACCATTGACATGACGGAATTTCTCCGCCGCATGGACAAGGGTATTTTTGATCCCGCTGAATACCAGGCCGCCCTCAAGTGGACCAAAGAAAATTGCCAGGAGGGCAAGGACTACAACTCGGCCAAAATGACCCGTTCCCGCAGGCGTCTCAACACGGAATGGGAAAAATCCGTCAAAATGACGCTCATTGCCCGCGACCTGATGGTGGGTAATCCCAAACTCGCCCGGATGGGTTTCGGGGAGGAGGCGCACGGTCACAATGCCATCGCCGCCGGCTTCCAAGGCCAGCGCCAGTGGACCGATTATCAGCCCAACGGCGATTATCTCGAAGCCGTCCTCAACACCTCCTTCGATTGGAACGGTATGCGCGCTCCCTACATCGTCGCCACCGAAAACGATTGTCTCAATGGTGCGTCCATGTTGTTTGGCTACCTGCTCACGAATACCGCGCAGATTTTTGCCGATGTGCGGACCTATTGGAGCCCCGATTCCGTCAAGCGAGTTTCTGGCCATACGCTTTCGGGCGCGGCCGCTGGCGGCATTTTGCACCTCATTAATTCCGGCCCGGCTACACTTGACGGCACCGGCCAACAATCGCGCGACGGCAAACCCGCGATGAAACCGTTCTGGGAAATCACCAAAGCTGAGGCGCAAAAATGTCTCGCTGCGACCACCTGGCATCCGAGCATCACCGAATATTTCCCCGGTGGCGGCTGGAGCACGCGATTCCTCACGCGCGGCGGCATGCCAGTCACCATGTGCCGGCTCAATCTCATCAAAGGACTCGGGCCGGCGCTGCAAATTGCCGAGGGCGTTACCGTTGAGTTGCCGGAAAACGTCCATGATGCCCTGGATCAACGCACGAACCCGACCTGGCCCACCACGTGGTTTGCGCCGCTCATCACCGGCCATGGGGCATTTCGCGACGTCTATACCGTCATGAACAATTGGGGCGCGAACCACGGCGCCATCAGCTACGGACACAACGGCGCCGACCTCATTTCATTGGCTGCAATGCTGCGGATTCCCGTCTACATGCATAACGTGCCAACCGAGCGGATTTTCCGTCCCAGTTCCTGGGCGGCATTTGGCACGCAATGCCTGGAAAGCGCCGATTACCGCGCCTGCCAGAATTTCGGCGCTCTCTATGCCTAGCCGGACCAACGCCCGGCAATTGACGCTGGGGCGCAGACGAACTACGCTTGGGCATATTTAATTATGAGCCAATTGCACGATTCGCTGGTCGAACTTATCCGCCGTACGTCCGCAGAAATTCCCGACGATGTTCATCAAGCCATCCTCACTTCCCGGGAAAACGAAAAAAAAGGCACCATCGCGGCCAATGCCATGAATATTATTGACCAGGACATCGCGCTGGCCAAACAGAAGTCGCAGCCCATCTGCCAGGATACCGGCAGCATTCTTTTTTATGTGGATTGCCCGGTGGCCTACGACCAGGTGACGTTCGCCGAAACCGCGCGGGCCGCCGTGACCGCCGCCACCAAGAAGGGTTACCTCCGCCAAAACTCCGTGGATTCGCTCACGGGCAAGAACGATGGCACCAACGTCGGCCCTGGGGCGCCGGCCTTTCATTTCCACCAGCATCGCTCACCAGACATCCATGTCCGCCTCATCCTCAAAGGCGGTGGCTGCGAAAACGTCGGCGCCCAATATTCCCTGCCCGATGACACCATCCAGGCAAACCGGGATTTTGATGGCTGCCGCCGGGCGATTCTCGACGCCGTGTTGCAGGCGCAGGGCAAGGGTTGCGGTCCCGGCATCCTCGGCGTGTGCATCGGCGGCGACCGCGCCACGGGTTATGAGATCAGCAAGACGCAGTTTCTCCGCCGCCTCGAAGACCGTAATCCTGAACCAAAGCTCGATGCGCTGGAGCAGGACATTTTGAAAACCGCCAACGAACTCGGCATTGGTCCAATGGGTTTCGGCGGCAAAACGACCCTGCTCGGCGTGAAAATCTGCACCGCCAACCGCGTGCCCGCATCCTATTTCGTGAGCATCAGCTACATGTGCTGGGCCTATCGGCGCCAGGGCGTGACTTTGGATGGGGAGGGAAATATTGGAAAGTGGCTGTATTGACGTTACAAGAAGTGTCGCCAGATATTAAAAGATGGGCATAATTTGACTACACACAGGAACTGCTGGTGGGGCGGACGAGATTTTATATTTCGGAAGAAAAAGTTCGCCTTCTCTGACTGTGGAAATGGAGTTCCGCGAATTTGATTTGCTGAAGGGATGCAGATTTAAGCTCGTTCCAACTGAGCAAGACAGATTTATTTTCGGTGAGGAGGTTTAGGATCGGCAAACCAGCATAAAAAACAGCGGTTTTCCTCAGTGCCCTCCCTTAACTCTGTTTAAATTAGCCCGCGTATGGCTACAGATTCATCTGAACCGCCCGCCCGCCCGGTTCTGCTTTTTCGTTTGCCAGCCGAATAATTCCGAAATATCCGCCTCTCAACCCACCGCGTCCGTGTTGACATCCACCTCGTCAAAACGATTCACGCGGTAAAAAATAACCGAGACCGCCCACCCCGCCAAAAACACGCCAATAATGGCCAGCCCGACCACGCCAAAATGATTGGTCAGCGAGCCCACCATGTCCCACAACCCGCCGTGGATCTTCAGGCGGTCGCCAATCAAGCCCAGCACCTCGATGCCGCCGATCAGCAGCGCCACGAGGACGGAAACCAGGGTGATGATCAGGTTGTAATACAGTTTGCGCATCGGCTTGACGAAGGCCCAGCCATAGGCGCTCAGCATCAGGATATTGACGGTTGAATCCACCAGCGCCATGCCGGCCGCAAAGAGCGCGGGAAAAATCAGGATGGACCAAATGGAAAGCCCCTGGGTGGCTTCCGTCGCCGAAATGCCCAGCACGCCCACTTCGGTGGCGGTATCAAAACCCAGCCCGAATAGAAATCCCACGAGATACATTTGCCAGCCATGCTCGATCAACTGAAACAGATTTCGAAAGATGCGCCCGAAAAAGCCGCGCCGGGACAAAATGAGGTTCAGGTTCTCGTCTGTGAACCGCCCGCCCGCCCGGACATGTCGAAACGTTTGAAAAACTGAAATGAGGACCATCAGGTTGGCGAGGGCGATCGCCAGCAGGAAAAACGCGGATACCGCCGTCCCCACCACTCCTCCGATGGCTTGAACCGAATGAAAGTGCGCCTTAACCGTGACGGAGGCAATGGCAATGGCCACCGACAGGCCGAAAACGATGGTGGAATGGCCCAGTGAAAAAAAGAAACCCACGCCCACCGGCCGTTTGCCCTGTTGCATCAGCTTGCGGGTCACATTGTCAATCGCCGCGATATGGTCCGCATCCACCGCATGACGGAGCCCGAAGGCGTAGGCGAGCAGCGCCGTGCCCAGCAACACGGGATGGGTGCGGAAGGCAATCATCGCCCAGACCCACGCCGCCACATTGGCGCCCAGCAGCAACGCGTACAGGGAAATAATCCGGCCGCGCAGGGTGGCCGGTACAACCCGGTCAACCGCGCCGGGCGAAGGCATCAATTTTACCATAGAACTCAGCGTAATGGCCGGCTATGATTGCAGCCGGGTCCACTCCGGCAAAATGTTGACCCGAATGCGTTTCGGCGCAAGCTGATTCTGCACACTAATTTTGCCATTCGTAACACGAAGGTTGCCGCCATGAAAAAAGAAACCGCCACCCGCTTCAGCGTGTCCCTGCCGCCGGCCCTGCTTGAGCAGCTCGATGAAATGACCGGCGAAAAAGGCTACGACAACCGCTCCCTCGCCATCGCCGACATGATCCGCGCGCAATTGGTCGAGCACCGGCAGAAAAACGATTCCGGCGAAATCGCCGGCACCATCACCCTGGTTTACGATCACCACAAGCCGCATCTGCAAACCAGCCTCACGGACATCCAGCATGACCATCACCACCTGATTCTTTCCACCGTGCACGTCCATTTGGACCATCACAACTGCCTGGAAGTGCTCATTGTGCGGGGCAAGGCCAGCCTGATTCGTAAAATCGCCGACGAACTGATCACCGCCAAGGGTGTGAAACACGGCAAGCTCACCGTCACGACGACCGGCAAAGACCTGCCTTCTTAAGGCCTGCCACCAAAATCATTTTCAAACCGCAGCCCTGCATGGTAGGGAGGACCTTCCGGTCCGCCTTCCCTGCTGGGGAGCGCACCCGCCCCGCGTGCCGTTTTCCGCGCCTCGCGGAAAACTTCGCCCGCACGAGACGCGTTCAAACACCCCCACGCATCGCCGCGCCGACCAGCCCTATGGAAAAACCGCCCGCGCGATCTACTTAATTTCTTGCGCCGCCGCCTCGTTGCCACCGAGCAGTTCAATAACCACTTTCACCAGTTCCTTGGGCGTGGATTGCGCTTTCAAAAACACCCGGTCCGGGTTTTGGGCCAGCACGTCCTTGGCTATGTCCGCAAGCGTGGCGCTGGAAAGGATAACCACCTTGGTGTTTTTCAACTCAGGACGGGAGCGGATAAATTTTAACACATACGTTCCATCCACCTTCGGCATCAAGACGTCCAGCAACACCAAGTCGGGACAATGATGTTGCAGGGTTCTCATGGCCAGCAATCCGTCTTCGGCCACTTCGACCTGGAAGCCCGCGTTTTTCAGCGGGCCCCGATAGACTTGAATAATTATTGGATCATCTTCAACAAACAAAATTGTTTTCATGGTGGCCTTCCTGATCGCGCGCAGGCGGAAGGGCCTGTGGGTCAATCGGCATATCCGTCCGGGTGTTTCTGGTGCCAGGCCCAGGCGGTTTTGACAATGTCTTCGAGCTTCGGATACTGCGGTTTCCAGCCCAGTTCGGAAATTGCCTTGTGCGCCGAGGCGACCAGTCTGGGCGGATCGCCCGGGCGGCGGGGCTTTTCCACTGCCGGAATTTTTTTGCCGGTAATTTTTTCACACGTCTGGATGACATCCTTGACGGAATAGCCGTCGCCGTTGCCCAGGTTGAAAAAACCCGCCTTGCCCGGTGCGAGTCCCAGAATGTGCGCCTGCGCCAAATCCTTCACATGAATGTAATCCCGGATGCACGTGCCGTCCGGCGTGGGATAATCCGTGCCATAAATCTCCACCTGCGGCTTCCGTCCGAGGGCCACAAACAGCACGTTCGGGATCAAATGGCTCTCGATGCGGTGATGTTCGCCAAACTGCGCGCTGGCGCCGGCCGCGTTAAAGTAACGGAACGCCACAAAGTCCAGCTTGTAAATCTCCCGGTACCACAGCAGCACTTTTTCAAACATCAGCTTGGATTCGCCGTAGGGGTTGATCGGGCGCTGGGGCAGGTCCTCGGTCATCGGCACACGGTCGGGCGGGCCGTAGGTGGCGCAGGTCGAGCTGAACACAAATTTTTTCACCCCGCACTCCACCGCGGCGTCCGCCAATTTCAGCGCATTGACAAAATTATTGTGGAAATACTTTTTGGGATTGGTCATGGACTCGCCCACGAGCGCAAAGGCGGCGAAATGCAGGATGGCCTCCGGCTTGACCGCCTTGACCGCCGCGAGGATGTTTCCCTCTTCTTCCGGTTTCGCGAAAATGAATTTCGCGCGTGAATCAACCGCCGAGCGGTGGCCTTCGGTCAGATTGTCATAGACCGTGACCTGATGCCCGGCGTTCAGCAATTCCTCGGTGCAGACCGAGCCGATATAACCAGCGCCGCCAGTAACAAAGACGTTCATGCGGGCAGTGTAAGTTTTTCCGCGCGCGGCAAAAGTTCAAAATGAAAGCCCGGAAACGGGACGTCTCCGGGCTTGCGGGCGAATCAAATTCAAGCCGCCTCGAGCTTTTTGGCGTAGCCCGCGATTTTTACCCAGTAAATAATCCAACAGACCAGGGCGGCCGGGCCTGCCAGGTAATTTACCAACGGAATGCACGCGCAGCACCAGAGGATGGATGCGACGAGGCCAATCACCTTGCCGGGCTCCGGTTCTTCGGTTATGCCGCGTTTTTGAAATTCCGCCCCCAACGACTTGGCCAGGTTGAGGACCACGAAAAAATGCCAGACGAAATTGACGCACGGAATCAGCAGCAACCAGATCATGCCCGGTTCCATGGCGCGATTTTCCGGGGCACACCGGTTCAACGCCTTTTGCAGAGTTAGGATATAGAAGATCCCGGCTACCAGTTCGACGACGACGATCAGGCCAATGACCATGAAAATCACGGCGCCGATTCCGTGGGCCAGGGCTGAGTTGTTTGCAGTATCCATGATATATTCCTTCCAGTTAAGTTTAGGTGTTTATGAGGGCTGAACTCCCGGCGTTAGCTGGGAGACGCCTTAATTCGTATCCCTTCGGGGCCACCCGCGTCAACAGACAAATGTCGTCAGTTCACGCCTGACCTTTTGAAAATTGAGAGTGACGCCGCAGTTTTTCCAAAGCTTCTTGTGCAATGGATGCGCGCGAGTAAACCGGCCCGTGCAGCGGTTCCGCGCTGTCCGAACGCGCCGCGCGCTCCAGCCAGCGTCCATCCAGCGGCTTCCGGATCAACTCCAGGGAATTCGCCGCGATGGTCGTTTCTTCTTTCAGCCCGGTCGCCTGACCGGCCCCAACGAAAAATCCGGCCAGCAGCAGCGTCGCGCGGATCATGGTGCTGCGGGTGTACGTCGTCAACGCGCAGGGTCTCGCGGGCTCCAACGCTTGGAACAGATTTTCAAAGACGGGCAGCGTCCACATGGCCGGATTTTTCGCCGGTGAAAAGGCGTCGTAAAAAATGGCGTGGGGTGGGGGAGTCTGGGACTTCGATTTTGAATTTTGAGATTTCAAAAAGTCCGGGAAATCACCCAGGTGAAATTCCCAGGTTACGTCAAGTTTGCCATTTGGGAATTTGGCGCGCCGGTCGCGCAGCAGGTCGGCGATCGGCTTTTCGTAACCGGCAACGTAACCCAGCGCGTCGGAATTTTTCAAAGCGAATTCCAGCGGCTCGCTGGTGTTGTCAAAACTGACGATACGCAGTTCGCCGGCAATCTCGCGTGTAAAGCGCAAGGCAGCGATGGCATTTGCGGCGGCCCCAAGGCCCACATCCCAAATGACAAACTCGACTGGACTTCTTTGCAGGCGTTCACCAATGTTGAGTTGCTGCACGTAAAGCAGTTCCGCCTCCGCCGCAGGACCAAGACCCGGGTGCATTTTCTCGCCGTAACCGGCCGAGAAGAGAGTCTTCTGGCCGTTGGCAAGCTGCACAAGCTGGTAGTCGTTCGGCACGGTAAAACACGGCGCAATTGCCAGCCGGCTTTAAATCGAGGCTTTGATCTCTTTGACCGCATGATCAGCCCAAAAAACGACTGCGTAGCGGCCAACAACAATCACTTGCATGAGCCGGCCGATATCACCGCGTTCCACATAATCACCGTCGAGAAACGGATTAGAACGAAGTTTATTGAAGAACCGAAGCAACTGGTTTCGTTCTTTGGATTTTAAGCCGGTCAAAGATTCGGCCACAACGGATTCGATATAAACCGAATACAAGATCATTCCCGCCGCCGCCCTTTGAGCGATTTGGTCAGATCTTCCAGCCGCACCCAGTTTTCCGGGTTACGGTCATCAATCCGTCGGGTCATTTCCGCACGCCACGCCGTATCGTTGCGTAAACGCAAATGCAAGAGGTATGCCGCCAGTTTATTCTGGTGGGCACGCGGCCATCCGGAAATTGCCCGCATTACTTCTGCCATGCTCATGCCAGAAGGATTGCATCTGTCGTCATTTTTGGCAAGGCGGTTAAAACAAAACCGGCAACTGCTTTCGCAATTGCCGGTTGCCTAAACCAAAAAAAATCAGAGCTGCTTGATCGCCTCGTCCAGTGCCGCGATCAACGGCGTCATGCTCGCCTCGGTTTCGTCGCCCATGTTCGAGATGCGGAAGGTCGTGCCCTTGATTTTTCCGTAGCCGCCGTCAATGAGAAAACCGCGGTCCTTGACCAGCTTCTGTAGTTTCGCCACGTCCACGGTCCGTCCGCCGGCCTTCGCGCCGTTGTTGACGCAGGTCAGCGTGACCGATTCAAAACCCTTTTCCGGAAACAGCGTGAAGCCGTGCTTGGCCGCCCAATCATGCACCATCTTGTTGGTTTTCTGATGGCGCGCGTAGCGGTGCTCCAGGCCTTCCGCGGCGATATCATCCAGCTTGGACGCGAGCGCGTAGATGTGCCCAATGCTCGGCGTGCTCGGGGTCATGCTTTGTTCCGCATTTTTTTGAAACTCCACAAAGTCGAAGTAATAACCCCGGTCCTTCGCGAGCGCGGCTTTGGCCAGCGCCGCAGGCGAGGCCACGAACACCGCCGTTCCCGGCGGCAGCGCAAATGCCTTTTGCGTGCCGGCCAGCAGCACGTCAATGCCCAGTTCGTCAAATTTTATCGGCACCGCCGTCATTGAGCTGACCGCGTCCACGATGAATATAACCTCAGGATACTTTTTCTTCAACGCGGCGATTTCCGCGAGCGGACTCATGACGCCCGTTGACGTTTCATTGTGGATGAGGGTGAGTGCATCATATTCACCGGTGGCAAGTTTCTTATCCACCGCCTCGGCGCGGATGGGTGAACCCCATTCCACCTGGAGGGCGTCCGCCGGTTTGCCGCATTTTTTGGAGACGTCAAGCCACTTGTCCGAAAACGCCCCGCACATGCAGTTCAGCACTTTTTTTTGCACCAAATTGCGCACGGCGCCTTCCATCACGCCCCAGGCGGAGGAGGTGCTTAAATAAACCAGTTGCTTCGTGGAAAGCAGCGTCTGGAGCTGGGGTTGAATCTTCGCGTAGAGGTCTTTAAAGCCCTGGCCGCGATGGCCAATCATCGGCGAACAGAATGCCTTAAAGGTCTTTTCGCTGACTTCGACGGGACCGGGAATGTGGAGTTTGACGTGTGCCATATATTTGTTCGTGAAATTTTTCACAAGCGCAGCCTAAAGGCAAGATTTATCACTCTGCCAGCGCCGGAAATACTTTTATCCGCCAACTTTCGACTTAACTCAATTCTGGCATTGCCGATGCTTTAGTAGAGCTATGATGCACAAACAACATACAATGACGATGGCCAGGCCCTTGCCACAATTTGGGTCGTTCCGGTTCCATCTCCGGGAAATCGTGCTCAACCTGAAGCGCCTCGTGGAAGTCCCTGTGGGCTATCAGGATGAAAACGGTTTTCACATGGGTGCCGAACCTGCCAAGGCAGAAATTCAATGGCCCCCGGCCTGAATTTGCCGCCGCTTGGCTAACCACCCGGCTTATCACCGGGCGGCACACAGATGTCCTGTGGCAAAATACAGTGTTCCGTTATGAGACATACACAAAACCAATTGCGGGACACGAAGCCTCAAGCCAAGTCGTTTTCCATCGGGGTGTACTTTAACGGCAACAGCCAAGGCAACCAGCAGGACGGGTCAAAAACTTCCCACTTCTCCAAACCCAGCCGGGCAATGTTGGACGTCCCCGTATCAAAATCTTCCCTCCGGCCCGCTTCAGAAAGAATTTAGCACGTCAATGAGCTGGCGCACGCGGCCATAATCGCGCCGGTTAAAATTAAACGCGATTCGCGCCAGGTCCAGACGGTCATTGTCCTCCACTTCCTCCGGCGTCGGTTTCACAACCTCAATTTTCCCGCCCAGCGTGATGTCGCTAAAATCCTCGTTCAAGCCCGC
>Ga0302320_10027335_pt1 | contig 10998 bp, 9 predicted proteins | sample Bog_T0_3_FD_202130 | JGI IMG/M metagenome (GOLD analysis project Ga0302320, IMG submission 202130) | Peat permafrost microbial communities from Stordalen Mire near Abisko, Sweden - Bog_T0_3 | ecosystem: Environmental > Terrestrial > Soil > Wetlands > Peat | place: Sweden: Abisko, Stordalen Mire... | reverse complement strand
CGTCGAGATCGATCCACGAGACCCACTGCGAACCCGGTGCGAGCGGTCCGCCCAAGCACGCCGAGAACAGGGGGCGGAGGAGCTTCAGACTGGCTCCTCGGGCGGACTGCACAATGCCCGTCCGCACGTGCACGACACGGACGCCCGCGGCGGCCGCTGGTTCTGCCGCCGCCTCCCAGGCCTCGACCACCTCCGCCAGGAACCCCGATCCGGGGCCGCTCTCCTCGGTGAGCTCCTCGCTCCCTCGGTTGGACCCGTAGTAGCCGATGGCTGATGCGCACAAAAGCACCCGCGGCCCATCCGGGAGGGCGGCCATGACGCGAGCCAGGTCGGCCGTGGGCCCGACACGACTGTCGCGCACACGTCGCTTGTGTGCCTCGCTGAAGCGACCGGCGATTGACGCGCCGGCGAGGTGCACGACCGCGTCGACCCCCTCAAGAACGCGCGGGTCAGGCCGCTCCGGATCCCATGTCCGCTCCAGCGGATGAAGCGGCGCGCGGCGGACCAGGCGGACGACGCGGTGCCCACCGGTGGTGAGGTAGGCGCACAGAGCCGACCCGATCAGACCCGAAGATCCCGTGACCGCGACCGTGAGGAGCCGCCCGGCCATCCTTTGGTGCGCTGCCAGGTCATCGGCGAGTTGCTGGTGCCGGTAGCGGAACGTCTGCAATAGGAACGAGCCCGGGACGGGCGTCTCGACCCGGTCGATGACCCGGGTCGCCGTGCCGCCGAACGTCTCGAAGGAATGGGTATGCCGCCAGTGCAACGGGAGCGAGACCAGCTCGTCGACGAATCGGTACGGCGGATCGTCATCGGAGTGTTGTGCAACCCAGCGCACCCGCCCGGGCAGCTGCAGGATCGCTTGCCCGTCGACGAGGGACGTTGCTTCCTGTGCGACCTTGAGCGGCTGCCACGGCGGGAGGAGGCGGGGCAGAGCCCCGGGGCGCTCGTGCCAGGCGAAGACCTCTTCCACCGGAGCATTGATCACACTCGAGTACTGCAGCCCCATGTTCTGCTCCCGTCCCGACCTGTCGCCCGGCGGGCGGCGCAGCTCTGCCGTGTGTTGCAGGATATGGGCGAGCCGAGCGGAGGGATCACACCGTGGACACAGTGCAGGTCGACCAGCCTTCTGACGGTGTCACTCGGATCACCCTCGACCGTCCCCAGCGCTTGAACGCCATGAACGCAGTCCTGATCGCGGAGCTGCACGAGGTGCTCGCCGGTGTCGCAAAGGACCGTACGTGCCGGGTCGTCGTCCTGACCGGTGCCGGCAGGGGCTTCTGCGCCGGGCTGGACCTTGCCGGCTACGGCGCCGCACCCGGATCGGAAGACCTCGACCGCGTGGGGGCCACCTTCGCCACCCAGACCGACATCGCCTCCCTTGTGCCACAGCTGCGTGCACTTCCCCAGCCGGTGATCGCCGCCGTGAACGGTCCGGCGGCCGGGGGCGGCCTCGCCCTGGCCCTGGCCAGCGACATCCGCATTGCCGGCGCAGCGGCGCGCTTCAACGTCGCCTTCGTGCGCCTTGGGCTCTCAGGCTGCGACATCGGTGTGAGTTGGCTCCTCCCGCGGCTGATCGGCGCCTCGCGGGCCTGGGAGCTGATGCTGACGGGACGCATCATTGACGCAGTTGAGGCCGATCGCATCGGCCTCGTCCTGCGCGTGGTGCCCGACGACGAGTTGCAAGAAGCCGCGCTGCAGACCGCCGGTCTGATCGCGGCGAACGCACCGTGGGGCGTCAAAATGACCAAGGAAGTGATGTGGTCGCAACTCGAGGTCGGCTCGCTGCAAGCTGGAATCGACCTCGAGAACCGGACCCAGATCCTCTCGTCCATGACCAACGACATGCAAGAGGCCGTGGCGGCGTTCCTGCAGAAGCGCCCGCCCCACTACGGGAGTTCGGGGGGTCAGGCGCCGTAACCCGCACCGCCACCGCGACCCGCAGCCGTGACGGCGGCCCGCATGGCTACGTTGGTCGGTTCATGCGGCGTGCCTGGAACCCGACGCGCCGGAAGGCTCGCCACCTTGCGTGGCGCTCCGGTGCGGGGTTGGCGCTGGCGCTGGTGCTGGCCGGCTGCTCTTCTGGGGGGCACACCGAAGCCGGGCTGGCCGAACCGGCCCACTCGGTGTCACCCGATCCGGACTATCCCGACGTGTGTGCGCCTGTCGGAGCCGACACGACCGGGCCGTGCCTGCGCATCACCCTCGATGCGATCGACACTGCCAGGGGCAAGGAAGGGCTACTCCCCATGGTGCTGCCCGCCGACTTCCCGAGCTTGACCGTTCCCGAACAGCTCTTCGTCGCGGTCGACCGCGAGCGGGTGGACCGCGGGCTCGTCCCGTTCACCGGCCTCACGAACGCCCTCGACGCCGATGCGCTGCAGGGGGCCGACGCGGCCCGCCTTCCGGCTCGACCGGGGCCGGCCTACGGATCGGTGGCGACGGAGTGGATCGGGGATGTCGACAACGGGCTCGACGCCGACTTCGAGTGGCTGTACAACGACGGCCCCGACAGCGGCGTGCCAGGGTGTTCGGATTCCCGGACGTCGGGTTGCTGGGCTGACCGCGAGCTCGTCCTCGACCGGTTCGAGCCACGGCGTCTCGTCATGGGGGCCGCCTTCGACCCGACGGGCGACACGTCGAGCGAAGACCGCGCCGGATCCTCACTGGCGGCGGTGTTCGCCACATCCGCTGGCGCCGGGCCATACGCCTACACGTGGCAGCAGGCCCTCAGAGCCATGTCAGCCGGACAGCTCCGACCGCTGCGGGCGGTTCCGTCGTCGGAATCCGACACGGGGATCAGTGATCCGAGGCACAACGTGGCCCCGCGACCCGACTACACGCGCATCTGCGCCGCCGGCGGGACCGATAATTCACCGACCTGTCTCGGCGCGGTGTTGGACGCCATCAACCACGCCCATGCGCTGGAGGGGATCCGTCCCATGGTGCTGCCGACGGGCTTCGGCCAGTTGAGCATTCCCGATCAACTCTTCGTCACCATCGACCTCGAAAGGATGGACCGTGGTCTCCCGGTCTTCGGCGGACTCACGAAGGCGCTCGACCGCAACGCCCAGATCGGGGCCGACGACGCCAACGACCCACCCGACCCGGGGCAGGCCTACGACCTCGACGATGCCGAGTGGGCCGGCGGATCGTCGAACGGCCTCGACGCCGTCTACGGGTGGATGTACGACGACGGCTTCGACAGCGGCAATCTCGACTGCGAACACCGCGGGGCCGCGGGCTGCTGGGGTCACCGCAAGGGCATTCTGGACGATTTCGGCTCCGGGCCCAACCTGGCCATGGGCGCCGCCATCGCCGTGAACGGCGACACCCACAGCGGCGACAAAGGCGGCACATCTATGGCTGTGACTCTGGCCGTGGCCGGCACGCCGGTGTTGGCTTTCACCTACAGCTGGGCGCAGGTGACGGCAGTGCTCGCGCCCGCAGCGCGCTGACACGGCCACCGTAGGGTGGGCGTGATGACGCCACAGATCTACAGCAACCCAGCGTGTTCGAAATGCCAAACCGCGCTGGCACTCCTGAAGGAGCGCCACGTGCAGGCCGACACCATTCGCTATCTCGATGAGCCGCCGACCGTTGCCGACCTCGAGAGAATCATGCAGCTGCTCGGCATTGAGGATCCCCGCCTCATGATGCGAACCGGTGAAGCCGAGTACGGGGAACTGGCGCTGGCGGATCAGGAAGGCGATGCGCTGCTCGAAGCCATCAGTCGGCACCCGATCCTGCTGGAACGGCCGATTTTCGTCGTCGGTGACCGGGCCGTCATCGCCCGTCCGCCCGAGAGGCTGCTCGAACTCCTCTGACGATCCACGGCGATGCAGTGGTGGTCCCCGTAGGGTGTGCCCGCACGCATGGCACAACGCGCGTGGGGAACGGGGGACGACAGTGACGACTTCTCTGGTGATCTACGGGATTCTCGGCATCGCGAGTACGGTCGCCGCCTTCGCCGTAAACCGCCGCCTTTTCTCGGGAGGGCAGGCCGGTCGCGTCTCGCTCCTGGAAGGGACCTACTACGTCGTCGGCGTGTGCTCGCTGCTGCTCGGGTGGTACTTCAACGTGCGCTACGTGCACCTCTACGGCCACCGGGCCAGCTACATCAATTTCACCAAAATGCTCTTCTCGAACTGGGCCGCGGATTCCGCTGCCCAGGACTACACCATTGTGAACCTGGTCCTCCTGCCGCTCTGGACCATCACCGAAGGCAGGCGGCGTGGGCTGCAGTGGGCCTGGATCTTCTTCGTCATGAGCCTCTTCACGAGCCTGGCATTCTCCGTGGCGTTCTTCCTCGCCTTCATGGAGCGCCAGCTGCGTTACAACCGGTCGCTGACCCCGTCGAGCACGGCGTAGCCGCAGTTGTAACCCGGAATGAAGGTGACGCCCGGCCCACCGTGGCACCCCGCCCCGCAGAGGTAGAGCCCCTCGACGGGCACGGGCTCGTCCGGCCAGCCCTTCGGTCCGGGCCGGAAAGGCCCCATGAACTCCGGCTGGAGCAAGCCGTGCGTGAAGTCCCCGCCGGCACACCCGAACATCAACTCGTAGGTGTAGGCGGGGTAGAGGATCTGCCGCTCAATCAGGTCCGGGAAATTCGGGGCGGCCCTGGCGATTTTGGCGACGAGGCGCTCGGCCATTTCGTCCCGCAGTCGGCCTTGGGTCTCACGAGTGCCGATCGGCAGGTAGAAGGCGAAGCTGCTGGCGGCGTGCATGCCGTCGGGAGCCAGCGTGGGATCGTCGAGCGAGGGGATCTGCAGATTGAAGCTCGGGGACGACGGAACCACGCCCCGTACGCACCCCTCGAAGTCCTGCTGCATCTGCTCGGCCGTCCCGAAGAACGTGACGTTGCGTCCCAACGCCGTCTCGTTCAACGCCTCGTAGGGTGCCCGGTATTCGGGCAATCCGTTCAGTGCGAAGTGCGCCTGGAAATAGGCGGCCCTGTGGTCGATGGCACCGACGCGACGGGCGAAGCCGTCAGGGAGGCTGTCGGCGTCGAGCAGATGCGTGAAGGTGGTGGTCGGATCGAGGTTGGAAACGACAACCGGCGCGGTCACCACCTCGCCCTCACCGAGTTCGACGCCCGTCACGGCCCCACCGTCGACGACGATGCGGGACACCTTGGTGTGGCGCCGCAGCTCGCCCCCATGCTGCTCGAACATCCGGGCCAGGTGGTCGGCCATGGTGCCCAGACCGCCCCGCACCTTCGACATCGTTGCGGTTCCCGGCGACGCGAGCGCGAAGGCGAGGCAGAGGGCGCTCCCGGGGGAGAACGGGCCGCGGTAGGTGGAGTTGACGGCCAGGAAAGCCAACATGCTGCGCACGGGCCCATGCTTCACCGGGTCGGGCAGGTAGCGGTCCACCACATCCATCACACTCCCGAACATGGCGGTCCGGATGGCCTCTCGCTCCGTCTCGTTGGCGGCACACGCCCACATTTCGTCGAGCGACTTGGGTGGTGTCCGTACATCAAAGCGACCGATAGCTCGCGCCGGGGCTTCGGCCCACGCTGCCACCTCGGCCATCCCGAGTACCGCCTCAATCCCTATGGTCTCACCAAGGTGCTCCAGGAGCCGCTCCGGATCCGAATAGAGCACAATCGGCGGCTGGCCGTCCTCGCTGATGCTGGCGGACTGGACCTCCGGCTCGTAAATCGGACAGGCGCCGAGCTCGAGATCCTCGAAGATCTGGTTCGGCACGGGGAACTGGATGGAGCCGGCCAGCTCGAAGCGATAGCCACGGATGAGCTCGGTCGTCGACGCCATCCCGCCGATGAAATGGTTCTTCTCCAGACACAGCACCCGCAGACCACCCCGGGCCATGACCGTCGCCGCGGTCAGGCCGTTGTGACCAGCTCCAATCACAATGGCGTCGTAGTCGGGCATCGCTGGGACTGTAGCGATTCCATCGGACTCGTGCCGGAGACGACCACTTGTGCGTCAGCCGGCTCCCCAGCTCTGCCGGCGGAGCAGCCGAGTGGTCACCGTCGCGCCTCCGCAGTGGGCTCCATCGGCACCCAATGATCCGCGCAGTGATCGGAACAGAAGTACTGCCGCTCACCGGCGCGGCCACGCGATGCCGGGGCGTGAGCCTTTTCGACCTGCATGCCGCACACCGGATCCCGTGCGTAGCGATCCCCTGCGCCCAACCGGGCGCGATTGCGGTAGAGCCAGTAGAGGACGCCGAAGAGCAGCAGGAAGATCAGATTCAGATACGTGGTGTAGTTCCAGGAGAAATGGGCCGGGGCGATTGTGGTCGGTCGCGTCGTCGGTACCAGGCCAGCGGCGCGAAAGAGCAGTTCCGTGAGCAAGCCCGCGGTCGACATGAAGGCCCAGAACACCACCAGCATGCGGAACATGAGGCGCGTCCCGTAGTACCGGCGGTAGATCAGGAGCAGCGGGAAGGCGATCAGGTCAGCGAAAATGAAGGCGATCACGCCACCGAAGGAAATGCCCCCGCTCCACAGCGCCGCTGCCAGGGGCACGTTGCCGATAGAGCAGACGAAGCTGAGAATGGCGATAAACGGTCCGACAACGGCGTTCTCGACGCTGGTCCAGAATCCGTGTCCGGTGAGGAACACCGCTTGCCATACCGACGCCGGCACCAACACGGCCAGGAATCCGGCGACGGTGTAGCCGATCACCAACTCCCGCCGCACCATGGTGAGGTCGGACATGGTGTACGTCGCGCTATCAGCCCAGCCGCCCGAGGTCCGCAGTCGAACCTTCAGCGGCAACCGGTCGCCGTCTGACACCGTGCCGTGCTGGTGCTCTGGTGCCTCCTCCGCCGCCTGAAGGCGCTCCCGGGCCTGCACGACGAGACGCCCGCGTAGCCACAACGCCCCCAAGGTGGCAAGGAGGAGGATCATGATGCATCCCCCCACGAATTCACTGACGGCGAACTGCCACCCCATCAGCACGACGAGCACGATCCCCAACTCGAGAACCAGGTTGGTCGACGCGAACATGAAGACCATTGACGCGACGAAGTCCGCTCCCTTGACGAAGAGCGACTTCGCCATGGCAGACGCGGCGTAGGAACACGAGGAGGACACCATGCCGTAGCCCGAAGCCCGCAAGACTGCGGGTGCCCTGTGGTCGCCCAGCTGCCGGCGCATGGCGTCGCGACTGACAAACGCCTGCACGGCTCCGGCCAGGCCGAAACCGAGCACGAGCGGCCAGAGCGTCTCCCAGAACATGAAGAAGCCCTCTCGGAGCGAACGTCCGATGTCCACCAGGACGGTGGCCGTTGCCAGCATGGGGATCAGGAGCGAACGAGCCGACCGATGGCGGCGGAGGCTTCGTTCAGCTTTTCGGTTGCTTCGTCGCCTCCTTGGCGCACGGCGTCGGACACGCAGTGCGCCAGGTGGTCGTCGAGCAGTTCCAAGGCGACGGCCTGGAGGGCCTTGGTCGCGGCCGACACCTGCCCCAGGATCTCAATGCAGTAGCGGTCCTCGTCGACCATGCGCTGCAGGCCCCTGACCTGGCCTTCCACTTTTCGAAGACGCTTCTGCAGGGCGTCCTTGCTCTCGATGTATCCCGGCCGCATGGCGGTCCTCCTCTTCTACCCTATACCCCCATAGGGTATCAGGGTGGCGTGAGGAAGGGCGACGCCGCACCGCGCTGCCCGACAGTGGAGGTTGGACCACGACGGTTCAGCCCAACGCCTCGACGACCCGGCGCATCCCTTCCCGCCAGGGCACCTCGGTGCGCCCGAGGACCTGGTGCATCCGGGAGACGTCGGGCCATATCGGCCACGGCGCCTCGGCGTCGTAGCGGATCCGGGCAGGACGGCCGACCAGGTCGCCCAGGTAGGCGCAGTACTCCTCAGCGCTGACCGTCTCGCTGCCGGCGAAGTTGACGACCACTGGTTCGGGCGCGGCCACCTCGAGGGAACGGATGGCGAGACGCACATAGTCGTCCTCATAAATCGGGTTGTAGTTGTTGGGCGCGTCGGGGTGGAGAACGACCTCGTCGCCGCGGAGGATCCGCCGCAACCGGTTGACCGGCGTGCCCCCCTCCGGCCCATAGGTCGAGAAAATGCGGATGATGGTCAGCGGACTGCCCGCCTGCTCCGCGGCGAAACGCACCACGGCCTCCCCCGCAATTTTCGACAGGCTGTAGGCGCCGAGGTGGACCCCGGGCGGATCGTCCTCCCGTAGGGGCCGCTGCCCTTGGTACGCATAGGCGGAACCCGTCGAGCAGTACACGAAGGCGGCGCCCGGGCACGCCGCCACGAGACGCCCCGACGCCTGAGCGTTCGTCGCAAAAACCTGTTGCCAGTCTTTGTCCTGCGCCTCACGGCCGAGGCGCGCTGCCGCATGGAACACGTGCGTGATCCCATGGGGCAGGTGGCGCAGGTCCATGTCGGCCACATCGGCCACAATCGGCTCGACCCCGGCCTCCTCCAGGCGTGCCCGGTCGCCCTCACTCCCGCAGCGGGCCAGCCCGAACACCTCGTGCCGGGAGGCCAGCGCGCGCGCCACCGGGAACCCGACCCGCCCCGTCGCCCCCGTGACGAGTACTCGCCAGCTGGGTACGTCGGACGAAAGCGCGGGCATGCCACACCGTAGGGCGTCCCGCCCTACGCCCGCCTGACGGACTGACGGACTGACGGACTGACGGACGGACGGACGGACGGACGGACGGAGAGCGTCGTTGCCTTTCCGCGCCGGAACGACGACGATGTGCCGTATTCGCGCCGGCGCCGGCGCCCGTGACGGCGGGCGGAAAGGAGGGTCGTGTCCCGGAGATTGGCCGAACGAGTCGTGGCCTGGCGCTGGTACATCATTGCCGCTTGGGTCGTGCTCGGTGCCGTGCTCGTCACACTCGCGCCTTCACTCACCGGCTTCACCTCTTCGGGCTACGGCCTCCCGGCGTCCTACCAGTCGACTCAGGCGCAGACGATCGCGTTGCGCGACTTCCCGTCGGTGGCCTCGGCCTCGGGCATCATTGAGGTCAACGCCACCGACAACTCCGTCCTGACGGCACCCGATCTGCAGAAGATCGGTGCGCTGGCCACTGCCCTCGACGACGACCACATCGGCTCGGTCCACTCGGTGACGACGTCACCCCTTTTCCTCGCCAAGAACCAGAAGATGCAGCTGATTCAGGTCTCCATGACCGGGCAGCCCGGCGAGGACGGACCCAATGCGGCGGTCAAGATACTCCGGGCAGACACCGAAGCCTTTCTGCAGGGCTCGGGCCTGCGGGGCCAGCTCACTGGGAGCGCCGCCATCTCGGTCGATCAAGCCAGCGCGTTTGATAGAGCCGAAAAGATCATTTCGTTCGCCACCGTGCTGCTGATTCTGTGCTTGCTTGCGTTGGTCTTCCGGAGCGTCATCATTGCGTTCCTGCCGCTGGTGGTCGTCGGGCTGGTGCACCAGATGGCCACGTCCCTCACCGCGTTCTTTGCCCAGTGGTTCGGGTTCTCCGTCAGCACGGAGCTGGCCCCGCTCTTAATCGTCGTGATGTTCGGCGTCGGCACCGACTACATCGTCTTCCTGTTGTTCCGCTATAGAGAACAGCTGGCGAAGGGGCAGGATCCCCACGAAGGCCTCATGATCGCCCTGTGTCGCGCCGGCGAGGTCATTCTGTCCGCCGCCGTCACCGTCATGCTCGCATTCGGCGCGCTCCTGATCGCCACCATCGGGCAGTTGCGCTCGCTTGCACCGGGACTGATCATCGGCGTGGGCCTGATGCTGTTGGCCGCCCTGACACTGGTGCCGGCCATCCTCAGTCTGTTCGGCGCCGCCCTCTTCTGGCCCACGACCCCCAAGCCGCACAATCCGGCCCACCGGACCCGCGCGGAACGAACGGGCGCAGCCGTGGCCAAGCGCCCCGGCGTCGTCCTCCTGGCCAGCGTCATTGTGCTGGTGGTGCTCGCCACCGGCGTTCTCAACCTGAAGGTCACCTACAACCAGCTGGCGGAGCTGCCGCAGAACAATCCCTCGACCGAGGCATACAACACGATTTCGTCCGCGTTCCCGGCCGGCTTTCTGGGGCCCAGTCAGGTCTTCGTCTCGGCGCCGACACCGCTCGACCCGACCGCGGTCGACGCACTGGCGGCCAAGCTGGCCCGGACGCAGGGGGTGGCACAGGTCCTCCCAGTGCAATTCAGCGCCGGGAAGAACGCTGCCTTGATTGAGGCCCTCTTGCAGGACGATCCCTACTCGAACGAGGCCATCGCCGACGTGGCCGGCCCCATCCGCGCCGCCACTGCCGACAGCGTGCCCGGAGCCACCGTGGCGACCGGAGGGCCGACGGCGACCCTGGCCGACGTCAAGACGGCGCTGCAGCACGACACCCGCAACATCCTTCTCCTGGCCCTCCTCGTCGTGGCCGTCATGCTGGCGATTCTGCTCCGTGCCCTGGCCGGTGCGGCCTACCTCCTGATCGGCATCCTCCTGACCTACGTCGCGACCCTGGGCGTCGTCGCCTACATCTTCATCAGCTGGCTCGGCTACGACGGGCTCGACTTCTCCATCCCGATCATCGTGTACATCTTCGTGATTGCGGTAGGCACGGACTACAACATCCTTATGGCGACCCGGCTACGCGAGGAATTCCAAAAAGGTGTCGAACCGCACGAGGCGGCTCGGATCGCCATTGTCGAAGGAGCGCCCGCAGTGACAGCGGCCGGGGTCATTCTGGCGGGGACGTTCGCATCCCTGCTGCTGACCGGAATTCAGCTCCTGGAGGAGATCGGTGCGGCTGTCGCGCTCGGCGTGCTCCTCGCCTCCAACGTGCTGGCGACACGCATTGTGCCCACGCTGGCCGCACTGCGGGGTTTCCACTTCTGGTGGCCCCACCACACGCACACCAAGACGGTGGCGAACCGGGAGGTGCTGGTGTCCCACCTGAGCAAGGCCGCACCCGTGTCGGTCGGCGGCGAACGGGAGGGGATCTGAGGATCGCCGGTCGTGCGACCTAGGAGTACACCTAGGGCCGGCCCGTCCCCTCAATCCAGTCGGCGACGATGGCCGCT
>Ga0302320_10027332_pt1 | contig 10998 bp, 8 predicted proteins | sample Bog_T0_3_FD_202130 | JGI IMG/M metagenome (GOLD analysis project Ga0302320, IMG submission 202130) | Peat permafrost microbial communities from Stordalen Mire near Abisko, Sweden - Bog_T0_3 | ecosystem: Environmental > Terrestrial > Soil > Wetlands > Peat | place: Sweden: Abisko, Stordalen Mire... | reverse complement strand
GTATGAGGGGCTGCCCGGCCATTCGTACGGCCCGCTGATGGGAGTCAGAGACAGGACCAAGTAGTTCTGCCCGGGGGGAATGGTGGCCACCATGGCGGCTACATCGGACAAAATCTGTGTCGTGTCGCTGTAATTATCACGGCCCGCCCAGATGACGGGAAGCCAGTTGGCATAGGGGGTGTCCACGACAAACTGAGGGCTGCCCGGCGCGCTGACCGGACTGGCGAGCGCCGTGGATGGCGTGAATGTATAAATTGTGTCTTTCGCGTCATACGTAACCGTTCCATGAACTCCCAGGATAGTTCCGGCAGTTCCTGCTGTAGGGCCGCCGTTCGTAACCGGTCCATATCCACTGGGAAAGGTTACGGTAACTCCGCCCGATGCCGGAATCATCCCGTTCTCAACCGTTGCATACGTAGCGACTCCACCTTCGCGCACTGCGATCTCCGTGGAGGTCTGTCCGTCGATGCCCATATTCACGACCGGCAGGATGAGCAGTTTCCCCAGTTCGGTGGGGAAATCTCCAGCATCCACCGTTCCCTCCTCTCCCTGGGTCATCGAGTCGCCCCAAGCCACGACACCGAACGAAGTGGCATTCAAACTGAGGCTTGCCTGGGCCGCGTTGTAGTCCTGCATGTCGGCGGGCGTGAACAGGGCAGAGAGCGTCTGCGCTCCGGGCGATTTGAAGACGGTTCCCGCCGGCGGCGTGTAGAGAAAGCTGCCGGCAACCGCCGTACCCCCCGGAGCCGCGGCGATTGCATCAAGCTGGCCTGTGCCCAGGGCCGCGCCCACCGCGAGGGGAAATGCAGCCGCCCAGTTGATCTGCGGAGTAGCCTTGTTCACTGTCAGCGTCACGCTGGCGCTGGCGGTGGTGTAATCCGTGGTGTCGGTCGGCGTGAAGACGACGGAAAGCGTTTGCGAGCCGGCCGTGAGTACGGCGCCCACATCTGGGTTGTAGGCAAAACTCCCGGGTACGCTTGCGGTGGCGTTCAACTGCGTCGCGCTCAACGCCGTGCCGTAGACAATCGCCGCCGGATTTGCCCATGTGAGCTGCGTCGTCGCCTGGCTGACTGTCAGTTGCACGCTGCTATTGGCAGTAGAGTAATTGGTTGAATCAGTCGGAGTGAAGGTGACTGAAAGCGTGTGCGTGCCGGCTGTGAGTACCGCGCCCTGGGCCGGGGTGTAGGCAAAACTGCCCGGTACGCTTGCGGTTGCGTTTAACTGTGTCGCGCTCAACGCTGGGCCATAGATAAACGACGCCGGAGCCGCCCATGTGACTTGCGGCGTCACTTGGTTCACGGTGAGCGTCACGCTGGTGTTGACGATGGCGTAGTCCAAAGAGTCGGTAGGGGTAAAAGTGACGGAAAGTGTGCGAGAGCCGGCCGAGAGCACGGCGCCCAGCGAAGGACTATAAGAAAAGGCGCCCGGAACGCTGGCGGTGGCATTCAGTTGCGCTGTGCTCAGCGCCGTGCCGTAGTTGATCACGGCAGGGGGCGACCAACTGACCACCGGAACCGCTTGATTGACAACCAGCGTCACGCTGGCGCTGGCGGTGGTGAAGTCCGTGGTGTTGGTGGGAGTGAAGATGGTGGAAAGCGTATAGGTGCCGGCGGGGAGAACGGTGCCCAAAGGCGGGTTGTAGACAAAGGCGCCGGGGACATTCGCCGTTGCATCCAATTGAGTTGCGCTAAGCGCGGTGCCGTAGGGGATCGGCGCCGGAGCAGCCCAGGAAATCGGGCCGGAGATAACCCCTCCTCCACAGCCGGTCAGAACCAGGCAAACGATACCGAGTCCCGCTATCCGGCGTACAGAGCGGATAAGTGAGCAAGGCTTCAAATTCAAGTAATACCTCCAAATTGAGTTCTGGACTGAAAGAATTATATCGTTCCATGCGCCGCTTGTCACAGACAGGCCCAAGGCCGCGCCGGACTGAAGTAATAATCTGTAATTACCAGGGTTTATTATGGTTCGCGGCGCGTTGCACGGAATTCACGGCCTGCTCATTCTACAGGCTGAAGGGAACTGTCGATGGCTTGCCCCGCGTCCTGCAAGCCAAAGGGATTATTCTGAAGGATGAGTGCGGACGGAGGGTTTCAGCATGATGCATTGCCGGCAATTTGGCTTGATGCGGACGCTTGCCCTTGCCTGCTTGCCGGTCTGGCTCTGCGCCGCCGCACAGTTGGCCCAGCCGCAAGACGCTTCCTCGGTGATTCGCGGCGTGGACGCGGCGGTCAAAGCGCGTATTGATGGTATTTTGGGTTACACCGTCAACGAGCACTATGCCGTCTACAGGGGCAAGGATGAGTCGCACCCTGTAGCTGAGATGACCGTGCGGACCGTTTATCGGCGTGACTCCGGCAAAAGTTACACCATCCTTTCGGAGTCCGGCTCGGAGTTTATTCGAAACCACGTGCTGCGCCCCCTCCTGGACAATGAAAAGCACATCAACCTGCCAGGCGTCCGGGAGGCCTCGTGGTTTACCTCGGCGAATTACCAGATGCAGCTCGTTTCCGGCACACCGCAACAGGTGGATGGGCGGCAGTGCCTCGCGCTGGCCATCACTCCCCGGCGAAAGGCTACCAATATGATCGCGGGAACCCTGTGGGCCGACGCCGCGGATGGCTCCATCGTCCGGCTTGAGGGCTCGGCAACGCAGAGTGTCTCCATCTTCACCGGCCCTGCCCAGGTGATGCGCCAGTACGTCAAGATGAGCGGCTTTGCCATGGCCACACAGGCACGAGCCGTCTCGGATAGCTTTCTGCTTGGCCGCACAACCGTCACCATCGACTACCGGGAGTACCAAATCGAGCTTGCTCCCGCCCATTGAGAGGGCTGATATTGCTTCCCGATCCGGGAAGTGTTTCGTATTTACAAGAAAAATCTGAGCGTTACCACTCTACGTGACCGTGGTCACGGATGAATGCTGGCATGGAGCCGTAAAACAATGTGTAGACATGGATCCGGCATGGCGATGCACTTGCTCTAGTGTATTTTGGGAGAGATGCCTTCGCTGCGCATATGCGTTCCGTGAACGGGAGGAATCGTGCTTGCATTCACACCCCCGCCGCTGCCCAGCGACGATAAACGCTGGAAGATCGTCAACGGCACCATGCGCAAGAATGGCTTTGCCCGCCATGCGCTGATTGAGACGCTGCACACCGTGCAGTCGGCCTTCGGCTATCTGGACGACGATTCGATCCGGTTTGTGGCTACCTCGTTGCGAGTGCCGCTCAGCCAGGCTTATGGCGTGGTGACCTTCTACCACTACTTCAGCCTGAAGCCGCCGGGCAAGCACACCATGACGGTCTGCGCCGGCACGGCCTGCTACATCAAGGGCGCTGACAAGCTGGTGGCCGCTGCCGAGAAGCGCCTGGGCATTGCCCAGGGCCAGACCACCGCGGACGGCAAGATCAGCCTGATGATGGCCCGCTGCGTGGGCGCCTGCAGCCGCGCCCCCGTGGTGCTGTGTGACGGCGCGGTGGCTGGCGAGATGGCCGCCGGGCAGATGCTCGAGCAACTGGAAAGGTGGGCGGTTGAATGACAATTGAAGAGCTCGAACAGATAGCCAAGAGCGTCTCCCAGGAGAACGCCAAATACGATTTTGAAGTGAATGTCTGCATGGACCTGGCCTGCATGAGCCAGGGCGCCGACCGTTTGCGCGAGGCGCTGGAGAAGAGCGCCGAAGCCTCCGGCAAAAAGGTTCTGGTTCGCCGCACTGGCTGCATGGGCCCCTGCTCCAGCGGTCCGCTTGTGAGCGTTGACCCCGATGAGCTGCTTTATCACCACGTGACGGATTCGAGCGCCGAGGCCATTGTGGAGAGCCTGGGCGGCGCGCCGGTTCAAGGCCTGCAATGCGACCTGAACGAGCACTTCGACAAGCAGGTGCGGGTGGTGCTGGAGAATGCCGGCCACATTGACCCGGAGAAGATCGACGATTACATCTCCCGCGACGGCTACAAGGCGCTGCTGACGGCGCTCACCGAGATGACGCCCAACGGCGTTATTCATCGCATCACCGAGAGCGGCCTCAGGGGGCGCGGCGGCGGCGGTTATCCCACTGGGCTGAAGTGGGGAACGGTGGCCAAGGCCTCGGGCGAGCTTAAATATGTCGTCTGCAACGGCGACGAGGGCGATCCGGGCGCATTCATGGATCGCAGCGTGATGGAGGGCGACCCGCATCGCGTCCTTGAAGGCATGGCGATTGCCGCCTACGCGGTGGGGGCCAGCAAGGGCTTCATCTATGTGCGCGCAGAGTATCCCATTGCCGTCTCCCGGCTGACCACCGCCCTGCGCGAAGCGCGGCGGCGCGGCCTGCTGGGCAACAACATCGGCAACACTCCATTCAACTTTGACGTGGAGATTCGCCTCGGCGCCGGTGCCTTTGTCTGCGGCGAAGAGACGGCCCTCTTGGCCTCCATCGAAGGCCGGCGGGGCACACCCAAGCCGCGGCCACCCTATCCGGCGGTCAGCGGACTGTGGGGCAAGCCCACCTTGATCAACAATGTCGAGACCTATGCCAACATCGCGCCCATCGTGCGCAATGGCGGCAAATGGTTTGCCAATATGGGTTCGGAGCGCAGCAAGGGCACCAAGGTCTTCGCCCTGACCGGCAAGATCACCAACACCGGCTTGGTGGAAGTCCCCATGGGCATCAAGCTGCGCGAGATCATCGAAGTCATCGGCGGCGGCGTACCGGGCGGGCATACATTCAAAGCTGTTCAGACCGGCGGGCCTTCCGGAGGCTGCATTCCCGCCGAGATGCTCGACTTGGGCGTAAGCTACGATGCCCTCATGGCGGTCGGCTCCATCATGGGCTCCGGCGGCATGATCGTTATGGACGACACCTCCTGCATGGTCAACGTGGCCCGCTTCTTCGTCGAGTTCTGCATGACCGAGTCCTGCGGCAAGTGCATTCCCTGCCGCGCGGGCACGGCGCAGATGTTCACTCTGCTTACCCGCATCTGCGAGGGGAAGGGAACCATGGAGGATCTGGACCTGCTGGTGCGTCTCTGCGAGACCATCAAGGAAACCAGCCTCTGCGGGCTGGGCATGACGGCGCCCAATCCGGTGCTGAGCACAATCAAGTACTTCAAGAACGAGTACATCGAGCACATCGCGCACAAGCGATGTCCGGCTGGGGTTTGCAATATCGAAGCGCCCGCGCCTGAAGCTGCCGTGGAGGTGTTGGCATGAGTGAAAGCATGGGCGTCAAAACTCTTATCATCGACGGGCAGGAGATTAGCGCGCGCGCCGGCCAGACTATCCTGGAGGTGGCGCTGGAGAATGAGATCAACATTCCCACCCTCTGCCATCTGGAAGGGCTGAGCGACGTAGGCGCCTGCCGCCTTTGTCTGGTGGAGATCAAGGGCAGCAACAAGCTCCTTCCCGCCTGCGTGGCCACCGTCCACGAGGGCATGGAGGTCACCACCAACTCCGAGCGGCTCAGCAAGCACCGCCGCATGATTCTGGAGTTGCTCTTCGCCGAGCGCAACCACATCTGCGCGGTCTGCGTCTCCAACGGCCACTGCGAGTTGCAGGCGCTTGGGCAAGAGCAGGGCCTGACCCACATCAGCCTGCCCTACCGCAACCCCGCGCTCACCGTGGACGCCTCGCACGAGCGCTTCACCGCCGATCACAACCGCTGCATTCTGTGTACCCGCTGCGTGCGGGTCTGCGCCGAGATTGAAGGAGCGCATATCTGGGATGTGATGGGCCGCGGCATCAACTCCATCGTCATTACCGATCTGCACGAGGACTGGGGAAGCTCGGCCTGCACCCGCTGCGGCAAATGCGTTCAGGTCTGCCCCACCGGAGCCTTGTTTGACAAGAGCAAGATCGGCTCCGATCACCCCAAGTATCCCGATTTTCTGCCCTACCTGAATCTGATGAGGGAAGCGCGATGAGCAAACTGAAGGTAGCAACAGTGTGGCTGGACGGTTGTTCCGGTTGTCATATGTCCTTCCTTGACATGGACGAGCGGCTCCTCGATCTGGCGAAGTTGGTCGATATCGTTTACAGCCCTATCGTCGACGCCAAGGATTTTCCCGAGATGGTCGATATCGCCCTGGTCGAGGGCGCCGTGGCCTCGGTGGACGACGAAGCCAAGATCAAGAAGGTGCGCGCCCACTCCAAACTGCTGGTCGCCATGGGCGATTGCGCCGTCGCCGGAAACGTGCCCTCGATGCGCAACCCCATCGGCCCGGAGGCGATTCTCAACCGCGCCTATATCGAAAATGCCGACATTCAGCAGCAGATTCCCTGCGTCGTGGTGCCCAAGCTGCTCAAGATCGTGCGGCCCATCCACGAGTTTGTCACGGTGGATGTCTTTTTGCCCGGCTGCCCGCCCTCGGCTGATACCTTTCACGCAGCGCTGACCGCGCTGGCAACCGGTGCGCCGCTGGACATCTCAGCCCTCACCCGTTTTGGAGCCTAAGCTTCTTGGAGCCAAAGTCATGACCCAGACGATCACCATCGATCCCGTTACCCGCCTCGAAGGCCACGGCAAGATTACTATCATGCTCGACAGCCAGGGCCAGGTCGAGGACGCGCACTTCCATGTCACGCAGGTGCGCGGCTTTGAGAGGTTCTCCGAGGGGCGTCCGTTTTACGAGATGCCCAGCCTGATGGCGCGCATCTGCGGCATCTGCCCGGTCTCTCACCTGCTGGCCTCTGCCAAGGCCTGCGAAGCCATCATGGCGGTGCGCATTCCGCACACGGCCGCGCAACTGCGCCGCATGTTGAATATGGCGCAGATGGTGCAGTCGCACGCGCTGAGCTTCTTCCATCTCTCGTCTCCCGATCTGTTGCTGGGCATGGAGTCTGACCCCGCGCAGCGGCACATCTTCGGCGTGGCGGCGGCGCGGCCCGACCTCGGTCTCGCCGGCATCGGATTGCGCCGCTTCGGCCAGCACATTATCGAGTTGCTGGGCACCAAGCGCATCCATACCGGCTGGGTCGTCCCCGGCGGCGTCACCGAGCCGCTCACCCCGGCTCACCGCGACGAGATTCTCGCCATGCTGCCCGATGCCTACGCCAACGTCAAGCTGGCGCTTACCGCTTACAAGCAGATCGCCGACAGCTTCAAGCAGGAGATCGATGTCTTCGCCAACTTCCCCACCAACTATCTCGGCCTGATCAACGAAGACGAGTCCATCGAGTTCACCGATGGCGCGCTGCGGCTGATTGACCCCACGGGCGCCATCATCGAAGACGGCATATCGGCCCATCACTTCACGGAGGTGATCGGCGAGGCGGATGAGAATTTTTCTTACACCAAGTTCGTCTACTACAAGCCGCTCGGCTACCCCGCGGGCAGCTATCGCGTCGGCCCGCTGGCGCGGCTCAATATCGTCAAGAGCATGGGAACGCCGCTGGCTGATGCCGAACTGGCCCTCTTCAAGCAGCTCTCCGCCGGTCCCGTCGAGAGCTCCTTCCACTATCATCATGCGCGGCTGGTCGAGGCCCTCTACGGCATCGAGAATATCGAGCGCATCCTCGCCGATCCGCTTATCCTCGACAAGCACGTGCGCGCCACCGCTGGCGTGAATCGCCTGGATGGCGCGGGTCAGATCGAAGCCCCGCGCGGAACGCTCAACCACCACTACAAGGTGGACGAGAACGGCAAGATCACCTGGGCCAACCTGGTCGTCGCCACCGGCCACAACAACAACGCGATGAACCGCGGCGTTCTGCAGTCGGCGCGGGCTTACGTGAAGGACGGCAAGTTCACCCCAGGCGCGCTCAACCGCGTCGAGGCCGTGATCCGCACCTTCGATCCCTGCCTCAGTTGCTCGACCCATGCCTTCGGCCAGATGCCGCTGGTGATGTCGCTGGTCAACCCCGACGGCGAGGTCGTCGACCAGCTCATCCGCTAAACTGAATTTATGAGTTCGACCCAAGCCCGATGCCTCATCCTCGCCTGCGGCAACACGATGCGCTCGGATGACGGCGTCGGGCTTTGGCTTGCCGAGTGGGCCGAGCGGCGCTTCAAGGACCAGCCCGGCGTGCGCGTTCTCGCCGATCATCAATGGACTCCCGAACTGGCCGAAGACGTCGCCTGCGCCGAGTCTGTTCTGTTTATCGATTGCTCTCTCGCTACCGCTCCAGGCTCCGTCCATCTGTCGTCCGTCGAGCCGGCCGCCGCGGGGCAGGGAATCAACACCCATCATCAGAACGCATCCGAGCTGCTCGCCCTCGCCCGCGATCTCTACCATTCCCAGCCTCAATCTGCCCAACTGCTCACCATCGGCGCCGGCTCCATCGAGCTGGGCGAAGGCTTCAGCGAGGCCGGAACCGCTGCGCTGCCCCGTGCGTACAAGTTGATTGAAGAGACGGTTCTTTCGTTCTGCGTCCTCAAAAAGAATTAAATTGGGAGTGGGAGAAAGCGATGAAACTCCTCAAGAAGATTCTGCTCTGCGCGGCTCTGCTGGCGGCGCTCGCCGCCCTTGGCTTCTGGGCGCGCCCCGTCAGCTACTTCAAAGCCGCGCTTTATCTGCGCGAGAGCCGCAACGGCATCGAGAGCCACACGGCAACCGTCGAAGGCCTTCGCGTGCACTATCTCGCCGAGGGGCCGAAAACTGGGCCGGTGGTAGTGCTGGTGCATGGGCTGAGCGGCAGCGCCGAGGACTGGCGCAACCTGGCGCCCTCTCTGGCCCAGGCCGGCTATCGCGTCTATATGCCCGATCTGCCCGGCTTCGGGCGCAGCGAGCAACCCAGGGATTTCTCCTATTCCGTGCAGGATCAGGCCGAAGTCGTCATGGGCTTTTTGCAGACACTGGGGCTGCGGCAGGTGGACCTGGGCGGCTGGTCGATGGGCGGCTGGATCGCGCAGTTGGTCGCCGCTCAGGATACTGAGCGCATCCGGCGGCTGATGCTCTTTGACTCGGTTGGCCTCGCTGTCAAGCCGGAGTGGGATACGCGCCTTTTCACCCCCACTACGCCTGCGGAACTCGATCAGCTCGATGCGCTGCTAATGCCGCATCCTCCCAAAGTGCCGTCCTTCGTCGCGCGCGACATTCTGCGCGTCTCGCGGAACAACGCCTGGGTGACGCACCGCGCGGTTGCCGCAATGCTCTCCGGCCAGGACGCCACTGACACTCTGCTGCCCAAGCTCCAAATGCCGGTGCTGCTCGTCTGGGGCACCGAGGACCGCATTACCCCGCCTAGCCTGGGCGAGAAGATGCACCAGCTCGCGCCGCAATCGGAACTCGCGCTTATCCCCGGCTGCGGCCATCTGGCTCCCGGACAGTGCACCGCGCAGATCGGACCCAAGGTTGTCGGGTTTGTAAAGCGGTAGAGCTGCATCTTCCGGCTCTTCGGTCCACACTATGTTGCCAACGAAAAAAGGGGCGAGCTTGAAGCTTGCCCCTTTTTGCATGGCGCTTTCAATCGTTCTCAAAAGCTCAGTTCTTTGGAGGCGGGTTCACCGTTCAAACTTCAAGGCGAACTGAAGGACACGCGGGGCCTGCGCCTCCGTGATCTGCCCGAAGGCAGGCGAGTTCATGTCGAATACGGGCGGGATCAGATTGACGTGGTTCGTCACGTTGAAGGACTCCGCCCGGAACTGAATTTTTATCTTCTCATTGAGGGCGAAGCTCTTGTTGAGTGAAGCATCGAGACTCCCATAGGCAGGGCCATCGACGATGTTGCGCCCCTCGTTGCCGAACTGCCCGGCGTTCGCAACCGGATCGAGCCGCTGAAATGCCGAAGGAGATACCCATTGCGACACCTTGTGCGGTGCTCCCTTGTTCGGGTTACCTACGACGTTGGGCCGGTCTCCGAACATGCCGGAAATTCCGGGATGCGGTGCCTGCAACGAGACGTTCGCCGAGTCATAGACGGTGAAGGGAGTACTGGAATTTACGGCCAACAAGGCACTGAATTGCCAGCCATCCAGAAGAACGCGAGACGGACCTGTGAAGCTGCGCGCAAACGGAATAGCGTAAGTAACGCTTCCGGCAAGACGCTGGCGCGAATCGAAGAGCGAACGTCCGTGTTCTGCCTTCAGATCCTGGTTGTTCTGGGCGATGTCAAGCTCTCCAAGAACCATCCAGGGAGCCGGGCCGGACATATGAAGGCTCGACGAGTAGTCCAGATTCTTGGAAAAGGTGTACGCCAGTGTGTAATTCAGGTCCGGCGTACCACTCCGAGTCAGTGAAATCTGTGCCGAGTGGAAGGTTGAGTTCGCATTTCCTTCCACCAGCCCGGCAGTGCCCAACGTGCAGGTGCCGGTCGTCAGCGTACAGCCGGAGTAGAGCCGGCGCCGAGGGGAGTTAGCGAAGGTTGCACCGGGTTCATAGATCGCAGGATTAGCTTCGACCAACCGCGGCAAGCGAGTTCCTTTCGACCCGATGTATCCGACGGACAGGTTCTGTTTACCAAGGCTCTGGTCGATAGTAAGATTCCAGTCCTGCACGTAGGGCGGCAGCAGGTGGCTATCGAGGGTGAAGGTGGACGCGGGCAATGCGAACTGGCCGGGAGTAAATGGGTTGGTTACGGCGCCGAGCGGGTTGGCGTAGTTGATCTTTGTGTATCCAGTAAGAGTCCGGACGACCGTCTGTGGGAGCGCGCTGCTGGTGGCGCGGAACGGCATGCCCACGCCGTTCATCAGTTCGTCGTAGAAGATGCCATAGGCTGAACGAATCATCGTGCGGCTATTCCCAAACGGATCCCATGCGAAGCCGACACGGGGCGCCCAGTCACTTTTGAAGACGGGGGCAATGGTGTCGGGTACACCGGTGTCGCCGGGAAACAGAAGACCGCTTGGAGCGTTAGGGTAAACGGTGGATTGGTGGCCCGGCGCAAACTCCATCATGCGATTGTGGATGTCTCGGAACGGTGTCGTTATCTCGTAGCGCACGCCGTAGTTCAGTGTAAGCGTCGAGCTGATGCGGTATTCATCCTGTGCGTAGGAGCCCAACTCCCAGCCACGCAGATCACGCGTGAAGTCGCCGCCGGCCTGGGTGAATATATCCGGCTTACCCAGCAGGAAGTTGGCCA
>Ga0302320_10027329_pt1 | contig 10998 bp, 11 predicted proteins | sample Bog_T0_3_FD_202130 | JGI IMG/M metagenome (GOLD analysis project Ga0302320, IMG submission 202130) | Peat permafrost microbial communities from Stordalen Mire near Abisko, Sweden - Bog_T0_3 | ecosystem: Environmental > Terrestrial > Soil > Wetlands > Peat | place: Sweden: Abisko, Stordalen Mire... | reverse complement strand
AAAAACAAAAGCTGCCTGGGAAAGCGCCAAGCAGGCGGCCTCCGCGGTTGGACTTGTCCAAAGCGAATATTTTCCTCTGCTGATATTGCGGGCAACCAGTGATTACGCCCGTGAGCCGGCGCCACTGCCGTTGACACCAAACAGGGGTGGCTTCATGGATGTCAAAGCGCAGGAGGTTGAGCCCGTCGTTGATCTCGAATGGGTGTTGCTCGATTTTGGCCGCCGAAAGGCCGCCGTCGGCACTGCCAGAAACCGCTTGCTCGCCGCCAATCTTGGTTTCAATGCGCGGCATCAAGAAATTGTCTTCAAGGTCCAGACTGCCTTCTACGAGTTATCAAAAGTCCGCGGGCGGATCGAGGTGGCCCAATCCTCCCTTGCCTCGGCCCTCAAAGTCCAGGAAGCTGCGGAAGCACGATTCAACCTCGGGCTCGCCACGGCTCCCGACGTGTCGCTGGCGCGGCAACAAGCGGCGCAGGCGGCCTTCGAAATGGAGGATGTTTCAGCCAAGGAACGTGACGCGCAGGTCGTCCTGGCCGAAACCATCGGCATCGCCCCCACGGTTCCCCTCCATGTGGCCGATTTCGCAAAACTGTCCATCCCGACCAACCTCGAAGACACGGTTGAAAAGTTAATTGACAGGACACTGGCGCAACGACCGGAGCTTCTCGCCCAGGTGGCCATCCTGCGTCAGAAGGAGGCGGAGATTCGCCGCGCGCGCGCGGACTATTACCCCACGCTGGCTTTTAGAGGCGAAGCGGGCGCGGCCTTCGACCGCGCGCAAGTGGGCGTTGCGGGCAATTCGCTTCCCTGGGCTTCGACCCAGGAGGCAAGCTGGGGAGTCGGCCTGGAGTTAAGCTGGTCTTTATTCGACGGGGGCGCCCGCAAGCACAGGCTCGAAATCGCCAATTCTGAACGCGCAGCCGCACAGCACAACCTGGATGACTTGCGCGACAAGGCCATCTCGCAGGTCTGGCTCTACTACACCGATACGAAGCTGGCCATCCGTCGGCTGGGCGTGGCAGAGGCGCTGGTTGAGGCTTCGGACAAATCCTATAACCAGACCTTCGAAGCCTATCGAAACGGGCTGAGCAGTCTGGTGGACGTATTAACAGCGCGGCGCGAATTGAGCCAGGCTCGCTACACACAACTGGACACGCGGGCGACCCTGCTCGAATCCACCGCCGCGCTGGCCTTCGCTTCCGGCGACCTGGGCCCGCAACTGCTGCAACGAAAATCCCGGGAATAGGAACAGCCAACCATGAACTTGATCAATCCCCACGGAACACACGCCGGCGAGCCGACCCGCTTTCCCGCCAAAACGCCGGGCCGAATCATCGCGGCCCTCACATTAGTATTCTTGACCGGTTGCAAAGGCGCCCCTTCCATTAACCTGTTAGGCTCCTTCTTTCCGGGATGGATGCTGTGCGTGGCCTTGGCGGTCGCGGGAACGCTTTTCGCGCGTCAGATTTTCATCAAGATTGACATTGAACGTCATTTGCGGCCCTGCATCGTGGTTTATTTTTGTTTTTGGGGCCTGCTCACATTGATCACCTGGCTTCTCTTTTTTAGGAGTTAATACTATGCCTGAAGAACCTGTCGTCCCATCTAAACCCGATTTAAAAGTCGCGGGCCAGCGAGTCAGTCTGGCCATCGTCCTCGCCTTCATCGTCGTCGCCGTCATCGCGATCTGGTGGCATGATAACTATCCCCAAACGGACGATGCCACTCTCCGGGCGAATTTTATTGGTGTCGCTCCGCAGGCCAGCGGTCACATCGTCGAACTGGATGTCAAAGATAATCAATATGTGAAGGAAGGGGATTTGTTGTTCGTCATTGATCCGCGTCCCTATGAAATTGCCGTGGCACGCGCCAAAGCCGGCTTGAGTCTGGCCCACAAGGAAGTGGCGGTTTTGGAAAAAGTCCTGCAATTGGCGGATGCTTCAATCACCCGAGCCGAGGCGCAACGCCTGGCCGCCGAAGCCTCGGTCGAGCGGGCCGAGGCCGAGTTCAAGGAAGCGGATGACCACGTCAAACGCCTTGAACCACTGCTGGTGAAGGAATTTGCCACCGCCGATCAACTCGAAGCGGCCCGCACCCGCCGTCTCGTCGCCGACACGGCGGTTCGCGAGGCGCAGAAAATGCTCGCCGCCGCGGCTGCCGCGGTGGAACAGGCGAAAGTCGAGCGCCTCCGCGCCAACGATGCCATCGGTCAGGAAGGCGACGTGAACGCGCGCATCGCCGCCGCCGAGGCCCAGCTCCATGACGCCGAATTGAATCTGGAATACTGCCGGGTGAAAGCGCCTTTTAGCGGCAAGGTGGTGAACTTCAATATTTCCCCCGGTGCGTTCGCCCGCGCGGGCGTGGACTTATTTACCCTGGTGGATACCCGCACCTGGTACGTGGTGGCCAATTTCCGCGAAACGCAACTCAAGCATGTCCGGGAAGGAGACCAGGCGCAAATCTATCTGCAATTCAAGGGCGGCAGGAGATTCAAGGGCAAGGTGGTCGGCTTGGCGTGGGCCGTCGTTCCCGAAGACGGAACCAGCGCCATGGGTTTGCCCAATGTGCCGCGCAATCTCGACTGGGTACGTTTGGCCCAACGCTTTCCGCTGCGTATTCAGGTGGACGATCCTGACGACAGCTTCCGCGTCGGCGCCTCGGCCGTCGTGACTCTTACCGCAACCGGGCCGCAAACCATCCGTGCGGCGCTTCCATAAACTCCAGCGCTTGTGATTGCCACAGCCACCATTCCAAAACCGGTGACTTTCCAATTCCTGGAGTTCCTGCGCCGCGAACTCGCCCCGACACCAGGACGCTGGCAGGGGACGCTCCGCATTACACTGGCCTGCATCGCCTGCACGATTCCCATCATGACCTTTCACTTGAAACAGCCGGTTATGATGATGATCGGCATATTCATGGTCACCCGAGAAGACCTCTCGACGACATTGTTGGGAACTCTTCTCGCGATAGTTGGCGCCATCTCATGTTGCGGACTGCTGCTGCTCTATTACATGTGCGCGCTCGACTTGACATGGCTCCGCGTGCTGTGTGTGCCCGCGTTCATTCTGACGGGGCTGTTCATGATCCGGGTGGTGAATCCCCCCATCCTCGGTTTGGCCGTGGCTCTCTGCGTTGGCTTTGGCATTACGATTCCAGACACCGTCTCCAACATCGAGACCCTGAATCGCGTTCCCTTCTACTACTGTTGGGCGTGGATACTCGGACTCAGCGTGAATCTGGCGGTGCAATACCTGCTCAATCCGGAAACGGCGGGCTCGCTCCTCCAACGTAGTTTGACAGACCGCCTGGACGCCGTCGAAAGCTCGCTGCGCCGTTTGGCTGACGGTGGTTCGCCTAGGCCCCAGCCGTCATCACTCGCTCAACTTGCCCTTGCGGGCGTGGCGGAACCGCTCCGCATGTTAAAGGTGACGAGCGCGGTCGAGCCGTGGCTGAAGAAACATCACGCTGAGGTGCGCGCGCAATTCATTGTCGTTGACCGGCTGGTGACGGCCGCAGCCATGCTCGAAACGCAAGGACTTTCGTCCGCGACAGAAGCAACGCGACAGCGCTTGCGCAACCTGGCGGACGCTTGTGCGCGTTGGCGCACGGCTATCAAAAATCAAGCGCCGCCGGAAGTTGCCGTCCCGGCGACGACGTCAGCAGGCCTGTCGGAGGCGGAGGCCCTGCCTTCGCTCGCGGAAATGGAACGCGCCGCGCAATTGATGCCGTTCACCTTTCCGGGCCGGGAATTGCCGGATGAGTTGAAGACCGAGCCCAATCAGGAAAAAAGCAGTTTCCTTGCGCCGGATGCCTTCACCAATCCAGAACACCTTCACTTTGCCATCAAAGGAACGCTCGCCGGTTTTATCTGCTACCTCATTTTCACAATGTCAGCTTATCCGGGAATATATACGTCAACCATTACGTGCATCCTTTGCTCGCTCTCGACGGTCGGAGCAAGTCTTCAGAAAGGCGCCCTGCGTTTTGCCGGTGCCGCCGTCGGGGGTGCTTTCGGTTTCATCATACTGATGTATATCTTCCCGCACCTCGATTCCTTGGGCGGCTTCTGGTTCCCGTTTGGCGCCGTCATGGCCCTGGCCGCTTACGTCAACCTCGGTAGCGCGCGGATTTCCTACGTCGGCATCCAGATTTGCCTGGCCTTCTGCAAGTGCGTCCTCCAGACCTACGGAACTTACACCGAACTGCGCGTGGCCCGCGACCGCCTCATCGGGATCGCTCTGGGACTCGCCGTGTTCGGATTCATCAATAGTCGCTTCTGGCCGGTCACCGCCCTGGAGACAACGCGCGCAAAACTGGCGTCCGTCCTGCGCTCGCTCGCCACCCTTGCTGGTTTGCCCGACACGGACAAAGACCCTGTTCCGCAATTGACTGAGGCCTATGGATTGCGGCTGCGCGTGTATGAGGATTTCGGGGCGGTCCAAAAATTGCACGAAAGCTCGAAATTCGAGTCTGACGCGGCTCGTCGGGACCGCCTAATGGCCATTGATAATAACGTCCAGATGTTATTTCTCCACGTGCTGGAAATCGTCCAACATCGCCGTGACTTGCGGCCTTTCGCGGTACCCGAACCGTTACGCGCGGCATCGGCGCGATTCAAAGCAACGCTGGCTGATTTGCTCGTCAATCTAGCCGATAGGGTCGAAGGCAAAGATACTCGCTCTTTGCCAGACCTCCCTTCCGCGCTGGCCAATCTTGAAAAAGTGGTCGCCGCGCACATCAATGCCGTAACCGACGTCAACGTCGCCGCGCAAATCCGCGCGCGCCTTGCGCTCTACCAGCAAACCGTCCCGTTCGCGACGAATTTGATCCAGTTGCAAGCGCGAGAGATGTCATCATGACAACCACCACACAGCCCGAACTGGAAACCGACGTGCAAGTGAGGCCGGACGGTCAAGTTCGCGTCGTTCTTCGCGGCAACCTGAACCAGCAGACGGTCGCAAGTTGTTGGAATCTTCTTGCGAGAGAATTACCGGCGACGAATCCTGAAAAGCTCCATGTGGATGTCAGCGGCCTCGGCTTCTGCGACGCCGCCGGCTTGATTTTGCTGGTTTACCTCGAGATGGGAAGAATGACGCCGCAGGGGTCAGTCTCGGTGTCTGGGTTGAAACCCGATTTGGAAAAGATCTTCCGCGAACTCACGTTGGAGGACGCCGAAGTCTCCCACTCGCCCTCGGCCAGCAAAAGCGATTCCTTCGTCGGAATGGTTGGCCGAAGGATCAGGCAACTGAGTGAGGATTTCCGTGAGGAAATGGTCTTTTTGGGCGCTCTCGTCGCCAGCCTGCCAGCCGGCATTTTCCACCCCAAACGAAGCCGCTGGGCCGAGACGCGCCGCATCCTCGAACTGGCGGGCGCCAACGCCGTGCCGATCGTTTCGCTGATGAGCTTGCTCCTGGGCTTCATCATCGCTTTCGAATCGGCGCGGCGGCTGGCCGAATTTGGCGCGCAACTCTACGTCGCCAATACCATCATGGTGGTGATGGTTCGTGACATGGGACCGCTCATGACGGCCATCCTCGTGGCGGGTCGGTCCGGTTCCGCTTTCGCCGCCGAAATCGGGACCATGAAGGTCAACGAGGAACTCAATGCCTTGAAGACGTTCGGATTGGACCCGATCCCGTTTCTGGTGGTTCCCCGAATCGTGGCCGGAGTTTTAGTGACACCGCTGCTCACGTTTTACTCCATCCTCATGGGCGTGATCGGCGGCGTGATCGTCATGCTCGGACTCGGCTTTTCGCTGCCTCTGATATTGCATCAACTGGCCTCCGCCGTTCACTTGAACGATCTCGGCGCTGGCGTCTCCAAGAGCGCCGTCTTCGGCGTCATCGTGTCGGCTGTGGGTTGCTGGCACGGTCTGCGCACGCAACAGGGCCCCAGTGCCGTCGGCCTTTCCACCACGCGCGCCGTCGTCACCAGCCTGCTTCTCATCATCGTGGCGGATGCTTTCTTTTCCGCAATTTCCTTCCTGCTCAAATGATGAATGCCCCGGACGACATCGCAATTTCCGTCAAAGACCTGACCGTCGGTTATGGAGACACCGTCATTCTCCGAAATGTGAATTTTCAGGTCCGGCGCGGTGAAGTTTTCGTGATCCTGGGCGCATCCGGTTCGGGCAAAAGCACGCTGTTAAAGGCAATGATCGGGCTCTATCCGCCCCTGTCCGGCGAAGTATGGATCGAAGGCGGCAACCTGGTGGCGGCACAAGGCGACGAGAAACTGGCTCTGCTGCGCAAGATTGGCGTGATGTACCAGAGTGGCGCGCTGTTCGGCTCCATTTCCGTTCTCGAGAACGTCCGTTTGCCCTTGGACGAATTCACCGACCTGCCGGATCCGTTGAAGGAAGTCGCTGCCCTGGCCCGCCTTAAATTGGTCGGTTTGGGTGCCGCCGCCGACAAGATGCCGGCCGAATTGAGCGGCGGCATGCAAAAAAGGGCGGCCATCGCCCGCGCCATGGCACTGGATCCCCGCATTCTATTTCTGGACGAACCTTCGGCTGGATTGGACCCAATTACTTCCGCCGGGATAGATCTTCTGATTACAAACCTCGCCCACCATTTCGGTTTTACCTTCGTTGTCGTCAGCCATGAGTTGCCCAGCATTTACGCCATCGCCGACCGTGTCGTAATGCTTGGTTCCGGCGCCAAAGGGATCATCGCCGAAGGCACGCCCGCAGAACTCAGGGATGGGGCCGCGGACCCGCAAGTTCGCCGCTTCTTCAACCGTCAACCAGATCCTGCGCACGGCGTAGGGCCTCGCTAAAGATTTATGAGCACACGAATCAACAATTTCAAAATCGGCCTTTTTACTTTTGTTGGCCTGGCCCTCGTCGCGACCGGGTTGCTGGTCTTCGGCGTGTGGAGCAACCTTAAAAAATCGAGCTTGTTCGAAACTTACGTGACTACGGATGTGAGCGGCCTTTCCGTCGGATCCGCGGTGGAACTTCGGGGCGTGCGCGTCGGCAAAGTTACCAGCATCGGTTTTTCATGGAATGAATACCAGGATGCTTCGCCCGGTTACGTCGTGGTTGTTTTCGAGATGAATGATGACGTCTCAGTTCTGCAGGGCAGGCAGCGCAACGAGCGGCTTCAGACGGCGATTGAACACGGTTTGCGAGCCTGTCCTAAAGCCTTGGGCGTCACCGGCACATGCATTTTGTCCCTCGAATACTTGAACCCGGCGGAAAACCCGCCGCTGAAAGTTCCATGGACGCCCCGGCACACCTATATCCCGTCGGCGCCGGGTTTGATTGGGGATCTGCTGGTGTCCATGCGCGAAGGACTGCATAAACTGGATGGGGTTGATGTGGCCGCCTTGGATCACCTGGCGGAAGACGATCTCAAATCAATGGGCCGCTTGCTGGGCCGCATCGAGCGAATGGACCTGGAAGGAACGGTCACGAATGCCAACGCCCTTTTGGCGGAAGTGCGGTCCAGCAATGCGAAGCTTCAAACGTTCCTCGACCACACCGACGACACTGTCGCCAAGATGAAACTCGATAAGTTGGCCCAGGACGCGGACGGACTGGTGGGACAAATTCAGGCGACGATAGGAAGCCTCCAACCGGGCCTGGCGAATCTCGATTTCGATGCGTTCAATCGAACACTGGACAACGCTTCGCGCACCTTGCATGAGGCAGACGATGTTCTGTTCGCTCTGAAGCAGTATCCCTCCGGCTTCATCCTTGGCAGCCCGCCTGCCCCAATCAAAGGCGTTCAACCACCGCCCAAACAATGAGTCCCCACGGAATCAAAAATATGAATACACCTGGCTTTCACCGCCGGATCGCGAGTGTTTTGGCCATCGCCGCCGCCATCGTGGCGTTGTCGGGTTGCATTTCCAAACCACCCCTGTGCAAACAAACGTTCATCTTTGGCGCGCCGTCCGTCGCCTCCGGTCGCGCCGTCGCCGGCGAGCATGTGTTGGGCATCAGACGCCTGCGCATCGCTGCGCCATTTGATGGCCGGTCGCTGGTTTATCGCACGGGTGAGTTCTCCTACGTGCGTGATCCCTATGCGGAATTCCTGGACCCGCCAGAAGAGGAGATGATGGCACCGGTGCGCGGATGGTTGAACAGAGCTGGCGGCTTCAGCAACGTCGTGGATGCCGGCAGCGCCCTCAAGCCTGATACCTTCGTCGAAATCAGCGTGACCCAGCTCTATGGAGACTTTCGACGGTCAAAGCACCCGTGCGCCGTCGTGACAATGCGCCTGGTGTTCTTTGAAGCCACCAACGGCGTGCCGACAAAACCACTCCTGCAACAAGAGTATTCGCGAAGCCTGCCGATTACCGCACCGAGCGCCGCCGCGCTAATGGAGGGGTGGAATCAAGCGATTGGCGGGATTTTTGCTGAGGTCGCTTCGGATCTTCGTCGTTCCCCTTGGAACAAATCCGCCATCGCGCTTACGACCAACAAATAAAAAAAGGAAAGGTCCTTAGTATGACATGTCTCATAAATCCAGAAATCAATAACTACCGCAACGGGAGCAAAACCGTAATACGCGAAGAAGTCCAGCAATGCTTGGCTGCGGCCCTGGCGGCAGTGAACAATCCAGCAACTGTATTTTGCATCCAACCGTTCACTGCCGTAGAACATGAAGGCACCGAGAACTTGAGACGGTTGTTGTTCAATGTGAAGCGCGATCCGGACCATGCCCTGGTCATCTCGACAGGGACCGCACTTGTTTTTGCATTCGCGGATAAGCTCGGGCGGGGCGAAAGCAATGGGCCGCAGGATGACAGCGTGATGGAAGGATCTCCGTGATAGTTGCGAGTTGACCGAAACGTGGTCAATTATAACTCCGTCGTTTTTCTTCTTGAATCGTTTAGCGGCTTCCAAGCCGGGCCATGAACATCGCTCGTTGGACGATGTCCTGATCCTCTTCGCTGTCACCGCCGAAAGTTTCACTTCTGCTCCTTTCGCGCTTTGAGGCGAGCGCACCTTTCTAAATATCAAACTCCGGGAGGAGTTCCAGTGGACACACCTTAAACACTTCTCTGGTCATAAGTGCGAGGGTTTCTCTACCGATCATAACACGAAAATTCGAACGCTCAAAATCCCGACACGCCTAAAAGTCCAGCCAAAACGTATCATCCTATTGCAATTAAGCATCTTACGTCGAATCCAACACCTTGGCACGAAACCTGATTAAACAATGATTACATGGGAAAAAGTGGGAAAAGTAAAAACAGAAAGAAACGATATGACAACATACGAAGCGAATCAAAAGCTAACCGGTGACATCAACCTGGTGCTGCGCGACGCGGAGGAATTGCTCAAGGCTACCGCAAACGGGAACAGCGAAAACTTGAGCGAAGTGCGCAGCCGCCTGGCCTCGGCCGTGGAGTCCGCCAAAGCCACTTACGAGCGGATTAAAGAAAAAACCGTGAAGGCGGCCCAGACCACGGACCACGCGATCCGCGAGCATCCTTATGAATCCATTGGCATCGCCTGTGGCGTCGGGTTGCTCCTCGGCGTGCTCCTGGGACGCCGCCGTTAATCCTCCTGCGGCCCCCGAGAACGAGGACTGTCCGGACGGACCCGAAGCCGGACAGTCCTCAGTGAAATATCCGCGCGGCCATTACTGACTAACATGAACCCCATCCTCAAATTGAATGAACCTGATCCCGCCGTGGGATTCTTGGAATGCCAGCGGTCCGTCCCTGGCAATTTGTATTCGCGCCACTCGACTAAGGCCTCTCAAGCAAGACGGACTTTCATGCGGCGGGCACCGGAGGCGGTGAAATTCGTTCGGCGGATCGTCATCAGTTGGCTGGAAGGCCCGCCATTCCAATCAAAGCTGCCCGGCGCCGTTCCCATTTATCCGCGAGTTCCGAGTTCACGCATTAAACGCCGGATGATCAGACGGCGCGGGATTTTTTAACCAAAGTTATGTCTCCTCAACGATATCCAATATTAACTGCCAGGGATCTCATACAAAGAACGGATTTGTGGTCCGAAACCCCTGTCTCAGAAACCCACCCGTTCCGATTTCCCTGTTGCTGTTCTTCTCGAATACAAAAGCCTGTCATAAGAATTTTTGCCGTTTACGAGCAAGACCTCAACCGGAACCGGGCGCAACTCATGCAGGAAGAACTCACGCGGCGATTGGGTCAGTCCTTCAATTTCTCAGTTTCCTGGTGGAGTCTTAAGTCCTTTTGGCATCCCAAAGTGCGCCGGATGGCGGCGGATGCCATCGCCCGGGCGGACATCGTGCTCTTCTCGCTCTTGTCCGGTGGAAAACTGCCCCAAGGCCTGACCAAGTGGATCGAAAAACGGTTGTTCCACAAGTCATCCCATAGGCTTGCTTTGCTGGCCTTGCTGGAAACGGGCGGAACGATTGTGCCCCGGGTGTCTTCCGCCGAAATCTACTTAAGCCACCTCGCTTCGGAGGCTGGCGTGGACTGCTTGTGTTATTCCGACAGCATCCCGCTCGCCAGAGCCAACTGGCCGCGCAAGGCCAATCTCTCCGTTGCGGAAGCGCTCCATCGCTTATTATGACTACCGCCAACCTCCAAACTGACGCCCGGCCAGACGTGAATGCCGCGTCGCAGAAATGCTTCGCCTGTCACGAAGAGATCGTGGACGGCCGCTGGTTTTGCAAGATCCCTCGTGAAGACAAGCCCACGGTGGTGTTGTGCTGCCCTGGATGCGCGCTTCGCTATTTCGATACCCTGCTCCCGGCACCGAATGGCGATGATTCGGACCGGGTAGCCTGCGAGCGGAGCCTGCGTTTTTTGATGAATGGAGAAATGCCATGACGATGAGATCCGTAACCTTAACAACGTAAGAGGATGCAAGAACAATGAACACTATCTTCCCCAGTGAATTATTGGTTCAACAAGACAATTTGCGTCACGCAACAAAGCAATGCGAACCAGAACGGGCGTTCAGGTCTAAGAGGTGGTGCGCTCTCGAACACCGTATGGGCGCGGGCGCCGTGCTTATGCTGCTCGTTATCGAGAGTGCCGTGGCCACGT
>Ga0302320_10027327_pt1 | contig 11000 bp, 9 predicted proteins | sample Bog_T0_3_FD_202130 | JGI IMG/M metagenome (GOLD analysis project Ga0302320, IMG submission 202130) | Peat permafrost microbial communities from Stordalen Mire near Abisko, Sweden - Bog_T0_3 | ecosystem: Environmental > Terrestrial > Soil > Wetlands > Peat | place: Sweden: Abisko, Stordalen Mire... | reverse complement strand
GCATCAGGGGAGATAGCCGCTGCCGGCGATCGCCTTCCGCGGCTCGCGCAAACTGTGACAAATTCCCAGCGATTTGTAAAGAGATTCTTTTGTATCGAGTGTCCTTGCTCCGCCGTTCCTGCCATCATTGCCGCTGTCATTCTAGGAACTGCCGCTGTCATTCAGAACGATCGGGGCCCCAAACGCTCTTCAGTTTGGGGGTGGTGAGTGAAGAATCTGCGTTTGCCTTTCCCCGGTTCTTCAATGAACTTCTGAGACTCCACCGGCCCGGAAGCAGCAAAATGCTCTACGATAAAGGGCAATGGAGGCCGGAACGCAAATGGGTCGCTTTCTGCTTGGAATCATCCTTGGAATCGTGCTGGTGCCGGTAGCGGTATTCGGCTGGCTCAAGTTTGGCAAAGTGCCTGTGGCTGTCTCCGATCCGCCGTTGCCGCGGGAACGGATGCTGACCGGCGTTCCCCTGCACGCCCGCATCGATCGGGAGATGGTGAAAACTTCGCCGGTGCAGGCCGACGAAACCAACCTCGTCGCCGGCGCCCAGATCTATCGCGACCAATGCGCGGCCTGCCACGGATACCACGGCAAGCCCTCCAGCTTTGGCGCGCACATGTTCCCCGATGCGCCGCCGCTGTGGGATGTGCACCACCATGGCCCCGAAGCGGTGATGGGCGTCAGCGACGACCCGCCGGGCGAGACCTATTGGAAGGTGGCCAACGGCATCCGTCTTACAGGAATGCCCAGCTACAAGGACGTGCTGACAGAGACGGAGATGTGGCAGGTGAGCGTCCTGCTGGCCAACGCCGACAAACCGCTGCCCGCCGAGGCGCTTGCGATTCTCAAGGGCGAACCGCCTCCGCCGCCGGCAGCCGCCAAGGCTCCCGTGACCAAGCCCGTCAAGGCGCCGGCGCCCAAATAGTACGGTCAGCTCTGCTGCCGGTCGGCCGCACACAGCCGCAACAGGAAAGGTCGGTCACCATGAGTGCTCTCGATTCGCTTCGCAAAGGCTTTGGATTCCTGCTGATGAGCTTTGGGATTTCCAGCCCGCCCAAAAAGCCGCGGCCGGCCCACAAACCCGCGCCCAAACCCTGAGCCGTGGTTCGCCCCCATCAGGCATCCAATATCTTGCGACCGTCAGGCCTGCCGGATGCTCGAATCAATAGAGCGTCCGGCAGTGCGTCCGGCAGAGCATCCGGCTTCGGCCGCTCAACGAGGTCATTCCCCATGGCTGATGAAAAGAAAAAAGGTCTCTTCCGGGCCTTCTGGGATTTCTTTGTGTTGTTCAGCGGCATCTCCACCGCGTCCAATCTCTCGCGCACCCAAGGCCGCCCGGTTAGGAGCCGCGGCCTGTTCCTCTTCCGCAGCTCGGCCGGAAAACAGCCCCCAACGCAAGCCTGAAACCACCAGCTTGGTAAAATCAAAATATGCCGCTGACTCGCCAACAGGCCCTTGACCGCTTCCACTCCACAGACCTGATCGGCCTGGGTTTTGAAGCCGATGAGGTGCGCCGCCGCCTGCACCCTGAGGGCGTCGTCACCTACATCATTGACCGCAACATCAACTACACCAACTTCTGCACCGAGTACTGCACCTTCTGCGCCTTCTACAGGCCGCTCAAGGGCGCGCGCTCTGAAGAAGGCTACATCCTCGACTTCGAAAAGATCTACGAGAAGATTGCCGAGACCGAGGAGATGGGCGGCACCGGCGTACTGATGCAGGGCGGTATCCACCCCGACCTGAAGATCGACTGGTTCGAAGGGCTCTTCAGCGGCATCAAGCAGCGTTTCCCCAACATCTGGCTCCATTGCCTCACCGCCTCCGAGATTCTGGCCATCGCCAAATACTCAGATATCACCTTGCGCGACACCATCATCCGCCTGCGCGATGCCGGCCTCGACTCCATTCCCGGCGGCGGCGCTGAAATTCTGGACGACGATGTCCGCGAGCGCATCGCCCGCATCAAGTGCAAGACCGAGGACTGGCTCAGCGTGCATCGCACCGCCCACCAACTCGGCATGCGCACCACCGCCACCATGATGTTCGGCGTGGGCGAGACCTTCGAGCAGCGCATTAATCATTTTGAGGCGGTGCGCCGGTTGCAAGAGGAGACGGGCGGGTTTACGGCGTTCATCCCCTGGAGCTTCCAGCCGGGGCATACGGCGCTGGGCGGACGCGGGTGGGAAGAGGCGACGTCTGTCGAATATCTAAAGGTGCTGGCTATCTCGCGGCTGTATCTCGATAACATCGAGAACGTGCAGGCCAGTTGGGTGACGCAGGGGTTGAAGGTCCTCGAGTTAGGCCTCCACTTCGGCGGCAACGATGTGGGCTCGGTGATGCTGGAAGAGAACGTCGTCAAGGCGGCGGGTACGAGTAACTGCACGACGGAGGAAGAGCTGCGGCGGATTATTCGCGACGCGGGGTTCAAGCCGGTACAGCGCGACACGCTCTACCGCACAATGTTCCTGAACTAACCTTCAAACTCAGATCGGCTGCCCGGTCGATTTTGCCAGGATCCCCCTTCAGCAACTCGCCTAAAGGGATCGGTAGCATGTTTTTCATCTTCGTGCTACTCTGATCCTTCCCTCGGAGAATCCGCTGCTGGAGCGCGCATGGCCGTACCTTCGGAATCGAGACCCTTCCTTCGCGCCGGTAGCACGTTTCTCAGAATCGTATTGCTCGCGATCGTTGCCCTGGCCAGCGGCCTCGGCGCCGCCGCGCAGTCCCCCAGCCTGGATCGAACCCTCAGCGGCATCGTCGTTAATGAACGCTCTGAGGCCGTCGCCGGCGCAACCGTCCAAGCCCACGTCTCGGCACACGTCTCAGGCCCCGTCCCGGGCGAATGGCCCGGCGAAAGCCGCTCCACAACAACCGGCCCGCGCGGGGCCTTCACGCTCCGAGTCCCGCCTGGTCCGGTCACCCTCAGCGTCACAGGCCGCTTCATTGCCCGCTTCCAGCAGGTCGTGCCCGCAGACGCGCCAGCCGGCGACCTCCGCCTCCAGGTCCACTACGAGATCCCCAAGCCACAGGAGACACTGGTCATCACCGCCAGCGTGGCTGACCCATCCATCGATCGCCGCAACGATTCGGTCTACAAAAACACCCTCTTCCTGCGCGATGACCAGCTCTTTGAAACCCTCGACGGCGGCATCAACGCCGGACAGCACGAGGGCGGCGGCAAGTCGCTGGAGTTCCGCCGCTTCGGCTTCAACCTCGACCACGGCGGCCAGAACGGCGGCCTCAAAGTCCTCGTCGACGACATCCCGCAGAACCAGGCCACACAGGCCCACGGCCAGGGCTATCTCGGCTTCCTCAAGACGCTCAGCCTTGAACTGGTCGAAGGCGTGGACATCATCAACGGCCCGTTCAGCGCGGAGTATGGAGACTTCTCTGCCCTCGGCGTCATCCACATCCGCCAGAAAGAGCGGCTTGACGACGAGTGGACGCTCCGCGCGCAGGGCGGCTCCTTCGGCGGCTACCGCACCTTCGCCGCATGGAGTCCCCACCTGAAATCCGTCGACAGCTTCGTCAGTTGGGAGCACGCCTACACGAACGGCCCGTTCCAGAACCCGCTCCACTACGTGCGCGACAACGTCACTGGCAATTCCACATTCAAACTCGGCGCCGCTCAGTCGCTTGGCTTCCGGTTTAACGCAGGCCGCAACGACTTCGACTCATCCGGCCAGATTCCGCTCGACCAGGTCTACGCAGGCACGCTTGGCCGCTTCGGCTTTATGGATCCCAGCGACGGCGGCAAGGTTCGCAACGGAACCGGCAGCGTCTACTGGAAGAAGAACCTCGACCCCAACAACACCCTGCGTGTGGATGGCTACATCACGCGTTCGCTCTTTGACCTCTTCTCCGACTTCACCTTCTACCTGAGCGATCCGGTCCATAACGACGGAATCCAGCAGCACGACTCGCGCCTGCAGGAGGGCGCCAGCGCCCAATATGTCCACGCCGGCAAGTTGGGCCGCTGGCCCGCTCTCTTCATGGCCGGAGCCAATCTGGCCGACAACTGGATTAACGTGGATCTCTTTCATCAAAAGGCCCGCCAGATCATTGCGCCGGTGCCGGGCAAGCCGTGGACTCTCTCCGATGTGCACATCACCAATCCTGCCTTCTACGCGCAGCAGAGCATCGACTTCCCTCACCTGCACCTCGACGCCGGCTTGCGCTTCGATGCCTTTCGCTTCGGAGTGACCGACCGGCAGGCGCCGGCAAACAGCGGCGTCAACACCGCGGCCCAGCCCGAGCCCAAGGTCAACATCGTCTACACGCCAACCAGCGGTGTGCCTATCGCAATCCACTTCAACTTCGGCCGCGCCGTCACCAGCCAGGACGCGCGCGGCATGGCGCTTGCACCGGCCGCTCCCCGCTTGGCGTCGACTAACTTCTATATGCTGGGAACCTCGCACCAGTTCAAGCGCATCTCCGCCAGCAGCGATTTCTTTCTCATCGACCGTCAGCACGAAGATGTCTACGATCCCGACAACGGCGCCATGCAGTATCAGGGTCCGAGCCGCTCATATGGATGGGAGGCCAAGGCCTCCGTCGAACTCGGCGAGCACCTCAGTTGGAACGCCGGGCTCACGCAGGTTGAAAACGCGTTCTTCCTGGCGACCGCTCCACGCGCGTATGTCGACAGCGCGCCGCACTCGGTCGGCAATTCCAGCCTCACGCTCAGCGGATGGCACGCGCTCTATAGCTCGCTGCGCTATCGCCACATCGGCCGCTACCTTGTCGTGAACCCTGACGACACGTCCGTTTCGCCCGCGCCGCCTTACACCAACTCAGCCCAGACGCACGCGACCGGCCTTGATGTGCTGGACTTTGCGGCAACCAAGAAGCTGGCCCGCGGCCTGGAGTGGAACCTCTCCATCGACAACCTCAACAACAAGCGCTACTACGAAACGCAGAACTTCTTCGACTCGCGCGTAACCCCAACCGCGCCGGTGGAAGCGCGCGTCCACGGCACGCCCGGCTACCCCATCGGCTTCACCACCGGGCTCACCTGGCGATTCGAATAGTTTCTTTCTGATTGGCTGTTACTTCCCGCCGGCCTTCGGCGCCTCGGCGTTTGCCCGTTCCACGAGCGCCGGCAGCGTGCCGCGCGGGAACGCCGACGACTGCCGCACCACCAGCTGCGTGGGAATGTGCCACTCCTTCACGCCGGCCTTCGGATGGTCGCGCTCGATGCCCGCGCGCAGCGCCTCAACCGCCGCGGTAGCCAGAGCCTTGCACGACATCTGAACCGTTGTCAGCGGCGGCAGCATGAACTGCGCCAAGTGAATATCGTCAAAGCCCACCACGGAGATGTCGTTCGGCGCCTTCAGCGTGGTCCGGTAGAGGGCATGCAGCACGCCAATCGCCGTCATGTCGTTGGAGCACAGCACCGCGGTCGGAAGGTCGCCCTGTTTGGTCAACTCGCCCATCGCGGCAATGCCGCCTTCCATGGTGTGGAGGCCCTCGACGAGGTGTTCGGCGGGGACGGTGAGGCCCAGCTCGTTCATGGATTTCAAGAACGCGTCGCGCCGCGCAACGGCAGAGCGCAGTCGCAGCGGCCCGCTGATGAACGCAATGCGGCGATGACCCAGCGCCGCAAGGTGCTGCACAGCCTGTCGAATTCCCTCGCCGTAGTCCACCTTGAGGACGCGAATGTTGGGCAGGTCGGGCCCGGCGTCGACAAAGACGAGGGGAAACTCACGCTCCACCAGCTTCTGCACGAGGTCCTCTTCAATGCCGAAGGTCATCACCGCAACGCCATCGACGTTCCGTTGCAGCATGCGGCGGATGAGCGACTCGGTGCGCTCCGGCTCGTAGCTGGTGGAACCGATGAGGACCTCGTAACCCTGCGCCACAGCAAGGTTCTCAAACTCCTGCACCAGCTCCGGGAAAAACGGATTTGTGATCTCTGAGACGATGAGGCCGAGCATGTGGCTGCGGCCAGAGACCAGCGCGCGCGCCTGCGTGTTGGGCAGATAGCCCACCTCTTTCACCGCCGCCCAGACGCGCTCGGCAAGAGCGGGATCGACGGTGGCGATGTGGTTGACCGTGCGCGAGACGGTCGCAATGGAGACGCCGGCACGCTTGGCCACATCGCGGATGCTCACGGCGCTTCGGCGGCGGTTTGAGGAGCTGGTTCTCTGGGTAGTCACGGGTGAGACGATTGTACGCTTTTCCGGGTGTTTCTCAAGTTGAGTTGGGAGGAAATATGGTCTGCCTAATAGGTTTGACATGGCCTGGACGAAGGAGATCGGCAAGCGGAAAGAGGTTTGCAGGGTTCGTTTTGGAAAGCGTTTGCTGCGATGGCACATCTGCAACGAAACCGGAGACTTGTGGGTTCCCACCGTTTCCGCCCAACCACCCCACGGACGAGGACCTGTCCGTGGGGGCCCCGGCAAGCGCGGAAAGGATGGGGCACGGAGCCCGCCTGGTCGGTTATTCGCTCAGGAACTGAGTTTCTCGCGCATTCCGATTCAGCTTCTGCCTTTGGCGGAGGATCAGGCTTTCAAAGAACATCGCGCAGCAAAATAGAGCAATACAAATGACAATCCCTCCGGAAAAGCCGGAAAAAGCGTCAGAGATTGCTCCGCCGACGGCCAGAAACCCCGAGGTCTTCTTCGTATAGAACATTTCCGCCGCGTTAGTAAGGTTCCCCGCCAAAACGAGCAGCGCCAAGAGAAGCGTCAAGCGGGAAAAATTCCTGATCGACCGAACCTTGGCGTCGCAAATCTCCCAAGAGCTTTGAGAACTCATCGTGAGTGGCACGCCGCTCTCTTGAGCTTTCCGCTGCTTCCTTAGAATCCAAAGCAGACCAACCGCGCGAACGACCGTCAAGATCAATACAAACAAGAGGTAGAAGCTAAACAGCTTCACGAACCACGGAGGATCACCCCAAAGGCCAATCGGTTGAAAGGTGACTGTCTGTTCTTCCTGCAAACGGTCTCCTGCGATTTGTGCTGCACCCACCAAGTTTCGATATCAAGAGCGCTGCCAAAGCCCTACTGAGCCGGCAGCATCTTGATGGTGCGCAGCCACGTCTCCACGCTTTGCGGCCAGGTGGTTACGGGCAGGGCGGTCCGCCGCAGCCCGTAGCCGTGGCCGCCCTCCGCGTAGATGTGCAGCTCTGCCGGCACCTTCGCGTTTTTCAACTGGAGAAAGTAAACCGTCGAGTTCTCGATGTGGACCGGATCGTCCTCCGCCTGCACGATGAAGGTCGGCGGCGTTTGGGCGGTGGGGTTGATGTCGGCGTTGGCGGCAAAGTTCTTGTTCTCCAGCGCAAGATAACCGGGATAAACCACCACGGCAAAGTCGGGGCGGCAACTCAGCTGGTCGGCAGCATCGATCGGATCGTACAGCCGCTGATCGAAGTGCGTGCTGATGGCGGCGGAGAGGTGTCCCCCGGCAGAGAAGCCGAGCACGCCGATGCGATGGGGGTCAACGCCATACTCGGCCGCGTGCAGCCGCACCAGGCCCATGGCGCGCTGCGCATCCTGCAGTGCGGCGGCCGACTTGGGATAGGGCCCCGTGTTCGGCACGCGGTACTTGAGCAGGAAGCAGGTCATTCCGGCAGAGTTCAGCCAGTCGCAGACTTCCGTGCCTTCCAGATCGATGGCCAGAATGGAATAGCCGCCGCCTGGAAACACCAGAACTCCCGCGCCCGTGTTCTTGCCCTTGGGCGTGTAGACCGTGATGGTGGGCACGGAGACATTGCCCAGGCGGACCAGCGGACGGCCGGCGATGAGGTTGTCTTTGGCAGACGTGGTGTCCGCCTCGGCCGGTGCATTGGCGGGCGCACCCGGCGCCGCGCCAGGCCACACCGCAATGACAGGATGCGCAGCCGAAGGCGGCCAGCCGGAGGGTTGTGCTGCAAGGTTCAAACTGAAGGCCGCAAAAGCGGCGAGGGCCAGCAGGACTGCTTTGTTCATGGGTAGGGTCCCCCTCGGGAAAACGCCGCAACGATGATTGCAGCCGCAGGGGCAGGATTGCAAATTCGCGCGGAGAGTTGCAGATTGCAGTGACAGCGCAATTCGTCGTGTACCCAATTGCTCAGATGGCTTGGTTCGAAAGTGCAACACTCAATCCGTCGCAGCAATCGAGCACGGACTGAGAATAGATCCACGCTGTGCATCGATGCCTGGAGGAAGAAATGCTTGGAATCATCTTGATCGTCGTTTTGATCCTGGTACTGGTTGGGGCGCTGCCCACATGGCCGCACAGCAAAAACTGGGGATACTATCCGAGCGGCGGCCTCGGACTGATCCTCGTGGTGCTTGTGATCCTGCTACTTCTGGGACAGATTTGATCCGGTCTGGACGCCCGATGACGACTCACTGGCAAATACGGCTAGCGCGCGTCACGGCACTCCTGCTGCTGGTGCTCCTGCCCAGCGGGGGCTCGTTTGCCTACTCGGTGTTGACACACGAGGAGATCGTCGACCTGCTCTGGATGTCTTCGATCAGGCCGCTCATTCTGCATCGCTTTCCGGGGCTCTCCCCCGACCAGATCAAGGATGCGCATGCTTACGCCTACGGCGGGTCCGTCATCCAGGACCTGGGCTACTACCCATTCGGCAGCAAGGACTTCAGCGACCTGGTGCACTATGTCCGCAGCGGAGACTTTGTCCAGGAACTGCTGCTTGAGAGTCAGGACGCCGACGAGTACGCCTTTGCCCTGGGAGCGCTTTCGCACTATACGTCGGACATCGACGGCCACCCGGCGATCAACCAGGCTGTCGGGATCGCTTACCCCAAGCTGCGGGCGAAATTCGGCCGCTCGGTCCGCTATGCGCAAGACAAGACAGCGCACTTGAAGACCGAGTTCGGCTTTGACACCCTGCAGGTGGCAAAAAACCGTTATGCGCCGGAGCAGTTTCACGACTTCATCGGGTTCCAGGTCTCGAAACCATTGCTGGAACGGGTATTTCCGGTGGTCTACGGGCTGGAGCTGGAAGACGTACTGCCGCACGAGGACCTGGCAGTCGGTTCCTACCGCTTCTCCGTGGGCCGGCTGATTCCGGAGATGACCCAGGTGGCCCTGGCTGTGCACAAGAAAGACCTGATGCGCGAAACCCCGAACTTCGCCCGGAAGAAGTTTCTCTATCGCCTCACGCGCTCAGACTACGAACGGGCGTGGGGGAAGACCTATACAAAGCCGGGCCTGGGCACGCGGATTCTGGCGGCTCTGCTGCGCTTCGTGCCCAAGGTCGGCCCGTTCAAAAGCCTGGGGTTTAACAACCCCACGCCGCAGACCGAAGATCTGTATATCAAAAGCATCAATACCACCGTAGAGGACTACAAAGCGCACCTGGATGCCGAGGGCGCGGGCGAGCTGGCCCTGGCAAATTACGATCTCGACAGCGGCCAGCTGACCAAGGCAGCAGAGTACTCCCTCACCGACACGACCTACGCCAGCCTGCTGTCCAAGCTCGCCGCGCACAACTTCGACCGCACCACGCCGCAGTTGCGAGACAACATCCTGACGTTCTTTGCAGACCTGTCGATGCCCATCGCGACGCAAAAAGATCCTGCCAAATGGCAGGCCGTGCTGGCCGATCTGAGTCTTCTGAAGGCGGCGACGCCCCTGCCGGCTCCGCCAGCCAGCCCTGCGCATTAGCTCCTCCCGCCCTGCAAATCCCGTGAACCGCCATGGCGCACCCTGCGTAGAGTGAGTAGAATTGTCGGCTGACAAGTCTGGAAAGGATCGCAGGCGGCTCTACGTGCCTGCACTCACACGATGACAATCGCCAAGTTCTTCGCCCGCCTCTCCGCCGTATCCGCATTTCTTTTCATCCTCAGTACGCTGGCCGCCACCGGCCAGGCCAAGCCCGCCGCCAAAGACAAGGGCACCGGCAAAGAGAAGGCGGCTATCCAGGTGCAACCTGCGCCACCCGCCTCGGTGCCTAGGTACAAGGATCCGAAACTGCCCATCGAGGACCGTGTGGCCGACCTGCTGTCGCGGATGACGCTCGAAGAGAAGATCGACCAGATCTCTACCGGCTGGGAGAACCGCATTGAGGTCGTAGACCCCACCGGAAAGCACACCGCCGAAGAGGCGCGTAACGTGGCGGCGAACGAGTGGGGCAAAGAGGTCAAGCTCACGCCACGCCAGTTCGCGGAACTGCGCAACGCCATGCAGCACTATTCCATGGAGAAGACGCGCCTCGGGATCCCCGCCATGATCTATAGCGAGTCGCTCCACGGGCTCATGGAGAACGGCGCCACCAGCTTCCCACAGACGCTGGCTCTGGCCAGCACCTGGGACCCCGCGCTGGTCAAACGCGTCTTTACCGCGGCTGGCGACGAAGCCGGCTCACGCGGCGTCTACCAGGTCTATTCGCCGGACCTCGACATTGCGCGCGATCCACGCTGGGGCCGCACCGAAGAGACCTATGGCGAAGACCCCTTCCTCGTCTCACGCATGGCCGTTGCCGCTGTCACCGGGCTCCAGGGCGACTCCTTCGCCATCGACCGTCACCACGTGATGGCCACCATCAAGCACTTTGCGGTCCATGGCCAGCCCGAAGGCGGCACCAACACCGCGCCCGGCAACTACTCCGAACGCATCATCCGCGAAAACTTCCTGGTGCCTTTCCAGGCCGCCGTGCAAGAGGGCCACGCAGGCAGCCTGATGGCCAGCTACAACGAGATTGACGGCGTCCCATCGCACATGAACAAGTGGCTGCTGGGCAAAGTGCTGCGCGGCGAGTGGGGCTTCAACGGTTACATCACCTCCGACGCCAACGGCCTGGACATGATGGTCACCACCCACCACGTGGCCAACAACTTTGCCGACGCAGCGCGCCTGGGCCTGGCAGCCGGAGTGGACTACGACCTCGAGCTCTCCGGCGCCGGCGTCTACCGCACTCTCGCTGACCAGGTGAAGCAGGGCCTGGTGCCGGAGAGCGACGTGGACCGCGCCGTGGCCCGCGTGCTGGCCGCCAAGTTCCGTCTGGGCCTCTTCGAGAACCCCTACGTCGATCCCGATTACGTGGAGAGCATCAC
>Ga0302320_10027322_pt1 | contig 11000 bp, 5 predicted proteins | sample Bog_T0_3_FD_202130 | JGI IMG/M metagenome (GOLD analysis project Ga0302320, IMG submission 202130) | Peat permafrost microbial communities from Stordalen Mire near Abisko, Sweden - Bog_T0_3 | ecosystem: Environmental > Terrestrial > Soil > Wetlands > Peat | place: Sweden: Abisko, Stordalen Mire... | reverse complement strand
TGGCCCTCCGCAAGGAGCTTCCTACGCCAGCATTACCTGGATCAGGTTCAACGGGTCAGCAGCGCTCCTGCACCGCCCTCTCAGCCTTTGTCCCGCCGGGCGGAACAGGTTGGCTCCCCGAACATTGTGTAAATTAGGGTGGTTTGGCGGGAAGGTCAAGCAGGGGGATGCCAAATCAAAATTCCCAATGCAATCGCGCACCAAAGACGGAAACCGGCCCGCGATCCTCGTTGAATGCCGGATCGCTGATAAATTGGTAGTCCAGCGAGGCGTGAACGGTTTTCCAGATTTTGAAATCGTAGTAGGTTTCCAGAATTTTCTCCCAGCCATAATTCAAATTGCCGTCGCCGGCCAGAATGCCCATGCCGCCCGCCGCGAAGAATTCCTGATGCACTTTGGAAATGCCATTGAACACACCGGCGAGACCAACCGTGTCCTCTGGCCGCCGCCAGGCTTCGCCCTTGATGCTGATGCCCGCCGTCGCCGTGTAATCCACATCGCTGAACATCCATGCTTGATTCTGTCCGTCGCTCCAGCCGAGGCGGGAAAAGACCCCGACGTTTTTTGCGATTTCCTGTTCGAGGTTCAAACCGAAACCATATTTGTAGCGATATTGGGTTGAGCCCGTGATGTCGGCAGGCCGGGTTGGATTACTAACCGCATCCTGATAACTGCCCATGTTGGCGCGATTCAAATAGGCAAGAACCCGAATTACCCCTGGGTGCTCTATTAAGGCATAACGGCGCTCAAATTCCGTCACCATGCCCCAGGTATCCAAAAGCGGGCCATCTTGCGCCGGACTTTCATGCGGCCATTTGAGAATCTGGTCATCGGCGGTCAAGGAATTCGCGTAGCGCGGCACCTGGAAAAATCCGTAGCGCAATGTCCATTTCGGCTGGTTTAGTTCAATGGCAATCCCGGTGGTGTAGCCAATGGCATCGGCCGGGTAATCCCAAGCCTCATTCGCCATCAATGCCCAATTCATAAATTGCGTGCGCGGATCGTTCGCGTAGGCGTTGTTGTCGAAAATATCCTTGGCGCTGAACCGTCCGAGCGTGAACGTGAGACGGGAAAGGTCCTCTTTGCCGGCAAGCGTAAAATCGTCATCAGGCACGTCCTCCTGCTCACCGCCCGAGCCGATGGTCTGGCGAATGAAGAGCCGCGTGATGGCGCCGTTGGGATTCGTGGTGCCGAGACGAAAGGCTTCGCCATTGGGAAAACCGTCCACGCCAAGCGCGTTGTTCACGCCATAACCCTGCCACATCATTCCGTCAACATGCGCCTCGGCGCCGCGCCACAAGCGGACACCGGCCATCAAATCCAGGGAAACGGTTTCGCGCGTCTCGCCACCAGTCGGCAGGCTGTTTGGGCCGGAATATTTCGCGGTAAATCCAGGATAGCCCTGAACGATGTCGGTGTTCTGTATGTGCCAGTTCCAATCCTGCTCCCGGCCCGGCGGCTGGGCGATACCCGATGCGGATGGCGAACCGGCCGACTCCTGCGCCACCGCCGTGGAAGCGGCGGCGCACGCCATGGCTGTCGTCATTGGCATACACCTAATTTTCATCATAAACAAATGTTTGTAGCCAAGGCTACATTTTAGCCTGCCGGCAGTCAACCAACAATGTGGCTGGCGCATACAAGATGCCGCCGCCATGCGCCCCGGCGTCCGGTTGACCCGCGCCGTAAAAGAAAAGTTGACAGCATGTGCGCTGCCATATACCCCTACCCCCCATATTGCGTCAAGCGCCCTTTTTGGAGTGGCGCATCCGGTATAAAATGTTATTTGTTTGCCATGAAAGCAAAACATTCCCGCCCCGGCCTGGAAAAACGGGCGCTGGTCGTCCGCCTGCGCCGGATCAAGGGCCAGGTTGAGGCCATTGAAAAAATGGTGGAGGCCGACACCGATTGCTCGGACGTGCTGATGCAGGTGGTCTCGGCGCGCCGGGCTTTGAAATCGTTCAGCGAAGAAATGATCGGGTCTCATTTGAACGAATGCATCGAGAGCGCCGCTAGTCCATCCGAAGGCCGCCGCGAACTGCGCTCCATGCTCACCGTTTTGAAACGATACGCCGTCTAATACTCCCCAAAGCATGTCTGCCATAAAAAATTCCAATGGCCAGCGCACCGCCGATTTGGTTCGCGATGCTGCGGCCAACGACGTCGCCGAGGTTTTCCAGCGGCTGAACACTTCGCCTGCCGGCTTGAGCGAAGACGAAGCCGCGGAACGGCTGGAAGTTTTTGGCCCGAATGAAGTCGGCCAGGAAAAAAAGCATGACTGGCTATGGCGGCTCTGGGTGGCCGTGCGCAATCCGCTGGTGATTTTGCTGACCATCCTCGCCATCGTGACTTTTGCCACGGCGCAAGCGCGCAGCGACACGATTGGCGGCTGGGTGATGGTGGCGATGGTGGCGCTCGGCGTTTCGCTGCGTTTCATCCAGGAAACCAAGGCCGACAACGCCGCTGCCAAACTCAAGGCGATGATCAAGGTCACCGCCACCGTTGTCCGCGATGGTCAGACCCGCGAAATTCCGCTCAAGGAACTTGTGCCCGGTGACGTGGTGAAGCTGTCCGCCGGCGACATGATTCCCGGTGACGTGCGGCTGCTGTCGGCCAAGGATTTGTTCATCATCCAGGCAACGCTGACGGGCGAATCGCTGCCGGTGGAAAAAAATGATGCGACCGATCCGCGGCCGAATATCCAGCCGATTGAGCATGCCAATCTTTGTTTCCTCGGCACCAGCGTGGAGAGCGGTTCGGCCACGGCGGTCATCGTCGCCACCGGCGCGCAAACGTATTTTGGCAAAATGGCCAGCAGCCTCGCCGGGCAGCAGGTGGAGACGGCCTTTGACAAGGGCGTGAAAAAATTCACCTGGCTGATGATTTGCTTCATGGCGGTGATGTCGCCGATGGTGTTTTTCATCAATGGCTTCACCAAACACAGTTGGGGCAAGGACACTTTCCTGTTCGCGCTCGCCATCGCCGTCGGCCTGACGCCGGAAATGCTGCCGATGATCGTCTCCGTCTGCCTTTCCAAGGGCGCGCTGGCGATGTCGAAGAAAAAAGTCATCGTCAAAAAACTCAATTCCATCCAGAACTTCGGCGCGATGGACGTGCTGTGCACGGACAAAACCGGCACACTCACCATTGACCACGTCATCCTGGAAATCCATTGCGACGTTTTCAAAAACGAGAGCGAGGAAGTCCTGCGCGACGCCTATCTCATCAGCCATTTCCAAACCGGCCTGAAAAATGTCCTCGACCGCGCGGTGTTGAAATACTCGGAGCTGCACCGCGAATTGTCCGTGGACAAATACACCAAGGTGGACGAAATCCCGTTTGATTTCTCGCGCCGCATGATGTCCGTCGTCGTCGAAGGACCGGACGGCCAGCGCCAGTTGCTGACCAAGGGCGCGCCGGAATCGGTGTTCAAGAAATGCACGCACTTCGAGAGCGACGGTGAGATTTTTGAAATGGAGCCGATTCTCGTCGGTAATTTGATCGAGCAGGTCAACTCGTTGAGCGAGGACGGTTTTCGCGTGCTGGCCATCGCCAACAAAAAGGTCGGCGCGCAAAACGCCTATTCCAAAGCCGACGAGGAGAACCTGGTTCTCACCGGCTATCTCGCGTTTCTTGATCCGCCCAAGGACACGGCCAAAACCGCCATCGCCGCGCTGCGCCAGCACGGCGTCACCGTCAAGGTTCTGACCGGCGACAACGACTTGGTCACGCGCAAGGTTTGCACGGAGGTCGGTATCAACGCCGAGAAAATCCTTCTAGGCAACGATGTGGAAAAAATGTCCGACGAGCAACTGGTCGCGGCGGTTGACGGCACGGACGTCTATGCGCGCCTTTCGCCCGCGCACAAAAAGCGCGTCGTGATGGCGCTCCAGAAAAAGGGCCACGTCGTCGGTTTCATGGGCGACGGCATCAACGACGCGCCTGCGCTCCGCGCCGCTGACGTGGGCATTTCCGTGGACACGGCGGTGGACATTGCCAAGGAATCCGCCGACATGATCCTGCTGGAAAAGAGCCTGATGGTGCTGGAAGAAGGCGTGCTGGAAGGCCGCAAAGTGTTCGCGAACATTTTGAAATATATCCGCATGGGCGCGAGTTCCAATTTCGGCAACATGTTCAGCGTGCTCGGCGCAAGCGCGTTGTTTCCGTTCCTGCCAATGCAACCGCTGCAAATCCTCACCAACAACCTGCTTTACGATTTTTCTCAAGTGCCGATCCCGACGGACAACGTCGGCGCGCAATACATCGCCAAGCCGCGCCCTTGGAACATCGGAGAAATCGCCAAGTTCATTGTTTTTATCGGCCCCATCAGTTCGATTTTCGATTACAGCACTTTTTTCGTGATGTGGCTGGTCTTCAAATGCAATCAGGTGGGGCTGACGCCGGATTTGATCTCTCGTTATGGCGCGGATGACGCGGCAAACCACACCCATGCTGCCGCGCTCTTCAACAGCGGCTGGTTCGTGGAATCCATCATGACCCAGACGCTTATCATCCATGTCATCCGCACGAACCAGATTCCGTTCATCCAGTCGCGCGCGAGCTGGCAGCTCACGATGACCAGCATTTTAATCATGGGCATCGGCGCGTATCTGCCGTTTTCGCCGCTGGCCAGTTCGCTCGGATTTGCGCCGTTGCCTTGGAAATTCTGGCCGATTCTCGCCGTGACCTTGCTGTGTTATGTCGGCCTGACGCAGCTTATCAAAACATGGATGGTGCGGAAAAACTGGATTTGAAAGCTGATTTTGCCGGTTGAAATGAAAAGCCGTTCCGCATCTCACGGAACGGCATATTTCGGTCTGCGCAGGTTGATCGTGTCTGCTCAAACCTCGAGCTGAAGCTAATCCCGTCCTGCGCGCGTGTCAAACGGCAGCTTCAATTTTTTCCGGCTTCGGGATGTTCCCGGCCAATCATTTCAATTCTATTTTCCAAAGCGGTCTGGAGCGAAGGCCATGCGTTCGTCATGTCCCTGTAAAGATGCAACGCCTGGGGCCATTCCTGAAAAGATTCCTCCAGCCGCGCCGCCGCCAGACCGGCCTTCTGCACCCAGAAGGGGTCTGCGGTTTCATTCTCGCGCAAATTTTTCCCGAACCCGGTGTCGAACACGTCGAGGTAATTGTCCAGCGCCATCCGGAGCAATGCGATTTGGCCGTCGCCGGCGGCCAGCGCCGCCTTTTTTTCCAGCGCGACCCCGATGCCGATTTGCGCCTGGCTGCGCAACGACACGTTCGCCTGCAGATTCGTGTTCAGAATCTGCGCGTAGGCGTTGGTGGCCGCGTCGTAATTGGCGAGCTGAAATTCGCACTCGCCGAGTCTGCCCCACGCGCGCGCGCCGAGCTCGTTGGTCGGATACAATTGAATAATCTGGGTGAACACATTGGTCGCCTCCGAAAAATTGTGCAGCGGATCATTGGTGACCGTTGAATCCATCAGCATGAGCGCGTCGCCGTGGGCGAAGGCGGCCTGCACCCTCAAATCCGGCGGACAGTTGGTGTCCCCCTCCACCTTGATGAAATAATTGTAAATGGCGCCATTGTAATCCTGCCGGCCCACGGCCGCGCGACCGGCCATGATGCGCGCCGGATACGCGAGTTCGTTGGTCGGGGAAAAATTCTGATAGACCAGCTCGTAGTTTTTTTCCGCGTCCGCGAAATTCGCCCCGCCGAGTCGGAAGAAGTAGTCGGCGATCCACCACTGCGCCAGCGGCGCGAGACTGTTCGTTGGAAATTGCGCGACGAAATTGGTGAACATTCCGAACGCGTTGGTTTCGTTTCCGGCCAGGGAATTCGCCCGCGCCAGCGCATAGACAGTTTGCGGCCGCAAATCGTTGGCGGGGAAATGATCCAGCCAGCCCTGGTATCCGGCGATGGCGTCGGGCCAGTCTTGTTCCAGCTCATAGGTGCGGGCAATGGAGAATTCCACCTGCGAACGCAACGGGGTATCCGGGAATTGCGTTTCAAAATTTTGAAACTGCTCGCGCGCCGCCTCCGGCTGTTGTGCCTCCGCCAGTCCCTCGCCATAAAGCAGCGCGCTGTCGGGCGCCAGATTGCCCGCCGGAAACTCCTTCAAGATTTGCGCCAGCGCATTGCTCGCGCCGGCGTAGTTGGTCAACCGCAGGTTTGCCCGCAGGCTTTGATAAAGCGCGCGATCGCCGAGTTTCCCGGCCACGGCGGGGAAATTGGTGAAATCGTCCAGCACCGCGCGGTAATTTTCCAGCGCACCCGCATAATTTGTCAGCGCAAACATCGCGTCGCCCGTTTTGAAACGCGCCACGGCCAGGTCCTCCAACGGCGGCAGACGTTGCGCGGCGGCCTGGAAATCGGCCAGGCTGTTGGTCAGGTCTGCCGCAAGCCACCCGCACCAGCCGCGGTCCAGATACGCTTTGCCCACGAGCGGACTGTTGGTGAACACGCGGAGAAATTGATCGAAACTGTCCTGCGCCGCCGACAACTGGTTGGTCGCCTTCGGTTGCGCGGCGTAATTCTTCAATTGCAGTTCCCCGGCCGTCAGGAGCGCGATGTCCGCCGAATTGGCTTCGGGAAACTGCGCCAGGAAATTGGTGAGCGTCTCCCCGGCATTGGTCAATTGCCCCCGCACAATCTCCAGGTCCGCGATTTTCCAAATCGCCTCCCATTCCTGCGCCTCGGGCGCGTTGGTCAAATTGTTCCGCCATGCCTGGATCGCTTCCGGCAGGTGGTCCATTTGTTTCAGCGCTGCGCCTTGTGCAGACCAGCCCGTGGCCAGCCATTCCTGATTGGTTGGCGAACTGGCAATCCGCACGAGGTTGGTCGCGGCCGCCAGCGCCGCGGCGAAATCGCCCAGCTCCATTTTCGCCCGATACAACAGATAGTCGCCCTCGCACTGCTGAACCTGGTTGAGCGTCGGCCATTGATTGGTCAGCCGCTCATAAACCGCCGCCGCGCCCGAAAAATCGCGCTGCTGATACTTTGAATTCTCCAGCGACAACCACCCGTTCACCACCAGTTCGTTTCCCGAATCAAGTTGCGCCGCCCGCTGGAAGACGCCGTCCGGGTTTTCGAGCAGCGCGTCGTGCTGCCGCCAGTCGGGGAGCCGCGCATAGGCCGCCGCCGCCGCCACCACCGCCCGCAGCCGCAAGGGTGATTCGGGGTAATCGCGCGCCAGCGAGACAAATGTTTCCGCCGCGCTGGTGAAATCCCGGATTTGAAATTGCGCCTCGCCAATCCAGTAATGATACTCGTCCGCCAGCGGGCCGGCCTTGTCGCGATTCGTGGACAGCAACGTGATGGCATTGGTGAATTGTCCCAGTTTGTATCGCGCCTCGGCCTGATACAACACCGCCGCCGCCAGGTTGGTTGAATTTGGGTAACCGGTTCTGAACTGGTCGAACTCCGTTTCCGCGCGGCTCCAGATTTCATTCTGAAAATCAGCCGCGGCGACGTCGTAGGCGCGCTGTTCCTTCGTGCTGGCGGCGCGCAGCGATCCGCCGCTCAAAATGAGCGCGAACAAAATCAAAAGCCATCGCCGCTGAAACGCCATGCGTCCGAATCTAAACGACGCGGTGCTGTGACAAAAGCGGGAAATCAAAGCCGCTTATTTGTTGAACCGGAAGTTGGTCACGTCGTAGTCCTGCATCACGTATTGCTTCGTCTCCAGCCGCATTTTGTTGGCGCGCTTGGCCTGCGTCTCGCCGCCCGCCTCGACCAAATCCGCGAAGCTGATGATTTCCGCCCGAATGAAACCTTTCTGGATGTCCGTGTGAATCGTGCCGCCGGCTTCCCAGGCCGTCAGCCCCCGCCGGATCGGCCAGGCGCGGTTCTCCTTGCCGCCCACGGTCAGAAAGCAAATGTAACCGGCCTCTCGAAACGCCCGCAGCAGCAGGGCGTCGGGATTTTCCAAATCCGCTGGTTCAGCCACCACAATTGGTTTGGCGGTGAAAAAATTGTGCGCGGCGACGGCCGAAAGGTCTTCCGGTGTCAAACCGGAATTGAAAACGAACTTTTCCTGTTCGAGCAGCGCCTGGATTTTTTTTAGCGCCTGGCGCTCGGCTTCCTGCGGTTCGCGGCCAAGTCGCGTCTCCACAAATTCCAAATCCTTCAAAATCATGTCCGCCCGGCCTTCCACCGACACCAGAATCGCGTCGGCGTCAATCAACTGGTCCTCGCCCACCACGTCCACCTGCGCGTAGGTTTTCTTGTCCGCCTCGACCAATTTGTCCGCCTCGTCAAAGCGCGGGTCCTTGAGGTTGTGTTTGCCGGTTTTTATCCCGGCCAGACCAAACAATGCTATTTTCATAAATTGTAATTCAACGATGGCTACAGAACGCGGCTTAAATACTGCCCGGTAAAACTTTCGGCGCAGCGGGCCACGGCTTCCGGCGAGCCTTGCGCAACAATGCGTCCGCCAGCATCGCCGCCCTCCGGGCCGAGGTCAATAATCCAATCCGCCGTTTTGATCACATCGAGATTGTGTTCGATGACGACGAGCGTGTTGCCGGTGTTGCGCAGTTTGAAAAGCACTTCGAGCAGCTTGGCCACATCGTGAAAATGCAGGCCGGTCGTCGGCTCGTCCAAAATGTAAAAAGTGCGCCCGGTCGCCTTCCGGCTCAACTCCGCCGCCAGCTTCACGCGTTGCGCCTCGCCGCCGCTCAACGTCGTCGCCGCCTGCCCCAGACCGATGTAGCCAAGGCCGACCTCGGCCAGCGTCAGCAGCGGATCGTGAATCTGCGGCACGGCGCGGAAAAACGTCACGGCCTCGTCCACCGTCATCGCCAGCACGTCGGCGATGTTCTTGCCCTTGTAATTAATTTCCAGCGTCTCGCGGTTGTAACGCTTGCCGCCGCAAACCTCGCAGGTGACGTAGACCGGCGGCAAAAAATTCATTTCAATCTTGAGCACGCCGTCGCCCTCGCATTTTTCGCAGCGGCCGCCCTTGACGTTGAAACTGAACCGGCCCGGCGCATAGCCGCGAATTTTAGCCGCCGGCAGCTTGGCGAACAAATCGCGGATGTGATTGAACATCCCGGTGTAAGTCGCCGGATTCGAGCGCGGCGTGCGGCCAATCGGCGACTGGTCAATCACGATGACCTTGTCAATCATCTCAAATCCTTTGAGCGCGCGGTGCGCGCCGGGAATTTCCTTGGAGCCGTAAAATTTGCGGAACAGCGCCCGGCGCAAAATGTCGTCCACGAGCGTGCTTTTGCCGGAACCGCTCACGCCCGTAACACAGGTGAACGTGCCCAGCGGAATCCGCGCGTCAACGTTGCGCAGATTGTTTTCCTTCGCGCCGAGGACTTCGAGCCAGCCGCGCTCCTCCGTCGGCGCCAGGCGCTTCTTCGGAATTGGAATCGCCAGTTCGCCGCGCAGATATTGCGCCGTGAGCGAATTATTTATCGCCAGAATTTCCGGCAACGTGCCCGCTGCGACTAATTCGCCGCCGTGAACACCCGCGCCCGGTCCGAGGTCAACGACGTAATCCGCGCTGCGGATCGTGTCCGCGTCGTGCTCCACCACCAGCACGGTGTTGCCGAGGTCGCGCAGGCCCTTGAGCGTGGCCAGCAGGCGGTCATTGTCGCGCTGGTGCAGGCCGATGCTCGGCTCGTCGAGGATGTAAAGCACGCCGACGAGGCCCGCGCCAATTTGCGTGGCAAGCCGGATGCGTTGCGCCTCGCCGCCGCTCAATGTGCTGCTTTCGCGGTTCAGCGTGAGGTAGCCAAGGCCGACATTTTTCAGAAAACCGAGCCGCGCACGGATTTCCTTGATGACCTCGTGCGCGATTTTTTCCTCGAATTCCGTGAGCTTGAGGCCGGCAAAAAATTCATCCGCCTTTTCGACTGACAGCGCGCAGACATCCATGATGGACAGGCCGGGAAATATCAGTCCCGAGTCCCGAGTCCGCAGTCTCCGGTTTCCAGTTTCCGCGGGTGGCGGACTGTGGACCACGGACTGTGGACTCTCGACTCCGATCCTCACCGCCAAAATCTCCGGTTTGAGCCGCCGGCCCTTGCACACGTCGCAAAATTGCGGGCTCATGTAGGGCTTGATGCGGTTGCGGACGAACTCGCTTTCGCTGTCGGTGAACATCCGCTCCAGATTTGGCAGCACGCCCTCGAAGGGGCGGCTGATGGTGCTCATCTTGCCCGCGCGCCAGAAATTAAAATCCACCGGAATTTCGCCCGAACCGTGCAGCAGGACTTTTTTGAAATCATCCGGCAGGTTTTTCCAGGGCGTTTCCAGGCTGACGTTGAAATGCGCGGCGATGGAGCGCAGCATGGCCTTGTAATAAATGTTCATCCGCTTCCCGGCGCGCCGCCACGGCTGGACCGCGCTTTCGAGCGGCTGTTCCGGGTCGGGCACAACCAGGCTCTCGTCAAAAATCATCTTCTGGCCGAGGCCATGGCAGACCGGGCACGCGCCCGCCGGGGCATTGAACGAAAAATGTTTTGGCGTGGGCGGATCGTAGCTCTTGCCCGTCGCGGGCGAACACATTTTGTTCGAGTGCAGTGTTTCGATCCATTCTGACTTGGTAGGGGCGACCTGCTGGTCGCCCTGGCTGACCGGCAGGTCAGCCCTACCAGAAGAGTTGTGCAGCGTGAACATGACGCCTTCGCCCCAGCGCAGCGCGGTTTCCACCGAATCGCCAAGCCGCACGCGGATTTTGTCGTCAATCACCAGCCGGTCAACAACGGCCTCGATGGTGTGAAATTTCTTTTTGTCGAGCTTGACGCGCGTGTCGGCTGCGAGTTCGACGAATTTGCCATCCACCCGGGCGCGCACAAAGCCCTCGCGCGCGAGGCGTTCGATCACATCGCGGAACTCGCCCTTCTGGCGGCGCACGACCGGCGCGAGCAGCATTACCCTGGTTTTGGGCGGCAAGCCGAGGATTTTATCCACGATGTCGCTGGTGGTTTGCGAGACGATGGGCACGCCGGTGTCCGGGCAGTGCGGTTTGCCGATGTGCGCGTAGAGCAGGCGCAAGTAATCGTAAATCTCCGTCGTGGTGGC
>Ga0302320_10027320_pt1 | contig 11001 bp, 7 predicted proteins | sample Bog_T0_3_FD_202130 | JGI IMG/M metagenome (GOLD analysis project Ga0302320, IMG submission 202130) | Peat permafrost microbial communities from Stordalen Mire near Abisko, Sweden - Bog_T0_3 | ecosystem: Environmental > Terrestrial > Soil > Wetlands > Peat | place: Sweden: Abisko, Stordalen Mire... | reverse complement strand
ATTACTCAATGAACCCAAACGCAATCCCGCCCAACAGTTATTGGCCCACGATGCCTACATATACCGGCGTTAGCTCGTATGTAAAGTTGCTGGCGGATAACACCGTTGATGTTACATGTGCCGCAATGGGCACTTGCGCACCCCAGAATATCCCGTATCATTACTGTTCATCGGGCTTTAGCTTGTTTGGCACAGACATTTGCACCAGTACCATCATCGTTGCGCCGCAGCAGTGGGATGTGGCGCGAACCTCCGAGCCATGGCAGGTCCAATGTTCGGACGTTGTTCAGGGTTCCGTAGCGCCCGTTCTAAGCGGTTCGATTTGGAGCTTAAGTGGTGGTATGACTGAAATATCTGCAACGTTCACACCAAACTTTGGATTTACGCTTGCACAAGCTGAAAAAAATGTGGATTTACCAACTTTGACTGGCAACATACGATCACTTCTTGGCCTCAGTTAAGTCCTCTTTATGCCGCAGGAAGCACAGTTCCACTTTACGCACCGCCCTCCTTCAATGATCCTCCGCCTCAGGGGTACGAGTATGAGCGCCAAAATGGTGGTACGCCGAATGCCGTTCTGTTGCCAGTTTATTTAAACCTGTTCACGACTGGTAACGGGTCGGTCTCCGGCAATGAAACGGCCACTACATTGTCGTTCTACGATAGCCCGGCGGACGACTGCTTACCAGGCGGCTCGGGCGATTCTTGCGGCGGCAGTGCGGCTCCTGCCGGTACTGTACTGGCCTTTACAACGCATCTCGTCGGAATTATCGGAAATACACCGAGTGCTTCCGTCATAGACACAGGAGTAGGATTCAGTTGGACAAGCACATTTAACGGGACAAATGGAGGCATTGTCGTATCGAACGCCTTCACGCCCGTTGATCCCGGCAGTGGATCCGGCGGTATCACGGTTACTGCTATAAGTGAAACTTCGTACAATCAGTCTGGAGCATCGCCGCTTCCGACATTACTATCAGGGACTCAGGTCTCAGGTGTACTATCGGACCTATCCTACGACCCTGCGGGTAAGATAGCCTTTGGAATTCTTTCGATCACGAATGTCAGCGATAGCACAATCACCGGCCCATTCCAGTTTGTTCTCGATTCGCTGACGCCAGGCGTAACCCTGATGGGATCCACAGGAACCTTCGGCGGATGGCAATACATGACCGTCCCTAATAGGGTTAGCCTCGAACCCGGTCAGTCGGCCCTGTTCAACGCAGCATTTTCAAACCCAGAAGGCGAAACGATCACCTTCAGCCCAATGATCTATTCCGGGAGCTTTAAATGATATGCGCAAAATCAAAGTGCTGATAAGTGCTCTGCTACTATGTTTTGCGGCAGTGGTTGCTTACAGTCAAGACACATCCTTGAAGGTCGAGATCAAGACACTACAGACGACGGTCAAGTACCACAAGAAATTTTCGGTGGCCACGATAATCCGCAACGTCAGCAAGAAAGAGCAATCACTGGTGGCTTGGACCTGCTCCTACCCGGCGCAGTGGACTTCGGATAATCCTTCTGTCCGGAACCCCGGAATTCTGTGTGCGCAAAATGTCCGCTCTAAAATTCAACTCAAGCCGGGCGGGACGTATGAAAGAAAATTGCGGTTCGCCATGGAGCCTGCTGCCGGTATGGAGCGAGACAATTCGGTAACGTTCCGGCTTGGATTTGAAGACGCGACAGGGTATTACGTTCCTGGATCGAAGATTCCACTTATCTGGAGCAACGCCGTAACGGTCGGTGTCGCGCGATAATCAACATCAGCCCAATGATCTATTCAGGGAGCTTCAACTGATATGAACAAACGCATAGTTCTGCTTGGTGTATTATGTTTCTGCGTTGCTGGATTGGCTTCTTCAATAGCTATTCTTAAGCAGAAGACTCATGCTGCTTCCCGGTCAGTGCTAAGTGGGATTCCGATGGGAGATAGTCATAACTCACCGCTGAAGGCAGAGATTGAACTTGTCCAGACGGTAATCAAAAACCATGAGAAATTTTCAGTGTCCACTGCTCTCCGCAACAAAGGAAGCGATGTTTGGATACTTGAGATTTTGGCCTGTGGTTATAGCAACCAATGGACATCGGATAATCCTTCTATCGTGATCGGAGAATCTTGTTTAAATAATTATTTTCAAAGAATCGGCCTCAAGCCCGGCGAAGTCTTTAAGAAGACAATTCGGGCGTCTGTCGAGCTTGCGCCTGGCACGGGTCAATCTGAATCTGTTACCTTTCGATTGGGATTTAAAGACCCGAATTTCTCGGCAAATCCGACGAATCCCCCGATGAAGAATTCCCCGATTTGGAGCAACGCCGTAACGGTCGGTGTCGCGCGATAATCAACATCAGCCCAATGATCTATTCCGGGAGCTTTGAATAACATGAACAAACGCATAGTGTTGTTGAGCGCGCTTCTGTTATGTTTTGCGGGATTGACTGCATTTCCGCAAGACTCGCCCACTCAACTCGAAATTAAACTCGCTCAGACGACGGTCAAGAACAATGAGGATTTTTCGTTGTCCGCGATAATCCACAACACTGGCAATGAGGAGAAGGTGATTAGGGTTTGGTCTTGCGGTCATTCCCAATGGACCGCAGACAATCCTTCTGTACTCGGGAGCCCAGAGGTTTGTGCAAAAAATATCCTCCTTAAAGAGAGGATCAAGCCAGGCGAGTCGGGCCATTGGGAAGTGCCGGTCCGTGTAGTGCTATTGGCAGGGGGCGGCCAGCCTGAATCGGTTACTTTCCGATTGGGATTTCAATCATCTACTTACGGCACGGAGCCCGATATTCCACGGATTTGGAGCAATGCTGTGACGGTCAAGGTTACACGATAGTCCTGCGCAATTGCGTTATGTGTTGGCGAATGCGAGAGGTACCAGCGGCATCTCGGTTGCCGCTGGAACCACGCACCTCGGAATCACCATGGGCGAGTTCGGCGGCAATACGTTCGCCGCTTTCCAACTGCCGGCAACCTCCGGCAAAGGTGGATTACTATGGCACCCACACCCCCATCAGCCAACTGGCGCAGGTCTCCACGCCCGAGGCGCAGCTGATTGTGATCTCGCCCTGGGATCCCACCGTGACCAAGGAGATCGAGAAGGCTCTGCGCACGTCCGACCTCGGCTTCAATCCCATCTCCGACGGCAAGGTGCTGCGCGTACCCGTCCCCCCCATGACCGAGGATCGGCGTCGCGAGGTCTGCAAGCACCTCAATAAGGTACTCGAAGAACACCGCACCGCTGTCCGCAACGTCCGCCGCGACGGCAACGACGCCCTCAAGAAGCTGGCCAAGGACAAGAAAGTCAGCGAGGACGAGGAGAAGCGCGCCCTGGAAGAAATCCAGAAGATGACCGACGAAGAGATCCGCCGCATGGAAGAGCTCTCACGCAAGAAGGAAGCCGAAGTCATGCAGGTGTGACGAATCTCCGCGCAAGTTCCTTCACGGCCTGCTGTTTTAAGGTCAGCTCGCGATCCCAAGCTTGTGGTGTCCGCCACACGGATGGTCGCTTATGGTTTGAAAGGGCACGGCTTCAGTCGCGCCGTAAACGGCATAAAATGATCTGTGCTTTAGACCGTGAGGGAAGTCTCTTCCAGGACGCCATGCCATTCGCGGATATCGGTAAATGACCGAATTTGCGGCGGCCTGCTCTCGCAGAGCACAGACTGGAAGGCGGGGAATTCGTTGGATTGAAGGTGCTTATAGCCATTCGGGAATCAGGGTGACGGCTGGTGCCTGTTTATCGTTTGCCAATCATAGACCGTAATCGTCAGCTATCCCCAAAAAGTTGCAGTGTTTTTCCTATGCGAATGCAAAGATTTGCGGAGATGGGAAGTTTCTTCTCCGTAAGTGATTTAAATCACAATACTTGACAATGGAGCGACAATTGCTGACCAAAGAGCGCTGGGCCTTGGACAGCGTTTGATCGGCCGTGGCGGTTTCCCCATCTGCTGCGGCACCCCCGGTAATCCCCACGTGGAGAGAAAAATGATCAAGAATAAGGTGCTTTGCACCATGGCACTATCCCTGACTGGAGCTCTCCTCGCCCCAGTCGCAGTTGCTGCGCCTGTTGCGATCGGCTATGTGAGCTACGATGTCACTGGCCTGGGTGTTGCGCAGTTCGATATCAACAACGAAACTGGGCCGAATTCCTCGCTGGATTCGACCTTCCCTGTTACCACCTCTGTCGACCTTTCAAGCCTTAGCCTCGATGTGCAGTTCGCCTCAGGTCCGGACGAGTTTTTTGGACCCTCCTACTTCACGCTCTCGGGCGACGGCCTTTCCTGGACAGGCGATCCGTTGTCCACCGGCATTGCACAGCCCAATGGCCTATCGGGCGCCGTCGATGCGATTCTGACCGGAACCTTCGGCGAGACCAGCCTCACACTGTTCGACTCGAGCACGCTCACGATCGATCCAAGTTTCTCCACCACCATTTGGGCCGTCAACAGCCCCCCATTCCTTTCCGATGGGGACTTCGGCGTGATTTACGCCAACCCCGCTTCCGGCCCTCCCCCGGTCCCTGAGCCGGAGTCGTTTCTTCTGGTTGGCACCGGGCTTGCCGGACTCCTGAATCTGCGCAGGCGCCGCATTTTTGACCTGGTCCGCAACTCCTTCCCAAGCGGTTTGATGGGCGCAGGCGCAGCTGTCGCGCTTTTGGCGCTGCTCTTCGCCTCTCCGGTCGCCGCCAACGCCACGGTCAGGCTCAACACCTGGACAGTTCCTTCGTCCGGCGCAGCCGGCAGCACCATCGTTACTCTCACCGGCTCCAATTTTCCATCGGGTGGGATCGCGCCGGGGAACGTGACCCTCTCGTTTGCTTCGAGCTGCGGAGGCACGGTGCTCGCAACCGAATCGCCCAACACGGCCGTCAACATCATTGGCGGTTCATACAGATTGACATTGCTCGTGCCTGCCTCTCTGCTCACCGGCAACTATTTCATCTCGCTTGCGGGAGCCTCTAACTCGTCGATCCCGTTTGTCAGTTCCAACTGCTCAGAGATCAGCGTCACCCACACCTCGACCACGCTGGCCGCCTGCCTGCCGTCCAGTTCGCTGGCGGTTCTCACCGGTACCAACGTCACCGCCTATGTTCCCAAAGGCGCCTGGTGCTGCGGCACAACGGGCGTCTCTGTCGTTCCCATCGAAGGTGCGGGCGTGCCGGCTATAATTCCGACAATCGGAACCGTCAATTCCTGCTCTTCCAACTCCGCAACAGGAGAGACGGTCTGCGTTGACAACAGCACAGACGTCTACGAGATCACCGGCAGCACTCTCATTCATACTCTCACTAGCAGTTCAGACGCCACGGCCGGTTTCTCCGGCGGAAGCTGCAACAACTGCGGAGTAGCAATCGATGCGCTGACCAACACAGCCGTCATTGCGGGCGGCTTCTCTGGCGCTTCCGGCGATGGTTTGCAATTGCTGAATCTGGCAACCAACACCTTCTCCGCTCCGTTCCCTTCGTCTTTCAGCGTGTCGGAGAACGTTTCAATTGACCCGAACCGCAACCTGATCCTCTCTCCTGACGAAGGAAACAACTACGATCTCTTCAAGATCAACCCCGATGGTTCGTTGACCGAGTATGCGAATTTTCAGTCGGTGGACGGTGAGTTCGATTCGGCCGCGGAAGACTGCACCACCGGCATTGCCCTCTCCACACAGGAGTTCACCAACAACCTCTTCATCACCGATCTCACCCAGGCCACGTTTACGCCGGGAAGTCCCTACGGCACCTGGACTGCGCCAAGCCAATCCGTCAACTTGTATCCGCTTGGCGATTTCAGCTTTAGCGCCGGCACCAGCGGTATTTCTGTGGCTGCTGGAACAACCCACCTCGGAATTACTATGGGCGAGTTCGGCGGCAATTCGTTCGCCGCTTTCCAACTGCCGGCAACCTCCGGCACGGGAACGCCGGGCTTTGTCGACTACGTTGGCGCCTATCTGCCGGCAACTCCTGACAGCGCCGGCTTCTCGTCCGGGTACGATCCGCATACGATGACTGCCTACACCAGCCCAAACAATGGCAAGGCTTACGGTCTTGTCGCCGATTGGTCTGGCGGCGTAAATTGGGTAGCTGTCATCGACTTGCAGGCCCTGCTCAGCGCGCCTCGCTGGGTAAGCGACGCGCACATTGTCGATCCCAGTGTCGATCTGCTCGGCACCGGCATCGTGCGCTATGTACCAGTCCCCTAACCTTGTGCTGGCCGTCGGGGCATCCTCGGATGATCCCTGCTGCCAGCCTCGATAACTTGCTGCAAAACCAAATGCGTTGAAGGCTGCAACCTCAGCCTTCAACGCATTTGCATTTGCTTTGCAGCCGGGATATTGGGGCCGCTTGCTAGATACAAGGCCTGCGGCGATCCATCTACTTCCTTGCCCGCTTATAGAACGGCACCGGAACCTGCTTCGCTCGCACTGGATTCGTGCGGCACTGCACCAACACATCCTCGCCGCTGGCAGCCACACTCGCTGGTACCAGCGCTATCGCAATATTCGTCTTCAAGAACGGCGCAGGCGAGCCTGATGTGACGACCCCGATCTGTTCTCCGTTCAGAGAAAGTACCGAGTACCCGTCGCGCCCGATGCCGCGTTCCACCATCTCCAGCCCAACCAGCCTGCGCATTGGCCCGCCCGCGGCGTGCACCGCCAGCAACGCATCGCGGCCGATGAACGGTCCCTTGTCGAGCTTGATCCAGCGGTCGTGGCCACTCTCAAACGCGTTGATCGAGTCGGAGATCTCGTGCCCGTAGAGGGGCATGCCCGCCTCAAGCCGGAGGGTATTGCGCGCGCCCAGGCCGCAGGGGCGTATGCCGAACTCCGCGCCTGCTTCCATCAGCGCCTTCCACATCTTCACGGTGGTGGCTTCGTCGGCGGGAAGGTACAACTCGAAGCCGTCTTCGCCGCTGTAGCCGGTGCGGGCGATCATCACATTATGCACGCCGGCCACCTGCCCCCACGCGAACCAGTAGTTCTTGATTGCGCCGAGATCGACCTTGGTCAGCTTTTGCAGGGTTTCAAGGGCGCGCGGGCCTTGCAGGGCCAGTTGCGAGTAATAGCTGGAATAGTCGTTGATGTGAATTCCTTCCCACGCGCCAACCTGCTTGCGAATCCAGGCGAGATCCTTGTCCTTGGTACCGGCGTTGACCACCAGCAGGTAGTCGTTGGCGCTGAGGCGATGGACGAGAATGTCGTCGACGAATGTGCCCTCGGGGGTGAGCAGGGCAGAGTAGTGAGCCTGGCCGTCCTGGAGGCGCGAGGCATCATTCATGGAAATGTGCTGGATGGCGGCCAGCGCGCCGGGACCGCGAAACTGGATTTCGCCCATGTGGCTCACGTCGAACAGGCCCACGCCCGTGCGCACGGCGAGATGCTCAGCGATCAATCCGCTACCGGGGCCCGGATACTCGACCGGCATATCCCAGCCGCCGAAGTCCACCATCTTGGCCTTCAGGGCGCGGTGTGTGGCGTTGAGGGGAGTCGTTTTGAGTACGGGGGCGGCGGCGATGGGCAGAATCTGGGTTGTCATGGGGGCCTCTGGGCAGTGCGTTGGTCCATTCCTTACGATAGGGACTGGGGGCAGCGGGGTCAAACCGCCACCTGCGGTGGGGCAGACGCCCTTGCGGGCAGGGATGAAGCGGGACGAGCAAGCGATGAGCAGGAAGGTTGCTGGGATGAATCAGGTTCGGGGAGTGCTGATGCTGGCAGCGGCGGGAATCGCATTATGGAAGGGCTGGAAGATCCATACCGGACACGCAGCCTTGTGGGCGTGTGGGCTGGGGACGTTGGCTCTGGGCTTGGCCGTCTGGCACCTGACCCGCAAACCGGACCGGCGGCCGTGACACCGGGGCGGGCATGGATCGGTCAGGCTCTGGGGGCTGCCCAGGTCTTCGCAGGCCATTGACTGAAAACGCGTATAATTTCCTCCAATCACAGCATGGACTATTTGCTTATCGTTGTTCTGGGAATTGCTGTCTTCGCGGTGTGGCGGATCGGCGAAGATACAGCGGAGCAACTGCGCAACGCGATCAAGGCCTTGGAGCGCGAACAGGACGCACTGAGGGCGCAACTCGCCGCGCACCAGAAGGCGCATGCAACCGCCACCGGGAACATCGCTGCCGCGCCCACACAGCCTCCGCGACCGGCGGAAGCAAAGCAGCCGGATGCGCCTCGCGCGCCCGCGCCCGTTGTCGCAGCGCCCGTAGCCGTGACGGTTGCCCCGCCAGCCATCAAGCCAGCCGTGACTCCGCAAGCCAACCTTCGGCCTGCCCTGCCGGTGGTGCGTCTGGAGCAGCCCAAGCCCGCGCCGCGGCCTGAGCTGCCCACCGCGCTTGCCGCGCCCCCGCCCGTGGCGCAGAGGCCGCCAGTTGCCCAAGCGGCCGCCCTTAAAGAGCCGGAGCGGTCCGAGCCCGTGGCGGAAACGGCGCAAGGTGGCAAGTCCTTTTCACTGGAAGAGCGGTTGGGCGCAAACTGGCTGAACAAGATTGGCGTCGCTATTCTGGTGATTGGGCTGGCTTTCTTTTTGGCCTACAAATTCCAGACCTGGGGTCCGGCTGGCAAGGTGTTGTGCGGTTTTGCAGTCAGCGCCGCGCTGCTCGCCGGGGGCGTGTGGCTGGAGCGCAAGGAGACCTATCGCATCTTTGCCCGCGCGGGGATTGGGGGCGGCTGGGCGCTGGCCTTCTTTACAACCTTTGCTTTATATCACTTGCCCGCCGCGCGCGTCCTGGATTCCCTGATTGTTGACTTGGTCCTGATGCTGCTGGTCGCTGCCGGCATGGTGGCGCATTCGCTGCGCTACAATTCGCAGACGGTGACGAGCCTGGCCTTTCTGCTGGGTTTTGCCACATTGCTGACCAGCGACTTCGAATCGGGCGATGGGACGGTGGTCTTTAGCCTGGTGGCCAGCGTGATGCTGGCACTGGCACTGGTGATGGTGACCACACTGCGGCATTGGAATTGGCTGGAGTTGGCCGGGCTGATCGCGGTGTACCTGAACCACTTTGTCTGGCTCACACAAGTGCTGCCGGAAAACCACTTGGCCTTCACCGCATTCTGGCCCTCTACGGCGCTGATCCTGCTTTATTGGGTCATCTTCCGGGCGGCTTATGTATTGCGCACACCCAAGAGCCAGACCGAGGAGAATCAATCGAGCCTTGCGGTGGTATTGAACTCGTGCGGTGTGCTGGGGCTGCTCAAGTATCAATCTGCCCATCCCGAGTGGGCCTTCTGGGCGCTGGCGGCGATGGGCGCAGTGGAGATGGGGCTGGCATTCTGGATGCGGTCGCGTCGGCGGCAGGCATTTGTGATGCTCTCCACCATTGCGACCGTGCTGCTAGTGTCAGCGGTGCCGTTCAAGTTTCACGGGGTCAGTTGGCCTGTGCTTTGGCTGGTGGAGGCACAAGTGCTCGCGGTATGCGGGCTACGCCTGGGCGAGCCAGTCTTCCGCAGGCTGGGCTTGCTGGCGGGCGTGGTTACGGGCGGGGTGCTTGCTTTTCACGATGTGGTGCCGCTCTTGCTGTTCCGGCTCGACTATCCCGACCCCGGCGGGCATCTTTGGCTGACAGTGGCGCTGGGGCTGGCGGCGGTTTTGTATTGGGTTCATGCCGAGGTCTATACGCGGCGCTGGCCTGAGATTGCAAAGGATGAGCGCGAAGCGTTTGCGCTGCGCATCACAAGCTGGCTGGGCATGGCGGCAGCGGCCACAGCTCTGTGGGTGGCGCTGCCAGATCTTTGGGTTCCGGTTGGCTGGCTGGTGCTGGGGCTGGTGCTGGGTTTCGCGGCCCGGCAATTCGGCGGCGTCCAGTTGGCGCTTGAAGCCGATGCACTGACTCTGGCATCGGGAGCGGTGCTTGCCTTTCATCATGTTGGGCCGCTGGTTTTCTTTCGCTTGGACAATCCCGACCCGAGTCACCACTGGGCCGAGACGGCGGTGCTGGCTTTGGCTGCAGTGGCCTATTGGGTTTATGCGGAGGCTTATCCACGGCTGTTTCCGCGCAGCGATTCCGCACCCACATTGGATTTCGATTTAGGTGCCTGTCAGGCGTTTGTTTTGCCTGTTGTCAGTTGGCTGGGATTGGCGGCAGCGGCTTCAGCCCTGTGGGTGGCGTTGCCGGACCTGTGGGTTCCGGTTGGATGGCTGACGCTGGTACTGCTGGTGGGGTTCGCGGCGCGCCGATTCGGCGGCGTCCGGTTGACGCTTGAAGCCGACATGCTGGCCCTGGCTTCGGCAGGAGTTCTAGCCTTTCATCATGTTTGGCCGCTCGTCCTCTTTCGCCTGAACAATCCCGACCCGAGCCACCACGGGGTAGAGACGACGGTATTGGCTTTGGCTGCCGTGGCTTACTGGGCTTACGCGGAGGCTTATCCGCGGCTGTTTCCGCGCAGAGATCTTGCGCCTGGGTTGAATTCCAATCTGGATGATTGGCAACAGATCGTACTGCCGCTGGCCAGTTGGCTTGGAACGGCGTCGGCAGCAGCAGCGCTCTGGGTGGCGCTGCCCGCGCCGTGGGCTGCGGTGGGTTGGCTGGCGCTGGTTCTATTGCTCGGGCTGGCTGCTGATTGGATCAAGGGGGAGAGCCTAGCCTTGCAGGCCGATATGCTCGCCGTGGCGGCACTGTTCGGGCTCGTCACCTGGGATCTGTGGGCTGATGAGGTGAAGCACAAGGCGCCGCTTCTTGCGGCGGTGGCCCTTCTCTATGCCGGGATGCGGCGGAAGACCGTGCTGGCCGGATCGCGGAACTATGTGGCCCCAGCCTACTCGTGGGCTGCTGCTCTGCTCCTGGCAATCCTCACATTCGATAACGCCCCGGCTCTGTGGATCGCGCCGGTTTTGGCTGCGCTGGGTCTGGCGCTCTTTGAAATTGGCCGGTTGGCAAAGAAGGGCTTTCTCCGCTGGCAGGGATGTTTGCTGACGGGGTTCGCATTTGCTAATTACTTCGCCAGCGATCTCTGGTCAGGCGGTCCTGCCGTGCCGATTTCAGTGTCTCCCGCCGGATCTC
>Ga0302320_10027319_pt1 | contig 11001 bp, 10 predicted proteins | sample Bog_T0_3_FD_202130 | JGI IMG/M metagenome (GOLD analysis project Ga0302320, IMG submission 202130) | Peat permafrost microbial communities from Stordalen Mire near Abisko, Sweden - Bog_T0_3 | ecosystem: Environmental > Terrestrial > Soil > Wetlands > Peat | place: Sweden: Abisko, Stordalen Mire... | reverse complement strand
GGCGCGACGACGGTGCCCTCGATTTACGAGGTGCCGCTGCGGTTTGCCGATGAGGGACTGGACGCGCTGATTCTGAAGTACCTGCACAAGGACGCGGCAGAGCCGGACATGACCAAGTGGAAGGATCTGGTGGATCGCTGCTACCACCCCAAGGACGAAGTTTCAATTGGCATTGTGGGCAAGTACGTGGAGTACGAGGACAGCTACAAGTCACTAAAAGAGGCACTGACGCACGGCGCGGTCTCACAGAACCTGAAGCTGAAGGTGACCTGGATTGAGGCTGAGGGTCTGGAATCGAAGAGCCCGGAGGACCGCAGCTACGAATCGCAACTGGAGGGCTTTGACGGGATTCTGGTTCCGGGCGGGTTTGGCAAGCGCGGCATCGAGGGGATGCTGAACGCGATCCGCTATGCGCGTGAAAAGAACGTGCCGTACTTCGGAATCTGCCTGGGGATGCAGACGGCGTGCATCGAGTTTGCGCGCAATGTGTGCGGGCTGAAGGACGCCAACTCAAGCGAGTTTGACCCGGCGGCGCAGCATCGCGTGATCTACAAGCTGCGCGAGCTGCTGGGCGTGGAGGAGATGGGCGGCACCATGCGGCTGGGCGCATGGGCGTGCGTGCTGCAAGAGGATTCGCTGGCGGCAAAGGCCTACGGCGGCGCTATCGAGATCAGCGAGCGGCACCGGCACCGGTACGAGTTCAACCGCGAATACGAGGCGCTGCTGACCGGCGGAGGGTTGCGGCTGAGTGGCACCACTCCCGATGCGACGTATGTTGAGATTGTGGAGATACCGGGGCATCCGTACTTTCTTGGTTGCCAGTTTCACCCCGAGTTCAAGTCAAAGCCGCTTGAACCGCACCCGCTGTTCAAGGCGTTTATTGTGGCCAGCTATAAGAACCGGCTGCAACGGCTGGCTGCGGAGCCGAGCGAGGCTCAAAACCTGACGAATGCGCTGTGATGGCGAGGGCTGAGGGTGCGGCTACTGGAGCAGTACCGCGCCCCTGAGCCTGCCGGCCAGCGCGCGGTCGAATGTGACCAGGGTAAGATTTGCTGCCTGCGCGAAAGCGGCTAGATAGGCGTCTGCCCACAGTTTTGTGGATGCCTGATTTCCGCCGGTGAACTGGCGAAACAGAGGATCGATCCCGGCTGGCTCTTCCATCATCCGATTGCCGGAATTGGCAAGGAATGCGTCGTATACGGCCCATGCCTGGGACTGTGAAAGCACTTCGTGTCCCATCGCGCTTTGGTTCGTCAGCAGACGAAGCAATCCAAGTTGAGTGAAGCGGCAAAAGTAGACTGCTGCGTCGTTGTCGAGCGATGAGCCCCAGGCGATGGCTGAAGGATGATGAGGGTGAATCTCGTGGGCCAGCGCCAGCCACACATTCACGTCAGGGAAAAGGAATGTACTCGTAAACACCTTCCTCACCCAGCTTCAACGTGCCGGGTTTCTGCGACCGAATCACAGGAAACCGTGGCCTGCCGCTCTCTCCGGACGCCGCGTTGCCGCTTCCGAGCTTGATCGCTATTCCGTCCAAAATGAGTTCGCGCAGGGTGGTTCCCTCATTGGCGGCACGGACTCTCATTTCGCGGTAGAGAGGATCTGGGATGTCGACGGTGGTGCGCATAAAAGCATATTAGCATATTTATGCTTTTATGGCATGGGCGCGAGATGGGGGTTTCGCCGACGGATTGAGGTCCCTTTATGGGACAGCAAAGTGGGTGGAGAAGTTCCCCGTAAAGTGGTATGAGAGGTGTGCTCTCCGGTATTGACAACCCCGTGTGCCTGGCCTATCTTTTTGAAGTTTTGGATAGAGGAGATTGAGTCATGGCATATTTTCAGCTTCAACCAGCGGAAATGGAGCTGCAGGAGCTTGCGGATAGTTATTGGAAGGAAGCCGGCGAGCGGGAGCGGAGCCTGGAAGCTGCCGCCTACGAGGCCGGAGAAGCGATTCGGAAGGGCGAACATACCCTGGCGAACTTAGAGGCGATTGTGCGGTGGAAGTCCGAACGGATGGTTCACTACCTGATCGGCAACAGCGACGAGAGCATCCGTGCGGCGCTGGCGGTGGCGGCTGAACCCTCAGCCACGGCTGAGGACGCGATGAACGCACTGGTTTCATTGCGCGGAGTGGATATCGCGATTGATTCGGCAGTAATGTCGACGATTTATCCGGAGCGCTTTGCGGTACTGGACTTCCGCGCGCTGGAAGCGCTTGGCCATGCGCGGCACGATGTGCGGTTTTACACCGAATACAACAACGCGCTGAAGCACCTGGCGGATTGCGCGATTGTGAAGGCGCAGGGCGGGCTGCCTGCTCCCACGGCTTTGCATGCGCTGGAACGGGCGCTGTGGCAATGGTCGCGGACCCATGCCGAAGAATTGATGCCGCAGTAGAGTGGCTGCGCCCACGCGTCCGTGCTGACGGGATAAAATCGCCAGTGTGAGCAACTCGTTTGAAATCGGGCCGGTGCAAGTGGGCGCCGGCCAGCTTTTTCTAATTGCCGGGCCGTGCGTGATTGAGAGCGAGGCCCATGTGCGCACCATGGCCGACGCTCTGCAGCGCATCACGGCCGACTTGGGCGTTCCGTTTATCTTTAAAGCCAGCTACGACAAGGCCAACCGCACCAGCGCGAAGAGCTTTCGCGGGCCGGGACTGCGGGAGGGCACGCGGATTCTGGGCCGGCTGGCGCGGGAGACGGGCCTGCCTGTGCTGACCGACGTTCACGAGCCGAGCCACTGCGAAGTGGCGGCGGAGGCGGTGGACGTGCTGCAGATTCCGGCGTTCTTATGCAGACAGACCGATCTGCTGGAAGCCGCAGCGAAGACCGGGCGCGCGGTGAACATTAAAAAAGGACAGTTTGTTGCGCCGTGGGATATGGCGCACCCGCTTGAAAAGGTGCGCCTGGCGGGCAATGGACGCGTGTTTTTGACCGAGCGTGGAGCCAGCTTTGGCTATAACAATCTGGTGGTGGACTACCGCTCGCTAGCAGTGATGCGCAAGCTGGCGCCGGTGGTGTTTGACGGCACGCATTCCGTGCAGCAGCCCTCGGCGGCTAACGGGGTGAGCGGCGGGCAGCCGGAGTTTATTCCGCTGCTGGCGCGGGCGGCGGTTGCGGCGGGCATCGACGGGCTGTTTCTTGAAGTTCACGACGATCCGGCCAACGCGAAGTCGGACGGGGCGAATGCTCTGGATCTGAAGCTGCTGAGGCCGCTGTTGGAGAAGCTGCTGGCCATTCACGAAGCGGCGCGGTGAGCCTTCGCATCAATCGAAATCTCGTGTCCCGTGTCTGAAGCTTCCACAAAAACGACGGCTGTCATCCTGAGCGAACGGAGCCCCAAACGCTTCTCAGTTTGGGGGTGGTGAACGAAGGATCTGCGGCTGCCTTTTACCCATTCTGCCAGGAGCTTCAGACTCCACATCCTATGACCCGACGGTCGGGCAAAATCGTTCCACCATTTCGGATTAAATCGGGAATCATGCAAGAGTCTCCCACGTAATGAGCTGGGTGAGACAAAACTCCAACAGTGCATCCTTCTGGTCACAGGCGGCCATCTCGGCAGGCACAGCGCTCTTTCTTCTCGCCTTAGCCGGCTCAGCCATCCTTGAGCCACGCCTTCGCCTTCTGCACGCGTTGCAGGCCTTGATCTATGTTGCGATTCTCCTGCTCACCCGGCGCAACAGCCCCTGGGGGTTCGGCATCGGGGCCGTCGTGCCGGCCGCATGGAACTGCATGAATCTGTTTCTCACTCACCTGATTCAAACCGGGACCGAACAGCTCTGGTCTCTTCTCCGCACGGGCCACGCCAGCCAACCAGTCTCTATCACCGTGGCTATCGGCGGCCTCGGCCATTTCATTCTCATCCTTGGCTGCCTTATCGGCTTTCTGCAATTGCGCCCCGGTCACCGCCAGTTGGTGCAGTTTGTTGCTGGAGGATTGCTGGCGCTGGCCTACTTCGCTCTTATCGTCACGATGACAGTGGGCCACGGCGTCTAGATCGGTTATTTCAAGAAACATCTAATACGCCTGACGCCAGCCGCAGTCTTCATCGAAGGACGCGGTCCTTCCGTCGAGGATAAAGCAGCTCATCCCGTCCAAGTCGGTTCTAAGCGTGCGCACGCGCGAGGCCTGCAGCTCTTCAAGGATCTGCTGACGGGGATGGCCGTAGCGATTGCGCAGGCCGCAGGAGATGACCGACCACTGAGGCGAGACGCGGCTCAGAAATGCGGGAATGGTGGAGGTTGCGCTGCCGTGATGGCCGACCTTGAGCACGGTGCTGGCAAGATCGGACTCGGCGAGCATGGCCTGTTCGACGGGAGCTTCAGCGTCGCCCTCGAGCATGACCGAGGTTGCACCGTAAGCCACGTGCAGAACCAGCGAATCGTTATTGGTGGGCTCGGCCGCGGGCACGTAACTGCTAAAGGGAGCGAGCACCTGCACCTGCGCGCTGCCGAACGGGAACGCATCGCCGGCGCGGAAGGTGCGCAGACGGACGTGAAGCGCAGCCGCCTCATCCAAGAGCGCGGCGTAGTCGTGTACGGGCGGGTTGTTGCCCACCCATAGCTCATCGGGATGGAAGTTGCGCAAGACGGCGGGCAAACCGCCCATGTGGTCGGCGTGCGCGTGACTGAGAGCGACCGCGTCAAGATGGCGGATGCCGCGTGCCCACAGCGAGGGCGAGACAACCTCTTCGCCGATGTCGAAATCGGGAGTGGCCTGATGCGGGTTGCCGCCGTATCCGCCGCCATCCACGAGCAAAGTCTTTCCGTCGGGCGTGATGATGAGCAGAGAGTCGCCCTGGCCAACGTCGATGGCTTCAAATTCAATTGCATTGCGGGGATGGTCGATGGGGCGCGGCGCGACGGCGGCGACAGCAGCGGCGAGCACGACTGTTGCGGCGAGAGCGCGCAGCCAGCGGCGTGCGGTACGCAGACTGAGATGCGCGAGCAGAACGGCGGCGGCCAGAAGCAGACAGAAGGCTGCGGATTGAAGGCCGAGCGGCGTGGGAATGCGGAGGTCTCCGAAGGCAAGCGAACCGAACAGGTGCACGAGCCCGACGCCGAAATGCAGCACCAGCGCGACCGCGGAGGCCGCGAAGGATGCGGCCGCGGGCCACACGAAAAGCAGGACCAGCGTGAGAAGCGCAGCGGGCATGAGAACGGCAAGCAGCGGCAGGATAAACAGATTTACCGGCAGAGCGAAGAGAGTGATGCGATGGAAGTAGACGGCCATGGGCAGCGCCATGGCGAGTTCGACGATGCAGGAGACGACAAACAGCTCCACCAGGCGGAGCAGGAAACGAATGAGCCAGGGAAGAACGCGCCAGGCTAAGCGCCTGTGGCCCGCGCCGGCGAGGATTGCCGCGGCCATGCGCAGCAGAACGCGGAACTGGGCGATATGCGGCGGGAGCTTGGGGTCGATGGCGATCAGACGCAGGTCGCGCGTTGCGGTGAGATAAGGGTGGACGGTGCCCTGAAGCAGCGGCGCGGCGATGCCCGCGATGGCGACCACAGCGAGCAGCGTCATCTGCAGGCTGGCGTCGAAGAGGCTGCGGGGGCTAGCGGCGAGCAGGCAGAGCGAGGCAAAGCCGATGACGTTCATGGCGCTGCGATCGCGGTAGAACAGCCGGCCGATGAGGTAGAGGCTCACCATCCAGAGCGAGCGCTCGACGGGCGTCGCGAAGCCGGTGAAGAGCGCGTAGCCGGAGGAGGCGAGGATGGTGAGAATGGTGGCGGCGACGCGCGGGACGCGCAGACGGCGAGCGATCCAGAAGATGCAGCCGGCGACGATGGCCAGGTGAAAGCCGGAGACCACCAGCATGTGAAAGGAGCCGGTGCGCTCAAAGCCGACGCGCAGGGAATGGGTGAGGTAAGTGCGGTCGCCGGCGACCATCGCAGCCAGCATGACGGCATCGTCACGGGTGAGACGCAATGGCGCGGGGAAGCGGCGCATGGCCTGGGGCAAAGCAAGCAGGCGATCGGTCGTGGCGTGCTGCAATCCGCCGAGGAAACAGTGGAAGGATTGAGACGCGCTCTGGGCGCGGGCGTTGCTGCCGAGCCAGTCAACATGATCGGCCTGGACGCTGGCGGACGAGGTGATGCCCTGAGCGACGAGATAATCTTCGCGGCTCCAGACGCCGGGGTCGCGATAGGTCTCAGGCGGGGCTAGGCGCGCGGCGGCGCGAATGCTGTCGCCGCACTGGAAGGGGCGCGGCGAAACACCTTGCGGCCAGCGCACGGTGAGGCGCACGTTTCCGGTGACGGGAATCTCGGCGTCAGCAGCGTCGGTGACATCTTCAAGGCTTGCGACACGAACATCGATGCGCTGCGTAGAGAACTCGGCTGCGGTGGGGTCGTCGGCTTCGGGATTTGCGCCGCGGTCGGAATCGAGATTTTGCTCCGACTCGACGCGCATGTCGCCCGCGTCGATGACCGTGCCTTCAACCGAGCGCATGAGTCCGTCAGAGAGCGAGGCGAGCATTGGCGCGGCGACGGGAGCGGGTTCCATGAGGCCGCACCATGCGCCCAGCAGCAGCCAGACCGTCGCCAGCGCCAGCCAGGCGATGCGCCGCGCACGGAACGCAGCCACTGCCGAGAGAACGGCAACGGGCGCAAGCGCGGCAAGCACAAAGCTGGGTGGCAAGAAGTAGAAATGAGCGGCGACGATGCCGAGCGCAAACAGCCATGCGGCGTGGAACATAGGCATGGCGTGCAGGCCGACGGCGTGCTGACCGGAACTGGGCGAGTCAAGTTGCATTACGCGCAGAGACAGGCGGAGCTATGCGGACAAGCCTATCAGGAGCGGGCGAGCTGGACCACTGTTTCCAGGTGAAAGGTCTGCGGAAAGAGGTCGGCAACGGTGAGCTTTTCAATTGCGTATCCCGAAGCGAGCAGGATGCGCAGGTCGCGGGCAAGCGTGGCCGGATCGCAGGAGACATAGGTGAGCGCAGGCGCGCCGATGTCGGCGAGCAGCTCGGTGGCGTCGGGTCCAAGTCCGGTGCGCGGCGGGTCGACAACGATGAAGTCTGGAACAGGAGAATTGGCGCGGTGTTTGCCGGTGTTGCGCTCAAGAAACTCGAGCGTGGAAGCGCGCAGAGCGGAGCCGGTTGTGCCGCGCAGATTCTCGGCGAGAGCCGCAGTTGCCGGCGGCGCGGACTCGACGGCGACGACGGCTTTGAAACTCTCAGTGAGCTTGCGCGCAAACAGGCCCACGCCGGCGAAGAGATCCCATGCGAGGCTGCCCTTGCGGCCGGCGGTGACGCGCGTTACTAGCTCATCGACAAGCCAGCGGTTCACCTGGAAGAACGCACCGTGATCGACGCGATAATCGAAGCCGGCTGCGCGATAAGCGAGCGAAGGCTGGCCCCATTGCGCAATCGATTTTGGAAACGGGTTTCGATCGCGCTGCGATGCATTGGGCATGGCCAGCAACTCCATGCCTTTGAGTTGCGGGATGCGTTTGGAAGCGGCGAGAGCGAATTCCGCGAATTGCTTTACGTCGGGATTGTTTGCGAACACGCTTGCCAGCAGGGCAGTTTCGTCTGCGTCGCAAAAGAACGAGATCTCGGCCGGCCGCAACGACGAGCGGAACGCGCGCAGAAGATCGGCGAAGGTCTGCGCTGCGTTGACGAGCAACGGAGCAGCGATGGGGCACTCGGCGATGGGAACCACGGCGCTGGATCGGCGGGCGCGATAGCCGGGCTGGCCTTGCGCGTCGAACGCGAGACGGATGCGATTGCGATAGCCCCACGACTGCGATTCGTTTGCAGCGGCGAGCACTTCGATCTGCTCCGGTGTGCGAATGCCGCCGCGTTCGAGTGTTTCGCGCAGGATGTCGCGCTTGAACGCGAGCTGCGTTGCGTAATCGGTGTGCTGATAGTTGCAACCGCCGCACGCTCCAAAATGGGGACACGCGGGCGCGATACGCTGGGGCGCGGGAGTGACGATCTCGTCGATCTCCGCCGTGGCGTAGCCGCGCTTTTCATCCACGATGCGCACGCGCGCCTGCTCGCCGGGCAGTGCCAGAGGCACAAAGGCGGCTTTGCCTTCAACGCGCGCAAGAAATGCGCCGCCGTACACGGGCTTTTCAATTTGCACGAGAATGGGCTGCGCAGATTCCGGCAGCTTAGGCGCGGGCTTGGCCGGTTTGCGCGTGGCGGACGAATTGCGGTGGGAGCGGATCATTGCTGGCTCATGTAGAACAGGCTGAGGCGGGGAAGGTTGTAGTGGACCAGCAACTGCTTTTGCACGAATTGCCGTTCGATTTGGCGGAGCTGCACAACGCCCACGCGGCTGCGGTACGGGGCTAGCTCGCGCGCTGCGTGTTCTTTGAGGCCGACAAGCAAATCCTCAGGCGCCGCAGCGGTGAGGGCGGCGAAGATTTTTTCTTCGAGCACGGAGAGGGAACGCTCGAGCGCTTCAAGATCGACATGCTCGCCGGAGGCCGATGAAGCGCGCACATCAGCGGCCAGCGAGCGCAGGCGCACGGCTGTCGCTGCACATGCCTCTTTGGCTGCATCGGCTGCGTCGAGGGCAGCTGCGGCCGAGTCAAGATGAGCTGCGACGCGCTCGTGCTCGAAACCGGATTCGGTTTGCATTGCGGCAGCACCGGACTCGGGCGCGGTGCCGGCGGAGGCTTCATTGAACTCGACCGCTGCCTGCATAACCGCCTGCGCACACCAGGCGAGACCGTTGATGCGCCTCATGCGTCCGCGTGTTTGGCGGGCCTCGTATTTGTCGAAGGCAGCGTCAATGCCGCGCAGCGCTGCTTCAAGCGGAATGCCGGCCTCGCGCCAGGTTTCGATCAGCGCCCAGTCAAGCGTTGAGAGCAGCAGAATCGATCCGCGGCGCTGCTGAAAGCGCTCTTCGATTTCAGTGAAGTAATTAAAATAATTGCGCAACGTGCGCCTCAGTGTGCGTGTCCGCGCGGACGGGCGGCGCGGTTGCGCTCGAACAAAATCCGCAAGCCTTCAATGGTGAGCCACTCGTCGATCTCGGCGATGTAGCGTGAGTCCTCGGCAACCATGCGCGCAAGGCCGCCTGTGGCCACGATGCGCGGCTTCTCGCCCAGTTCGGCAATGATGCGCTCAATGATTCCGTCGACGAGGCCGATGTAGCCGTAGTAGATGCCGCTTTGCAGATGGCCGACGGTGTTGGTGCCGATGACTTTTGCGGGGCGTTTGATGTCGACACGGCTAAGGCGCGCTGCGCGCGAGAACAGTGCATCTGCGCTGAGGCCGAGGCCGGGGGCGATGGCTCCGCCCATGTACTCGCCCTTGGCGGAGATGACTTCAAATTTTGTCGCGGTGCCGAAATCGACAACGATGCAGGGGCCACCGTAGCGTTCAAAGGCGGCGATGGAGTCGGCGAGGCGGTCCGCGCCCAGCTCGATGGGATTGTCGATGAGCATCTTCATGCCGGTTTTGATGCCCGGCTCAACGAACATGGGCTCGATGTGGAAGTAGTCTTCGCAAACCTTGCGCAGAGTGGAGTCGACGGGCGGCACAACGGAGGCGATGATGATATTTGTGACCTGGCTGGGGGTCATGCCGTGCATCTGAAAAAGATTGACGAAGAAGACGCCGTACTCGTCGACGGTTTGGGTGCGATGAGTAGTGAGACGCCAGTGCGCGGCCAGTTCGGTCTTATCGCCGTCTAGGCGGTAGAGGCCGAGTACTGTATTTGTGTTGCCGACATCGAGAGCGAGCAGCATGTTCTAACTCCGAGTGTTGGTTCGGTCTTCGATCACTTAGCTTCGTACCTTTGGTTCGTGCTTTCCCCGGTCCCCAAAAGCGAGGGACCGGGGGCACCCATTCTTAGTGCCTGATCGAGATGCGGGCACCCAACTACGGTACAACTTTATGCGGCGCGGATGCCGCCGGTTTGCACGGTGACGACGCCGGCAGGGGTGCGAACCAGCAGGAATCCGTTGTCATCCAAACCGCATGTTACACCTGCGCAGGCTTGTGGTCCGTGCACCTCGACAGCGCGTCCGCGCACCCATGAGGAGGCCGACTCAACGCGCGTGGGAATTGCCTGTGCGGCCGCTGAATCAGCGAGCGCGAGCGCCTCTCGCTCAAGAGATTTTAGCAGGGCGGCGAGCAGCGATTGACGGGGAATGCGGCGACCGGCTTCGAGATCGAGCGAGGTGGCGGGTGTGGCGAGGCCGGGCGCAAAGGCGCGCTGATGCACGTTGATGCCGATGCCGACGACAGCGAAGGCCACCGACGCGTGCTCGCTTTGCGCTTCAACCAGAATGCCGCCGGTTTTGCGCGGGCCGATGAGCAGATCGTTGGGCCAGCGGATGTCCACGGCGAGATTGGCAACGGCGCGGATGGCTTGCGCGGCGGCGAGGCCGGCGGCGAGCGGAAGCAAGGGCAGGCGCGCAACGGGAATCTGCGGACGGAGAAGCACGCTGACATAGAGCCCCTCGCCCTGGGACGAATGCCAATCGTGATTGCCGCGGCCGCGGCCGGCGGATTGCTCGTCGGCAAAGAAGACTGAGCCGTGCGGAGCGCCGCTGCGCGCGGCGGCAAGTGCGTCGCTGTTTGTGGATCCGGTGATGGGTGAGAAGTGCAGCTTGCCCGAGAAGATGGTGCCGGCCAGGCCGTGCTCGCCGCCGGAATCGAGCGCGGCGATGTCGTACTCGGGCGCGGAATCGAATGCGGCGGTGGACATGGGCGGGTTACTCCGCATTGATGGACATGGAGATGTCGGCAGCCTTGGCGGAATGGGTGAGAGCGCCGGCGCTGATGAAGTCCACGCCGGTTTCAGCGTAGCTGCGGAGCGTTTCAAGCACGATGCCGCCGCTGGCTTCGATGGGAATCCATTTTTCAGGGGCGCTGCCGGTGAAGGCGCGGATGCGCTCGACAGCCTGCTTGACCTGTTTGGGCGTCATGTTGTCGAGGAGGATGGCTTCGGCTCCGTTGTTGAGTGCGTCTTCAAGCTCTTCGGGGGTGCGCACCTCAACCTGCACGCGCTGGCCTTTGTGACGGTCTGCG
>Ga0302320_10027317_pt1 | contig 11002 bp, 5 predicted proteins | sample Bog_T0_3_FD_202130 | JGI IMG/M metagenome (GOLD analysis project Ga0302320, IMG submission 202130) | Peat permafrost microbial communities from Stordalen Mire near Abisko, Sweden - Bog_T0_3 | ecosystem: Environmental > Terrestrial > Soil > Wetlands > Peat | place: Sweden: Abisko, Stordalen Mire... | reverse complement strand
CAGTTTGGCGTTTGGGTGGCGAGGCGCGGCAGCGGAGTGCGGGGTGCGGCGGAACTTTTTCGGCCGGGCTTCGTACTTGAGGATATGAAAACGAACGGGACTGGTGTGGGCGTCAAACGTCGAAATTCGCAGAATCGCGCGAGGTTTGCGAGCGTAGCGCTGGCGCTGTGCTGGTGCATGCTCTTGATGGCGGGAACAGCCGGCGCGCAGGATGCGGGCAAGATTTTGCGGGAGGCAGTGAAGGCATCGGGCGGCGGCGCGGCGTTATCGAGAGTGAGAACGCTGATTCTGGAGGGATCGGTTGCGGAGAAGGATGGGGCGGCGGCGGGAAGCTTTACGTTTGATTTGAAATTGCCGAACCGGTATTACATGGAAATTGTGGCGGGCGAGCGAAGCGTGATCGAGGCGTTCAACGGGAAATCCGCGTGGAGGCAAAATGCGGCGGGAGAAATTGGAACGCTGGTAGGGCCGGAAGGTTTGCAACTGGAAGCGGCGGCGCGGTATTACAACTCGCATCTGGTCGGATTGAAGCGGAATAAATTGGCGTTGAGTACCGTGGGCGCGGCGCGGGTTCGAGGGAAGAGCGCATTTGAATTGGAAGTGGCGGCTACGAGCGGGGCGAAACGGCAGGTGTATTTCGATGCGCAGACGCATCTGGTGGCGGAGGAAGAGGCGTTGACGGGCGGCGTGGATGAAAAGATTTTCTATGACGACTACCGAGCGGTGAATGGAGTGCAGTTGCCGAACAAGATCGAGATCGACCGAGGCGGAACGATGTACGTGATTCAGATCACTCGCGCCGCGGTGAATGAAATGGTGGGCGAGCGGGTGTTTGATTTTCCGCGGAAGGCGCAGGTGGTGCTGCCGGATTTGAAAGCGCTGTTTGCGGAGATTCGAACAAACCAAAAAGCGAACGAGAAACTGCGGCAGAAATACGCGGGAACGAAGATCGAATCGGAAAGCGAATTAGACGGCAAGGATGAGACGAAGAAAACGGATGTGAAGGAGAGCACGTTTTTTTATTTGTACGGCGAGGAAGTGGAAAATTTGCAGAAGCAGGATGGAAAACCTCTGCCGCCCGAGGAACGGACGAAGGAAGATGCGCGCGTGGCGGCGCAGGTCGCAGCGTTGAAGAAGAGCGGGCCGCCGAAGGAAACGGCCGACAAATCTAAAAACAACAGCAACGGAGGCGATCACGCCAGCGCGAGCGACGACGAAGACAACGTTTCGATCGACACGTTTTTGAGGGTGGCGCAGTTTGTGAATCCGCGGCGGGAACGTTTTCACGGGCAGGATGTGCTGGTGTTTGATTTCGAGCCGAATCCGGAATACAAAGCGCACGGACTGATCGAAAAAATCGTGCAGAAGCTGGGCGGGGTGATCTGGATCGACGAGAAGACGCATGAAGTGGTGAGACTGGACGCGTTTTTCGAGAGCGACATGAAATTCGCGGGCGGTTTGCTGGCGGATTTGCAGAAAGGGACGCGAATTATTTTCGAGAATACATATTTCAACAATGAGGTTTGGCTGCCGACGTATGAGGAAGTGCGGATCGATTTGCGATTGTTGATGGTGAAGGGGTTCAGGATCGATGAGTCCACGAAATATTTCGATTACAAGAAGTTCGATCCGGCTTCGGTGGGAGTGGAGACGAAGGCGGGGGGGAAAGGCAGTGGCTCGTGACGAGTGGCTAGAAACAGACGCGATTGGGGCTGGCGCTAACCGGCGGCAGCGGCACCGCGAAGTGCCGGTTGGGAATCAGCCGATGAATCGGCGGCGACGGACGAAGCGAGAGCCAAGGGTTTCGAGCAGAGGTCGGCGGCTTCGGCAATGCGCTGGACTTGCTGCAGTGCGGTGGCCTGCCATCTTCAGAACAGGTCTTTTTCCTATTCGCTTTCCTCGAGATTGCAGTTGATGCGTTCGGCGAACTGCGCGCTGATGCGATTCATTTCGATTTGGAGATTTTCGCTTTCCTGCGCTTTGCGATTCCAGTAATCCTCAAATTGGCGGCCTTGATTCGATTCGTAGGTGACGATGGCCGGCTGAGGGAGGTTTAAGCCGCGCAGGACTTCGTCGACAGGGACGCCCGCGGCGTCAAGAGCCACAAGGACGGAGGCGCGTTTGTTTTCGTCTATGAGGCCGCAGAGATGTTTGCAGCCGAGCATGTCCGAGATTTTGTGGATGGAATAGCCCATGCGGGGGAAAGAATGCCGGCGGCGCGGTAAATGACTTCGATCAGGAGAAGATCGCTTCGAGGGTTGACGAAGTTTCGTTCGGACGGGGCGGTTGGGAGTTCGACGAGCGGAGACGAGTTGCGTCGGCGTTCGAGGCGCGGTCGCCGGATTCGATTCCGTTGGAGGATTCGAGACGCTGGCGGCGGGAAACGATTTGAAGCCATTTGTTGTGCATGGTGGTCGTTGCGTCGCGCGGCGGCGGCGGCGTCTTTGTGATTAGGGACGCCGCCGCGATGCTCGGCTATTCGGGGAGTTTCGATTCGCCGGTTACGTTGAAGATGGTGGCGGACGTGGTTGACGACGGAGTGGGCTGGCTGCCGCCGACGTTGATGATGTAGGTGCCGGAGCCGACGACGCGGTCGCCGGCCCCGGTGACGAAGCTCAGGTCGCGCGGGCTGAGGTCAAAGTGAACGTGCTCGGTGGCTCCGGCGGCGAGATTAACGCGCTCGAAGCTGCGCAGGGCGCGGATCGGCGTGCCGGGAACTTTCGGGAAGCTGAGGTAGAGTTCGACGACTTCGTCACCCGCACGAGCGCTGATGTTTTTTACCTCCACATCAACTCCGAGAGGATCACCAGCTTTCAGCGAAGGCGCGGAAACTTTCAATCCCGAGTAGGTGAATTTCGAATAGCTGAGGCCGTAGCCGAATGGGTAGAGCGGCGTTCCGGTGAAATAGCGGTAGGTGCGATTCTTCATGTCGTAATCGGAAAAATCGGGGAGCTGATCGACGCCGGTGTAGAAAGTGACGGGCAGGCGTCCGGCGGGATTGTTGTCGCCGGAGATCGTTTCGGCGATGGCGGAGCCGCCTTCTTCGCCGGAATACCAAGCGTCCAGGATGGCGTTGGCGTTGTCTTTGGCCCAGTTGACGGAAAGCGCGCTGCCGTTCATGAGGACAACAACGAGGGGCTTGCCGGTCGCTTTCACGGCTTTTAGCAGGTCTTCTTCGTCTTTGGGAAGATCGAGGCTGGTGCGATCGCCACCGCTGAACCCGGGGACTTTCACGTCCATTTCCTCGCCTTCGAGTTGGGAAGTGATGCCGACGACGGCGACGACAACGTCAGCGGATTTTGCCGCGGCGACGGCGTCGGCCTGCGGATCGGCGAGAAGGCGCGACCAGACAAGCTTGGTCAGGACGGTGGCGCCGAGATTTTGTTCAATCTTCACGGCGTACTTGCGGCCCTTCTCCAAATCCATATCGGCGGTCTTGGCTTGCGGGCCATGCAAATCGTCGTCGTTGACGACTTGCTTTCCGTCGATCCACAGGCGGTCTTTCAAGCCGTCCAGTCCGATCGAATATTTTCCGGATTCGGCGGGAGTGATGAAACCGGTCCAGCGAACGGAAAACGGAGCGTCAGGATGCGCGGAATGGGATTCGACACCGTAATCAATCGTCGAATCGATTCGCGAGAGAGTTGCAAGTCCCTTGAGTTCCGTGCCGGCGAAGAATTCGGCCTGGAGGCCTGGCTTGCCGTCTGGAGTGGTGAGCGCGGAAACAGGAACGACTTCCGGAAGGCGGAGGAAATTGGTGCCGGGTTCGAAGGTAACTTTGGCGTTGGGGAATTGGGCGGTGATGCCTTCAAGGGCGCTGGAGGAATGCGACGGTGTGCCGTTGTAATTCCCTTCCAGGACTCGATGCTGGTCGGCGAGAGGTCCGACGACGGCGATGGTTTTTACCGACGCTGCGTTCAGCGGGAGCGTGCCGTCGTTTTTCAGGAGGACGATGGATTCGCGGGCGGCCTGATGAGCGAGGACGCGATGTTCGTCGGAGTCGAGTTCGGATTTCGGAATTTGTGCGTACTTGACCAGGGACGGCGGATCGAACAGGCCGAGTTTCATGCGTGCAGTGAAGAGGCGGCGGAGAGTGACGTCCACTTCCTTTTCGGTGAGAAGTCCTTGCTGGACGGCTTCTAGGTAGCGGAGGTAGTCCGAATTGCCGGTATTCTTGCCGATGAAATCGGCGCAGTCGTTATCGACGCCTGCTTTTAGAGATGCGGCGGCGGCTTCGGCGAGAGTCTTAACATATTTGTGGCCGCGCTGAATGTCGGCAATGGCGTCGCAATCGGAGACGACGTAGCCGTTGAACTTCCACGCGCCACGCAGCGTATCTTTCAGCAAGAAGTCGTTGGCGCAGCCGGGCTGGCCGTTGACGCTGTTGTATACGCACATGACGGATTCCGCTTTGGCTTCGACGACGGTGGCGCGAAACGCAGGCAGGTAAGTGTCTTCTTCGTCGTGCTTGGAAACTTTTACGTCGGCAACGTGACGCGTAGATTCAGGGCCGCTGTGAACGGCGAAGTGCTTGGGAGTGGAGACGACGCGCAGGTATTTCGGATCGTCGCCCTGCATACCGGTAACAAAAGCCTTGCCCATTTGGGCGGTGAGGAACGGATCTTCGCCGTAGGTCTCCTGGCCGCGTCCCCAACGCGGGTCGCGGAAGATATTAATATTGGGAGACCAGAACGTGAGGCCCTGGAAGATGTCGCTGTTGCCGGCTTTTTGATTTAGATCGTATTTGACGCGGGCTTCGGTGCTAATGACGACGGCCATTTTGTGAATTAGCGAGGGATCGAAGGTGGCGGCGAGACCAACGGGTTCGGGAAATACGGTGGCGATGCCGTTGTTGGCGACGCCGTGAAGAGCTTCGCTCCACCAGTCATAGGCCGGGATTTTCAGGCGCGGGATGGCGCGGGACTGGTTGACGAGCTGCGAGGTCTTTTCCTCGATCGTCATCTGGGAGATGAGGTTATCGACGCGCTGATCGATGGGGAGCGACGCATCGAGGTAGGGCGGAGTTTTGGCGTCGGCTTGTTGGGCGGCGATTTTCTGGCCGGCGAGAGGCTGGAGAACAATAAATGCGGCGGCGACGGTGGCGAGGCGAGCGAGCGACTTTACCTTGAGCATGTTTGGGCTCCGAGAAACTTTTGCGGAATCGCGGCGGCGGGTCGATGCGGAGCCGGGCGATCGGGCGGCGTTTGGCCGGGGGATAGAGTACACGGAGTGCGGGCTGGATTCGAGGGTGGAAATTCGAGAAGGGTGACGGGCCAGAGCGAGGCTAAAGAAAATTCGGAGGCGGCCCGGTGCTGAATGTGCGAATGTGGCGCCAAGCCGCTGCTGGATCGGACTCTGAACTGGCCGAAGCCGAGAAAGCGGTGGCAAGCTACCGCACTCCGAAAGTGTGGGTCGTCCCACTTAGGGTTGATAAGACGGAGCGGGTTTGCGGGAATGGAGGAGGCGGTAGGCGGCGGAGAACAGGACAAAGTTGAGGGCGAGGACGAAGAAGATGATCGATATGCCGGTGCGGAGGCTGGCGAAGTGAGTGGAGAGAATTCCGATGAGCCAGGGGATGATGGCGCCGCCGAGAATTCCGATGCCGAGCATTTGACCACCGACACGGCGAGCCTGAACGCCGCAGTGTTCGACGAGCCAGGACATTAATATGGGAAAGATGGAGGCGAGGCCGATCCCGGAAACCAGGGCACCGATGAAAATTCCCGGGGCGGTTGAGGATTCGAGCCAGGTGAAAGTGCCGAGGATGGAGAGGAGAAGGCCAAGTTGAACGACGCGGAGTTCGGAAAGGCGCTTCAAGACGAAAGGCGCGAGAGCGCGGCCAAGCGCGAGACCTCCCCAGAAGATCGAGGGAGTGATGGTCCAAGCGGCGGAATCGGATGCGAGAACGCGTTTGGAATAGGTGGCAAGCCAGCCACCGACAGCGTTTTCGGTGCCCAGCTCAAAGAAGAAGATGGCGGCAAACAGGTAGGTGGCGGGATCGCGGAAAAGCGCGGGAGTTTGCGCGTCATCGATCTGATGATTGGTAGCTTCGTCCGCTGAGAACGAGCGGGGAGGATCGAGAGGGATCGCGCAGGAAGCGAGAGCGAGCGCGGCGGAGAATGCGGCGAGGGTCCAGAGCAATCCGAAAAGTCCTCCTTGCGCGGTGAATAGTAAGACGAGAAGCGGGCAAGACATAGCGCCGACGGTCCAGGAGAAGTTGACGAGGTTGAGGGAGCCGGCGCGGGTACTGTCTTTCATTTCGCCGACCCAGAGGTTGGTGGAGGCGCTGTGAAGGCCGAGTCCGGCTCCGAAACAGAAAATAGAGGCGAGGGTCGCACCGAAAGTTCCGTGCCCCATGGTGGCCAGACCGATGGAAATCATGGAGAGGCCGAATAGAAAAGAAATGCGGTAGCCGCGGCGCGGAAGCGTGAAACTGGAAATGGTGACGCCGAGGATGGCACCGAAAAACTGAGCGAGAAAGAATTTGCCGGTTTGGGAGTCGGTGAGGGACCAGCGAGCGGCGAGAAATGGGAGGATGGGTCCGAGAAGGACGCTGACGGCTCCGGCGAGAACGAAACCGGAATGGACGTAAGCGAGAAGAGCGCGGGCGGAACGGTTGGGGATTGGGTTGGCGGTTTGCGCGATCATGAACTTGGCGAAGCGCGAAGCTGGGGACTGGGCGGGGCGAGTTTGGCATAGTGGCGAGGGCGTAACAAGTGGATGGACGGCGCGGCTAGAGCGCGAATTCGGTGGCGGCGGAGGGATGATTGACACGTCCGAGGGGCGGTGCTATACCAACATCTTATTGTAGTGAATCGATTTAGCTGATGAAACGGTATTGCGAAAGGCTGCGATTCAGAGCGACAATAACGAGGCTCGCATCCGGCCGCGGGCCCGGCTGACAATCCAAGAACATTCAGGACGCCCCTCCGATAAGAATGGTGGAATCTCGGGCGAGAGGGCACGTCCGGCGAGGCAGTTTTCGATGAAGCATACGCTTTTGCGCGGAATGGGAATTTTAGTGATCGGTGCGGCGGCGTGCGCGAGTGTGGCGGCACAACAGGCGAAAGCCGTCGAGACCGATCAGGTGGATGCAGAGGCGAGGGGCGAAGCATTTCCGCATTATTGGGAAAAAATGTTTGGTTCGGGACGCGCCGTGCTGGCGATGCGCGAGAGCTATCGCGACGATTTGCGGGAAGTGAAGGCGGCGACGGATTTCGAGTACGTGCGATTTCATGGAATTTTCCTCGATGAATTGGGGGTGTACGACGAGGACGCAACCGGCAAGCCGGTTTACAACTTTTCGTACGTGGATCAAATTTACGACGGGTTACTGAAGAACGGCGTGCGGCCATACGTGGAATTGAGTTTTATGCCGAAGAAGCTGGCGGCGGAACAGATCAAGCAAGCGTTCTGGTATCAGCCCGTGGTGGCGCCGCCGAAGGATTACGCGAAGTGGGACGATTTGATCCGGAAATTCGCAGAGCATCTGGTGGCGCGGTACGGCATCGACGAAGTCTCGCAATGGTATTTCGAAGTGTGGAACGAGCCGAATCTGGATTTCTGGGGCGGAAAGCCAAGCGAGCCGACGTATTACCAGCTCTACGACGAAACGGCGAAAACGCTGAAATCAGTAAGCCCGCGGATTCGAGTCGGCGGACCGGCGACGGCGCAAGCGGCCTGGGTGGACAAGTTCATCGCGCACGTGACCGAGAGCAATGTGCCTGCCGATTTCGTGTCGACGCACGTGTATGGAAACGACCGATCGGAAGATATTTTCGGGACGCAAGAAGAGATTCCACGAACGCAGATGGTTTGCAGGGCGGTACGGAAAGTTCACGACCAGATCAAAGCATCGGCGAAGCCGAACATGCCGCTGATCTGGAGTGAGTTCAACGCGAGCTACTCGAACGAAACCGAAGTGACGGACGCAATTTACATGGGGCCATGGATGGCGGAGACGATCCGCGATTGCAACGGAATCGTGGACATGATGAGTTACTGGACGTTTTCGGATGTATTTGAAGAACAAGGCGTGGTGAAAAAGCCGTTCTACGGCGGCTTCGGTCTGATTGCGGCGTACGGACTGCCGAAGCCGGCGTTCAATGCGTTCAAGATGCTGCATATGCTGGGGACGAGGAAAATTCCGGCGACGGGCGACGACATCTTGGCGACGAGACGGGACGATGGAGCGCTGGCGGTGGCAGTGTGGAATTTGTCGGCGACTGGAATTGGGACATTGCCGAAAGATATGGTGCTGCAACTGAAGGACGCGAAAGGAAAGAAGCACGCAAGCGTTTACCGGCTGGATGCGGATCACGGGTCGCTGCTGAAGACCTATGCGGCGATGGGGAGTCCGGTGAATCCGACGCGTGAGCAGATTGCCAAGTTGAGGGATGCGGCGAAGCTGCCGGCGCCGGAGAGAGTCGCGATCAAGAACGGCGAGATTGCGCTGCACCTGGAGCCGGAGGAGTTGTTGGTGGTGGAGATTCGGTAGGGATTTTTGGACGAGCGGTGCGATTCCCGAGCGGCGGAGTGACGCAAAAATCCGCATGGTTCGCTTCGCGACGAGTGCGGCAATTGGCGAAAGCCAAATGGTGGCGTGGTTGAAGCCCACCACTACAAAAGCAATTCAAAAGCCGCTGGGTTAGCTGAGTTTGCGGGCGCGCGTGGTGCTGGCGCGGACGATCAGTTCGGGTTTGACGACGATGGATTTGGGGTAGGGGGCGTCGAAGTCGAGTTTGATGCGCTGGAGCAATGTTTTGGCGGCCAGGGCGCCCATGTCCCGCAGAGGCTGCTTCACGGTAGTGAGCGCGGGATTCTGGTAGGCCGCGCTTTGGACGTCGTCAAATCCCACCACGGAAACATCCTGCGGCACCGATAAGCCTGCCTCGCTGAGAGCTTTGATTGCGCCGATCGCGGAAATATCGTTGAAAGCGAACAGCGCGGTGAACGGCTTTTTCGTGGCAAGAAGCTTACGGGTGGCAACGTAGCCGAGTTCTGGCGAGGGCGATTCGCCGACAAGCTGGGCGACGAGATCTTCGTCGATTTGCAGGTCGAGTTTCTTGGCGGCCTGGGCGACGGATTTGGCGCGAACGGCGGTATCCGAACTGAAGGCCTGGCCTTTGATGAAGGCGATGCGGCGATGGCCGAGGCCGACAAGATGTTCAAGGGCAAGCTTTGCGGCGAGAGCGTGATCGAGTGTGATGTTGGTGAGACCGGGCACGTCGCGATGGCCGGAGACGGCGACGACGTGCAGGAGTTTATTTTCGGGGCAAGGAGTATCGACGGCGATGAGGCCTTCGACGGCGCGGCGCTGGAGAAGTTTTAGATAGTCGTCGATGAGGTCTTCGCGGTGGCGATGGCTGACGACGTAGTAGAAAAATCCCGCCTGCAGCAGAAAATCTTCAATGCCGGACATGACCAGCGCTTCGTAGCCTTCGCTGATTTCCGGGACGATGACGCCGATGGTGAAACTGCGGCGCTGGCGCAGCGACTTGGCCATGAAATTTGGTTTGTAGTTTAGCTTCTGAGCGGCGGCCCAAACGCGCTCCTGCGTTTTCGCGGGGATGGAGCGGGCGGCGGGGGCGGCGTTGATGACCATGGAGACGGTGGCGGAGGACAGATGCAGAGTTTCAGCGAGGTCCTTTAACGTAACGGAGGCAGGCGCTTTCGAGGCTGCGGATTTGCTGGATATGCGTGGCCGGGGCATGGCGTCTAGGGGCGTATCCTCGCACAAGGCTTGGGGATGAGCAAGAGAACGGTCGCGGCGGCGCGACGATTTAGATGATTGGGCGAAAAAAGAGGGCACGAAAATCTCGTGCCCTCTTTGTTCGAGTGCCTTGCGATTTAGCGCAAGTCCGCTAGAAGCTGAAACGGGCCTGGGCCTCGATGACGCGACCGGCCAATCCGTAGCCTGACTGGCTGAACGTGGTGCTCGCCAAACCGTTGCCCGCTGTGGGGTTGATCTGCCCAGTCGGGGTCACCTGAATGGTGCCGATTTGCTGGGTGCCCAACGGACCAAGGTTTAGCTGGTTGAAGAGGTTGTAGAAATTGGCGCGAATCTCCAATTTCCCGTTCTCTCCGATGACTCTCATGTTCGGAAGACCGAACGCCTTCGACAGTGTGAAGTCCACCGACGAGTAGCCCGGGCCGCGGAACGAATTGCGTCCAACGCCTGGAGCCGGGGGAACGCCCGTTGCCGACAGCGTCGGAGGAGTGAAGTAGGTCTCCGGACCGTTCGGGAAGTTGCCGAGCATCTGTTTGAACGTTGAGTTGGAATAATTGGTGCCCGCTCCGCCGACATAGGCCGCCGGGCGCACCTGGCAATAACCGCTGTTGGCAAATACGAGGCTGCATTCGTTCGCGTCGCCGGTTACCTGAACGTTGTAGTACGGCGTCCAGGGGAAGCCGGAATGCGCGCTCCAGATGCCGCTGGCCGTCCAGCCGTCGATGACTTTGTGCTTCCAGCCGCCGGCGAAGAAACTGGGTGACCACAAACCCCACAACTTGAATTGGTTGGTGGCGTTATTGTCGGAAGGACCGTAGGCCGCCTGGGCATTGAACGGATACTGGTCGAAGTAGTAGTTGTTCGAAGCCTCGTCGAGAGCACGGCTCCAGGTGTATTGGAAATCTACTTCAAAATTGTGAGAAAAACGCTTCTGAACTTCGGTGAGAAGCGCGTTGTAGTTGGAGTTGACGTCGTCTTCAAAATAATTGACGCCTTGGATCTGCGGATTTTGAATCGGGAATTGGATCTGACCGTCGTAGTTCCAACGCAAGAGCCGATGCGTGCTGCTGCCCTGATAGCCGACAGTCGCGATCACGTCGTGACCGAGATCGTACTGAGCCAACAGAGAGTAGCGATACGTGTACGGCGTGACGAGGTTTTGCGGGAAGACTTCCAAGTCAACGGGAGCGCCGCTGGCGGGAAGGTTCGTGCTCGGGTTAAACGTGAGCACCGCGTTCGGATTGGCTGGATACGGCGCAAACTGCTTTGGAT
>Ga0302320_10027313_pt1 | contig 11003 bp, 11 predicted proteins | sample Bog_T0_3_FD_202130 | JGI IMG/M metagenome (GOLD analysis project Ga0302320, IMG submission 202130) | Peat permafrost microbial communities from Stordalen Mire near Abisko, Sweden - Bog_T0_3 | ecosystem: Environmental > Terrestrial > Soil > Wetlands > Peat | place: Sweden: Abisko, Stordalen Mire... | reverse complement strand
CAGCCGCTCCAGCACCAGGCGCTTGTCCGGCGGGGAAGAACGCAATTCAAGGTCGGCGCGGGCAATCAGCCGCAAAGCCCTTGTCAGTCCCCGACGGCTCTTGAAGCGGCGCGCCTGGCGGATCAGATCGTCGGCGGCAAAGGGCGGCATGCGGAAGCCCTGCCACAATGCCTGCCAGATGGCGCGCGAGTCGCGTACGTTCTTTTCCAGAATCACCAGCATCTGCCGGAAGGTCCGCGCCAGCATGTACAGGTGGCCGATGGCCGAGTCTTCCCCGGCATCGGAGCTGTTGAGCAGGCCGTGCAGCAACGCCAGGGCGCGCGCCCGGTCGCAGGCACTAATGGCGTCGGTCAACTCGTAGAGCGAACGCTGCTTGGCGCTCAGCACCATCGTTTCCACGTCGCCCAGGGTGATGCGTCCGCGCCCTTCTGTGTAGAGCAGCAGCTTTTCCAGCTCTGAAGAAATCAGCATCATATCCGCGCCCAGCGCGTCCGCCAGTTCGCGGGCCGCATCGGCTTCCACGCGGACGCCCGCCTCCTGCGCGGTGGCCACGATCCAGCGCATCGCGTCTTCCTCGGTGACGCGCGCCAGCTCCACCATCCCGCAGTGCGCGCCCAGGGTCTCGCCGAGCCGCTCGAAGCGGTTCTTGTCGTCCATCTCCATCCTTCGCAAATCAGATGGGATGCGCACGAAGTCGGCGACAAACAGAATCAGCGCTTGCGGATTCGGCGAGCGAAAATACCGCTCCAGCGCCGCGAACTCGTCTTTCTTAGCTCCCCGCGTGTAGAGTTGCCGCAGATTGCGCACGAAAATCACCTGGAACGGCGCCATCAGCGAAGGTGTCTGCGCGCGGTCCAACACCTCGAAGATCGAGCTTCCCTGCAGGTCCAGGTCAGAGAGGCAGAAATCCCGCAAATCCGGCGGCACAAAGGCTTTGAGAACGGCCGCGCGGCAGCGGTCCAGGAGAAAGGTCTCGTCGCCGGCCAGAACGTAACCGGGCTTGAGCTCGCCCTTTCCGGCCGCGGCAGCCTCGATCTCCGCTACAAAACGGCTAACCGCTGTGAATCCCGCTCCCCAGCGCGCGGCGCTCATCGGGCCAGCCTCCAGCCAGTGAAGCTTGGGTGCCCCATCCATCGCGTTCTTTCCGATGGGCGGGAACGGAGCATGTGCCCCATCCATCGCGTTCTCTGCGATGGGTGGGATGCGAACACTCTCCGCTCAGCCCGGCCAATGGCTACATACATCATGCGCCTACAGAATACCCCTCTCGCCGCGCCGAGGCCAGAATTAATCCGCCCCGCACGAATCCCTAGTCCCTTAGTCCCTAGTCCCTTAGTCCCTGCCTTTAAAACCCTTCCAGCACATCCGCCACCAACTGCCGCGCAAAATCCCGCGACAGCCGCTCTTGAGCCGCCGGGCTCTCCTCAAAGAAGGTCGCCAGATTCGTGGTGGACTGGTACTGCTGACGGTAAACGTAGTTCTTGTTCTCGTAGAGGATTTTGCCGTCCCGGCCGCTGAGCGTGACCGAGACTACCAGGGTGATAAGGAAGCTGGACGACTCCTGCGTCGAGGAGTTGTAGGTCAGCGGCGCCACCGTCTCCTTGAGAATCGTTCCCCGCAGGATGGCGTCCGGGCTTCCGCCCGCGCCGGGGCTCACGCGCAGCCGGGTCCGCGTGGCAAACTCGCGGATCACCGCCTGGGTCATCGCCACCTCGGTGTGGTATGCCTCGGTGCGCGTGGCAAAGACCGGGATGGCGAGCGTGCGCACATCGGGCGGCAGATGAGTGGCCGCGCCCAAAGTGTGGTACCCGCAGCCGGAAAGCCCGAGCAAGGCAAAAGCAGCCGTGAAAAAAACAAATCTGCGCATGACTCATCTTATCGCGCAGCCCGTTCGCGAATGAACCCGCTAACTTGCTAACTCGCAATCCCGCGTAGCGGGGCTAACTTGCTGAATGGTTTACCAGTCCTCTTTTTTGGCGAAAAATGGAGAAGCCGGCTCCCACGATTATTTTGTTCATGAGAAGCGGAGCAGGTCGCGTTCTTTGCGACCTGCGCAGTCGAAGGACCTGCGGTTCTTCTTCTGTTTTTCCGTCTCACCGGCAAGGGACAGATCATCAAACCCACGCTGTCGCCAGCATCCCCAGCTTCACCGCAGAGAGTCTGAGCCCATCGGCGCGATCCTTGAAGTAAAGTTCGTTCAATTGGTCGGAATCCAACTGCTCGAAGCGCTGAAATCCAGCCTGGCTCAACTCCGCCTCCATCTCACCCGGCGTGAAGAAGAGCTGAAATGGCTCTCCTGCTGCGGCCACTCGTCCGGCCAGAGCATCGAAGGCCGTCCGTCCAACCGGGCTCAGCGTCTCCGGAGCAATCGCATAGTCGAAGCTCACAGCGCTGCCGCCAGGCAGTTGCGCAATGGTCTTCAGGGTGGCGCGAAAGGCCGCAAGCGTCAGGTAGGGCGCCACTCCAAGCCAGCCAAAGAAAGCCGGACTCCGCGCATCGAAGCCCGCTTCAGCCAGCCCCGCCGCCAGCGCCTTGTGTTCAAAGTCCAGCGGCACAAACGTCAAATCGTCCGGCACGGGAATCTCCGCCTCGCGCAGCATCGCTTGCTTCCACTCCTGGGTGGCGGGAAAATCCACCTCGAAGACCCGCAGTGACGGAAATGGATTGCGATAGGCGAAGGTCTCCAGACCGGCTCCGAGAATCACATACTGCGTGACCCCATTCGCCACGGCCCCGGCCAGCCGGTCCTCCGTATAGCGGCTGCGCGCGGCCATGAACGCGCGAAAGTCCCGCCCCACCCGGTGCGAGGCGCGCCCCATCTTTCCTCGATAGCTCGATCCAACCAGCCGCACCGCAATTGGATCGTCGAGCACCGGAGGCCGGTCCATCAATTGATGCGCGGCGCGGCGGATGGCTACGCCGAGAGCTGTCCTGCTGGCCTGCCCTCTCTCCATGATTTCAAGTGTAGATTCTTTCTGCCGACGGCATCCGGTGGGGCAGGGCACGGAATCCGGAGGGAGCAGGAGGCTTCAGCCTCCTGAATGAGAGTGCATACATGGAGGCCTTTAGGCCCGGGCCTTTTGAAAACGCCGGTTCCCCGCCCTCGACGCGCACTTGCTCTTGCGGCTAGGGTGGGCTCGCTGTCGCAATCCAATCGCGCCGGATCAATAGCCCGCGGGCAGACGGCGTACCATTTTTCCATGAGCTGGATTGGATGGGCACTGCTCTCCGCCGTCTTTGCCGCCGCCACCGCCCTGCTTGCCAAGGTGGGCGTGGCGCATGTGGACTCGAACCTTGCCATGGCCCTGCGCACCAGCGTCGTCGTGGTCTTCGCCTGGGCCATCGTCTTCGCGCTGGCGAGGCCCGGCTCCAGCGCATCAGGCCTCGGCGCTCTGGCGGAGCTTCGCGCCCTCGATCGCCGCACCTGCCTCTTTCTCGCGCTCTCCGGCCTCGCCACCGGCCTTTCCTGGCTCTGCTACTTCCGCGCCCTGCAACTCGGCCCAGCCTCGCGTGTCGCCCCGCTCGACAAGCTCAGCGTCCCTCTCGTCATCGTCTTCGCCTGGCTGCTCCTCGGCGAAAAACTCAACGCCCCGGCCCTGCTCGGCGGCCTCCTCATCACCGCCGGAGCCGTTGTGATCGCACTGGGCTGACTTGCCGCAGTCCCGCGCAAGGTTTCCCTATACTGAAAGAAGAAACTGCGGCTCCACGCCCCGCTATCAAGGCTCACTTGACCGTTGATTCCCAATCCGTTGCTCCCGTCGCCCCGCCCCGCCGCATCGTCCTCACCGGCTTCATGGGCTCCGGCAAAACCACCGTCGGCCCGCTCGTCGCCGCCCGCCTTGGCTGGAGCTTCGTCGATGTCGACGACGTCATCGAGGCCGAGGCCGGCGCGACCATCGCCGAGCTCTTCGCCCGCCACGGCGAAGCAGCCTTTCGCGACCGCGAGCACACAGCTATCGCGCGCCTTGCCGCCGGCGACGCTCTGGTTTTGGCCCTCGGCGGCGGCGCCATCGAGCACCCCGCTACGCGCGCCCTGCTGCTCACCGCCCCCGACACGCTGCTCGTCCATCTTGAAGTGGAGTTAGCCACCACTCTCGCCCGCTGCCAGGGAACCGAGCAGACCCGCCCCGTCCTCGCCGACCAGGCCAACCTCGCCAGCCGCTACCAGCGCCGCCTGCCGCTCTATCGCACGGCCCACATTTCAATCTCCGTCGACGCGCTCACCCCGCAGCAGGTCATGGAAGCAATCCTGAGCGCCGCAGCGAAAACTGCCCACTGACCACTGTTCACTGTTCACTGCAGTATCGGAATCCCCGCAATCCGCCGCTGCCACTCCGCCGGGCCCGTCTGGTGAACGCTGGTTCCCTTCGAGTCCACAGCCACCGTCACCGGCATATCCCGCACGTCGAACTCGTAGATCGCCTCCATCCCCAGATCCGCAAACGCCACCACCCGCGAGCCGTGAATCGCCTTCGACACCAGATACGCCGCGCCGCCCACCGCCATCAGGTAGACCGCGCCAAACTCGCGGATCGCCTCTACCGCCGCCGGCCCGCGCTCGGCCTTGCCCACCATCCCCAGCAAGCCCGTCTCGGCCAGCATCTGCCGCGTGTACTTGTCCATCCGCGTCGCCGTTGTCGGCCCCGCCGGCCCCACCACCTCGTCCCGCACCGGGTCCACCGGCCCCACGTAGTAGATAAACCGCCCGCGGAAGTCCACCGGCAGCCTCTCGCCCCGGTCGAGCATCTGGGTCAAGCGCATATGCGCGGCGTCTCGGCCCGTCAGCAGCTTGCCGGTCAGCAGCAGCACCTCGCCCGGCTTCCACGTGGCGGCCTCCTCGCGCGTCACGGTATCCAGATTCACCCGCCGCGCCGCCGACACATCATAGGCCAGCTTCGGCCAGTTATCCAGGTTCGGCGGGTCCAGAAACACTGGCCCGCTCCCATCCAACACAAAGTGCGCATGACGCGTCGCCGCGCAGTTGGGAATCATCGCCACCGGCAGGTTCGCCGCGTGCGTCGGATAGTCCCGCACCTTCACGTCCAGCACCGTCGTCAGCCCGCCCAGCCCCTGCGCGCCAATCCCCAGCCGGTTCACCTTGTCGTAAAGCTCCAGCCGCAACTCCTCGGCGCGATTCTTCGCCCCACGCGCCTTCAGCTCCTGAATGTCGATCGGGTCCATCAGCGATTCCTTGGCCAGCAGCATCGCCTTCTCCGCCGTTCCGCCAATCCCGATCCCCAGCATCCCCGGCGGACACCACCCCGCCCCCATCGTCGGCACCGTCTTCAGCACCCAATCCACAATCGAGTCGCCGGGGTCCAGCATCACGAACTTGGCCTTCGCCTCCGACCCTCCGCCCTTGGCCGCCACCGTCACATCCACCGCCGCGCCCTTCACCAGCTCCACCGTCACGCAGGCCGGCGTATTGTCCTTGGTATTGGTCCGCTTGCCCGCCGGATCGGCCAAAATCGAAGCCCGCAGCTTGTTGTCCGGGTCGAGATAAGCCCGCCGCACGCCCTCGTCCACCAGCGTCTGGATGTCCTTGCGCTCCTCGCCGGGAGCAGCCTCAAACCGCACGTCCATTCCCACCTTCAGGAACGCCGTCACAATTCCCGTGTCCTGGCAAATGGGCCTGTGCCCCTCGGCGCACATCCGGCTATTGATAAGAATCTGCGCAATCGCATCCCGCGCCGCCGGCGACTCCTCGCGCTCATAAGCGCGAGCCAGCCTGGTAATGTAATCCACCGGATGGTAGTAGCTGATGTACTGCAACGCCGCGGCAACGCTGGCAACAAAATCTTCCTGCCGGATAATGGTCATGGAAACTCCTTGAACTCTCTAGAGTAATCGACGGAAGGCACGAGAGTCTGTCCCGGTTTTCCACGCATACTCCACCGACATCTAAGGAAATGATGCACAATGAATCAGTTGACAGCAGTCTGCCCGGTGGAAGGAACAATGCCCGCAAATCGTCACAGACCCGATCTTTGGAAGGCGGATATTGCCAAATCCGTCGATATGTTCAACGAATGGTTTCTGCGTTTTGCGCCCAAAACCTTTCGAGAAAGCCGAAATCGTGCAACCTCCGAGGTGGCATCCGCACTGGAGATTACCGGATTTCTGAGAAATCTAAACCCAGAGATGCTGGCCTCTCATCCGGAGTTCCTCCAAGTCCTGCGGATGACGACCTGCCCACCAATTGCTCGAGATAGATTGATCGGGCTGGCAGGGGTTCCCCCAAACCTTGTAAAGAGCATGGAGATTGAGCATTCGATCCCGCCGCAAATGGCTAATGAGACTTTGCAGAAGGGGCTGGCCAAGATAGGACAGATTCTCCGGCGGCTGGCCGACACGGACATTCTTGTCTGGCTGGAGACTGAACGGGAGCCGAAAGAGGGAGAGGTTGAACGGGCTTCTTCGGTGATCGCAGACAGATTGTGCGGCGCTTCGGCTGATCCGATCATCCGCAATGCGCAGGAGCAGCGCCAGCTTGAGGCTATTGGAGCCTGGCTTATAGAAAAGGGATACACCCGAATTCCGCATGGCAAAGCAATTCGATTCCGCGAGATGCCCCCCGGCACATTCGGTTTTCGAGTGAACGTACCAGTCACGGTTGGAAAAGATAGATCGGTGAATATTCCTGCCGACGTTGCAGTAATGCCAACTACTTCCAAAGCCGGAAGCTTGCCGATACTGATTGAAGCAAAATCGGCAGGTGACTTTACGAATGTGAACAAACGTCGGAAAGAGGAGGCCGTCAAGATGGACCAAATCCGGAAGACCTATGGGAAACGTGCCCAATTTGCACTCTTCCTATGCGGCTATTTCGATGGCGGGTATCTGGGATATGAGGCAGTTGCTGGCATAGACTGGGTATGGGAACACCGCATCGATGATCTTGCGAAACTGGGACTGTGATGACACCTTCTGAACTCGAACGGAGCCGGCAAATCATCCAGACGCGCTGCGACGGCGAGCGGACGCAACTGGAACGGAATCGTCTCGGCCAATTTTCCACTCCGTTTGAACTTGCCGCGGGGATCGTTCGCGAGTCGATGCGGCTCCTTGGCCATGACGAACCTGTACGATTTCTCGACCCGGCTTTTGGAACAGGTGCGTTCTATTCGGCTCTTCTCCACCTATGCGGCAATCGCGTAGCTGTTGCGAGAGGAGTCGAAATCGACGCTCACTATGGAGCGCCGGCAGTACATCTGTGGTCGGGCACCGATCTCGATCTGAAGATTGCCGACTTCATCCGCGCAGATAGAAAGTCGATCTCCGCTAACCTGCTCATCTGCAATCCTCCATACGTTCGGCACCACCACCTGACTCCGAATGACAAGGCGCATTTACGGCAGACCATGAGCCAGCTCGGCTTTCAAGTCAACGGACTTGCCGGTTTGTATTGCTATTTCATGCTCCTTGCACACGAATGTTTGGCGCCGAACGCGGTCTCGGCCTGGCTCGTCCCAAGTGAGTTCATGGACGTGAACTACGGGGATGTGCTCAAGCAATATCTGCTTGAACAAGTGAGCCTGCTGCGTGTTCATCGCTTCGACCCAAATGAAGTTCAATTCTCAGACGCACTGGTTTCCTCTGCCGTCGTCTGGTTCAGGAACGTAAGGCCGCGTCCCGAGAACGAGGTTGCATTTTCCTTCGGAGGCACGATTGAGCAACCAGCGCTACAGACCAAACGAACCCTATCCACGCTTGTGCTTGAACCTAAATGGACGAGACTCGCCGAGCCAGTTGCGCCCGTGTCTTTGCGCGTCTCCAAGGTTGTGTTGGGCGATCTCTTCACCATCAAGCGCGGCATTGCCACAGGGGACAACGCTTTCTTCATTGTCTCGCAGGAGGAAGCCCGAGAACAAGGGTTTTCCCGGCAGTTCTTGCGCCCTATTCTTCCAAGCCCGCGCTACATGAAGGCTGAAGAGATTCATGCGGATGAAGACGGGATGCCGCTGATCGAGAAGCGGCTCTTTCTGATCGATTGCCCCGTTGCCGAGGAAGAATTGTGCCGCCGCGACCTTGCGCTCTTCCGGTACTTGAAGGCAGGGGAATCGAACGTAGCAAATGGGTATCTTTGCCGTTCCCGGTCCCCGTGGTATTCGCAGGAAAAGCGCCCGCCCTCCCCGTTCCTATGTACCTACATGGGCAGGGCGGGATCGGAGACTCAAAAGACATTCCGTTTCTTTCACAATCGTTCCGCCGCTACTGCCGCGAATGTGTATTTGCTGCTCTACCCGCGCCCCGGACTGTGCAGCGCTCTTGAGTCTCCAGGCGTTGCTGAACGAGTGTTCGATTTACTCCGGAAGATTCCGATAAGAAAGATGACTGGAGAGGGGCGTATTTATGGCGGCGGCCTGCATAAATTGGAGCCGAGGGAACTAGCCAATGTACCGATGGACGGCATTGAGGATATTCTTCCTCGCTTGGTTCACATATCGGAGCAAATGCATTTCGCTTATCCCAATGCGACCGAAAATGTAGCAGCTTTGGCGGTTTAGTTAACTCTGGTCTTCATGCCGCCCGCAAATCCGTATGCCCAAAATCATCGCCCTTCCACAGCACAGGCTCCCGTTTCTCGCGGGCCAGCGCATAGGTGAAGCAGTCGCCGAAGTTCAGCCCGGCCGGGTGGCCGCTCCCTTTGCCGAAGTCGCGGTAGGCCTGACGGGCGATCTTTGCCTGTGCGGCCGTCACCGGCTCGATGACGATCTTGAATCTCTCAATCAACTCATCGAATTCGCTGCTCAAAATCGGGTTTCTCCACCCGTCCACCACAATTGAGGTTTCCAGATAATTCGCTGCCGAGATTCGAGAATTTGACGCAGAATCAAGCGTTTTTGAAAAAGCTTGCCAATGTGGCTCGCGCTTGAGAATTGCAATGATGGCTGACGAGTCCACGATCATTTAGGCAACCCCGTTTCATCGTCGTACAGTTCGTCCAACATTTCTTTGGAAGTGCGGCCATCGTTCATCAGCGGCGCGGTGATAGCGGTGATTCGTTTGATCCATTCCAGGCGACTCTCACCCTTGGATGCCTTCTCTCTTTCCAACTTCTCCTGGACGGCTTGGGAGACTGCAACAACCAGGCTGACTCCTTTGAGGGTAGCCAACTCCCGAATCATGCGGCTCGTTCCTTCATTTTTGATGTTGATTGCCATCGCTTTCCACCTTTCCACCATAAACTTCCACCATTCTACCATATAAACCTACCCGATCCGGATTGTGCCCGGTGCCCGAGAGCCTGCCCTGAGCTTGTCGAATGGGTCCCGCCTTTGGGGCCTGGGAAACCGCAAACTTTCATCCCCGCGTTTTGCACTTAATTACCCTCCGCAGGCGGACAATAGGAATATGAACGATGGACCCCAGACGCGGGCCGTTACTGACCACTGACCACTGTTCACTGTCCCCTCTCTCTGTACCCCCCTCCCCCCCGGGGTCCATTCTCCCTTTGTTCTCCCATGCCAGATAAGCTATTCTATCCACTACATTTAGAGACCAACGTAAGCGTAAATCTGGCGAAACAAGCCTTCAAAAAGCTCAAATTCGCCCTTCTCCACCACCTCAATCGTAAGCAAGCGATAAGTCAATGAATCCATGGGCGTTGCAAGGCCTTCCATCCAACCAGTCCAAGCTCCCGCAGCAGGAAGGCTTGGTCCAGCGAAATCTTATTCCCGCAGCCGTACCGGCCGTTTGGACCGCTCCTCGTGCCGTAATCTAGAACTATGAGCGATTCCACAGTGAAAACGTCGGCAACAACCGACGAAGTCTTCGACCTGCTGGTCGTGGGCGCCGGACCGACCGGGCTGGCCTGCGCCATTGAAGCCCAGAAGGTTGGCTTGCGCGTCGTGATGGTGGAAAAGGGATGCGTGTGCAACTCGCTCTTCCACTACCCGTCGCACATGACCTTCTTTACCACCCCGGAACTGCTGGAGATCGGCGACATTCCCTTTCCCAGCACCAATGCCAAGCCCAACCGCAATGAGGCGCTCCAGTATTACCGGCACGTAGCGGCCTTCTATCGATTGGATGTTCGCCAGTACCATCGCGTCGAGCGGGTCACCGGCTCCGACGGCGCCTTCACGGTGCGCACTCTGGACCGCTTTGGCCGCGGCGGCGTGCTTCACACCCGCAAGCTGGCCATCGCCACCGGCTACTATGACCTGCCCAACTATCTACAGATCCCCGGCGAGACCTTGAGCAAGGTGCATCACTACTACTTCGATCCCCACCCGTACTTCGGAACGGACGTACTGGTCATCGGCGGCAAGAATTCGGCGGCTATTGCGGCGCTGGAGTTATGGCGGAGCGGCGCGCGGGTCACGCTGGTGCATCGCGACGGCGAGATGCACGAGCACGTCAAGTACTGGATCAGGCCGGACATCGAGAACCGCATCAAGCGGCATGAGATCAAGGCGTACTTCCGCTCCGAAGTGCTCGAAATCGAACCGGACACCGTGCTCATTCAGACGCCCCAGGGCCGCGAGACCATCAAGAATGACTTCGTCTTCGCCATGATCGGCTACCATCCAGACTTCGGCTTTCTTGAAGCCATGGGCATTCGCCTGGAGGGCGAGGACCGGCTGCCGGTCTGCAACCCCGAGACGCTGGAGAGCAATGTGCCCGGCATTTATCTCGCCGGAGTGATCGTTGCCGGCTCACGCACTAATGAGATCTTCATCGAGAATGGGCGCCACCACGGCAAGCAGATCGCCGCGGCGCTCGTGGCCAACCAAAAGTCGGGGGCCTGACAGACTCGTCCAAAAGACAACGGCAGGCGCGGATTCAACTCCGCCCTGCCGTGGAGGGAAAGCTTTTATCTTGCCGCCCGGATTTGGGCCCTCAAGCGAAAAGCTTGCGTCTTGCCAGCGCCCCCAAAGCCAGCAGCCCGGTGGCCAGCAGCAGGAAGCCGGGCGGTTCAGGCGTTACCTGAATGTCGAAGTTGGCAGAGGCCACCACATCGGACGCGCTGTTGTTGCCGCCGCCCAGGATCTGGAACG
>Ga0302320_10027312_pt1 | contig 11003 bp, 13 predicted proteins | sample Bog_T0_3_FD_202130 | JGI IMG/M metagenome (GOLD analysis project Ga0302320, IMG submission 202130) | Peat permafrost microbial communities from Stordalen Mire near Abisko, Sweden - Bog_T0_3 | ecosystem: Environmental > Terrestrial > Soil > Wetlands > Peat | place: Sweden: Abisko, Stordalen Mire... | reverse complement strand
GCGACTCCTTTGAACCCGGCGTACGCCCTGCGGCTCTGCTCCCCTAATGCCTGCAGGCGCTTATGCAGCACCACAGAGACTTTCTGCGCCATCTCCGGCGAGAACTGGCGCAACTCGGCCAGGCGCTTCACGGCGGCCGCACGAGTTTCTTCCGTCAATTTCATTAACAGTGCCGAGCCCTGCTTGGGGTCCAGGTGAGCCATGATGAGTGCAATGGTCTGCGGGTGCTCACCTTCCAAAAACTTCGCCAATTGTTGCGGGTCGGCTTTCCGCAGGGAGTCAAGCTTGCTCGCGCTCAGTTCCTGCGCCCGGCCCACAGCATCCAGCATGGCGCGCGCGCCTTCCTCCCCAAGTGTCCTTATTAGCACGCGCTCGGCGTACTGCATTCCACCTTGGGAGATGTAATCCTGTGTTATAGCCAGATTGTGGTACTCGTTCAGAATCTTGGTCGCTTCTTCCGGATTGATCGTGCCGATCTCCGAAATCTCCTGTGTAATGCTCTGCACTTCGTCTTCATTCAGATTGCGAAAGATGACACTGGCGGTCTCTTCCCCGAGAAGAACCAGCAACATCGCGGCTTTGCGGAGTCCAGGGTGAGCTCGTCCGTCGGCCTTGGCCATTAGCTTCCTTCCTCACGAAGCCAACTCTGCACCAGCCGCGAAGCACTGAGTGGTTCCTGCTTCACGCGAGTGGAGATTTCGGCCTTCAACTTCTTTACGTCTGAGCCGCCAACGCCCTCTTCAGCCATCGGCTCAGATAGCGCTGCCGCCGACGCAACGGTCGCGGAAGCCAGCTCGGCACGATGGTCAGCGGAGTTGAGCGCTTTTATGATCTGCTTCTTCACTGGGCGCAAAACGAGTAAGTAGGTAACTCCGAACAGCAATAGCATTGCAGCCATTCGTATGTAACCGCTCCAGTCCATCAGTATGGTCCTGACTTTCTGGATCTTTGTCGGCGGCACGGGCACTTCTACCGGTATAACCTGGAATGTAATGTTCTGCACCGTGAGAATGTCTCCGCGTGCGCTGTCAAAGCCCACTGAGGCCTTGGCTATTTCTTCTATGCTCTTCAACTCCTCTGGTGAGCGCTTCTGCCGAGGGTTGCTCTTGTTGCCGGGATTGAAGGCATCATCCACGAGCACGGCTACAGCCAACCGCTTCAGACGACCTGCGGGCTCCGAGGAGTGGCGCACAATTTTGTTGACCGCGTAGGTACCATTCTCTGATTTCGATTGTGCCTGTGACTCGCCCGATGTTTTGACAGGAGTTCCTCCGCCTGGCACATTGGAGGCGGTTCCTGCTGCGCCGCCCGGCTGGGTTCCGCCGTTTGTTTCTTCGGTGCGTTGCATGGTGATCGCCACAATCTTCGTCGGATCGTAGCTTTCCTGCTGCTCTTCCACCGTGCTCGGGTCGAACTCCGCATGCACGGTAGCGCGCACGTGATCGCCGCCCACCACAGGTTCGAGCGTGCGAATGAGCCGATCTGCCAATATTTCTTCCGAGCTACGCTCTTCGCTTGCGGATTGTGCCGATGCCGCGCCGGAGCCTGCTCCGGCGTCCGCGTCCACCACTGTCACGCTCTGTGCATCGAGTTTGTCTACTGCGCTTGACACTAACCGCTGTACGGCAAGCCTCATGGCTGGGGTCAGGCGGTGATCTTTCAACTTGAGGATGACTCCAGCCTTGGCCTGCCGGTCTTGTCCGGAGTAGATCGAATCGGGAGGAATTGCCAGATGAACGCGCGCCGCCTCCACTCCGGCCATCGCCTGGATCGTGCGTTCGAGCTCGCCCTCCAGGGCGCGCTGATAGTTTACTTTGTCGTCAAAGTCGCTGGCTGCCCAGTTGGATTTGTCGAAGAGTTCAAAGCCGAGCCTCCCGCTGCGTGGTGTGCCGTTGGTAGCAATCTCCAGTCGCGCCGTGTCCAGTTGATCGGCGGGAACCAGTATGGATTTGCCGTCCGGCGAAAGCTCGTAGTGGATGTTCTTCGCGCTGAGGTGCTGGCCCATAGCCTGCGCATCCGTGGGTTCCATGTTGGAGTAAAGCGCCGTCATCTCGGGCTTGCCTAACATGTGTACGAATGTGAACAGCACTACTGCTACTAAGAGCGCTCCTCCGCCCAGCAGCATGCGCTGCCGCGTCGAGAGGCCGCCCGCGAACTCGCGCAACTGCCCAGCAACTTGCCCGAAACTTTTTGGCTCACTCATTTACGGGCCTTTAAAACTGTAACTTTGAGATTTCTTGATACGCGCCTACTACTTTGTTGCGCACTTGCAGCATCAGGTCAAAGGCTAGCGATGCATGTTCAACCGAGAGCGTCGCAGCGTGTACGTCCTCGCCGGTTCCCGAAATCAGGTTCGTTACTTTCTGCTCGGCTGTGGTTTGCAAGTTGTTCACCTGTTGTACGGCCGCTGTTAATGTCTTGGCGAAGCTACCCTCGGCACCGGCTGCGGGAACGAGTGCGTTGCTGACAGCGCTCGCCACGCTGCCCAATGAGGTTGGTGGGATAAACATGGATTTCAGACTCCTATTTCAGTAGTTCGATGGATTGCTGGATCATTGCCTTGGCGGCCTGCACCGCGGAGGCGTTCATCTGGTACGCACGTGCGGCGCCCATGAGATCGGTCATTTCCAGCACGGGATTGATATTGGGGTAAGCGACAAAGCCGTTGGCATCCGCATCTGGATGCGTGGGTTCATAACGCATGATTGGTGAGGCCGTATCCGAGACAATTGAGCGCACTTGAACTCCGCCCGCTAAACCGCCGGACTGATTGCCCGTGCTATTGGCAAGTTGCATTCGGAAACTAGATGGCCCCTGGCTTTGCAGCACAACTTCTTTTCTCTGATATGGGCCACCTTCAGCGGTGCGCGTGCTCTCGGCATTGGCCATGTTGCCGGCCACCACCTCGGCGCGCGTGCGCTCGGCGTTGAGGCCGCTCGCGCTGATTCCCATGACACCAAATAGATTCATTGCTGGCCTCCTTCGTGGATTGCCTGTGTCAAACGGTGAATTTCGGCCTTCATGAACGCCACTCCGGTCTGAAACTGCAACTGTGCCTGGGCGAGAGCAAGTCCCTCGCGGTCCATGTTCACGTTGTTGCCGTCAGGCCTTTCGGTGAGCCCAGCAACCTCGACGATTCGCGGAGCTGCTGGCGTATTTTCCTCGTTGTCGTTCATCATCGTCGCCAATTGGCTGCGGAAATCAACGTCTCGTGCGTGATAGCCGGGCGTGTCAATGTTCGCGATGTTGCTGGCGATTACGCCGCCGCGGGCAGCGGTCGCATCCAGAAAGTGGCTGAGCCGCTGCATCATTGATGTGTCTATCAGGCTCATTGCTGACTCCTAATCTCGGGCGCGAGTGCCTGCTGTAGAACGCCGAATGGCATCTCCATGGTGGAGTGAACTCCCTGCATGAGCGCGAAACAGGTTGCGTCGCGGCACATAAGGTCGGCAACGTGACGCACGTCGAGAAGTCCGTGATGTGCCTCCAGCAGTAACCGACGCAGGACCGAGCGCAACTCGGTGACATTGCCGGGCCACTGATATGCGCAAAACTTGTCGATCAGTGCCTGTGAGCAGTGCACTCTCTCGAACGGAGACGCATTGCGCAGAAATGACTCCGCGATGGGACGAATGTCTTCGATGCGCTCGCGCAACGGGGGCATCCGGACAGGCAGCAAGATGTTGGCGAGACCGGGGTACAGCGGCAGCGCCCCTGCAGGCTGCGGCGTGCAGGTCACGATCATCTGCATGCCAGTTCCACGGGGTCGGGATAACAACGGATCGATAGCCTGGGCAAGGCGGGTCTGTGCTCGTACCGAAAGCTTCTCGGCATGCAACAGAAGCAGGCCTCCCGACATCGCAAGATGGAATCGTTCAGGATTGAGTGCGAAGCGGTTGTTTGAGCCAGAGTGGTCGCCGAATAGAAGTTCCTCGGCTGTGGCCCCGCCAAACATGTGGCAATCCAAGGTGAAAAGCGAGCGCGCGCCAGGCGTGCGGCGTTGCCAGGTGCTTCGCGCTAGAAGACGACGTCCGCTCCCGGTCTCGCCTTCGATCACTACATGGCCTCCCTGCTCCAAGGCGTCCGCTGTCTGCATCACAGCCCTCCGCAGTTCTGCGTTGCAGCCTACTATCTCGGGGATCATCATGTCCGTCCTCTCAGAAACCCAGGGTGTCTCTCTATTGTCTATGCACGGGAGCTTCCAATTGAGAGACCTGCAGCTAAGAACTTTCTGAGCTGACGCGCGCGGATCCGCATGGCTTGCGCACAAGAATATGTTCCGGCGTGATCTCGGAGCATCCATCTGCCAACACAAAAGCCCTCTCGATCACATTGCGCAACTCGCGGATGTTTCCTGGCCAGCGATGCGCTGAGAGCTTTGCCTCTGCTGCCTCGCTCAGCCTCACTGCTGTGCCCCCGGTGAGCTTTTCGAGGAAGTAGCGTGCCAGAAGAGGAATATCCTCGGCCCGCTCGCGCAAGGGCGGCAATTCGATAGGAAAAACCGAGAGCCGGTAGAATAAATCTTCACGGAACAATCCCTGCTCTATTCTTCTCTCAAGGTCAACGTTGGTGGCGGCAATGATGCGGGCATCCAGGCAGAAAACATCGCTGGTACCCAACCGCTGCACCTCGCCGCTCTCTAGGAAACGCAGGAGTTTGGACTGGCTCGCCAGTGGCAGTTCACCGATTTCATCGAAGAAGAGGGTTCCTCCCTGGGCCGAGTGTATCTTTCCCAAGCGCGACTGCACCGCTCCCGTGAATGCTCCGCGAGTGTGGCCAAACAGCTCGGCCTCTACTAGTGCTTCGGGAATTGCCGCGCAGTTCACGATGACAAACGGCTTCTCCGCCCGCTGGCTGAGTTTATGCACAGCCTCAGCGACGACTTCCTTGCCTACGCCTGTTTCGCCAGTGATGAGTACTGCAGTGGAGTGACGCGCCACGGCTCTAACCAGCCGTGAGACTTCGCGCGTTGGTGCGCTTACGCCCACCATCCCTGGCAGCAGCATTGGCTCTGCAACGGTAGCGGCTTGGGGTATCGGATGTGCCTCTGGCGAGCGCCCCCCGGCGAGGTTCCAGGCTTGCAGCCAGCCGAAGGCCACATCACCGCACATCTCTTGCGGGAGATCGATGAGGCCGCTTACGCCATCCATCAGCAAGATGTCGGTCCCGGGAAAGTCGTGTTCCATCACGCCAATCAGCTCTTCGCAATTGAGGTCAGGAAACTTGCGATCCAGTACGGCGATACGCGCGCCATGTTTCTGAAGCTGCTCGAGCGCTTCCGCACCCGTCCGAGCCTCCTCCACGACCGTCACTTCGCGCAATGCCTCAGCCAACTGCTTGCGCAGCAGCGCGTTGGGAGTGGCAATCAGAATGGATGCCGCCGCCATGCGTGCGGCGGAGAAACGGGGCGCGGATGAAATCAGATTGTGTGCAGCTGTCATGATCTATTTCTACAGTGTCCTTCTTGGAAGCAGATTAAAGGGGAGTTAGAACTTACTCATTCATTAAAGAAACTTATTGAAGTTGCCGACACGACGCCTTCCGAAACATCACTGACGTGCTGCCGTCAGCGCAAGTCTTCGCAGAGCCGCCTGCAGCTTGCATCAGTTTCCAGCAGAGTTTGTGGCGAAGTCCGGCACGCGTCTCAGGGCTAACCACGAGTTGCAGGCAATCCCCATCCTCGATGAGCCCCAATCTGATCTCTCCGCCATGTGGCATGGCCGCGATCATTGCATCGAGCAGAACAAACGCAGCGCGCCGGAAGGTTGGTTCATCACACTCGATCATAGTGACCGACGCATCAACGTGGATCGCTACTCCGTACTCCTGCGCCACCGTGGCCATCTCGTCCGCACATCCGCGCAGTATTGCATCGCCATCGCGAGACTCCAGAGATGGTGCATCCTCAACACTGGCAATCTCTCGCATGATCGACATCTGATCCGTCAACTGATCAAGTAATCTCAGACATTCGCCCAGAACCTGCGGCGCGTCTAACTTGCTCGGAGCCTCAGCCAATCCTAGTTCCACAGTGGCGCGCAGCGCCATCAGAGGCTGTGCCAGAGCATGGAATGTTTCGTCTAGCAATGTATGTGGTTCGGTCATGCCACCTCGTGAGACTGGTCGCTAAGTTCGTAGCCCACTCCGCGCACCGTGTGTATAAGCCGGAAGGGCGCACCTTCATCCACCTTCTTGCGGAGGTAATTGATATAAACGTCGACGACGTTGGTGCTGGTATCAAAGCTGATATTCCATACGTGCTCGATGATCATGGAACGTGTGATGCGTCGTCCCGCGTTTCGCATCAGGTATTCCAGCAAGGCGAACTCTTTGGCGGTTAACTCAATGCGTCGACCGTTGCGGCTCACTTTTCGCTCCACGCGGTCCAGTTGCAGATCCGCTACCTGCAGAACCGACTCTACGGAAGGTCTTCCGCGGCGCATTAATGCCCTTACACGGGCCGAAAGTTCTGAGTAGGAGAATGGTTTGTTGATGCAGTCGTCAGCACCGTTGTCCAGCGCATGAACACGGTCTTCAACACGCGGTCGAGCTGTAAGCACCAGCACAGGGATCTGCGGCTTGTAGGGACGCAGATTTCGTAGCAGTGAAATGCCGTCCAATTTGGGAAGGTTAAGATCGAGCACGAGAAGGTCGTAATCCAACTCGGACGCCATCAGTGCGCCCTGTTCTCCATCTAGCGCCACGTCGACGGCGTAGTGTTCCGATTCCAGACCTTTCCGAATGTAAGACGCCAGTGCGGCGTCATCTTCTACAACAAGGATTCGCATTTCCGTTTCCGCTCCGATACGTGAGTGAAGCTTAAGGATGACTCCGACCGAAGCACTTTCTCAGAAATCCTTTATGATTGGAGGTTCTTTGCTTCCTCTTGTTTCCCATTCTTGAGCTTCCCAATTACGGACACGTTTTGTGTGGTCAGGGAGGTCCTGAGAACTCTCCGAGCAACTCGTGGAACTAGGGTTCGATTCTGCTGTTCTTAGTAGCAGAACCTGATTGTGGAGCGCTCGCTTTGCCCATAACCTCATAGCATTCCAAGTTCAAGGCGATGCGCTTTCATGGGCTCATCAGGCATTCAAGTACCCCCCAGCCCTTCTCTGCTGTGGAAGGTCTTTCGCGAAGCACGACCATGCTGGCCTCATTTGGCCGGCATCAGCCTGTTGAGCCTGCTCTCCACTCCTGTCATGCTGCTTGCCCCCCTGCCATTGAAGATTGCCCTGGATAATGTGCTCGGCACCCGTGCTCTTCCCAACTGGCTGCGTGCCATGCCGTTCCCTCACCGATGGTTCACGGCATCCAATGGCGCACTGGTTATCTGCGCCACCCTGCTCGTGGTGATCGCGTTGCTCAACTGCCTGCAGTCGCTCGCAAGCTGGTTGCTCTCTACCTATACAGGAGAGAAATTAGTGCATGACCTGCGTGGACAGTTGCTCTTCCATGCGCAACGCCTCAGCCTCTCCGTCCATGACCGCCGTGGCGCTAATGACATTGCCTACCGCATTCAGTACGACGCACCGGCCATTCAGAATCTCTTACTTCAGGGATTGGTTCCCATCCTCTCTGCGGTATTCACATTCATTGCCATGTTGCTGGTCACCATGCGCATTAGTTGGCACATCGCATCCCTTGCGGCCATTCTCTCGCCGGTTCTCTTCGTGCTCGCGCGCAACTCGAGCCGCAAGGTGCGCAAGCGATACGATGAAGTGCGCGAACTCGACAGCTCCGCCATGCTGATTCTGCACGAGGCACTGAGTTGTCTTCGTGCTGTCAAAGCGTTTGGGCAAGAGGCTTACGAGGACGAGCAATTCCGCCGCAAGTCCCGCCAGCGCATGACCGAGCAGATCCGGTTGGCCTCCACCCAGGCTGGCTTCCATGTACTCATTGGGTTTTGTATTGCGCTCGGCACTGCGGTTGCGCTGGTCATGGGAGTGACCGAGGTTCGTCAGCAGGCGATGTCTGTCGGTGAGTTCCTCCTGGTCATGGCCTACATGGCTCAGCTTTACGAGCCGCTCCGCACCATAAGCACCCAGCTTCCCGAGTTGCAGTCGTCTTTCGCCAGCCTCCACCGCGCATTTGCGCTTCTCGATGAAACTCCTGAACTCGCGGATGTTCCGACCGCCGCGATGCTGCCTCGTGCTCGCGGCGAAGTCGAGTTTCGCCATGTCTCTTTCCAGTACACCAGCGGCGGTCGCAGCGTTCTCAATGACATCTCGTTTCATATTCGATCTGGTCAGCGCGTTGGAGTGATGGGGCCGAGCGGCTCTGGCAAGAGCACACTTGTCAACCTTCTTACGCGTTTCTACGACCCATCCGATGGGGCCATCCTCATCGACGGAACCGATCTTCGCGAGTACAACCTTGCGGGATTGCGCCAGCAGTTTTCCATCGTTCTGCAGGAACCCATGCTCTTTTCCACCAGCATCGCCGGCAACATAGCCTATGCTCTTCCTCAGGCCTCGCGCGCCGAGGTTGTGCGTGCGGCAAAGTTGGCTAACGCCCATGACTTTATCGAACGCCTGTCACAGGGCTATGACACGCTGATTGGAGACGGCGGGGTCAGGCTTTCCGGCGGCGAACGTCAACGTATTGCTATCGCGCGCGCCTTTCTCAAGGATGCTCCCATGTTGATTCTCGATGAGCCTACCAGCGCCGTGGACACTCGTACCGAACAACTCATCATGGAAGCTCTTGATACTCTCATGGCCCACCGCACGACGTTCATGATTGCCCATCGACTCAGTACTCTCGAACGCTGCGATGCCGTGCTGGTGCTCAGGAATGGAGCGCTCGAAATGGTTGCCAGCAACATGGACGAGGCCAGACAGCATATGGCTTTGGCTACACTGCCTGTCGAGTTTCCCGCACCACGCCCCGTCCTCCTGCGTTTCGAAAAGTGATCTTTGTATTCTCTGCACTTGGGCTATGCGCTCGCCTCTGATAATTTCTTTAGAATGACACTGCTCCCCAGGTTGCTTCTCATCAGCACCTCTACCGTATTTGGCACGGGATACCTCGACCATGCCGAGCCTGAGGTTCGCAATATTCTCGGCGACGCCAGACGTGTGATTTTTCTTCCTTACGCGCTTGCAGATCGCTCAGCCTACGCCGCAAAGGCCGTCGCGCGCTTTCAGAGCATGGGACTGTCGTGTGCTTCCATCGAGGATGCCGTCTCGCCTCGACGCGCTCTGGACGAAGCGGATGCTATCTTTGTCGGCGGCGGCAATACGTTCCGGTTACTCAAAGCGTTATATGAACTCGATCTTGTGGAGGCCATCCGCAATCGAGTGAGCCAAGGCATGATCTACATGGGAGCCAGTGCCGGATCAAACGTAACCTGTCCCACTATTCGGACAACGAATGACATGCCCATAGTCGAACCGCCTGGCCTCGCAGCACTGAATCTTTTTCCTTTCCAGATCAATCCTCATTACCAGGATCCAGACCCTGATTCCAAACACATGGGCGAAACCCGCGAGGACCGACTGGTGCAATACCTCGAAGAAAATGAGACTCCCGTAATCGGCCTGCGAGAGGGCGCGATCCTCTCCGTAAGCGAAGGTCGCACGCAGTTGCGAGGCGTGAACGGAGCCCGGGTGTTTAGACGCAATCACGTACCCCAGGAGTTCACGCCGCCATGCGAGCTTCTGCTCTGATTGCGTGGTACGAACTGTCCCCCAAACAAGTTTTGGACAAAACGGAAGAACTGGTGAAGTTCATTGGGAGGGGCCGTGGAGACACTGAAACACACTGCCTCGGGCAAAAACTCCCATCAGCAGTGATCTATCGGTTATCCGCAGAGCCGTTACGCATCAGGAATGCGGGAGCACCAACTTCGCCTCGTCGCAATCGACGCCATACGCTTAATGCCATGCTCCTGTTCGTAATGATTATCTACCGCCGAGACCGCCCGCCAGAGCCTCTCTTCTCCTCTCGTTCGGATTTGGACTGTCCCACGCCACTTATCTGATCTGCTAGCTGGGTCATCGCCTCCGCGCTTGCGTGAAGACGAGCAGCGTCGCAACAGGTTCGCAGCCAGCGATATGCTGTTCCATGCAGTTCGTGCTGGATTCCGTTAAAGAGTTCGGAAGCCTCTGCCTTCATGGTCTTGGCGCGGGCATGCAGGGTCGTGGACGCCTGCCGCAGAAACTGGGAAGCCTCCCGATCGTTTCCTAATGTCCATGCGAGATACCCGATCCGGATAATTGAATCAACATCGGCACGGTGTGAATTCAGGCAACTACGCCACGCTGCCTTCAGCGTCTGTGCACCTGCGGAGGTGGCGGTATACCAGCGTGCGTTACGCTGATCGCTTTCCGACTGGTCCAACAAGCCTGCACTGTGCAAGCGCGTCAGCACCGGAATGCTCGTACCTACCGAAATGCCTGCCCTCTTTTTGAAATCGTATGCGCTGCCGGGCCGGGACATCGACACTCATCCTTATAGCGCGCATGTGGTGCCAATCGCCCAGTTCCAATCATCACCGACGGCGGCTAGATATCGAAGCCGCGGGCATGGGGATGTAAGTGATGTCCATGGCCCAGACCTGGTTGGGTCGCGTGACGGGCACGCCGCGCAGCAGGTACGGATAGATGCGGGTACTCCTGCAATGCTGGCCGCGTCGGTAGATGTGGGACGCGGCCAGGTAAGTTGTGAACCGCACTAACAAATCCCCTCGCGGCTCAGGCGGCTTCGGAGGCGAACACCTTCCGAAGTTCGCGGTGCAGACGTTTCAGGGTAGCTGGATGGGTGTGTCCAACATGAAGTCCATCGCAGAACGGGCAGGGATAGATGACGAGTGAGTTGTCCGGCCTGAGCGCCGCGGCATGGTGAAGGGCAGACAGATAGTTTGAATGCCGGTACTTGCGCAGACACGAATGGCTCAGGTAGCTCATGAACTCTCCTTTGAGGTGGTGTTAGATGGAGCGGAGGGGATGACCTGGGCTGTTCAGAATTAAACGGACACAGGAGCGTGATAGATGGCGACTATC